>Ga0307518_10003147_pt1 | contig 11934 bp, 6 predicted proteins | sample 25_EM_MG_FD_203889 | JGI IMG/M metagenome (GOLD analysis project Ga0307518, IMG submission 203889) | Populus trichocarpa ectomycorrhiza microbial communities from riparian zone in the Pacific Northwest, United States - 25_EM | ecosystem: Host-associated > Plants > Roots > Unclassified | place... | reverse complement strand
ACAGAGATGAAGACTTGTAAATGAGATTAAGAACTAAGAGAAGAAGAAAAAACTTTGAAACCACTCTTTTAGATATACAGTGAAAGAAAGAGAATCACAATCAAGAATGCCAGATTACATTTAATATGCTACGGAATCTATTTGTGGAGAGCTTCCTGACAAGTCTTTTAGCATCAGAAACTTCAGCTTCTGCAAGTTTTTCTATGTTCTTCAAATAACCAGAACTGGCAATCTTTTTTCTTCCACTATTGCAACTTGTTAAGGACAATAATATAGAGATCAGTAACTTTTTGCTACCTGAATTTGCCTCTTCTTGGTCAAGCAATTGAAGAAGAAAGCCCACATTGCGATCGTCCTGCACGAATCTTTTACGGTTTTTAGGCACAGAAACTAAGCTGGAGAGTGCCACAGCTGCCATTTCTCTAACTTCAAATGCTTTTGCATCAAGAAACTTAACAAGCTCTGACATAAATCCAGCATCCCCCATTGCCTTTTTAGTTTCCTCTGATTTTCCACAGAGCCTAAATGCTGCTTTCAGTGCCAATTCTTGAACCGAAACATCTCCATTTCGAAGAAAGAAAAGAAGCTGATCCATAAAACCATAATTCATCAACATAATGATATAACCAGCTGAAGAGAAACATAGATTCTCAATTGCCCATAATGCCATCTCTCGAGATTTTGAAGTACATGCGCTTTTCGGATCAAAAACGCGTACTAATGCCCGAATTCCACCTTCTCTGACCACCAATTGCCTCACTGATTCGTCTACAGATGCAATATTTTGAAGGAACTCGATCGAACTTATCTGCACAGCTTCATCTTTTGATCTTGCCAGCTTGATTAATGTGGGCACTGCACCTTCTTCAATCATAAATCTCTTTATCTCATCAACACCAACAAGATTTCTCAATACCCCACAAGCAGGGCAAACAAGTGCTGTTCTAGAATCAGCACTAGTACATATTTTCAATAGAGCTGTCACACCCCCATAAGCTGAAACTGACCAAGCATTATCAGAATTCTCAGTTAATTTTTGCAAGCTTCTTGCAGCACCCTCCTTGCTTATTTCACTGCCACTCTCCAAAACCCTGATCAAAGGCCCTATAATCCCAGCTCCAATCAAAACAGATTTGTAGGAATCAAAGCCCGAAATCACTGACACGACCTTTGCAGCCTCTTGTTGAATTTCCAATTCCACTGAATCAAGAAGACTAACCAGTATATTCACTATGTCACCAACTTCGACAAGTATCTTCACATACTTATCATCTTCAACAACAACATCATACAAATTGAGCAAAGCCTGTCTCTTCATTTCCAAGTCACCAATTTTCATTCTTGTCAACAGATCTCTAAAGTAAAACCTCATATCATCTTTGCGAGCATTGACACCAGGCCTCGACACAACAATGGCAAAACCCTGAGTCAAAATGCCTGCAGTACAAATCCCAAATAGATTCTTTACATGTCTCTCAAACTTTGCAACCATTACATCCAAATCACTCTGCATCAAGAGCTTGCCACTGTACGAAAGATCCACACATCTTCTAGCAAGATCATAGCAGTCACTAGCAGAGGCTAGGATAGCAGATATCATGCCTGAAAGTATCGGATTCTGGATTGAATCACAATTCTCTAGGGCAGTTAGGCTTGAGCATAGCTCTTCTAGCTTGTTTCTAATCAGTTGCCATTTCACGACAAAAACTTTAATTGGATGAGAGTAGGAGATCAAAGAAGAAATAACCTCAATAGCTTGCCTGAGACTGCACATTGGAAAGATCTGGTCTTGTTTTTGAACCTTCTTTTCCCAAGTTTTTTGTTTATCAATGATTTTGCAACAACCCCATTTGGAATCTACCTATCAAGGGAGGAATCTAAGCGGTGAAATCTTTTTTAAGATAGAGATAGATAGAGTGTGAGCCTGCATATCTCTCCATGTAGCAATGCTATCTAGCTGTCTATCTTCCGACTTAAAGTTGTGAAGTTGAAACTGAATTGTGTTGCTAACTAGATGCTTTGGTTGTTCATTAGCAAATTACATGACTGTCATCAAGGTTGGAAGGGCATTTTGTCATTTTAGAGGGGGGAAATGGGGTTTCTGCTGTGTTGACTGTGGAGTCTGTTGGAAGTTGGGGAGAGATATCAGAAATGGGAGATGGTCAGAGGGTGAGTTAGTTACTTCCATTGGTGGGTTATGCCAAGGACAGAGGTGGAGAGGTTTCATCTTTTCTTAATTCTAAAAAAAATTAGGTATATTTATAAAGTTGTTTTATTATGTTTAATTCATTGTAAACCAAATATGATAAAAAAAAAACTATTTTATCTTGTAACTTATTATTAAATATAATTTTATTTCAACTGTTATTTTAATTGGTGTTTTCGATATATTTGTTAAGAGTTATTTGATGATATTAATATGTTTATTTAAAAAAAAATACATTTAAAAACATTACCATATATTTCATTAATACCATTTATTTTTATTTGAACATTTGATTTTTATTCTTTAAAATAATCAACAATAAATTAATGAGATTTAATTCATATACACAGATGATGCTTAGCATGTGTTTCAAGAACACTCGTTAGCTCTTCCCATATTTATTATTTCATCGGTTCTTGATTCTCTTCGCCTATGTGGAGATATATATATAATAAAGTGTGGTAAATGCAAGACAATAATACATCACACGTGTATTTCTTAATTATTCTTTTCTTGCACTTTATAGCATAGGTTATATTAATTATTTAACCGCTGCTTTCCACCCCACCATACAGTATATATTCTAGAGATTTCAATTTGGAGAGTTGGGGTATTAATTCATAAAATTATTTAAAAAAATAATGATGATGGTGAGATTTTCTCACTATTTAGAAAGAAGAAATTAAAGTATTTTCGGTAATATTTTGGCTGGCTTCTCCCAAATTTCATCCATGGAGAGAGTTTCGGTTTATTTATATCCATGATTAGGAGAGGAGCTAATTAAATTTACTCCTAACCCTCCAACTTGCTCTTGATAGCAAAGGGAAGAGACAATGGTGAGAGAAAACAAAAACCTTATGGACCACAGCTCTTAACATGGACATCACCTTCGATATTAGGTGAAAAGAAGAAAAGGAGAAGCTCTCATTTCTCCAAGAATGGAGATAACAAACACCCCACCCCACCATGTGAAGCCCTATGGTGGATGACTTGAGCTAGCAGCCACCTTTCCAAGACGAAATGGAGATGAAGCTACAAATAAAACCATCGAGAGAGAAAGGTGCTAGCTAGTGTTCTTTTCTAATCTTTTGTGTGAGGGATTGATGGTGAGAGGAGCTAAGGAAAAGGGCCAAGAGCTACTCTAGTCCACATCAATATTGCTAAAGAAAACGCAAAGGATATTTCCCTTTACGCAAATTAACTTGAGGGACAAGCTTTAGAGGGATTGATGGGAGTTTTTCAAAGAAAGCTCGAGGATCATGCACATTAAAAAACCAGGAAGATGACAAGTGAACAAATTGACCCATGACATGATTAGGTGTCTAATGTTGTACAGATCCTGTCTTAATGCATGACAAGATTATCCACTGTTTTTCTTGTCACGGATCCATTATTTTACATTTAACTTTCCACAATTGAGTATGATTTATGCGGAGTGTTTTGGATGTATTGGCTCTAGTTTTTAATCTCTCCGAAAAAGTTTTTCACGTGGCAAAAGAAGGCCTTGATCCTTTCTTGACTGTCTTCAGAATTTGACTCTCTGTTTGTAGGCCAATGTGCTGCCTGAGTGACTCCATAAGAAGATGTTCGTTGCCTTCATCAATTCACAGTATAATTTGACCTGCACATGGTGGTGGGTCTTCATTGTATTTACATTAATCTGTATAATTTACACTTTAGTTTTTCAGAATTCAAACAGATCATAGGACGATCATTGACTAGTGCTAGCTGGTCACTTTTTTTGTTAGCTGGAAGATGCTATAAGTTATTGTTGGACATTATAGGGCTCTTGTGAGCCTAGCTAGCGCGAGCCCTCGAAGCAATGGTGTTTTGGTTGATTAATGCACTATTGCTATGTTAGGTGCAAATGGGATTTGTGTGCCAAAGCAAAGAGTGGTATCTTTAGACAGAACTTTGAGTGGAAAAGAAGTGAAATTTAACACACAAGCTAGCATAGCTAGGTACAATTTACCTTGGCTTCGAAGAGAAAGATACACACATCAAAAAAAATTTAAGTTCATCTACATTAGTGATAAAAACAACAAAATGGCCCTAACAATGAGGTTAAAGATCCAAGATTTTAAATTAATCTCTCAAAATCTTCAATAATCAAACAGGACAATTTAGAGACAAAACCCTCTAATTAAGGAGGATGCATTGTATAAAGCATTGCTTAAGTTTCTTGGTTTATGTGGGTGTTGAGTACTTAACCTAAAACTATATTAATATTAAGATTTAAAAATCTGTGTCTGGACCTTGATGTGGTCCGCTAAATCAAGCCATTAGCACTGAAAATGGCCTTCCCAAAATAATACAGTCCTAATCTTTTCCTCGGACGGTCGGACCCCTTCCATTTGACTAAGAAGTTTTAAGCACTACAACCGTGGAGCTAACTCTTTAAAAAGTCTAGTGGTTATGTGGTGGTTTAGCTAACTAGACATTCATGCCAAAGCCATTGACAACTCCTTTTCTTTTCTTTACTTTATGTAAGAATAAATAACGCAACTCAAAGTGAAAGCAAAGCTAACACGTGTACAATGTGATTAGCCTTGTTAATCACCGACTACAAGTAAGTTTTTATGAACATATTGGGATTTACTAAATGTTGCGAACCTTGTGATATAAAGATTTAAAAATCTATAATCAAATCACTCCTCTTTAAAATAACTAAATTCAAGCTTTGATCTTGACATAATGATAAAACTATAAAATTTGATTAATTCTTTAATAAATTAAAGTAGTTCAATGAAAAATAAAAAAGTATGAGCAAAAATTCCACACATACACTAATAATTATTGAAATCAAAATCATAAATAATTTCAAAATGAGAATAATTAGTAGTAGTATGGACATTTATATTATATGCATATTCAATAAATAGCAAATAATCTTCTAAATTCTTTAAATTTTTCAAATTCTTTTAAATGATATTTCTTAACAATATAGTTAAAGTAGGGATGATCATTTTTAGTTCGGTTCGGTTTTTATAAAAAAAAAAATAACCAAACCGAAAAAAAACAAAAAAAAAACTGAAACCGGTTTAAACCGACCGGTTTCAGTTCGGTTCGATTCGTTTTTTTAGAAAAAAACGGTTGAAACGGGTTTGGCTCGATTTTTCCGATTTAGCTCGGTTTTGGCTCAGTTTGATTCGGTTTTTTGGGTTCGATTTGGTTTTTTTGGTTTCAGGCTTATAAAACCGAACCAGTCAGTTTTTTCAAAATTCTAATCGTTTTTTTTTTCACGGTTCGATTTTTCAGTTATTTTTTTTAGTTTAATCAGTTTTCTAATTTTTTACTCACCCTAAGATAAAGTCATATTAACTATTCCTTTTATCATCACTTGTTGAATCGAAGATATTGCCTCCTTAAAATTCATCTCAACTCAAATATTCTAAATAATTCATTGAATGTATTTTTCAGTTTTTTTATCCTTCATCTTATAATTGATCAATCCAAAACTTCTAAGAGATCCTTCTATGTGTAGATTGTATCGTATCACTGAGTTTCAATTTCTCAGCTCTACACCTTCTCTTTTCCACACACAAATCAGGAATGGTTTCTAACTGCAAAAAGCTTGAGGTTTGTGGTTTGCAAATCTCTCTCATGATGATGAAAATCTTAGAGCTCGATCAGCTAGCTTTCACTATCTGTACTGTTAATTACGAAAAAGACTGATGGAGTGGCTTGTTTCTTACAGCCTGCCCCAGCAAGAAAATGACGTGACCTCATGGCATCAAGCATGGAAATAAATCTTGGCCAGAAGACTGATATGGCTATCATTAGCTTCTTGCTTGAACGAGACAGCTTGCCAGAATGTTAATGGCTGAAAGGAGCTTCATAAGAGCACGAGATCTTAATTAAACACAGTGTGATCAATTTCATAAGAGCACAGTGGCGCGCAAGTTGCATGAATTGGCTCTGTACCAAATTCGCAACAGCAAAGAAATTATAAGACAATTGAGCCATAGAAGTCTTGAATTGCTATCAAAACATTCAAGATTGTGCATGGATTTCTTGTCAGGCCAGTATATAATTGTTTCTAAGAACATTTTTTAAAATTGTTTTCAATGAGAATAAAATATTTATTTTATTATTTTTCTATTATAGTTTTTTTTATAATTTTGTAGATTATTTTTTTTCTTACGATCATGTAAAAATTATCAAGTCATGGGTTTTTTTTTTTCGAAACTTGCTTTACAAATTATAATAATTATTTATTTAAAAAAGATATTTCTAATCAAAAAATATTTTTATCAAAATAAAAAATACATGAATAAAAAAAGGAGTTTCAATCGAAGAGATGCATTTTTTTTTCTCCTTGGTTTTAATTATTGATATTTTTACTAATATTTATTTTAATTTTCTTTAATTTTTATTTAAAGACATGCTACTAATAAAAAAGATGATTCCATCATTACAAAAAATTAAATGTGTTCTAGCAAAATATATTTTTTCTTTAAAATTTAAATCACTATCTTTCTTTTAAATAACTATTTTAGCTGCCATAAAATTAGATTTCAAATACTATCTTATAGCATTGTGCATGCACACTGGCTAGCATATACCAATTGATTGTTTGGTATGCGTAAGTCGAATATTTTAAAAAAAAATTAATTAAAAATATATTTAAAAAATATAATTTTTAAAAAATATTTTTTACATTAAAATCATCCAAATTTTTTTTTGAAAAATCAATTCATAAAAATAAAATAAAAATACAGGTTATAAACGAAAACAAGCTCGCTTGTAAATTAGGGTCCGTGAGACACAATGTTCCCGGGCATTTACCACGAGTATGTTACTTAGCCTGCTAAATCCAGCCCATCTCAGTCCAGTCCTGCCTGAATGAAGCCCAATTTCAGGCTTGAATTACATCCCAAGTATGAACATCATTCAACCATGTTAGAAGGCAAAAGCCATTGTTGGCGACGTGGACATGCTTCAAACCATGCAGCAGGAAGCACTTAGCAAGGGCCCTCGATATATTTGATGTCACCGAGTCTACAGATATTGCCCGCTTCATAAAGGTAACCTCCTGAACATAACTAGATGATATTGGGAATCGAATAATTGAGGAAAGCAAATTTGAAAACGTGATATGTCCTGGTGCTTCCTGTTTTTGCAGGACTTTGACAGGGCCAAGATGGCATTGCATAGTGGGGATGGATTTTGGTTCGTTAGCGACCCATTACAACGGCTGCTTCATCCACTTCTGCATAGGAAACCTAGTAAACTCGCTCTTCAGGATATCAAGTAGATAAAGAGAACTTGCATGCAGCCATGGAGATTATTGATGCATAAGGTTTGTATGTAGTATATTTAGCTTCCAAGTTTCAATGATGTCCATCCTCTTCTTGTTAACCATCCAAGTCATTCAGCTGCATGAACTGCATCCTAATCCCTGCATGCTGTGGCTTGTCATGTTGTCTGAACGAGATCCTGTGATGATACAGAAATGGCCAGTGAGATTATTGACACAACAGAGCTTCAAGAATGCAAAAACTCTAGAAAATTCAGAACCCTGATAAGTTGATGGAAGAAGAATAACAGAAACTTAACACCACGTACACCAGTGACCCTACCGCACAGGATCATTGATATGGGAGGAAAAGGTTTTTACCAACATACATAACAATACCACATTAGTCAAGAATTAAGCAACAATTTCCAGGTAAATAGTTTCACTCAACCAGATTCAGGAGCAAGACATCACTATTTCTGATCAAAATGCAAAAAAAAAGCCATCAAATGGGACCTCAACCTACTGAAAGAAAGGAGGCACATCAGTAGCCAACGGTGCCACTAGCACACTATATAGTTGAATTCCTTCTTCTTTCTTCTTTTTTGTGTGTGTGTGAGAGAGAGAGAGAGAGATTACCTGCATATTTTATAAACCTGAGAGAGTCAGTACACAAGGCGGGGCATCTCTTCTTGGTCCCACAACAGAACGATAAACATAAACTTTATCAGCCTGAGAATCATCACTCCCATCCTCTTTCATTACCTCTACATTCAATCTGGGCATCTCCCTTGCCAATACCCGACAGCCATTCATTGTCACATTGCAGGCTGACATCCAAAGTGACCTCATTGACTCGTATTTCTCCAAACCTGAAAGAAGTGCTGCATTTCCAAATGGGCAGTCCCTTATCTCAAGTTTCCTCAACTTTGGACAACCTTCCAGCATGCACTGCATCCCCCTATCACTACTGCCAGCAAAAGCCACTGACAGAGTTTCCAGATTTTTGGCATACTGCCCAATATACTCGAATGTCAGGTCAGTCAAGAGACCTGAAACAGAAAGCCTCTGTAGTTTAGTGCATGTCCTCACTACCGCCCCAAAAGCTTCATCCATGGGTTCGTTTGTCAAGTAATCTGGTTGGCCTGGATTCATTATGCAGAGACGGAAGTGGGTGAAATCTGGGCAGTTCTGCACAATGGTGGCTACTGCAGCATTAGTCATCTGCCTGCAAAAGTAGAGAACATAGTGGAGTCTCCGACATCCGTAAGACACAGCAAGAAACCCAGCTTCAGTCACCCCATGGATAACTTCCTCATCAAAGGGATCTGCAGGGAAGACACGGAGCTCCTCAAGCAATGGACAGTTAGATCCAACAGCCTCTAAACCTTTGTCCCCCACAGTGTCCAAGACCTGCATTAATGATATGAATAAGTCTCCAAAAGTCAATCATCTAGAGACTAGGACTCCATGTTTTGGTGTGATCAACTGCAATTGACAGTTGAGCTTCTTTTTTTCTTTTTTTTGTTGGGGGCTGCAAATGAAAGGGTGCTACCCTATTTGATTCGAAATGTTGCCCTCTGACTTTCTAACATTTGAAGATTTGCCTCTTAGCACTAGAACCCTGTGTTTAGGCTCCACATGCTATTTTATTGTATGGGGATCAGGTCCTCCCATAACTCTATGACAAGTTCTCTTTATTGCTTAATTTCATGATAGCCTTAGCAGCTCTGTGAATTAATTTAAACAAAGGGAGAAACTCATGCACAGCCACATTTTCTTTTTCTCTATCACAAATTTGTGAAACATTCTTCCTTGTATCAAAGATACTCAAGAATATCCTGATCCAATAATTGAGTGTATGTCATGTTAATGCAAAGAATACAACTATCCATACATATGCAGTCATTATTAAAGTAGATGGTGAATATAAACATAGGCAACTTGATGTATAAAACTGTTCAATATAAATAGTAACATTATACAGGAAAAATACAAAATCAGAATTTTTATACCACACAACACATTTGAAACAAAAGGAGCATCAGATGAATCAATTCTGAGCAAATTAACGAACAAAATATCAGAAATTAAAGGTTGAGAGTTTGATAATATCCATTGTGCAAAAGGAGTCTAAATATATCAGTGTTATTAATTAACCAGAGAAAGTATATCATCCCCAAGTAAAGTTGAACAATAAAGTCAGAAATCTAAGGCTCTATGCCATGAAAAACTTGTAAGTGAAGATGATTAAATAAATTATTCATGTAAAAGTTAATTGATTGGTTTCCAAGAATGAAACTGATGGGAAAGATTAAGAAAAACAAAGATCCATACCCAGAGGCGTCGAAGACGTGGACATTGACAAAGAAGACTCGCAAGTTCAATACTTTGCAGAAAGGCATAGCTCAAGTTTAAGAAAGTCAAGTTTGTACAGGCAGGATAGAGAACTGGTAAGTATGGTGCTGTTGCCTCCCATAAACCAGAAAGGGTATTTAAATTCTTCAGCTGGTTAAATGAACTTCCAAGCTCAGCGTACTGGCGAGCTGTAAGCTCTGGCATGAATGAACCAGTACCAAGCTCTGTTAACTGTGGAGCACAAACCAGCAGCCTTTGTAGTTGTTCCAAGGAAATACTTTTGTTGGCCTTCAGAACCTTCAGTGATTTGCACCGACTTACAAGCCTCTCAAGTGCATCAAAATTGACATCAGTGTTCAAGTTGGCAAAGTTTAGTACTTCCAATGATGTGAAGTTTTCAGGGAAGCAGCTTAACCAGTTGCCACTCTTGTCATCAATGCCATTCTCTTGTATATCAAGCTGAGTCAAATTCCTGCAACAAGAAAGAAGTCAAAAGTTTTCTTAAGCAAGTGAAAAATAATATAACAACAGATATAACATATAGTCGTCCAAAGCACAATAGAAATCATAAATCACAAAATTAAGGGTTTATTAACCAGCAAAAGAATGCTCAGTAACATCAAGAAAGGGAAAAAAAAATAGCAGTTGCATATACAGTAAAACACTTTTTTCCCATCATTAGACGTACCTTTTTAACCCATGCAAGTACAAGATAAGGTTTCACGTTACAGTAAACTAAGATGAATACGTTGAAGGATAATAGTTGCAGCTATACCTGATGGCCAACTAATCAAATATGCAAAACAGCACAGTGAAACCAGATCGATGAAATAATTTATAAAAATTGGCTAGGAAAAGGATACATCATCACATAATGTGCTAGTTATATCAAGTGCTCACTACAAAAGCATGGTGCATAATTATATATTGTTATAGGGACATAATTTTTTAGGAATTTCAACCTTTGCTATAATCAATATTACTACATCTCCATTTCTCAAGTTAAAGTCGAGTTTCCAGCACATCTCCACTGGACTCCTTTGATATGATTCTCATGAAAGAAACCACTTCCAGGAGCACCATCAATCAAATAACAGGCTAAATCACAGATAGCAAATAAGTGTGGATCAACAGGGCTTAAGGTTCAGTGAATGAAACCCACAAACTCCATAGTTGCATAAAATCCAAAATTCTTTTATGCCAATATTCTGGACACGGCCTTTTCATTTATTCCCCCCTCCTTTCTAATTACAAAGCATCTGAGCCCAAGCAGATATTGACAGACATAATAATTTAACTAGACGATGGGGCAAAACCAAAGATGGATGATGTATCAGTACCACCCAGAAAACATTGTAGTATCTTGACAACCATTCAGCATTTTCCATGGTCATCACTATCTAAACCAACAACCCGTAAAAAAGGTGCATTTGAGCAGGGGGGCTACAAGTTGACAACAATACTATGACATCAAGTAAATGCACATCTAACAGGTAAAATGTCACATCAAGAAAAGAGAAACAAAGCACAGGACAAAAGAGATGAAAAAGCAGAACCAACTTCTATTTACATAAAACTACTTTTCAGGTAAATTCTTCCCATCCAAAGACAAATGCATTTGCCTTGCAGCTTCCCAATATATTTCTGATTAATCATTAGATCTATTAAGAATTTAACGAAATACAAAGAACTCATGGACAGCAAAACCAGTTATGAGACTCGAGAAACCTGAAATGTATCAGTGATAATTGTGGAAAAACATTGAGTTTGTAACAACTATACTTTTCTTCTTATTTCTTTTTTCCCTTTTTTTGTTTAACCAACAGGATAACTCTCCTCCTCCCTTGATCCTCCCAAGTCATGTTGAGTACAATCCGATCTCAGGTTACTTGACACAGCAACAAATAACTTCACCATCTAAGCTAGCAAGCACCCAACCTAGAACACAATGATTAATTGTATCTATTTATCAAACCCCCGCCAGTTAGCAACACTATCGTCCATAAATATTTGACCGCACAGTCCAGAAAATGTAACACATAAAAAATTACAATTTCCACAGTAGATTAGAAAAAGGGTTTTATTTTTCTTTGCGGAGAATGACATCAATTACATGCCATGATCCATTAAA
>Ga0307518_10003146_pt1 | contig 11936 bp, 15 predicted proteins | sample 25_EM_MG_FD_203889 | JGI IMG/M metagenome (GOLD analysis project Ga0307518, IMG submission 203889) | Populus trichocarpa ectomycorrhiza microbial communities from riparian zone in the Pacific Northwest, United States - 25_EM | ecosystem: Host-associated > Plants > Roots > Unclassified | place... | reverse complement strand
TGAACATTTTGATTTGCAAAGTTGACAAAACGAGTTGGACAAACGGTGTCTGGAGTCTCGCCAAAGACATTTTCCAAATCAAGTATGACGTCGGACAAAGTCACTTGGCAAATGAGGCACGATGCTCCGGCTTTCCATAAGAGAGTGAGGACGTGTCGGGCACCCTCGCTCTTGAGTCTTCTTTGGACTTAGCAGTATGTATTTTGGACTACAGACTATCTCATGCTACTTCTCCTGTTACTTCTCAAATATTTACATTCCATGTTGCTTTGTTATGTAAAAAAATAGCGAAAACCCATAAAAAAGTGTCTTCTGTAGTCTCCCCTGTCTCTGTTTCTCCTAACTGCTACTCTTCTCTGTCTGTTGATAGTATGGACTACGACTCAGACTACACTGTACCTTCTAAGGGGGTCCCTGCAAAGGGCTCGGCACTGGAAGTAAAATTGAGTGTGCTTAATTCCCGATTGAATAAAGACAATCTTTCTCCTCTTTTGGCATCTAAGGAACTGGAAAGTCCTGCCAGCAACTTGGAAGTTTCTATGGACTTACGCAGGTCCTTCACAATGGAATGTGAAGTGATAGTACTGGTCCGCATCTGCAGACCCCTTAACACTATTGAAGTAGATGCCCTGCTAGACAGTGGCACTACTGGTTGCTTCGTTGACAAGAGCTGGGCTCTTGATCAGTGTTTGCAGTTATCTAAGCTGGTAAAACCTGTCCCAGTGCTTAACGTAGATGGCACTAGGAATCAGGGGGGTGATATCATGCATTATGTATTGCTCACAGTTGGTATTGGGAAGCATGCTGAAAAGCTGTGGTGTGCTGTCACATGCCTTGGAAAGGTCCTGCTTATCCTTGGCCACACCTGGCTTCAGAAGCACAATCCCAATATAGATTGGGTTGCCAGCAAAGTTAATTTAACTTGGTGTCCTCTGGAGTGCAAGTCACTTTTGGAAACACGCTTTGCTAAATTATTACAAGAGAACGAAACTCAGGAAACTTGGGTGCAAGCTTTAAAAGCTCATGAATTGAAGGTCACTATCGATGAGTTGACCCTAGAAGAGGCTCAGAAGCAGGTACCTAAAGAGTACTGGGAGTTCTTAGACATATTTAGTAAAAAGTCGTCGGATTGCATGCCACTTAGAAAACCTTGGGATCATGGAATTGATCTGAAAGAAGACTTCCCGCCCAAAAAGGGAAGACTTATCCTGCTCTCTGTTGATGAACAAAAAGCAGTTGAATCTCTCCTAGATGACCAGCTTGCAAAAGGATATATTCAACCTTCTATTAGTCAACAGACATCACCGGTCTTCTTTATCCCTAAAAAGGATGGCAAGAAGTGCATGGTATAGGATTACCAATATGTAAACGACTGGACAATAAAGAATAACTATCCACTACTGCTTATCTCTCAACTTGTCAACAAGCTCAAGGGTTGTAAACTCTTCACGAAAATGGACCTTCAGTGGGGTTACAACAATGTGAGGATTCGCGAAGGCGATGAGTGGAAAGCTGCATTTGTAATGCACAAAGGGGCTTTCGAGCCATTAGTTATGTATTTCGGTCTCTGTAACTCACCCACAACATTCCAGAAAATGATGAATGAAATCTTCCATGATATGTCAGATGTTTGTGTGGTGTATATAGATGATCTTATGATATTTATGAATATGGACAATCAGGAAAAGCATGATAGAATCATGCTGGAAGTTTTGAAATGGTTACATGATAATGATCTTGACGTCAAACCTGAGAAGTGTCACTTCAGAGTCACTGAAGTCGACTTCCTCGGTATGATCGTTTCATGTGATGGAATCAAGATGGACCCTGAGAAGGTTAATGCTATTTTGAAGTGGCCAGAGCTGACAAATGTCAAGCAGGTTCACGCATTCTTAGGCCTTGGCAACTTCTATAGACGCTTCATTAAAGATTATGCGATCATGGCTCGGCCTATGACAGACCTTACGTGTAAAGACACAGTATTTAACTTTGGAGAGAAGGAACGCACTGCATTTGAAGCCTTGAAGGCTGCCTTTACTCGTGCTCTGGTATTACAATACCCCGACCAGGACCATGAATTCTGTCTGGAAACTGACGCGTCTGAGTTTGCCATTGGGGGAGTGATATCCGTGAAGTGAATTCAGACCTGTCATGTACATGTCACATTCAATGACACCTCCCGAACAGAATTATCCTATTCACAACAAAGAAATGCTGGCCATTATAAAGGCAACTGAGGCCTGGCGCCACTATCTTGAAGCCACTCCTTACGCTTTCGAGATTTACACAGACCATCATAATTTAACATATTTTATGAAGTTGCAGAATCTATCTAAGCGCCAAGCGCGCTGGCAAATGTGGATGATGCACTTCAACTACTCGTTAATTTATAAGAAAGGAACCCAGATGCACATTGCAGATCCACTTAGTAGGTGATCAGACCATTATGTATCCAGTTCCAAGGATAACAAGGACCAGGTCCTGTTAAATCTGGTATCTATTAAGCTGATCGACATCACTGATCAGACTTATGAAGAGTGACAATCGCTCATTACAAACTTTCATGACACCCCTGTTGCTGGGCATAAAGGAGTAAAAGCTACTTATAACGTGCTCAGGAAGCACTACCCCTGGAAAGGGATGAAGGAACAGATTCAAACCTATGTGAAGCACTGTCAAAAGTGTCAGCAGTCCAAGGTATCAAATCAAAAGACTTCTGAAAGTCTTATTCCTCTCCCTACCCCAAGTGGCCCATGGCTTGATGTCACAATGGACTTTACCGAGATGCCGGAATCCCTTGGTTACAATTATATATTAGTGGTCATTGATCGGTTCTCCAAGGAGGTCATGTTTGTACCTTGTACTAAAGAGGAAACCACGCTGTCAACCGCTGAGTTGTTTAGAGACCACATCTGGTGTCAGCATGGACTCCCATCGTCAGTAGTGTCTGACCGAGGATCAGTCTTTGCGAGCAACTTCCTGAGGGAGTTGTACAGACTCTTAGGCATAAAAAGGAAAATGTCTACAGCATTTCATCCTCAAACCGATGGGCAAACGGAGCGGTTGAACCATGAAATTAATCAGTATCTCCAAACCTATGTAAATGATCAACAGAACGAATGGGCTAAATGGATCAAGATCGCCCAGTTTGTTTGGAACAACATGGTCTTGGAAGTAACTACTGATTCACCATTTGGAATTACCTGGAGTTATTCCCCTTGGATGGGTGTAGAGCCAGTGGATACGGTAGCCCCAGTGGCTAAGGACTTTGCCACTATATTCAACAAAGTCGTTGAGTCTTCTGAGAAGGCTAAACATAATATGAAGCTTCAGGCGGATAAGCACAGAAATCCTGCCCCAGACTATGTTATAGGTCAACAAGTTTGGCTTTCTACAGACAATCTTCATATGCTAAATCGTGCTTCTAAGAAGCTTACTGAGAAGTGGATTGGCCTCTATGAGGTCACTCACGTAACCCCGAATGCAGTAGAGCTTAAGCTCCTGAAAACTCTTCAGAGTCACCTGGTTGTGAATGTGTCACGAGTCAAGCCTTATTTAGGTCCTCTTCCAGGACAGCCCATGTCTCGGCCTGGTCTGGTACATGTCTCCAAAGAGCGTGATGAGGAGTATGAAGTGGACTATATAGTAGCTTCTCGTATTTATAAAAGGCAACTCCAATATCTGGTACATTGGAAAGGATATGAAGAACATGAGAGAACATGGGAACCCTTGTCAAACTTGAAGAATTCTCCTCTGGTAGTTGAGTGCCGTTATCAAGAAAATCCATCTGCTCCTCGAAAGCTTTGTATGGCCCAAGCGAACTTTAACTCGTTATTTAGTCCCATCCCCAAAAACCTGATGGTCTGCAACGCTCAGTTCTGCAGTCTGGAATCCTGCACCTGAGGGGGGAGTGGTGTAATGGACAAACTTTTTATCTTATCTAATCTGTGATTAGATAGCATTTATCTTATCTTAGTGTACAGCCATATCTCATCTACCAAGTCTAGACCTGCGCCTCGTGCTGTACACGCTGCCTCCCTTGATGTCATTCTGCATAGCCTTAGCTCCACCATGACATCACTAACATAGCTTTGCACAGTATGTAGCCTTGTGGATGGCCATGCATAGCCCTCATGTATAGTAGTATATATACAGTGCAATTCAGCACCCAGAGGCTCTCCATTTGAGCTCATCTTGGGTCTTTGCCCTAGCTTCTCAACTCCTATCCTCTCAGAGTTCCAGCATGTAGTTGGGTCCTTGGTGTTTCCGCCTAGGGTCTTCTCAATTAAAGTCAAATGAGTTGTTTTCGGAGATGTGGCAGTTGTGGCAGTGGCTGTGCACTCGGTACCAGCAATCCAATAAAGGCCATTGACCTCAGGTATGCATGCGACAAGTTTGCAGGCAGGCTTAGGTGATTGGATCTCACACCAGTCTTCCTCCATATTAATGACAAAGCCAGCTTTAACAATGCAGGTGGTCGAGATGAGTGTGAGCGCAATTTCAGGGACATAGAGGGTGCCTTTTAGAGTGATGTTGCTGCGCTTGTTGCCTTTTGGCAACTCAATGACCATGTCACCTTTTCCCATGGCAAATATACTTTGTCCATTTGCGATTTTGACAGGTTTTGGGGGTATCTGTCAGGATCGGTTCTCCCCGACGATCTTACTAGGAGGTCCAGGGGTGCAGGGGACTAATGAGGAGGTAAGTCCAGACACTAGTAGGTGCTAGTTAGTGCGGAGAGTCAAGTCCGGGTCATACGAACGAAGTCCGGGCACTAGAGAAGCACTGGGAGTAAGTCCGGGTTTTTGCGGAGTAAGTCCGGACCGTGGGAAAGTAGTCCGGAGTTGAGCACAGCTTGTCCAGAGCAAAGGACATCCCAGAGGTGGGATAAGTCCTAAGAGGTCTAGCGTTGAGTCTGGGACAGAGGTGGCTTTTGCCCTTGTGCGAGTAGGAGACTTGCTAGGAGCGGACATAGGACCAAGGGGACGAGATAGGACGGAGGCTGGAGTTGGCCAGAGTTCAGGAGAACAGAGTGGAATTAGGAGAGCATGGAGTAGTACAGAGGTGAGGAGTATCTTAGTCGAGATTTGATCTAAGGACTACTAGGCTGGAGTACAGTAGTTTATATAGGAGTGAAAACTAAGGTGAGTATATATGGTGACAAGTAAACACCTTAATAGCGGGACAAGGGATGGAGCAGAAGCAGACAGGAAAATGAAGCAGGGACAGGAAAATAAACCGGAGTGGAAGCAGAAACGGGGAACTAGTGTTACAGGGATGACAGAGCAGATGCAGGGACAAGTAGGTAAAGGGAACTAAGTCAGAACAGGACAAGTGAGGGTCGGAGGTGGACTTAACTAATGTTAAGTCTGGAGTGATGTTCAGGACCAGAGGAAGTAGGACTGGAGGAAGTGCAAGAGTGGAGGGAGTGTGCAGGTGGAGGAAGGGCAGAGTAGCCGGAGGAAGGTCTGGAGTTGGACATGGAAATGTCCTAGGCCATTGGTGGACCTGACAGAGGGAGTGGAGTGGAACAGGAGCAGACCTGACCCGGAGTTGGATGTACCATCCGGAGTTGGGCTACATTGCAGACGAGACCAAGGGAGTGGCCGGACTGAAACCAGAGTAGCGACTAGTGGTAGGTACAGGTTCGACATGGCGGAGTTAGACCGCAGATCTGTCTAGGGCAAGACAGGGGTTAGTCCTGAGGTGGAGATGGACATAGTGACTGGAGTTGAGCTGGAGTGCAGCTATGAGGCTGGAGATGGCCGGACTAGATCTAGAGTTGCATCTATGCCTAAGGAGAGGTCAGGCGGGCCAGGGTTAGACCAGAGTTGTGACTGGGAAAAGCATGGATATGACAGTATCGGAGAAAACACTGTGAACCTGTTGCGATCGGAACAGAAGTGGGACAAGGCTCCGGAGTCAACAATAGCTCCACACTTCTTGATTGGGACAGCTGCTACTGTGGCAGAGTCAGAGAGGGTGGACATGAGGAATGTGTAGTCATCAGCGGCTGCAGCTGCACTGGCTGACTCATTATTCTTCTTGTGTGGGCCTTGACCCTCCTTTCCTCCCCCTTCATGCCAGCAATCATCTTTCATGTGGCCAACATGACTACAGTTGTCGCATTTTACATCTGGCTTCTTCAACTTTCCCTTTCCATGGTGTTTTCGGCCCTTTGACGAAGTAGCCAGAGCTGTGTCATTTGTCGTGGAGTTGCCACCATTATCGATTTTGATATTGTCAGCTTCTTCAAACACAACTGTGATGATTATGTCAGATGTAACAATTCATCCTGAAGCTCTGATAGCTGCTGTTGTAGTGCAGATGATGCCATGGAGTGAAGTTGGGAGTGAGCCAATTACCATAGCCATAAAATCACGATCAATAACATGGGCTCCCATGCCTGCAAGCTCCTTGTGCAATGTCATCATAGTGGTTAAATGAGTGTGAATGTCATCTTTTTTGCCACACTTCATACTCTGGAGACAAGAGCGCAAGTCAGCTTGGACTAGGTCACTTTTGGCCTCATAATGGTGTCCCAAATTTGAGACACTGTGTCTTTACTCTGGACCTGTATAAAGACACTGCTTGGGATTGTTGCATAGAGCTGCTGGATGGCAAGTGCCTCCTTCTGTGCAAAAGCATCATGAAGGACACAATTTTCCTCTATTTCTGTCTCAGTGGCATTCCTCAACTTGTCAGCAATGAGTGTTATGAGTTGATCATTTTTATCACATTGTTGAGGCAGGTAGTGGGGAGTTTTGACAGTGCTGTCTAGGTGACGTGCAAGACCTCATGCCCTTAGGGACATCATGGTTTTCATCTTGAACTTGACCCAGTTCGTCTCAGTCAGCTTTGGGACAGCATAGATGCCCGACAATGATGTAATCGACGGTGTCAAAGCAGAAGTGCTCATAACCTGTTGGCGCACAGCAATGATGGATGAACGAGTTTGCTATAAACAAGTGACTCAGTCTCGATGGTAGAACAAAGACTCAGGTGCGTCGTAACAGATGGACTTCTTATATAGGTACGGTTAGTCAATAAACGTGTACATAGGAACGGAAAGACATGGGAACGAGGTGAACATGTGTAGTATACACAATTAGACTTGAAACAATCTAAGTATTAGTCCAACAGGAAACCATGCTGGGAATGGCCTGAACGTTGCAAGGAGGACGAACAGGGCCATTTTGATGGGTATGGAGCACATCCTACGCTGACTCTTTCAGATGCAGCAAGAGTGAGAGGCATAGCATGTTGGAGTTATAAACAGATTGTTGTGGTATATTTACTTACTTACATAAGCATAAAGCGCACATACAGTAGAGTCTATTACCATAGTCCCTCAGTAGCTTGCCAGCATACTGAGGGTGAGTACATTTCTACTAACCACTTTCCTACCTACTAATACCTTGTAGTTACCTACAGGTATATACTAATATATCAGTAGCTTGCCAGCATACTGAGGTTACCTACAGCTCCTCCTTCTCCCTTCCTTTAGGCTAGACCTTCCCTGTGCAGACCACCACCTTTCTATAGGTTATGAGCCCTGGCTCTGCCTAGCCAGAAGGAAAGGAATATCAGGAGAAAAGGAACCCAGAGGTAAATCAAGTGAAATGGTCCAAATTCCCGCACTTGAACTCAACGGACAAAATTGGAAAATTTACCGCATGAAGTATCTTGAGGTTGCAGCCACATACCATTGTCTAGATGTGCTAGCTGGCAGACCGGATGATGGAACGGACGACTGGGAATGGTGCAATGCACTAATATGTTCTCTATACATGGAAACAGTCCCAGCCTCTATCTACCACCGAATTCGCCTCAAATCCGCGCACCAAATTTACAATTACCTCGCGAAACATTTCCACGACTATGATTCAATCCAAGAACTCTGCGCGAAGAAATTCGCGGCCAGAACCACCCTTGGCACCACTTTTTGGATGTTCCCATGGTCTCGAGACCTAGTTTCTTTGCACGAATGAATAGGTCTCAGAGACCCTTCCAGATTTTGAGGGTTCCTGCCAATTTCAAAGATGGATGGCACTTCTTTGTGAGCATTTTGACCGATACTCTGCCATCTATTGGGAGGATCCTCAGGACCTCATGTGACCTCTTTATGAGCCTCATACAAACCTAACCTCATCCTGAGGCTGTCATATTTATCCATCGCGTGACGGTTTCCAAACCATGTCCCAACCATGGATGGATGCTCTGATATTATGTTTCTTCTTTAATTAGCTGTACTTTCCATACTTTTAGGTTATATGTTTTCTGGAACAGTTTCCACGCTCTCATTCTCATCACACTGCGCTAAATATATGTTCAGCAACCTTCCATTAATTGCACTGTGACCCTCTACATAACATACATGCTATTTTGGAAGCATCAATTTGAGTACAATGTAGGAGACATGAGAGCCACAACACCATAGGGTAAAAGGAAAACAGAAATTCTGGGCGTGCCAAAGAAATGGACGAATACAGTGTTATATCAGGCATTTGATTGGGTATCTTTGAGAGGCACTTCCTTGTCACCTCCGGGATCATTAGGAGGATGGCGTGCACTGGCCAAGAGGGTTGCATGACCGTCCGGATGTGGGGCGAGACCAGTACACGGTTGAGGGGGTGGAGGAGGATAGAACAGATAGTGCGCATGACCTGGATAAGGAGTGTACGGGTCATTTCCACCATTATAATATGTATCATGGTATCGTGATGCGTTGGGGTCACCATGTACTGTGTGCTCCGGCTGGGGATGGAATGGAGGGCCATGAGGGTTGCCTGGAAACATATGTACCACGAGTCTGGGACGGTACAGGGCGTGAGATGGCAGTATAAAATGGTAGGTCCTCAGCTGAAGAGGGTTCGACACAAGGCACTGCAGGCGGTTGTGTACAGCGCTCTGAAGTCCGATCGCCAGCATCCGCACCTGTCAGCAGGGGATTCTGCTTGTGGGGTAGTGCAGACTCCTCGTCTGAGGATGGAGGGGAGGTTGGGAAATGATAAACACCTCGCTTCTGGCCAGCCACCAGAGCAGGCTGCTTTCCTTTTGATGACTTGACCGGTGGTAGATCTTCGCCGGGATCTTCAGCAGCGACTCTCTTGGCCTTTCGGGCAGGGGGCGTAACCTTGGGCTTACGTTTGCGTGAAGTGGATGCTTGCTCATATTCCATCCCCACAGAACTAGCCTCTGAATCCAGAATTCCTTGGCCGCCACCTTCCATTTTCATGTCATCCTTCCGCATGTAGCTGGATGTAGGCGAAGATGTAGAATCGCTCAAAAGTGAGATAACCGAGGGTTGCTTCTTCTTGGATGGATTGGATGAGAATACTCGAATATGCTCGGGAGGGTGCATAGCACAGCTCTTTGTGGGATGCAAAACCCTCTTAGCATCTCCTGGGGCATCTGGCACCTCATCTGAGTCATCGATTATAAGTTCCTCGGGGCTCTTTGCAATGGCCTTCTTTTTCTTCACCTGAGTTGCTGCCTTGCTTTGGAGGCGCATGGGACCCAGCCGGTCAGTCTTGTGATTGCAAAACATCCGTTTGCCGTGAATGTGGTGGGAATCGTGCCCAGGCGCAGCACCTATTATCACAGGTTCTTCAGAACTGAGCAGCTCCACTGTATAAATGTCAGCTCAATCGTGGTATATAATACAGAATACATTACACACTTTTATGTGAAGCACGTTGGATGTGCAGGCCGTTCTTGCTTGGATCATTCAAGGCTGCCGTGAGCTTGGAACACTCCAAACGGCTAAGGTCAGAGATTCCTTTGGGCATGCTACGGGAGGTAGGTTCCTCGCCTGGGAACATCACACCCTCTGGCCAGTTAACTAAAACCAGTCCAGATGATGCCAAATGGGGAAGCATTTGTTTCCAGGGGAAAAGCTTGCCTGACCCCCACGATTGGCCGTGCCCCTCTGTTATAATGTCAGTGGGATGGTGTTGACAGAGTAGCATGACATACCAAACAAGCCACGCAAGAGGTTCTTGACCTGATCGTGATCATCCTTGTCCTCGGAGCCAGGCTGGATGGACCTGTCCCTCGGATTGGCTATCTCCTCCACTTCATCAGCGATGTCATTCTTCGCAGAGTTCACATCATTGAAGGACACCTCTATGGCCTCCAATGATACGTGATTGCTATATTTATGGGTTAGCAAACAGAGTAGTGGACCACATTGTGATGGACTTACTAGATGTGGGCCTTGAAATGAGCAAGGATCTCATCGTCATTTGCGCGACAACGTTCGGTGAAAAACTTGAACACACTTGAACATCCTGATGATTCGGTGATTTAAAGGACTTACCTTCTCTGCGCTGGGTGTTGCGCAAACATGACCAAGTCCACCGTCTTGGTTGATGATTCGTCCAGCGAGGAGATAGACACCTTCGAAGCCATGCGCTTTGCTCGCGGTGGTGAACTAGAAAGCATATTCAAGTAGAATTCAAACGGTAAATAAATAGTGACTTACAGTATGATCAAGATTCTTTATTGTGTTGTCAAAGAGTTGCTGGCATCGAGCGACTGTGCCTCCGACCATGTTCTCCAACTCATGGGCTTCCCTCCATGTCTCGAGAATGACAGAGTAATCATCTTTATACTCAGCCTTGAAGAGCTCGTAGCAACGCTTTCGGAGTAGAACATCAGGCAAGCTTGAGATAGACAATGCGACTTTATTTTCATCACCGGGCAGACGAGAGAGCTCCTGCTCCTGATTCTCGGCGAAATACCTCGCGTATATATTCCAGACATTGCCTCCAGGGGCGTGTGTGTGTGTGCGATGGTAACGGTCAACCACTTGGTGGAAGGGCATGTTCACGCGCGCAGCAAGTTTGCTTAAACTGATATCAACCTCATCGAAACCTTCCGTAAGGATCGCAATGACTGAATCGGGAACCTGTCCCATTACAAATCCTTGATCGCCCTTGTCGGAGACGGTCACGCTGCTGGTCTTGGTGGAGTCGGGAGCGGTCAAAGTATGAGAAGGTCCCGGGCTTGCGGCAGGGGAAGGCAAGAAAACATGAGGAGCGGCTGGAGTTGGAGGGATAATTTTTGTCATCAGAATGGCCTTCGTTGCTTGCCGCTGCTGTAGAACTAGTGAGACAAGGAGAAAGAAGGAACAAGCATCTGTACATACCGTATTCACTGTATGACTTGCCGGCTCAAAGCCTGACTTGTCAAGACTAGCGGATGGTGCGCTGGAGAACAATGGAGATGGTGGCAGAGAAGGGTAGATATGGCTTGCTGGCTCAACGTCTAACTTGTCAACACTAGCAATGGATGGTGCACGACTAGGATTAGTGGCCAGTTGGAATGGAGGCGGAGAGGGGCGGGTGCTCGGTTCTCGTGCAAGACCAGGTTTCGTTGCAAGGCGGAATGGAGGCGGAGAAGGGTACCTGCTCAGTTCTCTGGAACAGTATCGCTGACGCTCTCCTCTAGACTCTCCCTTCGCTACTGGCGCAAGGCCACCAGGTTGAGTGCCTTGGCACAATGGTGGCTGAGATGGGTTGGTGCTCGATGCTCGGGAGTGGGATCCCCGATGCTCTACCGCAGGCCCTTGCGTTGGCGTTCCTGGTACGTTCTCACTTTGCCGGAGAGTGTTGTTGCTGTCATCATTGGGTGATGTGTTGTCCGCAGGTGTAGCATCGCGAACGAGACAACCTATATTCCAGGAGATTGTAAGTTTGGGGCGAGCACAAGAAATAACACATACCTTGCTGATGATCATTATTTTTTGTGCTCCCAGACAGCGGAAGTGAAGGCGACGGCTGTCGAGCACCTCCACTAGGCTGCACAATAGGTTCTGAGAGAAAAGGGTTGTCATCTAAGTTCGCCTCTCCACTGCTGTGTGGCAGAGGGACTGGTGTGGGCAACTGACGTCTGCAGACAGCTGCATCTCGAACCAGACCAGCGTCTTTCGA
>Ga0307518_10003144_pt1 | contig 11942 bp, 12 predicted proteins | sample 25_EM_MG_FD_203889 | JGI IMG/M metagenome (GOLD analysis project Ga0307518, IMG submission 203889) | Populus trichocarpa ectomycorrhiza microbial communities from riparian zone in the Pacific Northwest, United States - 25_EM | ecosystem: Host-associated > Plants > Roots > Unclassified | place... | reverse complement strand
AAGTTCTCCTGGGTCACCTGAGCAGCCAAAGCTTCCGCTGTACCAGGAAAAGGATGCAATCAGTTATCAATGAAAACCTAAGAATTAATTCTTCCTAATATTCATCTACCTAAACATACTGACCTTAAGAACTACAAGAGGAAAATATACTTGTTCCAAATTGTATAACAGATAACAAAACAAAAACAAAAATTTCTCCTGATTAGTATGAAAATTCCAGGAGGCATAATTGAGAATTTGAGCCAACAACATGAAAATTTGTGGAACGTTCTTCAAGACATTACTACCAAAAAAAAAATCCTGAAAGTAAAAGAACTATATAACATTAGCTGTAATTAAGTGGCATCCTCATCATTCCTCCCAGAATGTTCCCAACTCAGAATCATGTGATCAAATTTCAATAAGATACTGTGATCAATCCCGGGAAATGAAAAAAAAAATACTTATATATATCAAAAAGATTTGGGAGTTATGAAGGGTGCTGCATATTGATATAATAGGGACCTAGTTATTTCATGTAATGGCAAGTAGGACAAAAATTGCATAATGATGGTTACATTTAAATTTTTAGTTCACTCACAGGCAGCCAGCAACATGTCGTCATGGACACGGATTGCACCAGACATTATTAGACCCAGACCTAATCCAGGGAAAATGTATGCATTGTTTGCCTGAATGACAGCAAAAAGGTAAAAACCAAAGTCAATTTTTCAATTTATCAAATAAATAAACTAAAGAAAACCAAATTCTATGAACTTCCTACCTGGCCAGGCATGAAAGTTTTACCCTCATATTCAAAAGGAGCAAATGGACTTCCACTAGCAAAAATGGCGCGCCCCTGAAAGTAACAAACAGAGATCTATTAGACTCATAATTGTTCAACAGCCAGTCATATAAATGGACAACAGTGCGAACAAGAACCATATGAAAAATCTATCCAAGGGAGGAACGCCTTGATAATGTTAATTTCCCATTGATTACATGTTGGCTGTTCATATTACCTGACTCCATGTATAAGCCTCTTCAGCGGTACATTCAGATTGTGAAGTTGGGTTGGAAAGAGAGAGAATTATAGGTTTCTGCACGTAGTCATATAAAATATGGTTACTTAGAGCATGCTCTCCAACACAAAACTAGATGAGCAGACAGAAATTTACCTCATTGAAGGATGCCATGGCTTCAATCACTTCTTTAGTAAATGTTTTTCCAACTCCTGATGTTCCAATCAACACTGTTGGCTTGATGTCCTGATGATACAAGGCAATAAAAAAGAAGAGACTATGACATCTTTGCTTGTGAGATGGGTAAAGGGAGCTCAGATGGTGAGGAAGAGGGAGGGGGAGAGAGTCATACATTAACAGCATCTAGAAGTGTCTTAACGGGTTCATGTTCATGAGCCCAGGGCTTCTTGAAATGTTGGAGTGATTCCCTGCGGGAACTAACAATCAACCCCTGCAAAGGAATTTGTGTGAATATTTGACAGATAGAAATAAAATAAAAGGAATGAGGAAAGAGCATTCAACTCCAAACAGCTAGAAGCCAATAGGTTTGCACTGCTACCTTTGAGTCTACAAGCCAAACCTTCTTGCGAGTCTCTTCCACTGGCATATTTGTCTGCATAAAGAATCAGGTATAATTCATAATTTTCCCAGAGTTATTTGACATCCAATGCTTTCAGTAATCATATCCAAGGGGAAAATTGTGAACAACATAAAAAGGAAGACGCTCTAGGAGACCTGTTTGGAAATCTCAAGGGCTATGAGTTCTGCAATTCCAGTGCCAGCCTGTAATCAGACAACAACAGAAAATGAAGAGCAAGCAGGGTGAGGAGAATGGCAATACGAGTACGATATAAAATAATAGAAGGCAAGCAATTTATCCTTTTCCTTGTTTACTTAGTAACCTACAAATTTCCCCAGTTATTTCCAAAGTCATTGGCAAACAGAAAGAGGATCATTCAGTACAGCCCAGTATCAACTCACCTCTCCAGCACCAAGAAATAAGAATGTGTGGTCAGCTAAAGTTCCACCAACTACCTTTAGGGCTGCAACAAGCCCTGCAAGGACCACTGATGCTGTGCCCTGAAATAAAGTAATTAGATATTAGAGTCTTGCCAGCCCAACTGCTCAAATTATCACAAATAAATAGAATTACCTGAATATCATCATTGAAAACAAGATGAGTTGTGCTATATTTTGCAAGCAGATCAAAAGCATTGTGGTTTGCAAAGTCTTCAAACTGCAAAGTTTAATAAGCGGATTTCAATAAAACTTAAAATGTATATACAAGCAAAGAAATAAACATAAATGTCTAAGCCTATCATCAACTACCTGAATGAGGACTTTCTCACCGTAAGTCTGCTTGACAGCAGACATGAATTCATGTAGCAGTTCAGCATATTCCTAGAAAAATGAATAGTAATACCACTTCAATATGGCAGAATATTATGTAAGATCTGTAAATGAACCTCACATGCATAAAGGAAGACTGTCCAAGTCAAGTAAACATATAAAGTACCTGTCCAGTTGCCCTTCTTTGCCTGAGCCCTATGTAGTACTCATCGTTTAACAAATTCTCATTGTTCGTCCCCACATCAATTGTTACAGGCAAACACTGCAATAATTGACCAAATTTGACACTTGCAATTTCACTAAAAGGGAAACTACAACAAAATGCAATATTTGTTGCATTGCATCAATTGTCACATCATCTACAATTTAAGCATAATAACCAATAAAGAAAATTTATAGATACCTACAACATCATCAGGCTATTTTAATAAATGATGGAAACAAATGTGCTATGACAGCATTGTGTAATTAAGACATTCAGGAAAATGCAAATTTTTGCTGGAAAGGCTAGATTAGAAGTGCCAGACCCAGATGCAATAATAGACATAGCTGGAAAAGGCAACCACATCATGTAAATTTGAGGAGCATGTGACTTCTGGATTCACGTGCATTAAAATGGAAAGAGAACAAGAAAAGCAAAAATAAACTTAAAAAAAAAAAAGCACTCTGGTGATAGTACTTACAGCTGAAGGACGAACTCCACCAAGTGCTGTATACAAAGCTAGTTTCCCTACTGGAATCCCCATGCCCTATGAACATTAGTCACCGATGAGTCAGCTGCATGTGTGTGTGGATATGAAAACATGTACCGTGAGTATAGAGAGTGCATTCTGATAGAGCTCACCTGACAGCCTAGGTCCCCTAGGCCCAAAATCCGCTCTCCATCAGTGACAACAATGACTTCAATGTTTTTCTCAGGCCAGTTCCTCAACACCTCATGAATGCAACCCCTGAAAATGATTGTTTTACAAGCTTCATCACAGGAATTCAGAAAGCATTAATTCAAAGCAAGTTACTGAAATTTGATGAAGTAGACATAGAATCTACAGAACTTACTTTTCTTTCAAACTAATATAAAGACCCTGAGGACGGCCAAAGATGCTCCCATATTTTTGGCAAGCTTCACCGACAGTTGGAGTGTAGACGATAGGGAGCATTTCCTCAACATTGTCAATGAGAAGCTTGTAGAACAATTTTTCATTGCTCTCCTGCAATTAGGGTGGTGAATTTATTTTACTTTGTCCACCAAATCAAAGTAGAGATTGTGATGGGAATTATGCTCCTAATTATCTTCAAAACTAATTACAGTTGCTCGTAGCAACAGTTGCACTACAGAAATGAATGGCATATACTAGAGAAGAAAGTATGTTTCTTAATCTAGAATATTTTGCAATAACATCAGTTGATTAGAGACAATAAAATAACACAATGAAACCTCTGAATGTTGAATCATGATCCCAAATACAAAATCTAAAGCCCAGGAATCAGAGGGAACTGTGTGGCTACCTGAAGATCCATCATAGCCATGTACTTCTGTAATGGAACTTGATATTGGCGAATAATATGCATCAGTTTCTTCACCTAGCAAGTAGAGTGGCGAAAAGGTTAATTGCATTTCGTATAGGACAAAACCCAACATAAAAGCTAAAAGAATTGGTAGAAAGGAAATTGAGTGAAAAAAAAGAACCTGAAGCTCCTGAGAAACGACTGCTGGGGGAAGAAGGCCACGCAAGTAGTGGGCGGCTCTCTCTTTATCAGTGAAAGCAAGTCCTTTGTTGTGGTGTGGATCTCGCAACAAAGAATACCCACTGTAGAAAAAAAAACAAAGAAAAATAAAGTCAGAAAAAGGAAACAACATGTCTTTCTCATTAGGTTGTGAAAATCCTAGTGGGATTGGATATTCCACATCTACTAGAGAAATGCACACCAGCAAAACAATTACAATGTTCAACCCATTATTACGAAAATAAAACCATAAATAAGTAAAAAGAGTCCAACTACACCGAGAGTTGGCAAGAAAAAAAGACAGTGACCAAGTTTATTACACCCCTCGTGGTCCATAGGGCATCATCATCTATTTACTTGCATAAGATCTCATAAAAAACAACAAAGATCCACCAAAGGAATCCCACACAACCACTTCTTCTGCACATGACAGAACAACATCTTTTTGATCAAGTGACCGGAACATGTCTAAACGATCCCTCTGCAAATTATGCCAATAGCTGCAATTTAGTCCTTTTATTTTTAAGGATCGCAAAGCAAATGCCTCGGAGTTCACTAAAACAGCATTTAAAGCTAACAACATCGGTATCCCCAAGATTTAGAAGGAAAAAAAAAAGTTCAAATATTACAGGAAAAATAAAATCAGTAATTAGTTAATTAATACCAACAGTAAGTATATTAAATTACCTGGCAACAGAGACAAACCAGGGGGTGACAACCTGCTCCTCGGTGGCAGCATCCTCACCGTAAACGTCATGGGGCCCACCAGGAGCAACGGTGGATTTGGAGTCGACGTCAATCACAGAAGAAGACGAGGCGGCTCCATCTCTCACGTCCTTGCGCGTGGTCTCCGTCAAAACGCTCCCGTTTCGATCCCTGTTGGAATTGACGGCCACTACCCTCAGTGAAGAAGGAACTGAAGGGACGGATCCTCTCTTCCCCCCTGTGAAAGGGCTAGACGAGCTCGAAATGCCCGCGTTACTCTGTTTCACATACAAAAAAAAAGTAAAAATCTTTTTTCGAAATAACAGTAGTAATTATCTCCTCTAAACAAATAAATAGCAATTATTAAACAATAAAAGAAAGCCAAAATATGGAAATCTACCATCTAAATCCTATCACTAAATGTTCATTCCAAAAAATAAAAATAAAACCCAAAAAAAGGAGATTAACAGAAAGAAAGAAAGAAAGAAAAAAAGAAAAAAGAAGATCAAGATATCTGGTGATTTACAAGGTGAAATGCAGAGCAAATCTTGATATTTGGAAACTGATTTCTTCATTTCTTGTTTGTGTTTGTGAAAGTGACAAAAATGGTAATTGATAATAATAATAATAAAAAAAAAAGAATTAAGAGTTAGGTTTTAATTATTTACCAGAAAGATGCTTCTATTCAAGGACATCATGTTGACGAGTAAAATGTAGGAAGAAACAGTCCTTCCTTTCTCGCTCTGTAAACAAACAGCTCTCTCTCTCTCTCTCTCTAGAAAGATTTTCAATAAAGAGAAGAAACAAACACAGGGAAGATAGTCTTTCAGGATATAAATAATGGGGCAGAGAGAGGAGCTTCTTTCTCGCGGGTGTGTGTGTCTCTCTCTCGTAACAAGCTATGCCAAAGCAGACAGGAGAGAGAGATCATAGAATTTGCTAGGAAGGAGGGAGGCTTTAAAACGTGTCTGAACTCTTCACTTTCTCTCTCTCTTTGTAAAATGACATGTAGGTAACTGGTTTTGTACTAATATTACAAGTCTGTCCTAATAGTTGGGTCCTTGACATACTGCTGTGTGGGCGGGTCTATTTTTTTCCAGTTAGGTTTGGATTTGTGGTTGTGATCTTTGAGATTAGAAGTGACGCGGACAAGGTGGTGTTTTTTAATCCAAGAAAAGAGGTAGCGGGTGGTTGGCTATGGCTTTTATTATATGCATTGACACGTGACGTTCCTAGCCCCCTTGTGTTGATGATGGAGGAGGAGGAGCTTTGACGGTGAAGGGAGAAATGGGCACACCATGTGGAAACCAAATTTCATTTTTTATTTGTGACTTTGGTTTAACAGATTCATAATGATTTATGTTTTCAATTAATTTTAGTAATTTAAACTACTACGTTAATTGAATTTTAAATGGGGTTTAATTTCTACAAACAATAGATTGACTCCTCTTATTTATCGCATTTAAAAAAATTAATGTTAAAACTAGTATTTTAAAATACTCATTTCCTTACCTTTTAAGAAAACTTTAAAGCAATAAGATAAGACTAACGAGGGGTATAAGAAAAAATTATTAATAATATTTGTACGGTTAAGATTTTTAGGGTGGCTAGGTTTTCTTAGGCGGTTTAGTGAATTCTATTTCGACATAGTAAAAAATAAAAATTCATTGCTCATGTGGATATAAGCATATTGCTCAATTAAGTTAAATCTTATGTTCTTTCTAGTTTTTCTTCTATTGCAATATTCATCAATAATTGTTGCAGGTTTTTCACAACAATTGGTATCGAAGCCTGTTTGCGATGTCAAGGATTTCTTTTACAAAATTCAACATGATCAAGTTTGACGGATCAAACAATTTTGGATTATAGCAAAAGAGGGTGAAGTTGGTGCAGCAGGGCATGGTGAAGGTGTTATACGGAAAGTAACCGGGATGCATGAACAATATAGATTGGCAGGAATTGGAAACAAGGATTGTGGCAACTATTAGGCTTTGTTTGGATGATGACGTGATGTATTATGTCATGAATGAGGAATCACCAGTGACAGTTTGGGCAAAACTGGAAAGTCGGTATATATCCTTGTCATTGTCAAACAAACTTTATCTTAAGCACAAGTTGTTTGGTCTTAAGATGTCAGAGGGTACAGATTTAAATCGGCATGTCAATGTGTTCAATCAAATCATTAGTGATTTGAAATGAATTGATGCGAAGTTCAACAACGAAGACGAAGCGTTAATGTTACTGAATTCCCTACCCTTTTCTCTTACGTATGAAAATTTGGTTATAACTCCGATGTGGGAGAAAGAAACTCTCATATTGAAAAAGATCATAAGTGCCCTATTAAGCTTTAATTTGAGAAAGAAAACTAGTGATGAGAATTCACAAGGTGAAGGGATAATAATAAGGAGTAATCAGAAGTGTAGGAGAAACAAGTCCCGAAATGAATTGAGAAACAACGAAGCTTGCTCCAAAACCAAGAAGAGGAAGGATATATAGTGTTAGTGTGGAAAAACAGGGCATATAAAATGAGAATGTCTAGAGAAAAAGAATGGGGATTCAGAGAACAAAAAGGGTTCATTAAAGTCTGTAAATGTAGTAGAAGAAGACTCAGAAAGCGGCAATTGAGACATGCTTTCTATTTTATCCAGTTCGGATCATCCCATAAATTCTTGGATATTGGATTCGACATGTTCTTATCATATGATTCCCAATAAACATTGGTTAGAGAACTACAAGTTAGTCAATTTTGGTTTTGTTCTGATGGATAACAATGATCTATGTAAAGTTATTGGAATATGAACTATCAAAATTAAAATGTTTGATGGTGCTATTAGAACTTTGTGTGATGTTAGACATATACCATATTTGAGAAAGAATATGATTTCATTAAGCACTTTAGATCGTAATGGGTACAACTTCAAGTTTAAAGGTGGAGTACTGAAGATGATTAAAAGTGTTATGACAATCATGAAGGGGCAAAGATTGTCAAGAAATATATAGACTGCTAGGTATTATAGTTGTAGATGGAGCTGCAGTAGTAGAATTCAAGTCAGATAACAGTCTTGTGGCATATGCAATTAGGTCATATGGGTAAGTGTGGGATGATAGAGCTTTATAAGAAGAATCTATTAAGGGATGAGTTCAAGATAGCCACACACAAGACATCGAGGATTCTTGACCATTGTATACAAATGTTTAGGGTCCAATAAGGGTAGCATCACATGAAGGATATATATGTATTTTTTTCATTAATGACTATTCATAAAAGGTTTGGGTATACTTCATGCAATATAAGTTATAAACGTTTGCCAAGTTCAAGGTATGGAAAACAAAAGTAGAAAACCAGACAAGAAAGAATATCAAATGCCTCAAATTAGACAATGGTACTGAGTATATAGATTCAAAGTTCATGGAGTTTTATGAGCAATATGAGATCAATAGATACTTCATAACACGCAAGACACCACAATAAAATGGTGTAGTGGAAAGGATGAACAAAATAATAGCTGAAAAATCAAGGTGTCTCGGGCTGAATTTAGGGCTTGTAATATGACATGTTTCTTTATCAACAGATCATCTACGGCAAAACTAGATGGGAAAGTAGTAGAAAAGGTATGGATATGCAGTCCAGTAGACTACTCTGGTTTGAGAGTGTTTGGATATTCAGTCTATGTGATTGTTTCCAATGATGAGAGGTCAAAGCTTAATGCAAAGTCTAGACAATGTATTTTTCTGGGGTGTTAGAAAGGGGTGTAAGGTTTCAAGCTCTGAAACCAAAGGAAAAAAAGGTGGTAATCAATAGAGATGTGGTTTTTTTTTTTAATGAAAAAACCATGTTACAACATACTTAGGAAGAAAAGAAACAAGGGCCAGAAAATTATAGCAATAATGACCATAAGGTATAAGTAGATCTAGATACTCATATAAAGGAAAAAAAACCATTGAGAATTCAGAGAATTCTAGTTTAGAAGATCAACAACATGACAATATAGCTTTTAGTAGTCTCAAACACACTATCAAACTACCCATTAGGTATGGTTTTGGAGATTTAGTCTCCTTTGCACTTATTACTAGTAATAAAAATCCTACTAGTTTTTAAGAGGCATTACACAGTCAAGATAAAAGTAAATAGATGGATGTTATAGAAGAAGAAATGGAGTCTCTGTATAAGAACCAAACATGAGAGTTAGTTGAACTTTCAAAGAGAAAGAGGGTGATATGATGCAAATGGGTGTATAAGAAGAATAAAGCAATATCAGAAAATGAGGGTGAGAAATTCAATGCTCGTCTAGTAGCAAAGGGTTACTAACAGGAAAAAAAAAAGGTTGGCTATGATGAGATATTTTCCCCTATAGTCAGACATACTTCTATCAGGGTAATGTTAAGCTAGGTACCATATTTTGATATGCAGTTAGAGTAGAAGGATGTCGAGACAACTTTTCTCCATGGTGATTTGGAGGAGCAAATTTACATGGTACAACCAGTAAGGTTTAGTCAACCTGGACAAGAACACTTGGTCTGTAAATTGAGGAAATAACTTTATGGATTTAAACAATCTCCAAGGCAGTGGCATAAGAGGTTTGACTCCTACATGATTATGATTGGCTACAAAAGATATGAGTATGACTGTTATTTTTATATAAAGAGTCTTGATGATGATTCTTTCATTTTCTATTGCTTTTATGTAGATGATATGCTGATTGGTGTAAAAAGTATGGGTGAGGTCAACAAGTTGAAAACTTTGTTGAGTAGAGGATTTGACATTAAAGATTTGGGTGCTGTTAAGAAGATTCTTGTGATATAGATTCACAAAGATATAACTAACAGGAGATTATGATTATCGTAGTGTAGTTATGTTGAGAAAGTGATGGAAAGGTTAAGCATGAACAATGCAAAACCAGTGAGTACACCTTTAGCGAATCACTTCAGATTATCTATTGCACAATGCTCGAAGACAGATGATGAAGTGAAAGACATGTCAAAGGTCTCTTATGCTAGTGCAGGGGGGTGTTTAATGCATGTTATAATTTGTACAAGACTATATTTGACACACGTAGTCAGTATGGTGAGAAAGTTTCTATAAAATCCGGGACAATAACATTGGAATGAAATCAAGTGGATCTTTAGATACTTGAGGGGTACTACAGACTATGGTAAAATGTTTAGTAGACAACAGGGTAATCCTTCAGTTGTGGGATATGTAGATGCAGATTTTGTAATAGATTTGGGTGACAGGAGGTCTACCACAGGCTATGTATTTACTTTAGCAAGGGGGCCTATTTGTTGGAAGTCTATGGTTCAATCTTTAGTTGCATTATCAAATACTAAGTCAGAATATATGAAAGTGGCCGAGGCTGTTAAGAAAGCCTTGTGGCTTACATGTTTGTTCAAAGAGCTGAGTATCCATCAAGATGGAGTTTAGTTGCATTGTGATAGTCAGAGTGTTATTTACTTGGTAAAGAACCAAGTGTATCATGCAAGAATCAAGCATATAGATGTGAGGTTTCATATAATCAAGGAATTGATTTCTTATGGTGAACTATTACTTAAAAAAGTACACATTTCTGAGAATGTAGCATGCATGTTGACAAAGTCTATTAACATATTTAAGTTTCAAACATTGCTTGAACTTAATTAACGTTTCTAGATGTTGGATGCGAGAAGTCCCAACTTATTATCATAGGTGGAGTTTTTCCAACTTTTCCCCTAAGGGGTGGATATTCATCAAGGTAGAGATTATGGCTTATAGGCAAATGCTAGAGTGGAGTGGAACGACGATATTCATCATTATATGATTTATTTCCTGTTTTGGTTTCAGGGACTATTAATAGGTTAAGGTGTTGGGGCAACGCCTCCGTAATATGATAAAAGGGTATTAGAAAAAAAAAATATTAATACTCCTTGGACAGTTAGGATTTTTTGGGCGGTTTATGGTCTCCTATAAATACATACCATATAACCCTATTTCGACATAGTGAAAAATAAAAGGTCCTCACTCATGTGGATGTAGACACATTACCGAACCATGTTAAATCTTGTGTTCTTTCTAATTTCTATTTTATTGCAATGTTTATCAATAATTGTTATAGGTTTTTCACCATAAATAATTAAAGAACATATTTCTTAAACCTTTACTCCAACTTTAACAAATTACTGGATTTATAGCTATTTAAATAGATGCGTGTGATAATATGATAGTAAAATTATAAAACAAATAAGAAATCTCCTAACCAACCATGCAACTTATTTCAATTGATTCCTAAAACTCAAAATTAAACTTTTTTCTTTAAATTATGAATCTCATTCAATCGGTGTCTTTATCATTGGAAACATATATAGAAAATAATTACCAAAATCATAATTATGTGTAACATGCAAACAATAACACCACATTGTGGAACGGAATTAAATCTTAATAGCAAATGACTACAATAAAAATAAAAATAAAAATAAGGATCCCTTATTGTTTTTGAGATTTTATTTTTACTTGTAAAAAAGCTATCGCCTACCAGGTACTGTTTCTCCTACCATTGGTAACCTCTATCCCATCATTTTTCATTACTAGTTTTTTTCCCACGTAGTATATGTATTATTTAATTATATATATTTTCACTTTTATTTTAATAGTTAAACAATACACAGATACACACACAAGTTTTTCTTGGAGTAATAATCATCACAAACTAGAGTTTGATATTTGATCTGTATAGCAGGATTTTCTGTTCTTGTTATTCTCTCTATTATATAATTATGATGATGTGTTAAAAACATTATTATATATATGATGAGAGTTGGTGACCGTGTAAGCATAATCAATAATTATAATTGGCTTTAATTTTATTTCTTTTAGTTGATATAGCACATGCAAATCTTTAATTCAAGAAATTATCTAGAACAAACCACTTCTTAATGTATTTAGAGTTTTTTTTTAAAGGATTGTTTAAGACTCATTTAGTGTGTGTTTGGAATGTGGTACAAACCGCGTTCTCAAAAATTTTTAGTTGATATAGCACATGCAAATCTTTAATTTAAGAAATTATCTAGAACAAACCACTTCTTAATGTATTTAGAGTTTTTTTTTAAAGGATTGTTTAAGACTCATTTAGGGTGTGTTTGGAATGTGGTACAAACCGCGTTCTCAAAAATTTTTAGTTGATATAG
>Ga0307518_10003143_pt1 | contig 11947 bp, 10 predicted proteins | sample 25_EM_MG_FD_203889 | JGI IMG/M metagenome (GOLD analysis project Ga0307518, IMG submission 203889) | Populus trichocarpa ectomycorrhiza microbial communities from riparian zone in the Pacific Northwest, United States - 25_EM | ecosystem: Host-associated > Plants > Roots > Unclassified | place... | reverse complement strand
GGGACTGAGGGAGCAGGCTGGGAAGATATGTGCCAGGCAGTGCACAGGAACTCAGGGAGAGGCTGTCCCAAGAGTAGGACATAGTCAAGGTCTGCTGCAATAGCAGAGAAACGTTCCAGAGAAAATGTGGACTCCATAGTGACTGATGAAGCGGGTGTCTGGATTGTGGGTGGAATATCTCCGTGGGAAATAAATGGATTTATGTCGGAACTTGACAAGCAGATAGACCATGGTCTAGGCTCCATGATGGTATAGTCACATGCTTGGTAGCTTCAAAAACGATGCAGCTATTCAAAATATCGGAATGCCGGCACTGGGCGCCTAAATTTGACATTTGGGCGCTAAAAATGATTCTTCTTTTTCTCCTTTGTTTCTCATTCATTTCTTCTGCTTCTTTGATTGTTCTGGTATGGGAGTTGGACTGCAGAAGGCTGCACTCCTTTTTCATACTGAAATGGTCATTAATCCTTTGGATTCTTCTGCTTCTTGGCAGTTCTCGTGTGATAGATGACTGTCAGTGATGGCATTCATCTCTTGCATCAGGATAGTCATTCTTGTGCCATAGATGGCTATGACAAGCTTGTATTCATTCTTCGCATAAGGATAGTCTTGACTTTGTGTGATATGGATAGCAAGGGCTGTCTGTATCCCTCAAGTCGGGACAATCTTTCAACAGATCTTGGGTGCATTCTTTGCATTTGTTTCATCGGCTAACTTTCTCCATGTCCACAGTACCAAACATGTTTGGTGCGTGACAACATCTGCAGGGTCAATGAAGTCAAATGCATCTGCTTCAGCCATAGGGGGGAATTTCACTGAATCAAGGGTAGTATGATCCCAACCCGCAGAATGATTTAGTACTTCAAACCATCATACCCACAAAAATTCGATCCAACATGACTGGTAGTCCCTAAGCCCAGGGCCTATGTATATTGTGTTTGTATGATATATGCCAAGAACATGAGCATAGCAGAATGGGTGTGCAGATGGTTGGTGGGACAAAAGCATGACATTGCAATGATAAGTGCGAGGGTTCACCGTTTCTTGTGCCCTGCAAACATCATAAGTGGTGTAATTGATATGGAATAAATTATGTCGATAGATTCATTTGTCTTTCATGACTACTTGGCTCGAGTTTGCATCCAGAATGTTGGTCTCATTGTGGGTCCAAGAACCCTGTGCATCACCAGCTTTGGAATAAAGTCCTATCCCAGAAGTATTTGTGCTGAACATTGACAGACAGAAGGGTACGACTGACCTTTACAGCAGGGTCATCAGAGTTGTGCGCTTGAAATAGCACAATATTTTCAGGAAAGCTTTGTGACTGCCCAATAGTGTGGTGTATATCAGGCCTATTCGGCACAGGATCTTGATGATAAGCACGCAAAGCGGCTAACTTAGTTTGGATCTGGCAAATTCCTTCTTGGCAGCGCTTGATAGATACCAATTGGGGGATAAATGCTTTGCGACTCGTTCTAGTAAACCTACTTTTTCCAATGCAGTGCCCATGTTCTCCCTGCCAGAGTTTAGTCACAAGGAATGATGCAATGGAAGTCTCACCAGTTGTGTTGAAAAGGAGTCCGTCGTACCGAACATCTTGATCTGATCATGATAATCCTTGAGTGTGTGTACCTTGTAAGTGCAGAGGTTCAGCGTTTTTGGCTGGCACACATCCACTGCTGGGGAATAGGCCGATTTGGAAGGGCCCCCTTGAGCCTTTCTTTGTCGTCAAGACTCAGCTTCATGGCACAATTCTTTTGTCGCAAAGGCTGGGCATGTTTCAGAAGAAAAGTTGCACATTTGCTGAGCCAACTGTGCAGTTGTGTGTTCCATAATGTCGAGAGTGTAGTCCGTGTGCATGCAGAGCTTTGCGAGGGCATGCCAATGACATAACAAGAACAGAAGCCACTGAGCCTGAGAGTTATGGGGCTCAGGAAGGAGATTCTCGAAAACTGGAAGAGCACACTGCCATACATAAATCATTAGAAACCAGACTGGCAATCATCTAAAGAAGTCGCACCTGCAGTAGATCCTCAAAGTCTTGAGCAGTCATCTTCTTCACCTCTGAGCAATTCTCCTGAAAGCGGCGGATTGTGTCTTGCCCAAAAGTGGGAACTTGTCGATATCTAGTGCTTATTAAGCTCGGCAAAATATACAAATATTTCATGCTTACCATTTGTCCATTTCTGAAATCTGAGACTGTTTTAAGGTCTCAAGGATCCGCAGTAGATGAATAAAAATGGCTTTCCATACTCCTAACTCAAATTCATGCAAAAGGTCAACAACCAACATGACAAATAGATCAAAGCCAGTATGGCTTAACTTCTCCGAAAAGGCATTCTGCTTGTGTCATCATTAGCTCGACATGACGTGGTATAAACCACAATGGCAGACCATTGTTGGGACTAGTGATTCATCCTTCAAAAGCTCTTCAACTTGCATCCCATCCACAGCATAATGCTTCTCATATATTAGTTTGCGAGCTGACATGATTTTTTCACGGCAGTGGGCAGTGTCAGAGCAAGATAAAAGCCTGTGTTGCAGTCACCTTGCTTGTCAAGGTTTCTGTCACCCCCAATATTCCGTGCCTAACTCACCGGTAAACCCCGTCGGACTTTCAATTCACGGAACAAACATGTAGTAAATAGTATTAGTAGTGATCTAACCCTTGTCTTTACCCCGTCCTATCCACAACTGCTTCGTCTCCGCATCCAATTCTTCTAGTCTATCGTCTTCAGCGATAAGTTCCGATCTGTGGGACATCTGGAACGACTTCTCGTCAAAGTCGCGCAGAAGACATATCGTTGATCGGCCGGAGCTTCATGAAAGTGCAACATAGAGGTTAAAAAGGTTCAGCCCTCCGGTTGGTGGAGTTGCAATGTCAACAAGTACGTATGGTATCGTTTGTCCCTGAGAGCGGTAATCTGTGAATGCATAGGCTGCAGTCATGGGAAACTGATGCCGTTTGACCATTTTGGTGACTTGCTGTCCGTTGCTTTGCTCGCACTTCACCTGGAATGTCTGTGTCCTGGGCTCGATGGGTATAACACATTCTTCCAATCCAGTGAGCTGTGTGACCCGTGTCCGCTGCAGCTCCACCAGGATATACAGTGGTAAGCGTTGAAGTTCTGTGTATTGTGATGTCCCCTTTGTGAATGTCGGTTTGTCAGGATGTAATATGACCCCAACTATAGTCCCTCATGCTCCGTTCGTAATGTCAAGATCGGTCTCGACATTCTGTGTTACCATCACTTTCATCCCAACTGTAATGTCGACAAGTTCCAGCAAATCTTGATTTTTTCGCCTCTTTTCGCCTTCTCCTGTACCTCGTGTGGCCAGACCATATCGCTCCCGAAGAGTAAGCGGTTGCCCCTTAATAGTGTCCTCGGCCTTGCAACGAAATATTGTGCTTCCTACCTCTCCTGCGAATTTACACAGAGCTTCCTCGTTCCACAGATGTCAAACAGCATGCCGCAGGGTGACAAGGCATGCGCTGTCCCATGGAGACCTTTTGAAGTCAGTCGGGGTGGAGTTTGGGTTGGTTATAACTAGTGTTTGTAGCATCGTGATATGTTCCTCTTTAACCCGACCGTAGCGTAGATGTTCGAGGAAATTGCGCCAGACCGGATCTGTAACACGCATTTGCTCTTTAAGAATGACGACTGTCTTGAACTCTTCATATATCGCCCTTCCCAGCTGTGACTCAGCACTATCTTTCTGCGGATTACTTGGGAAGTAAAGGGCCTCGGTGGGTGATGTTGCGACAGGAGGAAACTGATGGAAATCGCCACAGAGGACAACATTGATTCCACCGAAGGATTAATTTTTTGATGGCTGTCCTTCAACCATCTTGGCAGTGGAGATATTGCATGATAAAATGGCCAGGAATTTCTTCGCGAGCATTGACATCTCATCAATGATAAGGTATGAGATGTGTTGCCAGAATTGCTGGAGCTTTGCCTTTGACTCATCACTGATCATCATATCTTTGCCACCTACTGACACCATCGCAATGGTATGCATCGTCTTCCCATTTACAAGAGAGGCAGCAACCCCCGTATATGCCGCTTTCAGTAGCATGTGAGTCACCCCTCTATGCGCAAAGTACTCCGTGATGGTCTGAATAACCTTCAATTTTTCTGTTCCCCCCTCACCATGAATGAGCATCCTCAGTGGCGGTGGTTCGCGTCCAGAAAGCGATTGATCCAAATGCCCTGTTACAATGTCATAAGCACGATACTGGTCCTCCTTAAGCATAGAGGGATCGATGGGCGGAAGCGATGCCTCTGCGGCAGCATTGGTTTCAGGGTCATTGTAGGTCACTCCACCGAGGCCAGCGCCGTTGTTGCAGGTGACACTGGCGGTATTAGGACTGTCACCGTGATCCTGAGCTCTTGTGGGCGAGAAGCTCAAATTCTGGCTTTGTACGTCCCACTCCATTTGCTGTTTCCATAAGAGTAAGTTTTCTATGTCGACTTCAGTTGCCTTGCGTACTGGCCTGCCGACTTCGTCTGACATCGTTTCGTTTCCAGGAATGTTGGGACTGCCATCCCATGGCATGTCACTGAAAATGTGACCTTCCTTGGCTGCTTCGATTGCCAGTTGTCCATGCAGCTCTTCCCGCCATGATTTTTTCGAGGCAATCAAGTACGCAAGACCATCCTCTGTAAATTCTTTGTCATACAGGCCACCGGGACGAAGAACATCTTCATCAAGCTCCAACTCCCCTGGTGGCATATCACCTGATGCAGAAATCTGTGTAGTTGTGAGTTTGAATCCCTCGCGCTTTGCTCCATCCTTGCATTTATGGAAGTACTGAATGTTTGATATGATGCGGAGATCTCTTGGCGACACGACTGCACAAAACGCACTGAAAGCTTCCTCCCACGTCTGGCTTGGATGTTTCAGATCGGTTTGGAGATTTCTCCATGGTTTTAATAGTGTAAGCATTGAAGTGTGATAGAATGACTGTTGATCTTCATCATCGCTACGTGGAAAGTATTGACCGATAAAGTTGGGGAGAGTATTGTGACGCTTGCTCCGTACGATGGTTGCTTGGTGTTGTATTTTGGATGGGATGCGAGATAATGAACACGTTCGTGCAATGGCTTGCCCCATTTCGGGCATTGCAACACATCGGTCTCATTATCCATTGCCAATGCATTGGCCTTCTCTTGTTGCCATGCTCTTTTATTGACGTCCGCCCCGTATGTATTGACAAAAAAATCCATAACATTTGATGTTGAGAGAGATTCGCCACGAAGTGTGTAATCTGTGACCTGTGACTTGAAGAACAGCTTCCCATTGCCATTTACATCCAAAGTTACAGTCTCAGCGCTTGCCTAATTTCACTGCCTTCAGCCAACACCTTCGACGTTTTCTGATATTCCCACCCACCTCTCTGTCCTCTCCTACCACGTCAGTCACTCATTCCTCTGATTGCTATGCAACTCCAGAGTTCCTCTCTTCAATATCACTGGTTGTGTTTCATGAAGCGTAAGTGATTGGAATCTCTTTATCATCAAGATCTTCTGACCTGCATTCAACAGTTTTCAAGCGCTGACGTTGACGAAGCTCTGGGAATGCCTTGAACATTTCAGTCACAAATGACGTCCAGTAAATGGGAGCATATCGATGTGAATGGTAACAGTCCTTCCATCCCATCAGATAAGAGATCACCATTGGTGCTGACAATTCCTGCTTGCGATTTACTGCATGCACTAGATGGAAGAGCAGCTTTCATTGCTGATCATGGATATCTTCCACATACGTCGTTTGTTTGGCATGGTAGGTGAAGCCCTTCATCATGATCGCTGTCAGATTATAGCTGCGCCCTTGCTTCTTTGTCAAATACACCGTGACATAGAACAATATATTGATCGTCTCCCTTGAATTGGTAAGCAGCTTTGCATCGTTGTTACAACGAGCGTTGATGGTGATTCCTGGTACCCATGCATTTATAAATTCGTATAATCTCTTCATCCCCCAACGCTCATTCTCGTCAATAAAATCTTCGTCAGCTGTTTCAAATGGGGCACGCCATTTGCAAACAAAACGACCTCCTTTGTCCATGACAAGACAACAGCGCAATTCACAAGTGTGATGCTGTTTATTGCATGCCACCTTCCGTTCAAGATCCATGATCTCAGAGTTGTAGTTGAGTGAATCGGGGTCAGGGGGGTGTGAATATGCGACTTCGACATCGTTTGGTATCTTTTTCAGCTCCTCCGCTGACTCAAAACCTGGCAAGTATGCCCGTATACTTTTCTTGATGAACTCTCACACTCGCTGACAAAAATCCTTTGTGGCCAGTAGATCTTCAATGTCCTCGCTCAGTGGTGTATTCTTCAGCCACACCAACATGTGCAAGTGGAGAGTACCTCTTCCCTGCGACTCAACAAGCCCAAAATAACCTATCACCTCTCCAAAGATCCCAATGTGGCTGTGGATCTGTTGGGTTGTTGCTTCGGCTCCAAATAGTGTCATAAGTATCGTTCGGATAAGAAAGTGGAAAAGCTTGGCTGCAGCATACGGATCGAGTGCCATGTTTTCCGTGTGCTTTTCCTTTGATGGTCCTGGTTTCTCCTGTAGATCATCAAGATTGATGTTTTCACCAGCGAAGACCTGTGCAATGGGATCATGCAAGTCACAAGGATTGATTGTGATCCATAGAGATGGTGGGTTTAGCATTATAGACGTTGACCAAATCTGACTACGAAGTTGATAGCGAGAGTAGTCTGATCCAATAACATGGGCACCGGTGGCATACACATGTTTTTGTAGCAATTGGATTAAGGGATCAGAGATGGGTGCGTTATTTTCTTCTGCCTTTTGCGCTGTTTCTAACTTCTCAAGTGTGAGAGTCGACAGTAATCGTGCATCCTTTTCGAAAGTTTTTCGGTTCATTTGCAGCCATGCCAATGATAGCACTTGACGCCTTTGCATAATTCCAAATGCAACAAAAGAGAATGTTGGATGTCTCCGGAATCGGTGATCGTGGTAACGCAGCAACCACCAAATGTGCTTGCTGAAGTCAACAGCAACTTCTTGGTCTCCCTCAATACCACCTTCGCCATAGGGAAAGAGCCCGGGAAATGCTTTCGCGAAGAAATTGAAACATTTTGTGGTGCATGGCTCATCTCTGTGTGGATGGCCAAAATCGTTGACCGGTTGCTGCCCATGCCGAACGAAGTAACCACCCTCTTTTCCTTGTTTCCACAGATTTGAAAGTCCCCAGATCATTAACTCACTAGCCGTGAGCTTTGACATATCGGTGTCGACACCACCAGCTATTTGCAGCGGTATAATGTCTGGTCCTACTTACATTGTGAGTTCATTTTGTGTACGACAACATTATCTTACACTTACCATCATTTTCTGGGCTATCGTTGATGGCACTGCCTGTGATATTCAACGCCACACCTGTTTTTTAACAATGAGATTCCTGTACGTGTAAAGTTTTAGTAATACTCCCCTTCATTGTCATCCTGTGGTACATAACCTGCGCTCTCTTGTTCAATCATGCCAACGTCATCAGATTGGTGTAATATAGACATGATTTCTTCAGGTACGCTGTCTTCAGGAAGCTCCTTGAGATGAGAATCACTGATCTCAATGTCCCCATAGTACTTTGGATTGTTCTCTTTCAACCAGAATAAGGCGTCATGAACAACCTTCCGCCTCACACGAAAGGTAGAGTGGATCCATGCCTTCGGTAATTCCCCCAAGCCAATGAACGTCACAGTTATTAATGACGCAAGAATGGTGGGTCGTCTCGGCATAAGTTCCCCTTGTACCATCTTAGCAATGCCATCCATAGACATGTCATAAGTGCAGACATTCCCCCGCATTGCATTCTGCAAACCAGATGCTTGGCGAACACCTCCCTGTCGTTTCGGGAACAGTTTGAAAATGAAAACGCGAGGATAGAGATGGGCGATTAACAGTTGTTCAGGGAAGGTGAGTACTTGAAGTTGCCACGGGATGTGTCCAATCCATAGGTTATTTGCCAGGGAGTATCACAGTGGTTTATCTCCAGGCTTCCGCAATTCATCCAAGCAAACCTGGCAAACAGACACGAAGGTATGTTGACCATTGGTTTCTACCGCTTCCGGCTGAAGTAATCTTCCATGGTAGGTATCATGAGCTGGATGGGGGGTTTTAGGAACGAGTCGATAGGAATTTGGTACGTCACTGAGTTCCATTCGCTTCAGATCCTCGTCCATAGCTCCACATTCCCTGGCACAGGCTCCACATGTACCTGCAGAAATAGCAGCACTCGAAGTTGCCTCATAAAATTTGTGGTAACAGGCTTTGTGTTCCTCCTCTGTTGGCAGCGTCAAGTACTTCAATGGGTCGTATCCATCTTCATCATCTAGCTCTTTGTCTCCTTCATCCAGGCACTGGGCGGTCCTCCTGGGCTGAAATATAACCTCCTGCTTGCGCTTCTGACAAACAGGCTGCCAGGTGCTACTTTTCTGCAGGGCCGCATTATGAAAGAATTCAACTTGTTCCGGGGGGGCAAATTTCACGACCTTTTCAAGTAGCAAATCCTTCTTTTGTCATTCCTCTCGAGAGAAGTGAAGGACGCCCTTCAGGTGTGCAATGATTTCCTTCATACTGAGAGGTGCAAGGTCCTCAGTGCGTGGTACAGTGGCCATAACGTTGAGTCAGGGGAAAAAAAAAACTGTATGCGAACCCTCAAACACAAACTTGGAAGGTACTCATTCCATACCTGTTCTAGGTGCACCATGCATGGACCAAGCCCCAAATAACTTAAAAGTGTGGTTGGTCTTGGTGCCATTTCTTCAGCACCCCGTTCCATCTCCGTATCTCATCCCTACTTTGTTCGACTACCAGGCTTCTCCCTCCTTCAATGCCAGCCCACCACTCCTCCTCCACCCCTCCCACTCATTTACTTGATATCCGCAAATGCCTCGTCGACACGGGACTGTATCTGGGTGACAGGTCATTGCGAGACACCGTCTACTGGGTGCGGGATGGCCGGGCAGACAGACTTGCCATCAAGGTAGCTGAACCTAAGGACAGTGAGGATGGAAAGAAGACCTTACCCTCTCCCCCTCCCGATAACGGTTCAGTTGACTTAGCTCCCATCTCCACCATTGTCCAAATCGACACCAACGACTACTGGCTCACCGCAGATGCGAACTATCGTGGTCCCTCAGAAGTCTGGCCTGACTATGCCAATATCAAGCCCTCTTGTGTTTGTCAAATGCCTGATGCCGCGCCATTCATGGCTGACTGGGGCGACATGACGGACAACCTCCGTTGGCTGCAAGAGCACATTGCGATGCCTACCTTCAAGACGAAGCAAGGACTTTTCACAACAGCTGGGGTAACTGGCCCTCGATTCAAGATGTGCCATGTTTTATTCGAGGTATGCTTTATATTCCATTCTATATATTTCCAAGGCTCATGATAGTTATAGGCACTCGACAGTGATGACCTCGCTGCAAGGGAAGAAGGGCAATTGGATCAAAATGCCAATGATGGTACGTAACTTTACCTAACACTTTTGACTTGCCTTTCTTATCTTAATGCAGGGCTCAACGGAATTTTCTCTATCGAAAACTGGCCTGCTTTCAGTGATGCAGCCAGAGGAGGACTGGACAGTATCAGGCAGACACATCATGTGATTCCTGTCCCAGCCTATGACCTCGAGGGCAAGCTAATTGACCCACGCTGTTATCGTCGTCATTTGGAAGGTGCCTTGGCAGAAGTACGTTTCAATCTGAGCCATTGGTCTATTGCTAAGCAGGGAGTACCGGGGAAAGATGTGTACACAGCTGATATAGTTCTGATTCGTGTTATAGCACCTCCATGTGCAACTGCTACTCCCCGTACTCCCTTAAAGAGAAAGGTATCAGCTTTCATTCATCCTGACTCTTCTCCTACGAAGTGTGCAAGGGTGTGAGAAATCACCTACTGTTGTTACGTGCCTTTGGTTTCAGTTACCAACCTTCTTTTTATATTGTCGTTCCTTAATCTTTCTCTTTTTTGGTGCTATTTTTTCATGACCAGAAACCCACAAAAGACTACCTGCATAACCACTTAGCATCCTACTTAATTTGTATGCCCCGATTGCTCTGGCGAAATAATAGTGTTTGTCGACTGCTATCCCATGCCGGATACAAATACCAAGCAAGGTTTGGGCTGACGCAGTCGGCACTTCCCGAGTAGGTCTGATTCCATGGTTAGAAGGTGAGCACAAGATTCCGGAATAAGACACCAAGGGCATGGGCATTTTCCCAGGTTCCTGATGGTCACAATTAAAACTCTGAATATAAGTCATGTTAGCTAATGGTATCAGAGAGTAACACAACCACATACCTTTCTGGATAATCAGCAGAATAAGTGAATATTCAAGGATATATGCGACACTTGACTTGGTTCTGGCAAGTTATCACGATGCCATGTTCATATGCTTCCAGGAACTCGCCATCAAGAAGGATATGCCACTGTGCATGGAAAACCTCTCTGCAACAATGAGTTAAGAGGGCATCACTCAGCTTTGCACCTGACTGCTCCATCACAAAATCCTTGAATGCAGCTGGAAGCTATTCTCACAACAGTGATGGTTAGCAGTTGAACCCACAGAAGGTAACTCACTGATTGGAAGTAGGGGACATGAGAACATAGGTTTGAGCTTGGCTCGCAGCACATGTACTTTGACTGGTTACCAAAGTAGAGGTAAAGTGGCCAAAGCTTTGTGCTCCTGAACAAGGTAAGCTGCATGGCGTCCGACCAGAACATGAGCGCCGCAATACAATGTGGTAAGTCACAGTCAGGTTTGCGGGGTGAAGCTAGGAGTTGTTGAGCTTTGATGAAAGCATCCAATGCATACAGTTCTCCATGGACTCTGACATCATGGGCTTTGTTCGGCGGATGCCACCAGAGCTTGTAAGGTTCATAATGGTAGATACGATGGTGAAATGGATCTGAAAGCTTATCGCGAATGATTGAAACCAGACAATGGTGATGAAAGTCCGGAACTGTATAGTCACAGGGACCCGGATTTGGCATCCGGCCGTGAAAGGGGATGGATATCATGATAGGTGAGCGACTCCAGCCAGTGCTAGCCTCTTGTCCATCCTCTGAACCGCTTCCCAACTGCTTGTTGATTGCCTTCCAGTTGGTATTTCAGACATCGTCCGGATTGTATTCTAAATCTTCAATAATATCAAGAAGAAGCTTGAAGTTTTTGTGAGATTTCTGTGGCCCATGGTTCCAATACCAGTCACCTAGTTGCAATGAGCTTTTGTTTGGATAAGGATGGAATGGGTTGTCAGGTGCAGAGGTGATGGCTGGTATTGAGGAGTTGGCGGTAAAAGGCAGCTGGGACAAGTATGTCTGCCTGTTGGTGGATTGCTCGTTGGGATCATGAGAAGGAAGTCTGATGTTGGACCTAAACACATGGACAAGACCAAACTTATTTGGTCGAGTCTTGAACATCGAACAAGGTGCTGAAACTGGTGGCATCAGACACAACAAGTGAGATTCAGATGCTCCTTGGTCAGATGGGCCTTCCGACGACTGTACTCCAAGCGGAGGAAGTGGCATAGGACTTTTGGGAAGCATGTCACGAAAATGAAGAGGTAGCTGACGATTGAGCCAACGTGGTCTCCGTTGTGCCAAGGGTAGTGCCTCATCTTCCAACTGTGGGGCTTCGGGTGTATGATTTCTGCAAGGGATCTACACCGACTTGGTCAGAATGACAAAACTTGATCCCCACACATACCGGTTCAGAATGGGATATGTTATCACCATCATTAGCGCTTCCAATGCTAGGGTAGATCACACGCTGTGATGTAATCCACCAGATTATGGTCCATAATCAAGCGGAGTAAGTGGTCGAGAAGCATCAGGTCGATCTTCTTGTACCCCTTGGAAACCATGGCTTCCGTCATGACAATGCATTCACCCTCAC
>Ga0307518_10003142_pt1 | contig 11949 bp, 16 predicted proteins | sample 25_EM_MG_FD_203889 | JGI IMG/M metagenome (GOLD analysis project Ga0307518, IMG submission 203889) | Populus trichocarpa ectomycorrhiza microbial communities from riparian zone in the Pacific Northwest, United States - 25_EM | ecosystem: Host-associated > Plants > Roots > Unclassified | place... | reverse complement strand
CGTCCTTCTTATCACAACCTCCGTTACTACTCGTCACGTCCACGGTTTCCTCTTTGTCTTTCATGTCTTGCTTGATCTTCTCTGCAACCACGATGCCGGTAGGTTCTCCACCTCCCAAAGGACTGCTCTTGAACTTGTTGCCACTTTTACCGCTTGGTGTGCCAGCTCGGATGGCCGACGGCCGACCTTCGCTTCCAGGGGGACTGCCGGTGTCTTTGCCAGTAGCGTTAAGGCGACGTTTCCTGTCCAACAGGAAGGCCTCAAACGGAGGTACAGGTGAAGCCATCCTCGGTGTGGCAGTGCTGACAGTATTTGGGACCGGTAAAAATATACCACTGGGTACTTTCTTCCTTAGGGGTGGTGTTTCATGAGGGGTGAGATCCGAGGGGAGGCGCGTAGTTTTGTCGCCGTTGTTCTCCGCCTTGGTCACCTCAGAGATAACATCCCCTACCTGGTCTCGGCTGGCGGTCGAAGAACTTTGAGTGTCGTGCTCGCGGTCTAGAACAGTCGTTAGGGTGTCTTTCCTGAAACGAGAAACAGTAGATGGAAGCCTGTTCTTATCGCGCGGGCTCGGTGGGGCACTCTTGGAGCGAAGGAAGCCGAGACCTTTGAGGGCGAGCGGCCGTAACACAGGAGTGTCCGTGGTCGACTTCGCAATCTGGGGTGACGGGATGACATCATCGACGGCAGTTGCAGGGAGATCGGGAGTCGACTCGGAATGAAGTGCCCTCTTCGAATAGGATGATGATTCCGTTGGGACGTACGACGAAACTGTACCATTTGCACCTTTAGGATCAAACTCGTCATAAATTTCTTCACCAATCAGTTCTGCGGGCAGCCATATTTCATCAACCTGTCAGAGATAGGTTCAGAGAACTAACCTTCAAGAACATCTTCAAGGGTAATAATACCAAGGGGATTGATAGCTGGGTCGATCATTTGCAAGAAATCATCGGCATCCTTCTTTGTCAAAACAGCGTCAGCAGGCATGGTCTGTTCCAGCGCAAGTGATGTCCGGGGAAATCTGCTTTTTTGCTTTTCTTTGTCCGTGCCCATCCCTTGATCGTCCAACCCACCCTCTTCCACATCACGTGGATCACTATGCTTGCGCCTTCCACGTCCTCTAGCAGCAAAAGATCGGCGTTTCGGTTTTTCCTCCGTACTATCACCATCTTCGGCTGCAGTGTCATCTGCCCATGAAATACCCTTAGACTGCTTGCTTTGCTGTTTGTCTCTCCCTTTCGAATCATTCTCTCCATCACTAGAGTCGCTAGAATCACCTATACCCACACGCTCGCGGAGACGTTTGGTGAGGGAGCGCTTAGCAACCTTCTTGACAGAAGCAGCTTTCTCTTCGCTGAGACGAGAAACGATCGCCATATGGGAACGACCTTCCTGGAACCTATCAAGAATACCGAGTAAGGATTCATTGTTTGGAACGAAGGGAACCTTGTTGAGAGGTAGTTTGCGTAAAGGGATGGCATCTAGATAATATTTAGAACCCTCATGAGTGCTAGGGCATCCATCATACCGTTCGGATCCAGTAACACGCACTAAGACTCAACGTTCAGCCTGGAGCACGTCAAAGGGGAAAACGTGTAATCTTACATGTTTGACTAAAAGGATGCCAATGATCTTCTTGACCTTCTCCAAACGCCCCGATGACTCAACGGGGACTTCGACTTCCTCGTACACCGGGACGCGACTGTGACCAGTCAGACATATCTTTTTCAGCAATTCATAATCTAGAGTTGAATCAATGGAAAGCATAAAGACGTCTTCTATGGGTGTCATCGCCTAATCGGAACCTTTTTCATTACTTGTGGCGAGCTTCGAACAGGAATTCTTACCTGCTTCACCACTTTTTCTTGTAAATCCAGGGTGGCGCCAATGATGGCGACGGTATCCGTCTTCAAGTCACCTCCGAGCGAAGATATGGACGAGTGCATAGCAATTAATTCCTTGAGTTCTACGTTCGTGACATGAGTACGGATGAATAAGTTCGAGGGACAAAGAACCGACCTGCTCTGCGGTAGATAATGCCATGGTGCGGGCCGAGAATAATCTCGAGCAATTTAGCGATTGGCCAAGCTACTATGCCCTACTCGAAGGTGAATTTTGATACAATGTTGATGGATTCGGTCAACGCACCAAAAAGTACATCAGAACCTGTGTAAAGCCAGCCATTTTTGCCCCTAGATAGAGACCATGACGGGTGCATAGAGACTGAGGAATGATCTCAGAGAATCTGGGAAGGGAGATAGGTTGAGTGAACGAAAGGGCGACGTGGCCGACGTCTCATGGAGATTGCCTCATGATGCCATGCAACACCAGAGTGTTGGCAGGGACTCACATGACAATGAGGACCGTGCTGACGATGATGCTTTGCACGCTCCCGCCGAGAACAGGATCGGATATGACGGGAAGCGTCTCGTTCACGATCATATTTGCCAGCAAGAGGGTCACCAAGAGCAGATGTCCATTTTTGCGGATGGGCATGATCTTGGCCGCGTAGCGCTTTTGCTGACTGGAAGTGCGCTGAATTAGCAACGACAGGTGACAAACGCCATGATACTGACGGTGTGCCACTCATGCTTAAGACATTAAGCTGTGTCTCGTCTAAACTCATGTAGCCTAATGTCAGACCGGCAAATACACCTGATAAGAGGACGAGGGTAGGAATGAGGCAAACGAAGACGATGAACTCGGGACTACTGTGAGGAAGAGAGCTGGCACGTTTGGCGTAAGAGTGGAGAAGGGTGGGCTCTCCATCCGAGCCACGAAGACTGCGCGAGAGGGTGGGCACATGTTGCGGAAGAACAGAAAATAGAGTGATGAGAAGGCGGGATGAACGGGGTGAATGCAGAGGCGTTGGTACCATTCGAGTGTGGCAAAGCGAAGCTGGAGGACAGCAAAATGCGATCTGGCTCGTTACTTATACTCGGGGCATCTCCATATTAGGATATTTACGTAAACCTGCTCATCACCAATAGGAGTCACGGAACCCGGGGGGGACTGCGACTTCGACGAAAATAAAGTCAACGGGTATCGCTGTGGAAGCAGCCTTGGAAGGCGAAAGGACTCACCAGTTTGGCCAGGGTTCGTGGGTGGGTGGCCGGTGAGCGCTTGAGCAATGAGCGGATGGCTGTGCAGTGTTGGTAGGCCCATTTTACGTCATCCACTTTAGTGCATATCCTTTTGCCATCATCGGCCCGCCCCCACTATGCTATCCCGTGGTGCAGTCTGGTCACTCAAATCATCTCGCAGCTGGCGGCGCCATGTATCTTCGTGCCCGAACAGGCCACGTCTTGACCACCACTCACACCTCGTCTGGTATGGTCAGCGAACAGCATTGGCTGTGGTAGGACTTGGTGTATTTTGGTTCGCCGACAAGGAGCTCAATGCTTCCGCCGTAGCCCGAAACCTTCGAACATTGTGGGCGGTGAGTGTCCTGATATCTCCTTAACCTGGTATCTTCGAAGAAGCGAGGGGCTTCCTAACCTGCTCCACAATCTCGTGCGGTTTTCGTGCAGTTTCTTTGTGCCCATTATTATCAAACCAGACATGCCATCACTGATCCTGATCGCTCTCCAGTGCACCCTCATTACCCTGGATTACAAGATAAACTTCCAGCCTGACAAGGCTGACCGAATACCACAGCTTCACGAGAGAGTCGCAGACAGAATATACAACCTGCTTACGTCCAATGGTGGTCTTTACATTAAGATAGGTGAACCAGTCACTCATCCATGTCACGCTCCACTTTCCTAACCTCTTCTCGAATCCCGTCTTATTTTAGGTCAGGCAATTGGTGCAAACGCGGCTTTGATGCCACGACCGATGCAGGACAGGTTCAGCCGCTTATTTGACGACGCTCCCCAGATCCCATACTCATCCATACTATCCGTGTTCCGCTCAGAGTTTGGCCGGTTGCCGGATGGTCCTGATGGTGTATTTGCGGAGTTCGAGGAACAAGCGGTGGCGAGTGCCAGCGTAGCCCAAGTACACCGTGCAAGACTTAAAACTGGCGAATGGGTTGCAGTCAAGATCCAGAAGCCAGATGTGAGCAAGCAGGTCGAGTGGGATCTCGGCGCTTTTCGTGTCGTAATGTGGATGTTCGAAAATTGGCTCTTCGACATGCCCGTCTATTTTGCGGTTGGTATGTTGGTCACGCGTCCTGTCAAAATTCACTTCTCATCAATGATCTTTTTAGATTTCATAGCTGGTCACCTTCGACGAGAATTAGATTTCTTGCAGGAAGCACAGAATGCAACTACAACGGCCAAATTCATTGCCGCGGAGCCGCGCCTCAATGGGAAGGTCCATATACCAAAGGTGTATCCAGAATATTCAACAAGAAGGGTCCTCACTGCGGAATGGATCGATGGCGTCCGCCTGAGTGATCGGGCCGGAATCCAGAAGCTCATGGGTGAGGAGAACCTTACGCTTTGTGACCCTGCGAAGAACCTCCAGTCCTCTCTTAGGGACGTGCGTCTGAAGGGGGGCCTCCGCGCGATCATGCAAACGATGGTTGAGCTATTCAGTGCGCAAATGTTTAGCTGGGGATGGGTTCACTGTGATCCCCATCCTGGAAACATCATCATTCGACCCCATCCTCATCACCGGACGAGGCCACAGCTAGTCTTGCTGGACCACGGCCTGTATGTCAGGGTGGGTGAACGATTCCGGCGGCAGTATGCAGAGTTGTGGAGGGCACTCCTGGCTGCGGATTGGGATACAGTGGAACGTGTTACAACCGCTTGGGGCGTCGGAGCTCCCGACCTCTTCGCAAGTGCAACGCTGATGCGTCCAGTCATATTCAGGTCGAAAAAGGAGGCTGTCCGTAAGGAGGGCGACTCTGAGAATGAGACGATGAACCAGTACGAACAGAGTGTACGGATGAAGGAAAGGCTGAAAGGGTTCCTGACTGATACAGATAAACTACCAAAGCAGCTTATATTCCTTGGCCGTAACATGCGAATCGTTCAAGGTATTTGCTGCAATTCCTTGGTCCGTCATCTTCACCGCTCATGCACAACACTAGGAAACAACCAAGTTCTTGGATCACCGGTCAACCGCATTAAGATAACTGGATACTGGGCTTCACGCTCATTGACCACCTCGCTGGATCTCACCTTCCGGCAGCGAGTAAAAGAATACTGGCACGATGTCGCATTTAGAACTGTCATGTTCTCCATTGATCTGGCGTTCTGGGCGAGTAAATTGCGACAGTGGTTCAAGAGAATGTTGGGGAGAACTAGTGAAGGTTTTGAGGATGAACTAGAAAGGACCATGAGGGGCTTTGCAAAGAGCGCGTTCGGCGTGGATGTCGCGCCCGGGGTTTTCACAGGATAGAGGATTTAACCACATTCCCTGCAGGCTTGAAGTGTGCTGACAGACTTGTAAGGCCATGCCCCAGCGCTGTACAAATTGTTTGACGAGACATGACCTTTCTAGGCGCCCCGCACCCCGCACTCCGAGGTAAAAAGTAGTCTGGTAACCACCTTTTACTATGAGAAGCAAACCTTGCTGTTTTGACCGCACCGTCGGTCCGCCAACTGCGCCAGATAAGCTTAAGGTTAACTTGTGGGGTTTTCTTATCAGTAACAAATTTGTGCTGCAACGGCCGCCACTTCCGCGCGAGTCTATCACAAGCAAACGGTGTTCCGGATGTCATCGACCACTGATGAAGAGGACAATGGTTCACTTTTTGGGTCACCTCCGCCGTCTCCAGTCCCACCGGGTAAGTCCAGATCTGTGTGTCAGACTTGGAATGACGTATAAATCTCGGGACTGTGTCCTTCAACCACCAGATTCACTTGAAAGAAACATCGGGACCATTGCGCTCCCTGGTTCTCATATGTCATGCTCCGGACCCCCCGCTCATACCTTATCTTGCTCGATTCCTGTCGCTTCGAACCTGGCAGTAGCTGGTACACCACAAGCCAACGACTTTGACACTACCGACGATGGCGGTTTGAGATCCCAGGGTTCACAATACTCTCAGAGGTGCACGGTAGATAAAAGGAAGAACCAAAAGAGGTCTTCCGCTAGCTCACGATCGAGTACGACAAACAGAAGTACTAACACCGGACCCCTATTACTGTCTCGGAACGAAATTCTCGAGAATGCACGAGAACGCCAACGGCAGCTGGTAGCAGAACTCGAGTGTGCGAAAGTTGAACTATGGGAGGCGAGCATAGAGGGGGGTGTTCTTGTGCACCTTATGAGGGATAACAAAATCAATCCACATCGCTCAGTAGGTTAGCCATCAATTTATATTTTCATAGTCATTCGGGTCAAGGAACATCATCCGCGATGTGGTCTGTGTATGTACTGTCCTCCGCTTAGGAAGCTTGCTTTCGCTCTTGGGTAGTACCCGCGTACCTGTGGCATGGTGGTACCCTTGATATTTGAGTACATGCTTACGCACATCTCACGTTCCGAATAGCGAAGGATATCGTACCAGCTAACTACCCCGGAAGGGACGCAGAATCCACATGTACCGCATTAACGATAGTCTGTAGAATACAGATACAGTGCTGCATGCCCAGCGATGCATATCAGTATCAGAAGGCATTGTGAATATAGATGGTCGATAGGATCATGTTTCTCGAGACGAAGAATTTGATGCCGTTTGTGTTGACTGAGGGCGCAGATTCAGACTCGGGAAGTCATCCGCCTCCCAGGTGCTAGGGATGAGTGCGAACGGAAACAACCAAGTAGCTGTGAGAACAATGCCATGACCTGCTATCCGTCAGCAACGTTGTACATATCTAGAGACACAGGTACAAGAACCTTTGTCAAATGACTTGACTGCAGACCAACTCCGCGAAGTAAATCCGCCAACGTAACCCAAATAGGGCACTAGTCCACGCAGAATGGTCACAGCTGGACGCATTTCCGGCGGTAGCAAAGGAATCGGGATGTGGTCCATCAGCCACTTGAGCGCAGTCGTTATCATCGCAGCACGTTTGGCGGCTTCCAATTGCCTGTCGCCCAAGACGTCTAGGACGCAGGGAGGAAGATATCTGAGAAATAAAGATTGGTGTTATGGCACCAATTTGAACTGAATCGCACCCACATTCTAAACCCCCACCACATCGCCTGTACAGATATCTTGGTGAGTGACGGAACCCAGGCACGATACTCTCTCTCGGGGAACTGGCCGTTCTTTGACAAGGGACTCTGCCAGGGCTCGTCGGGAGGGATAAACGGCTCGGAGTCGGCCCCATTACAGGACTCCTTCTCCTTCCCTTTGCATCCTTCTGGGGATTCATTCGCTCCCATCAGGATTTGCTTGATGGATTCAGTTGGGAGAGGAAGGAAGCGGGCCTGCGGCGTCCGTATCTCGTCACCGTCTTCATAGACAAAAACAATTTCAGAGCAAGCAATCTCCACCTCCGAGGTACCATCGGGCTCCAGGGGACCATATACCATTACGGAGTTGTTATCATCGACGCAGTCCAGGACGGTGCCGGTGCTTTCTACTGGTGACGACAAGCTTTTGCCGCAAGGTGAGCGCAACAAGTCCAATGCAGACAAAATAGATTGGCGATTGGGCTCAATCGACCGATTGGCAGCTCTGGGTGAAAGCAACCTCAATAGCTTCCAGTCATTTACAACTCCGGGTGGAGACGTGAGAGGGGGTCCAGGCAATTCTGTCTCTGAGTGCAAAACTGGGCACTTGGGTCGAATGGGGGTTGAGAAAGGTGGTAGAGTAGGTATCATGACATGAATCTTCTGTGCGATTGTGGTTGGCATAGTGGCTGCTTCCTCGTCCAGGCCATCTTCCGTCTCGCTTGCAAACGCCGATGGAGAAGGATCAACTGATATTGGCCTCTGTGAAGATCCTTGCTCAGGATCGTTGCTACTGACCCTCTGTGGAAATTGCACACTTCCATCTCTCCACGATCTAAGAATTAGGTTGGTTGCGAGCCTGGGCAACCGAGGCATTCAGAGTTGGTTATCTGGAGTGGTTCTGGACGTGGGTTTTGGCCACTCGTTGGATGCCGGCATGGCAAGTAGGCCGCGTGTCTGTTGGCGAGGAACTGTATGGTGGCGAAGGAGTGCCCGGCTGGCCCGTGGGGAGTGGGGAGTGGGGAAAGCTGCTTGGCTTTGCTCCCTTAGTGTCCATGGAGGTATGGACGGCCATGTATTTTCGAACGCGTCTATTGATCATTTCCACATTTGTGTCATTTCCTTTTTCTGCGACGAAATTGAGTCACTGTTAGTCCATGCTGAGGATTTTTACCAGCCAACTATCGACTCCTTATCGCTGTGTATATCGTCGGCCCAGACCACTCATCGTTGTACATTTCTACCGTAACCTTTCAACTGCGATGGCTACCCCATCCCCATCACACCTCAACGATGCAAAGAAACCCAAGGAAAAGAAGGATAAGATGGCTGCCATCGTATCGCAATATCCCGTGGAGGTGAGCACCATAGTTTGTGCGAGGTACCCCGTCTCTCTGATGCACATCGCACGGAAGCTGCAACCACGGCCCGACTACATAGATCACCGTATCAAGATGTTCGAGCAGCTGCAGGGAGAGTACGATGTCTTCGTCAAATGTGGGTGGTACATTGGCTTCCAACCCCCTCGTACTCTGATTACACATCAGCCCAACAGCAAGAAGAAATCACGATCACGATGCCAGATGGTTCCCAGCGCAATGGCACCAGCTGGGTGACCAGTCCAATGGATATTGCCAAGGAGGTGTCAAAGAGTTTGTCTGAGCGGGTGGTCATCGCAAAGGTGCATGTCTCACGTTATGGTATGACGGATATGTTCACTTATTGATATCAGGTAAATGGTGAACTCTGGGACCTCGAACGACCACTAGAAAGTTCGTGTAAAGTAGAGCTCTTAGATTTTGATCATCCCGAAGGTAGAATGATGTGTATCTCGTCCCTTTAACATTGACTGTTACCGGAATATTAGGAAAACGGGTTTTCTGGCATTCGTCTGCTCATGTCCTAGGTGAAGCTGCGGAGCGGCATTATGGATGTCATCTATGCATTGGACCGCCTACGGATGATGGCTTCTTCTATGAAATGGCAATTCCGGAGAGGCAAGTGTAATCCGATGGCCTTCGTTGTGTACTTCTGATCAGATCTGCAGAGTCGTTACCATGGTAGATTACCCTGCATTGGAAAAGGTGTCCGAAATGGCGATTAAGGACAAGCAAAAATTCGAGCGTCTCGTCGTATCAAAAGCGAAGCTCCTGGAAATGTTTCATGTAAGACAATCTCCTCGTTGTTCCAGGAGTATCTAACTGTCGCGAAGTATAACAAGTACAAGAAATATCTTATTGAGACCAAGATTCCGGATGGATCATTCACTACTGTCTACCGCTGTGGGCCGATGATTGACCTCTGTGCCGGCCCCCACATTCCGCACACGGGAAAGATCAAAGCTTTCATGGTTACCAAGGTACGCATACCAACTTATGGACAGTGACAGGTTTCTCACCGTCATACAGAACTCTGCATCATATTTCCTTGGAGACTCGAACAATGATTCCTTGCAACGAGTGTATGGCATCTCGTTCCCGGACAAGAAGCAAATGTCAGATTACAAAGTGTTCTTGGCTGAGGCAGCTAAGAGGGACCACCGCAAAATAGGCAGGGTAATGCAATTGTATACACCCCGCGCGTTGTGACTGACTTTGCAGCGTTCAGGAGCAGGAGTTATTCTTCTTCAATGATCTAAGCCCTGGAAGCTGTTTCTTCCTTCCACACGGCACTCGGGTTTACAACACTTTGGTGGAACTGATGAGGGTATGTACCTTTACTCGATGGATGGCATGCCCATGATTGTAATACCATTAGTCCGAGTACGCGAAACGGGGTTATCAAGAAGGTATGTCTGCGCCAAGCCATAGCATAAGCCCATTTGCTGACTACCACTTTTCAGTCATTTCACCGAATATGTACAACTCAAAGCTGTGGGAGACCTCTGGGCACTGGCAAAACTACAAGGACGACATGTTCACACTTGACGTCGAGAAAGAGAAATGGGCACTGAAACCAATGAACTGTCCCGGACATTGTCTTATCTTCGATTCTCGTGACCGGAGTTACAGGGAGCTCCCCATCCGGATGGCCGAATTTGGTATCATTCACCGTAACGAGGCATCTGGGGCTTTGACTGGCTTGACCCGTGTCAGACGGTTCGTGCAAGATGATACGCACGTATTTTGCATGCCTTCCCAGGTCTGTATGTTTCGTTGCGCTGCACTACGGCGTCTCTGACATAGGTCATCAGATCACCGAAGAGATTGGTGCGTTGTTCGATTTTATGGAAAGCATATATGGCATATTCGGTTTCGAGTACCGGTTCGAGTTGTCTACCCGTCCCGACAACTACTTAGGCACTATTGAAACGTGGAATATGGCGGAGGAGGTGAGCATTTTCCGTTATACCTTTCTTATAGCCAGCAAAATGGAAAGATGTGATACAGCAACTGCGGGAGGCACTCGATAAGCATCATCCCGGGCAGTGGCAAGTCAACCCTGGAGACGGTGCTTTTTACGGACCCAAGATAGACATCTATATTCGTGATGCGCTACGGCGATCATTCCAATGCGCGACCATTCAATTAGATTTCCAGCTCCCAGAACGCTTCAATCTCAAGTACCGGTCTGCGGACGAGATGGCGAACCCTGACAAGCCCCCTTCGAGGCCTGTGATGATTCATCGCGCTATCCTTGGTAGTCTGGAACGATTCATCGCTATCATCACCGAACACTTTGGCGGAAAGTGGTGCGTACAACGATGTGCATCCGACTATCTTCCTGTATGAACGTTTATTACACAGGCCATTCTGGATTTCTCCACGTCAAGTTCTCGTCATTCCCGTCGCTATTCCATACGTGAGTTGAACACGATATTGCGGCCTTTTATAAATGTCCATGATCATATTGTCTTGACAGAGAGAGTATGCCCAAGAGATAGCCGATAATCTTCAGAGTCTTGGCCTCTTTGCGGATGTCGACAACGGTCCGGATACCTTACCTAAGAAGATCCGCAACGGAGAAATTGCTCAGTACAATTTCATTCTTGGTGCGTCAGTCCCGACTCCTTTTCCGCACGCTTACACTGTGCCTTTATCAGTGGTCGGCCAAGAAGAACTTGATGGCCGTTCAGTTAATGTGCGCAACCGCGACGACGTTGGCACGAAATCAAAGGGGGAGATGATTTCGCTGGAGGAGGTATCCCAGAAACTGGTGGCACTGAAGCGCTCAAGAAGCCTAGAGAATAAGCTTGTTTGAGTACAAGACGAATGATGGAAGATAGGATTGGAGTTTGGATCTTCGTTGGATCATACCCACAACCAAATGTCTTCATTTTTGAACCAAAGCGTCTGATCCTTACTTACTTGAGATCATCTACTGTCGTTTTTCCTCACGAGGTCAATGAGCAAACTAGTGGTAGAAGGCTACTTGCAGTATCGCACCTCTGTTATTGCGATAGATGGCCTGTGATATCCCTGCAAGAAACATGTTCACCAGAGGTGCAAAGTAACAACTAGCCAGGATTACACCATACGTTACCCCATCTATCCTGGGCTGCGCCGCTTTTTCCCTGGCCAATCACTCCAGCTATCTATGAAGCCTACACCGTAGCTAGTGTTTGCATTAAACTGTGGGACAGGACATTTGATCCCAAGGAAGCTAGGACCACAGCAAACCTCCAAACATAGAAGGGAGTCATAGGTGTAATTAACCACTGGGAAGAATGGGTTTCTCGGTGTCGCCCCGCTTGCCTGGGGTTGCAGAGCGGAGAGCGGAACTTGCGAATTACTCCCAAGTTGCGACGTGGGTGAGGGTTCGGAGCATCGCGGGAAGGAGACACTACATAACCAGGAGCGATACTCGCGTTGACAGTCGGCACATGTTTGCAAAGGGGAATAAAGGTCGCGCCCGCACGCGAAGGTCAGG
>Ga0307518_10003140_pt1 | contig 11953 bp, 1 predicted proteins | sample 25_EM_MG_FD_203889 | JGI IMG/M metagenome (GOLD analysis project Ga0307518, IMG submission 203889) | Populus trichocarpa ectomycorrhiza microbial communities from riparian zone in the Pacific Northwest, United States - 25_EM | ecosystem: Host-associated > Plants > Roots > Unclassified | place... | reverse complement strand
ACATAACATTACTAATTGTTGTTATCATTAAAATAATTGATCCATGGGTGTTAATGACTTTTTTGCTAATAATCATCCCCACTACTAACAATATTAATATGAATAATTACTATAAGTGGTATGACTCATAGAAACATTGATACGATCCAAGCAAGGTCGGATTCGGATTTTGAGTGAAATGTTCTACTGTTCAATTTTACGCTATTAAACATAACTTGCAACTAGACTGTTGGATCAGACTTAAAGTTTTATAGGTGTTTATAGACATGCTTTTCTATATTGGATTAAAATTTCAGGTCAATTGGAGTTCAAGAATGGATTATTTTATAGGGTCGAAGTTATTGGATGAATGTTGTCAAATTTGTCTATCTGGACATTTATCTACTATTTGGACTATATCTAGAGCTATATAAGAAATTATATTGATATACCAACTAGGTTAGAAAGTATACATCCACACCTTTCTGGTGGTATGTTGTAGACCTGTTAATTCATCCAGGCGAGAGAGAATGATGTGTTTGAAATAATGCCTGAAATCTGCCAAGAATGTGCGAAAATTAGAGAAATATCATTTCTTTATATATTGTCGATTCTAGTCAGCACAAGGATTTCTTAATACTCTTGGAAACATGTGTGGTGGCTATTGGCTTACTTATTCTACAAAGATTCCATGTCAAATAATGAGACATTTATGGAAGCAATTATTATCCATAGTTTGCAAGGATTCCATATTCATTATGGAATGTATGTGGTGGCAAGGAGACTTGGGATTTTATTTTTTTTGTTATTTTTCCTATTTTACAGGATTTTCTAACACATTAAGGAGACTATAGGGAGGCAATTTAAGGCAAAAAAAAAATTTCAGCAATTAAAAACAAAGTTTTCTAGCTAATTTGGAGCATGATGTTTCAGCAAAGCCTCCAATAAAAGAAAAGGGAGAGATTTGGCCATACATGGGGATTTATAGCAAGAGGACTTTGTTTTATAATATTTTTATTTATTTATTTATTTTAGTGTTGAATATTATTAGGTTTAGACTTTAGTCTAAATTGGTTTTGTTTTGGCCCATTAGATATTGTTTTAGGGTTTGCTTTAGTATTAGATTTATGTTTGTTGATTACTAGATTGAGCCTATTGGTTTACAATCTAAAAGAGGTTTACTAGGGTTATTTAGAGGGCACCATATATTGCTTTTAATGCTACAAGTTTTAGAAGGTATGATGATTTGAATGAACAAGATTTTTCCTTTATTTTACGTGTTGCAAACAACATTTCTTTGCAGGGACAAAGATCGTATATCGACTTAATAAAGACTAACTAGCTTTGTGTCGCCATTTATATACTTTAGGTTTTGAGGTATAGGGTTATCTATGGGTTCAAGTTTTTTTCCCAATACATTTGGTTCTTAGGTACAAGGTTATCTCTGGGTCGAGCTTTTAAACCTAATATTCAACCTTCGTAGGTACAAGGTTGTATTCCTTAGAAACCAAATCTAGAAAGCACTAGAATTTAATCACATTCATTTTTGGAGAAGAAAATAAAAATGGATGATGATCCATTCCCTAAAGTAACAGCATTAGTGGATACCCCCAAACTATATAGGCTTATTGGAAGAAACAAAATATCAATAAAAGGTAAAGCCTAATCGACCAAGAAAAAAACTAAAATTGATCCCGGACGCTGGTATTAGAAAATGATACATAGGTTATGGTAAAGCCAAAAGGTGGTTCAACTAGCCAATAATATGACTATTAATTAGGTATATACATGCCTTACCTACTTTATAATTCTCCTAAAATTTGAGGATTTGGGGAGTAAAACTAAGCTAGTTGAGACTCAACAACAAGCCAAAACATTCAAGTCTAAGAGACTAGCTGATAATGAGTGTCATAAGCATCAACCATAATAGAAATCATCCAAACCTAGTGATGAGGAGGACAATGTCATTGTTAATAACCATAAACATCTCCTAGACTTATAAAAGAGATAAAAGCAAAGATAATTGTCTAAGATATAGTTTAGGCGATTGCAACACCTAAACACATTGATAAAGATAGATGATTCATAACATACATGTAAACCCTATATTTTCCTAGTGTGAACTCCGACCATAAATAATAATAAATTAGTATACATAAAATATTTACGATCAACAACTTGATGGGAATAAGCAAAAAATGATAAGTATTACAAAAAAATGAAGGAACGAAGATAAAATAGTAATTCACAAAAAAAGGGAATTTCATATAAATTTTCCTACCATGGTTTGTGACCAAATGGAAAGAAAGAAATAGGGAGGGTCTGAGATTCTTCTAAATGTTTGAGGGGACACAGTAAATATGTCGTTTCTCAAACACATGTCAAGGAATTTTTAAACACGTGTTAAGAAAGAAACTTGCTATAAGTATTGTGATATTCATTTTATGCCATCAAAAAATAAAAAAGTGATTGACAACTACTTAATTTGAGTTTTATGAGAAGAACTTTGAGGCATAGAATAAATAAAAATCATAGAGGAAGATGTAGCTTGCTAAAGGATTCGGTTTGCAGCCTCACCAGGTTGCAATATGGTTCCAAAATCATAGAGCTTGTTTCAAGAACAAACAGCTGGAAATGGACCTTGTTATTTGAGAATTAGCTTTTATAAACTCAAGGATGAGACAAACTCTTTAATGAGAAGTAGAATTTAAGAGTTTGGAGGGATTGTGACGATACCCAAATTAACTAGTAGGATTTAGAGAAAATTGAGAGTTTAAAGTGGTTGGTTAGGGTTTATAGAGTTGTGGTGGTAAAGTGTATTAAAGAAAGGTTAGTTCTTGAAATTTCTCATAAAACCCTATAAATTTGAGATGTTAATAGGTGTGAAAAGGCTTATCTTTCTTTGATTTTATTTTATTCTATGCATTTAACTATCTCTAAATTATAGGGTTTGTTAAGAGAAATGTTAGGTTATATGTTGATTGGGGTTAGGTGATGGAAATTTGAATTTTTAGAGGGTTTGTCATATGAATTGTATAGTTTAAGAGATAATTTTGTGTAATTGAGATCAACAATTGGTTTCAAGCCATGAGTGGTTGACCATGATTAAGAAAATTTAAGGGAATCCTAGATTTTAGGTTTAAATTGTGCAAGTTATATGTTATATTGAGGAATCATATATATAATCTAGATTATAATGATTGTAGATTGAATTGGGATGAGTTATAACATTTTGATTTGTTTTGAAGGAATGGCTATTTAGAATTTTAATGTAATGATGGCTTGAATAAAATGCTCACTGTGTGTTTGACAAAACCTTTAGGCATTGAATTGAATTATGGAAAATGGTTGACAAAACATTTAGGACATTAAAATTGGGTTATGGAATTCATTGGATAAATGCATGAACATTAAAAATTAGATTATGCAAATGATTTACGAAGGTGTTAAACGTTGAATGCTAGTGTGTGAATGGATGTTAATGTGAATGGATAGAAAAGATAAATAAAAATAACATATCCATAAATTGTTCACAAAAATGTTTCATGATGTGAAATAATAAATGTGATGAGTGGACCAAAAAGGTTTGGGTATTGAATCGAGATGTTTTATTGGAATTCTGGAGGGACTTCAAAAGTGGGACCAATAGTAGGAGGGACATACTCTACAGGAGCTCCAGGTAGGTGTTTGTTGCCTTACTCCTTTAATTAAATTATTGTCTTTGCAAAAAAATTTATTTAATTTTATTTATGAAATGAGTGAAAAAGATTATGGAAATATGGAATTGAATTAAATTAAAGTTGGTCGTTTGAATAGAGACTTATGGAATTAAAATTTAAAGTTGGTTGTTTGGATAAAGACATATCATATTAAATTAAAGTTGGATGTTTAGACGGAGACTTATATAATTAAATTAAAGTCGATCATTTTGTATGAAGACTTATGGAATTAAGTTTTAAGTCAGTTGTTTAGACAAAGACTTATTATATTAAATTTAACATCATCTATTTGGATGGAGACTTATCATATTAAATTTAACATCGGTCATTGGGACAGAGACTTATTATGTTAAACTAGGTTGATCATTTTGATAAGGGTTATTATAAGAAAACAAACTGGCCATATGAGTAGGGGCTAATATAAGAAGAACAAGTCAGTCATATAAGCAAGGGCTAAGGATTAAATAAATGTTATGCATCCGGGGCAGGATTACTTAAGTATTATGTCTTCAAGGCAGGATAACAAGATATGATGTATGGATTAATATGGGGGTTAACACGTGAAAATAATTTAGCCATAATGATGAGAGGCTAAAGTATGACTAAGTGTATAAGTTAAGTATATCAAAATAAATCAATGATATTAATTAAAATAAGACATGGGTTTTATATTGTCTAAGTAAATTGAGAAGTATATGATTAATGTGGATTTTGGTTATGATTATTGAAATGAAATAGCAAACATATGGATATTATGAGGTACAAGTTACAATGATTAAATATGGACCATTGAATATGGTTGTCCTATAGTATGAGTCAAGGATAATGAAAATGGATTTATGAATATGATCTATCCTAGGGTATAAGCTTTCGAGTATTTACATAAATTAATGGGTTTTAATGATGTGTGCAGTATGGGTCACGAATGCTTGACCAAAATAATATGTGAACTATGAACATGGAAATGGAATAGTAGATACTCAATCAACATGTTGTTACTCATTTTTGGGCCCCACGTGCTGGAGATGGTGTGTATCCCTCTTGAACCAAATGCAGGAGTTTAGTTCATGGTTGATGAAAAATTGACAAAAGCAGAGAAGAAAGGAATATTTTTCGAACCTTGTTTCAACTGTTTTCTGCTCTCTTTATCCTTCCTCTTCGTTTCCGAAATCGTCAGGATTCTTAGATTAATTAGGTGTCTTCGTGATGTTAAACTCATCCCTTCTTTATCTGATCTTTAAGTTTGGATAAATCCCTTAGAATTTGCACTAAAAAAATTATTATACTGCTGTCGTAATTATGTTGTAATACCAATTTTGTTCCAACTTAGACTTTGATTCTGACTTAGTTTCGCGCAATATATGACCATCCCAGCTATATTTCGTCATTCATGGCATGTTAAAGAATTGACATGCACCTTTATTGGGTCCTAAGGCTCATTGTTCTTATGTTAGACTCTCAGTCAGATTGGGATGCTTGACATTGTCAGTTTCTGAATCAGATCAGGAGATCTTTTTTACCAACCAGATTACGGCCAGATTCTGTTCTTCAAAACGAATTTATCTCACTTTGAACTCTTTATAAAAGTTGTAGTCCTATACGTTTAGATGAATTTGGGTTTTTGAATCGCCTGATTTTGATATCAAAAGCTCAAGATATTTCTTTTTGAAGGTCTAACATGAAAGCAGAGAATCATGTCGCGAGAAGGGTTCTAGCTTGAGTTTGCAGGTCTGATTCGAGGGATTACGGGCCGGTTTGAAGGAGAGGGAGATTAGAAAGGAACAATGGAAAAATAAAGATCATCAAAAGCTAAAGCAAGTATGGACTGCCTTTCAGTCTTTGCTCCATTTCTACAAACAAGATCTGCAGAACAGGATGGAACAAAGGAGCTAAAACCAGTAGAGAGAGGGAAGAAGACGCAGAGATAAAGCTCAAAAGACGGACGACAATAAAGAATAGAGGGGAAAGAGCCGAAACAGACGACAACACTGATAGACTAGCCAGCACGCCTTCAACATCGTCATCGTCCCTTTTGTTTTTGGCCTCTAAGTCTGTTCTCCTCATCTTTTTACATGCATTCATATTTGTGTTTTGTACTGTTCAAGTAAATTATAATTCACTTGAATAGTAACTAGGCATGCACACATGAGGAAACTCACGCGTGCCTCTTGTTTGCCTAGCTGGGTTATTGGCTTGAGCAATTGACTCGGCTGGGCCTGCTGGGTTCAACCCAGCCACATGGGTCGAGATGGACCCAGCCACAAAAAAGAACGAGTAAGATTGTTGGTTTTTTTCGTGTATTTATTTTATGGTTTTTTAGTGTGTGTGTGTGTGTGTGTGTTTATGTCTAAAAAAATGTTTTTTTGTGTGTTGCATACAACCAATACGCTAACATATTTTGAACATTTCTTCTTTTATAAAACAAAAAAAAAACAAATATTCAAAGTTTTAAAAGAAAATGTGTTTTAGCATGGATTTCTTAAACACAAAAATTATTTTCTTGCATTTTAGATTTTACAACATGTTTGTAAAACTCCAAAAGGTGTTGGCCAACATTCCAAAAAATACAAAATCTTATTTTTAGGGAATTCTACTTTATTCACCATTTATATTTGGATAAAGAAATCCCGAAATGGATTAATATCCAAAATATTATTGGGAATAACTTGTTATTATTCACTGTTAATGTTTGGATAAAAAAACCCAAGTGGTTAATATCCAAAATATTTTTCTAGGAATAATAAGTTATCAGACATCCTTGAAAGAAGCCTCAATTATAATTGAGGACATTTTAATTTTTAACTCCACGGTTTACGAGCCGTGAAAGTATGAAATACTAAGAGGAAAATGAGCTTTTAAAGCACATTGAATCTCCTTGGATTTCTATCTTAACTATTTCTTAAATTGTCGGTTATAAATTTAGTCTGAATCAAACACAGATTTCAAGAGATCTGTATTGGTTCTCCTTAGTACTTTGTAAGCACATTTAAAGGTGTGATCAATATTGATCGAGGGTTCTTTTTTTTTAGACTTTGAGCCCAAGTTTGTTCATCATAGCAAACTTATCCTAGGAAAACTGATGGGTTTAAAAAACACCAACACCATAGCAATTATAAGGCAAACCAAACACCAAACAGCTTACCTTAGGTAGGGCGTACTAGGGGTGCTAAAACCTTCCCTTTATGCAACCAATCCCTTGCCTTAGAATCTTTAAAATACTAGTTAGGTTCCTAGTGACCATAATACTAGGTGGCGACTCCCTTTTCACAAAACAAAGACCCCGACATGAATGCCCCGTTTCGGGAAGGGTTGCCGCGACGTCGAGCTCTCGAGAGGGTGCGACACAACATGTAGTACGAGTTAAGGTGGATGGATTTAGATTGATGAATACATCTAATTTTCTAAACTCGAGTTGTGAGTTTTGTTAGTTTAATGAATCCAAAAACAAATATGAACATAGCGAACTCTAAATTGGATTAATTAATCCAAAATTAATTTGACAATATAGAGCCAGTACTAATCGAGTTATAAGACAATGCCGGTATGAATTCTTATGAAAAGAATTCCATGACAAATTGTGTTATGACAAGTAAGATGAGACTTGGTGATTTTGTATTTGTTATAAACGATTAAATTACATAACTGTGAAGAAAATACCCTTTCTTGGATCTAAAATCATCCGACTAATTAAAAAAGACATGTGTCTATAAAATCATATTAAAACCGAATAATATTAGTTAAGAATAAAGGAATGGATTGTGATTGGAAAAAAGAAAATATATTGAAGAGACACATGAATACATGGATATTGTATGGATGTGTAATTACTTAAGCATCGAAATAGCTAGGGAAGTATGAAATGAATTATCCAGATCATGATGTGGAGATAATTACCATTATATCATTTTGTATACTTGGAGATATTGACTAGACGAAAACTTGTATAATTTTTTATTGATTAAATAGGTTGAAGTTATGATGTACAAATAATGATGGATATATGTTGGTAAAGGTGGTTTAATTTGATGAAGAACTAAGATTATACTTTGACTACTACTTCAGGGATGACAAGAGTGATGATGAAAATTATGCCTAAGTGATAGGATATTTATCCTAGTAATCTAATTTCAAAATGAAATTTGGCACTATTAAGCTATGAATATATTGAATTGTAGAATGAATATGATAAAAAGGTTAATTACTACAGTTATGTAAAACAAGTGTATTATTAATTGGTTTTATTGGTACAAATATCAATAAAACTAGTATAATGGGATGAGTTTTTAAAGACCGATGGGCAGGATATTAGACTAGGAAAGATGCAAGCTACGATGATATGTTACGTGAAATGATAAGAGAAAGATCTAGCATTAAGGAAAGTTAAAGATAAATTATAAAATTGGTATGGGTCTTATACATGGGAAATGGATCGTAATGCTATGGTTATTTATAAGGTTTGATAAAGATATTAGTGACAATAGATATGTATATCATTAATTTATAATCTGCTATATTTTATGTTACATATGTATCCAACACATTTGTTTCAACCTTATGACCATTCTTCATATTCTTCTATGTAATTAGTGTAAATATAGGAAATTGTAAAACAATTTAATGTATTGTATCTTGATTTATTTCTTGTGTTTTAATTAATACACTATAAAAATTTGTATGAGAAAAAAACGTGACACCTCTTCTTGATTTTTCATGTTGATAGTTATATAAATCAATATACACATTCACACACACATTGAGTGGATGAGGATTGTGTTTTCGAGTGCTATGCCTAAGCCTATCTATGAGTATGGATTGTATGAGCTATTATGTTTGAGTTATTATTATTAGTTACAAATATTTTAAAGCAAGATGAGATTTTTGGTAGAGTTCCAATGTAAGGGAAACTCTGTCAAAATTTCGTTAAAAAATGAATAATTTCTTACTTTAATAATAAAAAAAGAAATCTCGCATATGGTGGATATATATGCAATGTAAAAATTGTATTACATGCGATAAATAAGAGTGACTCTATAAGAGACAAACTCTAAATATATATATATATATAAAATACCATATTTACAAATAAATGAAAGCATCAAATGAATAATGATGAATTAAAAATGACGGGTTGTTACATGACCATTTTAAAGACTAAATTTCATTAAAATTTTGGGGTTGTCACACTATACATTACTAAAGAAACAAGTTTTGGAGACTGAACAAACTAGTCCTATGATCAAACAACTTCAAGCACCATTTCATCTATTTATAAGAGAGAGATATATAAGAACGATAAGCACTAAACAAGATTTTACTTAATCCTATATATGGCAACAATATTGATCATAAATTAATGTTTTGCTAAAAACATGATCATGCCATATCTTAAAACCTTAGTATAAATAATGGAAAAAGGTTTTAACATCAGTAACCTCTTTGTCCACTCAATAGGTTGCATTAGAACTTGAACTACTATGGAGGCAAATCACTAATAAAATCTCTAAAATGGTTTCACAGAGATAGTTTAAGAAGTAAATAAAGAGCAATTAACCTTATGCTGAAACAACAATAATCCAATATAGTGCTAGGGTAAGGATACAGATCAATCTATAACTATAATAACATTAAAACATTATCCATTATGTTAGGCCTATAACCATGAAGCTTGAGCATAGCAAATTAGTACAATCATGGAGTAAGGTATTTTTTTTATGAAATAAGAGAATGCTACTAAATTAATAACCTCAACAAAGGACAATCACACACATATTATAGAAAAGGCAATAATAATAGTGGTCAAGGTACTAAAGTAACCACCCTAACAAAGGATGATCATGTACCTATTATAGAAAAAGACAATACTAATAGAGGTTAAAGACAATAATAATTTTTAAATCTCAAACAAATCTACAGGGTGTGAGATGACATGAACATATGCCTTTATTTAAATATAAAAAGTAATCAAAAGAAGAATATAATATGATTATCAATGTTATTGGCTTCTTGGATGATGGTATATTAGATTAAGGTATAAGACTCTTTGTAATGATAACATGTAACAAAAAGAAGTCAAAAGCTTAGAGTTTTAAATCTTAATATAATAACTAGATAAACATAGTGCATTAAAGAAAGACAATGGATTAACAATACCTTTTAATGCAAAGATGACTTACCATGATCAAATAATATCCATAAACATAGTGCTCACTCTACCATACTCCTTTGAAGTGAAACCTAACCAACCACCCTACTTGAATAATGACTATAAAGATAATGTTGAATGAAAGGTATAAATTATTAAAATGGACTAATTAGAACATATGGCCGATCAGTATTCAATTCTATCTTACTTAAAGCAAGCATTGACTACAAGTCTCATATAAATTACAACAAATTGAAATGGTATTCTAGTACAAAAACTCATTATTGATAATGATGCAACACTTAACATTTATCACTAACCTCAATCGATAATTAAAAATATTTGAATTATCAAAATTTTAACCCATAGATAAAATAGGTTAACTCAAATTTAAAAAATTAAATTAAATGAATAGGGTGAAAATTGAATGAAGTGGAATTGATGACATGATATTAAATTATTAAAGGAAAATAAATTAAGAAAAAGTGGGGACAAAAAAGAAATATAAAAGATTGTGGGCCAATGTGTAAATAATAAAAAAATTGAAATTATAAATGTGTTATTTCTCTTCTTTATGGCCTGCAACTAGTTTTTTTTTTAAAGGGAATGGTTTTTGAATTTTCCTTCTCAATTCTTGACAAAATCATATGCAAAAGGTTAGCTTGGAGGGATCACAAGGGTATTTGAGGATTAAGAGAAGAAAAATTGAATGTTTAAAAGGGGTTTTAACAAACTAAAAGTGAAGGCTTTAGAGAGATTTAAAGGATAAGAAGAAAGCTTAAAAGAGCTAGGGTTATTTTTTGATTTTACACTTGAATTATCATCTAATTGATCAATTTGATTTAATTTTTTATATATGAGATTTTGGATATGTTAATACTAGGTTAGGGGAATTAGACTTATATATGAAAGCCTAAATGAATTTGATTAAGGATTGATGTTTAAATCATTAATTTTATGTTAGGGTTTGTAAAAGAAATTTGAGGGAAATGCAAATGGATGGTGAATTGAACCAATTGGGTTAGGTTAGCTTGTGATGAGTGTTAAATCATGAAGAAAAGCATGGTGTCCGCATATTGGGTCAGCTAAGAGAGAACAAGTTAGCATGCAATGAAATTGTGTTTGCTTAAGAAAATTATGAGAGATTAATGCATAATATTGTGTGGGAAATGAGTTTGGTTATGTTATATAAAATGAGTAAAATCTGCATATGGTAGTTATTTGGAATGTTAAGGAAGATTATTGCCTTTAGAGGTATAGATTATTGTGTAGTGCTTGACTTTTCATGAAAGGGAAAATTATGATTAAATTTTTTAAAAATAAATCATGGTATAAAAGAGGTTGTAGTGCAGGCTAAAGAGGAAATAAATTGGAAGTGAATGTCATTATGATCATGGTTGTGGAATGCAGTGTGTGTGTGTGTGTGTGTGTGTGTGTGTGTGTATAATGCATATATTTTTCTTAAAATAGTTTTGAATATTTTTAAAAAAATGTGACTTGGATTGATTGGTTATTAGAAGGTTGAAATTAGTCATATTATAACATATATGAAAGGGCAATGCTTATTTGAATGACGAGAAGATGAATAGAAATGCTTGGTTATTTGTAAAATCCATAAATGAAAATTAGACAATTTCATCACCTAATTTCCAGAGGAGATTAGGGCATAAAAATGATAAATTTAGGTTAAGTTTCTCATATAAGTTATAGTCATAGATGTTAGCTTTTCAATGGAACTGACCTTGTGTAAATTGGAGTTATAAAACTCTAGATATGAGTTAAAATCCAAGGGGAGGTCGAACTGGAACAATACTGAGCAGTTTTACATGTTACGATAACGAGTGATTTTGGGTGCGTTAATGACAGAACTGGATTTTAATTCCTTCTTTGAAATTGTAGCTCTATGTCTCAGTTTTCCATAGAGACAAGCGTCACCTAAATCTAAATTCTACAAATTTAGATATAGTCGAATAGTGACTAGTGTTCATGAGAAATAAGTTGAAAATGATAGAGGTTATGAGAGTGAAACCTTTAATATGAACTAAGTGTAAATGGTGATTATGTGTGGGTGGAATTAAACTAAAATATGTTATGGAATGAGGAAAAAAAAGAG
>Ga0307518_10003139_pt1 | contig 11953 bp, 9 predicted proteins | sample 25_EM_MG_FD_203889 | JGI IMG/M metagenome (GOLD analysis project Ga0307518, IMG submission 203889) | Populus trichocarpa ectomycorrhiza microbial communities from riparian zone in the Pacific Northwest, United States - 25_EM | ecosystem: Host-associated > Plants > Roots > Unclassified | place... | reverse complement strand
TTGACCATCAGCATCAAATACCACTATATGGTATGCAAAGAGGACATATTTAAAATGGATCATCGAGTGGCTGTTAGTGGAGAAAACAAGGTGCAACTGCAAGGTATTTATGGGGTGCTGTCAAGTCCGGGTCTACTCCGGTAAGGGGTCCGGACAAGTCCAGACGAAAACGGACGAGGGCAGAGGTCAGCCCGGGCTGGAGTTGCGACCGATTGGATTCAACGACAAGGACAACGAGCGTTGATCCCTTGCGTAGGTTCCAGTCAGGTGGAGACGGAGATGGAGACAGACAAGGGGACAGGAGTAGTAACTTAGATGATTTCAGACTGAGGTGTACAAGATAAACTAGAGGGTACTTATACTAAGTAGAAACTAGGGCTGAGTACATACAGTGACAAGTAAACAACCTAATAGCGGACAAGGAATGACCAGAGTTAGGACTAGGTCAGGTCCAGTGAAAATGCTACAAGGTATAGGATATATTGAGTTCATGGAGAACTCACATCAAGGCAGGGTAGATGGCGAGGTGTGGTAACGAGCAAATGGAGCATAGACCAAGGGATGTACTTAACGGAAAGGTATCAGCGTGAGCGCAACCGGAGTAGAGTTGCAGAGCTGCGATGCGACCAGAGTAACCAGATAAGATCCGGAGTTGGACATGGTCGTAACAGTATCCCCCTTTTAGGGGCCGAACCCATGAGGCCCCAATGAGGCTGTTGTGTGGTTGCCTAGCACAATGCAGAGTCTGGAGTGATTGTCTGAGTACGAAATTTGGATGTATAAAGATCAGACCAGTTTTTTTCTTTTACTCCCAGTTTTTTGCCTTCTAACAACATGTCTGCACCAGCCAAGTTCGCCACCCCCGTTGCCCCCGCCGTTGTCGGGTCCAAGGACTGGACGAAGGCGACAACACCAGAGCTCCAGTCCAGTAGTGAAGACGAGGCATCCGTCCTCGATGCCAAAATGAAGGAGAGGCATTGACGCAAGCAGGTCAAGAGAGAGGAGAAGCAACACCAGGAAGAGGCAGAGCGACGAGCGCGTGAAGAGGCAGAGGCCAGAGCACGAGAGGAGGTGGAGAGGGCCAAGGCAGAGGCAGAGCGCCAAGCGCACGAGCAGGCAGAGAAGGAACGAGTGGAGGTGCAGTGGAGGGCTGCTGAGGTAGCGGTGAGGCAAAGAGCGATGGCACAGGAGGCGTCAAAGAAGCGAGCAAGGGAGGAACCAGAGGTGGGCCTGAGTGATGACCGGAACGACAACATCCGGTAAGTTTTTATTTTATTTTATTCTTCTTTATGATTTTTTAATAATAACCTCCTGGCAGGTGTGTTCGTTGTGCCAAGCACAAGGCCAAGTGCAAGCGGGACCCTGAAAAGCCCAAGCAACGCGTGTGCATGAAGTGCGCCGGGCTCAAGGAGCGGTGTGAGTGGCCGGAGGTGGGTGGTCCGGGGCTGGTGGTAGACAAGGGAAAGGGCAAGGTGAAAGAGAACGAGGCGGTGAAAAGAGGAAGAAGAAGAAGATGGCGAAGGTCGTCAACGACGACGACGAAGTTGTGGAGGTGGCAGGTCCGTCCAGGTCGAGGTCCGGTTTCAACACTGGACCATTCCTGGAGTGGATGGACAGGTTAACAGCCGCGGTGGAGGCAATGACCGGACAGATGGCCCGGATCATGGACTCCACACGGTCTGTATCCCGGTCTAACGACCAACTCAGTGCTGGCCTCGAAATGTTTTTCGAGGAGTGCCGGTTTTTCACCTCAGAGTTCATCGTGTCGGAGGAGGAGAGCAAGGAGGTCGATCCAGAGGAGATCGACCAGGAGTTGGGGGAGCTCCAGAAGGACCTGGAGGAACAGGAAGGTCCTGCGCCAGAGTAGGTAGTCCGGTCCTGCGCCTTGTAAATAGAAATGTAAATTAGTATTACTTTTTGTTTATAAGAAAGGTGGCCTTGATTTGAGAGTGAGTGATATTACAGAGTGAAACAGATAGGGGAGACAGATAAGAGAAAACAGATAAAAGAAACGGAGAGCGAGAGTATTGTTACATGGACGCGAGTGGTCCGGGTTTGTCCGGGTAACAGACATGATAATCTTCTAACAGTTCCATTGCGTTGCCAAGTTCAGTGGCGAGAAGCCATGACGTTTCTTCGTCAGTCCCTTCGTAACCGGACCAACGTACCAAGTACAAAAGCTTGCATGATTTGCGTTGACGGTCAACCTTGGAGTCGAGGATTTCAGCAATCTCGAACTCCGGTTCACCATCTACTTCGACCAGTGGTGGAGGCGGCTGTATCCGGTCCGGTATGGTGTTGGGTATGGCCAGTTTGAGTTGGGAGACATGGAAGATGGGGTGAACGGCGCGCATGGAGTCTGGAAGATGGAGCGTAAAAAAAAGGGAGCCTACTTGTGCAATGATAGTGTAGGGTCCCAGGTTCTTCTCTGATAGCTTTTTGGATGGTCGTGTTGACCGGAAGTATTTGGCTTTCACATATACTTGTTCGCCTACTTTGAAGTCCGGTGCCAGAGTTCGTTTGGCATCAGCCAGACCTTGGTAGCGAAGTTGTGCATTGGCCATTTCTTCTCGAAGGTATTGATGCAGCGATTCAAGGTCGACTGCGTAGTCATGAGCCCATGCGGAGGTCATATCTCGTTCCGGATAGACGGAGATGTTAGGATGATAACCTTTGTTGGCGAAGAATGGTGAGACTCTGATGGTAGCACTAGGTGTGTTGTTGTAAGCGAACTCCGCCAGTGGGAGTAGGTCCGCCCAGTTGTCTTGCTGGTAATTGCAGTAGACGCGGAGGTATTGTTCAAGTATCTGGTTGGATTGCTCTGTCTGGCCATCGCCCTCCGGGTGGTAACTGGAGGTGAAGTGGAGGCACATGTCGAGGGCTTTTCCGAGTGACCGGAAGAAGTGGGAGACAAACTCGGTACCACAATCTGATGTGACGTGGGCAGGGACACCGTGCTTGGAGAATACATGGAGTAGGAAGAGCTTTGTGAGCTCCGGGCTAGTGATGGTGTCATGAGTAGGAATGAAGATGGCCTGTTTAGAGAGTCTATCTACTATGACCAGGATAGCAGTGAATCCGGTAGAGTCAGGGAGTTGCTCTATAAAGTCCATGGATATGGAGTTCCAAGGCCTTTCCGGAACAGGGAGCTGTTTTAGTAACCCGTAGGGTCGATGGTGCAGTGTCTTAGCTTGAGTGCAGGAGGTGCATGATCGGACATAGTCCTTGACGAAGGTCCTGAGACCAGGCCAGGTATACTTACGCTGGATTAGTTCCAAAGTCCGGTTTTGCCCAAAGTGGCCAGAGAGTGGGTGATCATGGTGGTACTGGAGTACCCAGAGGCGGAGACCATCCAGGTCCGGTACGTAGATGCGACCATCTAGGTGGAGGAATCCTGCCTCATCAGTGGACCAACGAGAGTCCGGTGGGTCTGAGAGGTGGATCTGGGCAATGGGGTCTGAGGGGAGAGCAGATAAGATGTTGTTGTGGAGTGTTTCCACGTCCATGATGGCAACTGCTCGACAAAGGACCGGGAACTCTAAAATGGTTGCGCGAAGGGAGTTAGTCAGTTGTTCTTGAGTGAACACCGGCCTGAGATTTTGTGGATTAGCGCGGGCGTAGCCACTATCCCCCTCTTTGGGGTAGATGTCCCATCGTCTAGTGAGAGCGTCCGGCTTGGCACCAAGTTTTCCAGGGTGGAAACGAATTGAGACAACCCTAAGGGCAAACACCCAAAGAACTACCACACAGAGGACTCTGAGGAGGAATAGGATCACAAGCGTCCTAGAGCGAAAACCCAAAGAGAGCTCGAATGGAGAGCCTCTGGATGCTGGATTGCAGCAGTATATATACTACACTACACGTGTCCTGTGCGAGGCTATCCATGAGGCTGTATGTTGTACGAGGCAGTGAACACAGCTGCCATCCTGTGGTAAGGATATGCTAATGACATCAAGGGATACAGCATGCACAGCACGAGGCTGTGGTCAAGACAGGTCTACAGATAAGATGCACTAGATAAGATACTATGCTACGATAAGATAAGATGTCATCTAATCGCAGATTAGATAAGACAAAAAGTTAGACTGTTACACTACTCCCCCCTTAGGTGCAGGATTCCAGACTGCAAAAGGTGGGTTCACACATGGTAAGGTTCTCGGGGATCCGAGTAAATAATGAGTTGAAGTCCAACTGCAGCATTCGAAGCTTGTGAGGAGCAGAGGGATTTTCCTTATAAAAATGCTTGACTACCAGAGGAGAATTCTTCAAGTTCGAGGAGGGTTCCCACGTTCTCTCGTGTTCCTTGTATCCTTTCCAGTGTACTAGGTACTGGAGTTGCCTTTTATAAATACGCGAAGCCACGATATAGTCCACTTTGTACTCTTCATCTCGTTTTTCAGAGACGTGTACCAGGCCAGGCTGGGAGACAGGTTGTCCAGGGAGTGGACCCAAGTAAGGTTTAACTCAAGAGACATTCACTACCAGGTGAATCCGAAGAGTTTTCGGGAGCTTAAGCTTGACCACATTTGGGGTTACTCGAGTGACCTCATAGGGGCCAATCCATTTCTCTGTGAGCTTCTTAGAAGCACGATTTAGCATACGAAGGTTGTCCGTTGAAAGCCAGACTTACTGACCAATAGTATAATCTGGGGTGGGATTTCTGTGCTTATCCGCCTGAAGCTTCATGTTTCGTTTAGCCTTCTCTGAAGATTCAACAACTTTGTTAAATATGGCAGCAAAGTCCTTAGCTGCTGGGGCTACTGTCTGCACTGGTTCTACACCCATGCGCGGGGAATAACTCCGGGTAATTCCAAACGGGGAATCAGCGGTAACTTCCGAGACCGTATTGTTCCAGATGAACTGGGCAATTTTGATCCATTTAGCCCAATTGTTCTGACGATCGTTGACATAGGTGCGGAGGTACTGATTGATTTCGCAGTTCAACCACTCTGTTTGTCCGTCAGTCTGAGGGTGGAACGCAGTAGACATTTTGCGCTTTATGCCTAAGAGTCTGTACAATTCCCCCAGGAAGTTGCTTGCAAAGACTGATCCATGGTCAGACACCACAGTGCTAGGGAGTCCATGCTGACACCAGACATGGTCTCTAAATAACTCGGTGGTTGTCAATGTGGTTTCCTCTTTAGTGCATGGCACAAAGACTGCCTCTTTGGAGAACCGATCGACGACCACTAATATATAACTGTAACCGAGGGATTCCAGCATCTTGGTAAAGTCCATTGTGACATCGAGCCACGGTCCTTCTGGAACAGGGAGAGGAAGAAGACTTCCAGAAGTCTTTTGATTCAACACCTTCGATTGCTGGCACTTTTGACAGTGCTTCACATAGGTCTGTATTTGTTCTTTCATCCCTTTCCAGGTATAATGCTTCCTGAGCATGTTAAACGTAGCTTTGACACCCTTATGTCCAGCGACAGGTGTGTCATGAAAGTCCGTGACAAGCGACTGGCGCTCTTCGTAAGTCTGACCAGTAACGTCGATCGACTTGATAGATATGGGGTTTAACAAGGTTTGATCCTTGTTATCTTTGGAGCCGGAGATGTAATAGTCCTATCGCCTACTAAGCAGATCTGCAACGTGCATCTGAGTTCCCTTTTTATAAATTAACGAGTAGTTGAAGCGCGTCATCCACATCTGCCAGCGCGCTTGTTGCTTAGAGAGATTTTGCGACTTCGTGAAGTACGTTAAATTATGATGGTCTGTGTATATCTCAAAGGCATAAGGAGTGGCCTCAAGATAATGGCGCCAGGCCTCTGTTGCTTTTATAATGGCCAGCATTTCTTTATCGTGAATAGGATAGTTGCACTCCGGTGGGGTCATAGAGTGCGACATGTACGCTACTGGTCTGAATTCGCCATCCTGGCACTTAACGGATATCACTCCCCTGACGGCAAACTCAGACGCATCAGTTTTGAGGTGGAATTCGTGGTCCTGGTCGGGGTACTGAAGTACTGGTGCACGAGTAAAGGCAGCCTTCAAGGCTTCAAACGCAGTACGTTTCTTATCACCGAAGTAGAACACAACGTCCTTACACGTTAAGTCCGTCAATGGTCTAGCCATGATTGCATAGTCTTTAATAAAATGTCTATAGAAGTTGCCGAGACCTAAGAATGCTCGAACCTGTTTGACATTCATTGGCTCAGGCCACTTCAAAATAGCATTAACTTTCTCAGGGTCCATCTTTATACCATCACGTGAGACTATCATTCCGAGGAAGTCGACTTCGGTAACGTGGAAGCGACACTTCTCAGGTTTGACAAACAAGTCATTATCACGTAGATGTTTTAAGACTTCAAGCACGATCCTGTCATGCTTTTCCTGATCGTCCGTGTTTGTAAATATCATTAGGTCGTCAATATACACCATGCAGACGTCCGACATATCGTGGAAGATTTCATTCATCATCTTCTGGAACGTCGCGGGTGAATTACATAGACCAAAATACATAACAACGGGCTCAAAAGCCCCTTTGTGCATTACAAATGTGGCCTTCCACTCATCGCCTTCCCTGATACGGACATTGTTATATCCCCAATGAAGATCCATCTTCATGAAGAGTTTACATCCTTTCAACTTGTCGACAAGTTGACTGATCAAGGGCAGCGGGTAGTTATTTTTAACGGTCCACTCATTTAAATATTGATAGTCCTGAACCATGCGCTTTTTGCCGTCCTTTTTGGGGACAAAGAAGACAGGGGAGGTCTGAGGGAAAATGGACGGGCGAATATATCCTTTCGCAAACTGATCGTCAACAAAGTCCTCAACTTCCTTCTGTTCATCCACCAACAGGGGTATCAAATGCCCTTTCTTAGGTGGGAAGTTGTCCCTGAGATCTATGCCATGATCTCACGGCTTTCTAAGCGGCATGCGTTCTGACGACTTCTTCGAGAAGACGTCTAAATACTCCTAGTATTCTCGGGGTACAAGCTTCTGGGCTTCTTCGAGGGTTGTCTCATCGATAGCAACCTTTGACTCGTGAGCCTTCAAAGCCTGAATCCAAGTTTCCTGAGATTCGTTCTCACGTAATAATTTAGCAATGTGTGTCTCTAAGAGTGACTTGCACTCGGGAGGACACCTAGTTAAATTAACTTGTCCGGTAACCCAATCAATATCAGGGTTATGCTTTCTAAGCCAGGTGTGGCCGAGGATAAGGGGAACCTTTCCAAGGCAAGTGATGGCACACCACAGCTTTTCAGAATGTTTCCCAATACCGACTGTAAGCAACACATAATGCGTGATGTCGCCTTCCTGGTTCCTAGTACCATCTACGTTAAGCACTGGAACTGGCTTCACCAGCTTAGATAACTGCAAGCGTCTATCAAGAGCCCAGCTCTTGTCAACAAAGCAACCGGTAGTGCCACTGTCTAGCAGGGCATCTACCTCTATAGTGTTAAGGGGTCCGCAAATGCAGATGGGTACCGTCACTTCATGTTCCATAGTGAAGGACCTTCACAAGTCCAAGAAAGAAACTTCTTCGGTTCCGGCAGGGCTTTCCGGTTCCAAAGATGCCAAAGGGGAAGAAACAATATTATCCAACGGGGAATTAAGCACACACGATTTAACCTCCGGTGCCGAGCCCTTTGCAGGGACTCCCTTAGAGGGTACAATAGATACAGGGGGTTTACTACAGTCCATACTATCTACAGACAAGACAGAGTACTTGTTAAAGGAGACGGAGACAGGAGAAACTACAGAAGAAGATTTTTTGTAGGTTTTCTGTATTTTATGAGAGAGAAGAGAGATGCGGTGTTTATAAATATCCTGTGCTTCAGGAGACTGTGCACAAGACAGTCGATAGTCCAAGATCCTTACAGCAGTGTCCAATTCAGACTCGAGAGCGAGGGTGCCCGTTGTATCCTCACTCTCTAATCTTTTAAATTCTTGAAGTAGTCCCTCATTTCGGAGAAGGACATACCACAAATGGCATTGATGTGTTCGTCGTCGGGTTGGGGCTGTACAGCCCGGGTTTGCTGGGGTTGCCCTCGACGTGGGTGACGCGGTTGAGAACACTCGCGGGCGATGTGTCCGAACCCCTGACAATTGTAGCATTGGAGCCCTTTACTCCGCTGCTGGTTTTGCTGCTGGGCAGCACCGATATCCATAGGGGCGCCAGCGCCCAGTGTGACTCCATAAGAGGAGGAGCCGCTTCCCTGCTGATAATAGCGGGCACCGCCCTGGATATTAATCAGGAAGAGCTCCTGAGCCCTTCCGACGGTTCTAACCGAGGTGGCTAGTTCCGTGTAGGTGGTGCGGTCCTTCCCTAGAAGGTACACCTGCTGGAGGACCTGCCTCTGTACTGCTCTTTTGAGCAAGTCCCTAGCATAGGCGTCTGGGCAGCCACTTTCAACCCTTAGCGACTCGAAAGCCGCGAGGAAATCGTCCACTCTCTGGCACGGTCCTTGGCGCAACTTCAGCAGCTGGGACCTGGCCCAATCTGCATTGTTGCCAGGCACGAAAAACCCTGTTATTTCGGCCTGCAACGTGTCCCAAGAGGGGTAATCAACTCCTGGACCCATATAGTAGTCCAGTTTTGCCTGGGCCCAATGCCCAGCTTTAGGTCCTTCAAACCTAGAAAGAACAGCCGCCATAATCTCACTGTCCCTAGTGAGAAGGCCGCTCCTTTGGTTCATAAGAACCCACAACTTCATCTTGCTCCACCAAACTCTGAAGCCCTGGGGGGAGCCATCATAGTTCCCAGGTTCAGCGACAATCTTCTTAGCACCAACAGCCACTGCCAGGGGTGCGGCGGGGGGCGCGGCACCAAGACCCTGCTGCGCATCGGCAAGGGCCTGGAGACTATTTTGCAGGTCAACTTGGCCCTGCATGAACTGAAGGAGAAGATTCTGGAGGGCGCCTTGCTGATCCATCGTTTAATACGGGTGGTAGCAGGAGTACGGGGCGCCTCGGGGACGAGCGGGGCAGAGACGGGAAGTGTGAAACGTACGGCGGCGCGCGAGCGGGAGACTGGGATCTGCTTCGATGTAGAAGCGGGGGTTGTTGAGGAAGAGGTCGGCGAGGTCTTCGATGACTCGGGAGTAACACGTAAAGGAGAGGTACGTCTGCTCAATCCTTTGGAAGTCTGCTTCTCTGGCAGCTTCTTGAGTGGACGTAAGAGGAAGGGGGTAACAGGTATCATAGGTAACAGTCAGGCGACCTGCCTGACTAAAGGAGTACTTGTAGGGATGTATGGTGACTAGACGTAAGATGACGTAGAAGTAAAGCTATTTCTGGGACTAGATCCCCACAGGTGTTCCAATGAACTAAGCGTAAGATTCTGTTCGCCTGTCGCGCTCGCCGGGTCAGGGCAGTGGCACAGCTATGCAGAAAACAAACGGCCACTGGCTGCAGATCACGGGTCTACCTCTCCACGGACAGAGGAACTACAGGGTAACTAAGCTCACTCTCCTTGCAGGTGCGAACCGCGCTTGAACGGGAGCCACTCTACAGACACCAGGCACGACCCTGGGCTGGTGTACGATACATATGTGACTGGGTACTAAAAACTCCCAAACCCAAATGGGCTACAGGGAATGGTGCTAAAGGCTGGCCGTGCTTGAACGTGAAAGGTGTGAAACAAAGCTCCTTAACCCTGGAGTCTGGGTATAGCTCCCTTTATAAGGCTGGGGAACAGCGCGTGGTAGACAACTAGAAGATGGGTAGATTCGAGCTCTAGTGAGACAACCCTAAGGGCAAACACCCAAAGAACTACCACACAGAGGACTCTGAGGAGGAATAGGATCACAAGTGTCTTAGAGCGAAAACCCAAAGAGAGCTCGAATGGAGAGCCTCTGGATGCTGGATTGCAGCAGTATATATACTACACTACACGTGTCCTGTGCGAGGCTATCCATGAGGCTGTATGTTGTACGAGGCAGTGAACACAGCTGCCATCCTGTGGTAAGGCTATGCTAATGACATCAAGGGATACAGCATGCACAGCACGAGGCTGTGGTCGAGACAGGTCTACAGATAAGATGCACTAGATAAGATACTATGCTACGATAAGATAAGATGTCATCTAATCGCAGATTAGATAAGACAAAAAGTTAGACTGTTACAGTTAGGGAGGCTGGTTGTCATGGTACCAGGGGAATAGGTTATCACAGTACTGGGAGGGCTGGTCATCGTGGTGCTGAGAGCTGGTCGCCAAGGTGCTGGTGACCATCAACATCGCAGTGTTGGTGGTGCTGGTGGTAGATATTGACACTGGGGGTGTGAAGAAAAAAGAGAAAAGAAAAACTTACCTGTTGAGATGGGCATGTTCATGTGCATGGATACATGGACACTGAGGAGGGCTGGTCATCGACATAGGCACGGAACTGGGGGGTGGTAATCGTTGACATCATTGATGATGGGACTGGTGGTGGTGGTCCGTTGACGCTAAGAGGGACATCACTGAGACTAAGATATCGTGCGATAGCATTGTTGTGCTGCCAAACAAGCCCTAAAAATAGTGTTTATTACTCTGTGTTAGAATGCATTATAACTAGGTAGGATATCCCTAGCATAATATGTTGAGTCGTAGTGAGGCTGTGGCAACTTGGCATCAGCCACAATGACGACAAGTATGATATCATAGTCGATAGGTAGTATAAATACATAGCTCCGACAAATAGGAGATGACCTTCTGCACCCTCGTTTCTTGACTGCATACTCTGAGTGCCTCGCCTTACGTCTCCACTGCGCACCACTCTCACGCACTACGTCCGCTCGTAGCCTTCATAGGTTATGAGCCCCGATTGCTCATTTTAGGCAAGTACTCAATTCTTATATCAACGAAATAAGTTGTTGTCTTGCTCTATCCCTATGTCGTCACAAGAAAACATCGAACAAGTGTCAATGGCAGTGTCAATGGACGAAAATACCAATACGAACGTAAATATGAATGTTATGCCCATGGAAGAGGAGATGAATGAACCTCCTCCTCCCCCATATATGCAGAGCCGCTTTCTTGGAGCGCTTGGCAGCTGGAAAATGGCAGAGCCGCTTAACAATATGAACTGGGTCGCATGGAAGGGGCAGATGACCTTGATGCTTCGTGTTAATAAGGTTTGGGGTCACTGTGATGGGACCATTGTCCCCCCTGAAGTGAACGAGCCTCATGCTTTTGATAAGTGGGCTACCACTGAAGAGGTAACAAAGTTGTTAATCTCCGGGAATCTCAAGGCAGAGCAATTTGTCCATATCGCGCAGGCCATAACGGCCAAGCAGATGTGGGATAACCTCACTTCTGTCCACAAGATGCGTGGACAGCAAAGCATCATGGTGCTACGTTGTACCCTTTACCATACAAACGCTGTTGAAGGCGACAATATTACTGCTGTCACACACCAAACAGGTTTGGTACAGTGAACATGGAAGATAACATCAATATCAAACGATCCTGGTGTGAAGGATGAGCACGACGGAGCCTCATCATAGCCATCTATCGCACAAGAAGACTATCCTGATGCAAGAGATGACTGCCGACGCTGACAGTCATCACTCGCACAAGAACCGCCAAGAAGCAGAAGAAACTGAAGGAATAACGTCCAGTATGGTATGAGAAAGGAATGCACACTTCTGCAGTCCAACTCCCATACCAGAATGAGCAAAGAAGCTGAAGAATTGATGGAGAAACAAAGGAAAGAAGAGAAGAAATGACATTAGCGCTCAAATGTCATTTTTAGGCGCCCAGTGCCAGCATTCCGATATTTTGAATAGCTCCACCGTTTCCAAAGCTATCAGGCATGTGACTATACTGTCAGAGAGCCTGGAGTGTGGTCTATCTGCCTGTCAAGTTCCGACGTGGATCCATTCATTTCCCATGGAGATATTCCCCCTGCAATCCAGATGTTCATCTCATCAGTCACTATGGAGTCCGTATTTTCTCTGGATCATTTCTCCGCTATTGCTGCAGATCTCCACTATGTCCTGCTCTTAGGACAGCCTCTCC
>Ga0307518_10003138_pt1 | contig 11956 bp, 8 predicted proteins | sample 25_EM_MG_FD_203889 | JGI IMG/M metagenome (GOLD analysis project Ga0307518, IMG submission 203889) | Populus trichocarpa ectomycorrhiza microbial communities from riparian zone in the Pacific Northwest, United States - 25_EM | ecosystem: Host-associated > Plants > Roots > Unclassified | place... | reverse complement strand
CTAGTGGCTAAACTAGAAACACCGCATCTGGAAAACAACTATTTTAAAACTTGGCTGAACTCAACAGCTTGACCCGTAACTTAGGTGACCTTTGGCTTAAACGAGACCGAGTTTCAAAAGAAATTAGGAGATAATTGATCCAAGTGTAAGACAATAAAAAACCCGGGATGACCCATGTTTCGATTAGCTCAGGGAAAATCTAATAAAAAAAGGGTCAAAACTCGTTGACTGATTTTTTTTCTTCAAATGGCATCATTTTTTTGCTTTTTTATAAAACAAAAGGATTTGGTTGACCTAGGTTAACTTGAGTCAACTCATTCAACATGTGACTCGATAATTGTCCTGAATTGACTCTCTAGTAAGGCCTAGAAAAAATGAGAAAAACCAAGGAGACCAAATCCCAATAAATCAAATGTTGAATGATGAAATAAAAAAAATTGATGGATAAAAAAATAGAAATTAAGAGATTAAGGACCTCATTTGAAAAAACAAATTGAGAGGATAAACTAAAATTTTGAATTTAAGGGTAAAATTGAAAAAACATTAACAAATGAATCCAAAATAAAAATAAAAAATAAAGAGAATGGGGATCAAATCTAAAAAAATAAAAAAAAATAAAGATTATGGATCCAAGGATGAAATTGAGAACAAATTTTTTTTTTAAAAAAAGCTAAGAATCAAAATTAGAAATCAAAATATTAAGGGTCAAACCTTAAATACCATAAAAATTTGAATTGAAGGGAAAAATTGAAAATAAAACTAAATTCATAAAAGAATCCAAAACAAAAATAAAAATTAAGAGAATGAGGACCAAGTATGAAAAAAATTAAAAATAAGATCATAGATCCAATGACGAAATTGAAAATAAATTAAAATTTCATAAAAGAGAAAAAAATCTAAACATTGAAGGTCAAACCTGAAACATTATAAAATAAGAAGACAAATTTGATATAAAAATCAAATGCCAAAGCATGCAATTGAAAAAATAAATGTAATTTGATACAACTAAAAGAAAGAGGACCAAATATGATAAAGATAATAAATAACACACCCTTTTGATTTTTTGCAAGAGTAACACATTTTTCAAGGTTGAAGAGAAAGAAAGAGGGGGCAAAGAAAACATGTCGTCGGAGCTCAACCATGCATGAGACGAAGTAACGCGCCTTACCATCATAAAGGGAACGACAAGATGCATCCAACGTCACTGCCTTGACATGCGATGTTCTTTCAAAGGGATGCGTCACACGCGCCGCCAAAGGGGTGTGGGTGCCTCCCACACGCTGGCACGTGTGATGTACGCGGCAACCATTTTTTAAAAAAATTATTAGATGCAAATGCCAAGTTGCCCCTGATCCCATACAATATTAACGAAAAAAACATAATAAAAAGACCAAATTTGATATAAAAATCAAATGCCAAAGCATGCAATTGAAAAAATAAATGTAATTTGATACAACTAAAAGAAAGAGTATCAAATATGATAAAGATAATAAATAACACACCCTTTTGATTTTTTGCAAGAGCAACACATTTTTCAAGGCTGAAGAGAAAGAAAAGAGGGGGCAAAGAAAACATGTCGTCGGAGCTCAACCATGCATGAGATGAAGTAACGCGCCTCACCATCATAAAGGGAACGACAAGATGCATCTAACATCACTACCTTGACATGCGATGTTCTTTCAACGGGAGGCGTCACACGCGCCGCCTAAGGGGGGTGGGTGCCTCCCACATGCTGGTGCGTGTGATGTACGCGACAATAATTTTTTTAAAAAATTTATTAGATGTAAATGCCAAATTGCCCCTGATCCCATACAATACTAACGAAAAAAACTACATTGTTCCTGGAATAAAGAAAAACCGAAAACACTCATGCCCATGCGGTCAAGGGAAGTCAACATCTAAGGGTATTATTAACATTACACTGTACTAATAAAAGTTTAAAAGACCCCTTTACTTCTATCCAATCTTATAATACCAGATGTGTCTCATAAAAAATACCATATTATCCTTAAATGCATGTTATAAAGCTTAAATTATGAAGGATAAAAATAGCTAAAACACCGTTTGAATCCAAAATATTTCTCCTCACAATCCACAATCCACGGGAGAAAACTGAGTTCTTTTAGTTTTTTTTTGTAATGACATAGATTTTTCAAACTAGAAAAACTATTCAAACTACAAGTAGATCTCAACAAGCTCCAACCCAGGTGAGCATAGAATGACACTAGTGTCACCTCTTTGCAACTGAAGAACTAACTGGCTAGAAATTGACTGCACTGAGTTATTGAGCTGAGCATAAGTAATGGTTGAATTCTTGGTTGCACCATTCGAATCATGTTCAGCCCAAATGAAGGCTGGCTTGGACCGGAAGGCTGGTAAGGTAGCCCGTACTGGGAGGTAGAGAACCACCACAGGCTAGTCAGGGAAAGAAGGGCCATATTCTCGTAGTCCATGTTGTTTTTTTCAGGAGTGTATTACGTTATCGGGCCATTTTATAATAACAAAAGGTGAGATTTGATAAGAGAATCAAGATGGCCTATCTTGTTTCCATCGAAGAAAACTAGAACAAGAGGCAAAATTTAGCAGATATTCGACCGAGAATATCCCACTTATTGAGCTTCATGCACTGTAAAAAATCCCTTGTCTTCGTGTCTAAATGTTTGTATATGCCATGCTGACATGAAAGCATTGAAAGACACAAAAAGCAACTTCTGAAAAAGGGTTGGCAAGCAAAGGAATTTTGTTTGAATTTCACCCAAATTAGTATGAGATCAAGTAATTTATTAACAAGCGTGTTCCTCGAGCGTAGTCCGTCCATGTGTATGGGCTGGAATGTCATAGGGCCCGCACTTGGAATCTTATCACATCCAAAAATAAAACAAGGGAATAAACTCTTAAGTTTGGAAACGCGGGTAAATTCTTGTTTTTAAAAAAATTAATTTTTTTTATATTTTGAATCGTTTTGATGAGTTGATTTCAAAAATAATTTTTAAAATATAAAAAAATATCATTTTCATAAACAACCGCAACCACATTCTCTAGAAAAATTAGAATACGAAGAAGTGTTCCATCATTGAAAAGAAAAACGAAATGAATTTAAGGAACCATAAACTTATTTTATTGGTTCTCCATTAATAAAAATTACTAATTAAAGCATTAATTATGTATGAGATTATTATAAAAAAATTATTTGGTATTGACAAACCTAAAAGGTATAGCAATGTTATTATAGCCACCATTACAGAGCATTACTCATTGCAATGGTACTTTTTTTTTCAATTTTAATTTTATTCTTCGTCGTTTAAGAATTGAATTTTGTAATTTTTTTTTAATTTTTTATATGAGATTATCTTAATCTCGTGAATTTATTTATTTTTCTTCTCGATTTTAACTTTCAATATTTGATCCGGAGGAATTGAGCCTTGTTATTTTTTCAATTTATTTTTTATGGAGTTATCATGATCTCATAACTCAAGTCATGAGTTTAAAAGGTCAAGCTTGATCGACTAAGATTGTTTTTTTTCTTCTAATTTTAATTGAATATTTATTTTTTTCAATTTCATCTTTCAACATAGTTTGATTCGGAATTAAGCTTCATAGTTTATTTTAATTTGTTTTTTTATGTAATTATCATGATCTTATGACTCGAGTCATGAATTAAGTAGATTAATTATCAGTTTGATCTAATATATTATTATTTTAATATTGTTATTTTTTTAAGATGTCTAAACTAACATGTTTTAATATTTTAAAAAGATATCAGTTTGCTATGAATTAATTTTATGTTCATGATTAAATTTTTTACATTAAAAAAATATTTAATCCGACCATCAATATAGTGCTGTTTAAAATTCTAGTATCAACTATTGTCACCGATCATTACAAGAGATTCTTAAAGAATATGATTTGATCCCTACCGACATACGATCTACTAATCTTTGGGTCAATTCATTGTGAATGGTCCTGGCTATAAATTTTATATCAAGTAAATGACAATACTTATTTTATGAGGTCACTTAAAAACAAATACAGCGAATATGAAAAATAAAAAATAAAAAATAAAAAATAAAAAATAAAAAATAAAAAACCACAAACAATTTCACCAAAAAAATAATAATTCCGATTCACTTTCTTTTTTTAAAATGTCTATTCTCTTTTCATAGAGTAATTGTCACTAATTATTTATTTATAAAGTAACATAAAATTTCTCTCTTGACAAGCTAAAATCCCTGGGTTTGCCAGGTTGGCTGCAAAAGCCAACTTCAATAGGCAAATTATAAACTGGCCTTGTTGCTGGTTGCAATTAAGTTTTTGCAACATTTTTGACATGCCGGCCTTTGTCAGTTGCTAAGCACAGGGAGAACAGCTCTCCCTCAATTCCACATTTTCATCAATCTTTCTTTGGACTTTATAATAAAAATCCCATGTCTCTAACCACTAGATCGTACCCTGGAATTCATCACTCTTTGTTTTTCTTTTGAGTGATTGAGCCATTTCATCTCTATTTTTAAATGAACCATTTGCATTCCAAACCTTGGTTCCATTAGAGATGGTATAGAGGCAGAGAGTTGGAAACTTTGGGCGACGGGGCGCCTTCACTTGTCTATGACAAATTAGAGCCTCGCTAACATCAACCTTAGGCAACGCTTCGGCAAGAGAAAGGGAAAGCGTTCTGTTGTAAGTTCTTAAAAACGCTCTGCTAACTCATGTGGAAAATTTGGCTGATGCACCTATGCAATCTGATTCATCTGATGCCCTTAACATATAAAACCCCATCCAAGATTTCTATGTACATTGTCTGATTGCGATCATCCATTGATAAGAGCAATTGCCTCTGCTGATAAAGGTTCTAATTGTATAGCCAGGATACAAATAGCCAACCACAGTCAAAAGGCAAAAACATGGAGAGAGCTCTTCTAACTCTATTATGTCCTATAAGAAAGTCCTGATGACAAAATCCAATCTTTTACAAAGACAACAGAGCTTGACCACATCTAGTCTTATTTAATTTTCAAAGCAAGAGGCAAGTACCAATATCTCTTGATGTCTAGGATATCCAGGCTTTTCACGAGTAGTGTCCAACTTTTTTGCACAGCTCTGGAAGCACCTCAAATGATTGCAGGATAGAAGAAGCACCTCAAATGATTGCTGGATAGAAGAATAACTTCTCATCCTAAAGTTCCGATCATTGTCCCCAAGCACAGGCCCTAAATCATGATGGAACAAAGAAAGAAATAGATGTCAAACGAGCAAATATGAAACACGACTATGCATTCCAATGTACAGCAATTTAAATCCTTCTACATTATAACGTGGTATTCTGTTCTGTCTAACTATATAAAAAAAATCTTTTATAAGCATTAAGAAAATCTATCAGATAAATTAAATGGTCAGATGATTAGCTGGATTCTAAGAAGCTACAAGAACCCCATATTCTGTGCATCATTCAGACCCTGCCAAACCTGGTTTGTATTCCAGGGCACCTGGGTCCCTGTGAAATCAAGTGCCCTTCCCATTAGCTGATTCGAGAGTAGTCCTTCAACCATCTTATCACAGGTGGTTAGGGAATCTAGGGTGCGGGTGCAGTAAGATCAATTGTCCTATTCCATTAAATCAATCAACCCGAAATATCTCTTCTGTAGTTCCGAAAAATATATGAAATTAAACTTTCAACAGGAGGAAACTATAAAGCATGAAAAGCAGCACCTGATTTAATCATAGCATTAGCAATAAAACTAGAAAGGGGCAACCCTGGTGACAATGAACTCAAACCTAGGTAAATTGAAGAGGTTAACCTTTTTCGCAAGTTAAGAAAATAACACAAAGGAATGCAAATGGGAACAACAGTATATTGCACCGACAAGATCCCAAATCCCAAAACAAGGAATGTTTAAACGCAGAGTATTCTACACAACAAACTACACTGCAAATAAGCATATGCCATCACCAAGTGCGCAAACATTTCTGCTACACCTTGGATAGATCTACTTATAAGAAAATGGAAGTCTTAATCCTTCTTCTCAGGTTCCAAATTTAAAAATGCCACAAGGTTTAGCAAGAGCTCTGAAAATAAAATCAAACCTGTCATGAACAAACCGGGAAGCAGACACGCCCTTGACATGGTTTGAGCAAGTAATGATATTCCCAAGCTTTATCAATAGTATGACATTCATGCCATTGATTGTTGGATATAGCTTCTAGAAAGTAAAACAACAAGCTAAAAACCTCAGATTTTACAATAACCATGACAGTAGAGTCATTTTCCAAGGCATGGAAAGTGAATAATGGAAGATACAAGTAGAATCCCAAATAGAAAGAAGATTGAAGAGATCAGGGCAGAACTAGAAATTTTTAAGTGCAGATTTGGTGGACTTAAAAAATGAGTTGAAGTAATAACAGTTGTTGTTTTTTCTTCCCTTCTAGTTTGTTGGTGCGGTGGAGGGCATAACTTCTAAACTCAAGGTCAAACTGAACAAAACCTAAAGGCTTTGTGGGTTGCCATCCCCCCGCGGGCAACTGAATTAGTTACATAGCAAATGATGCAAAGTAAAACATGAAAAATATGATGATGAGTAAGTGTTGCAGTTTAGATTCCACTAGTTATTTCAGCAAAATTCCTGTTTTTGGAGTTCTGCTCTTTAGCAAATTTTCCATTTAGAAAGCAACTTTATGATATTTTATGTTAAACCTATACTAAAATGTTCTGTCCTTGATATCGGAACAGCGCATCACCTGAATGTTGTATTTCTTTCAACTTCAACCAGAGAGTACAAATTGAACAAAACAAGAGAACGCTGTAGATCAAGGCAATCTCATAATAGCTAAAGCCAAAAAAATTAAGCATCATACTGATTGTCCATGTTTAATTTAAGAGTTTGTCTTTTCCCTCAGACAGGTTTGGCTTAATAGAATTGCATTGTCTTATAAATGTTTAATTTGTGATTGAACCTTTCTATTAATCATTTCCACCAATCATCCCCTTTTCTTCTCAATCTAATGTCTGACCAATTCATTTCTATCTTCATTTTCTAAACTATTCTATGTTTCAGTCCTAGCTAGTTATTAAAGTAATTTTGCACAGTCATGTACCCGCAATGTCCAACATGTATTGCTGCTTATTGACTCTACACCATCTATTCCTGCCTGATACAAATCCCATCACTTGAAATGCAATAGTATTTGGAATATTATTTTCAATGCAATGGACACTGAAAGTAGAGCAAAAAAAGTTCGTAAATGGAAGATTCTCAACAAGCCAAGATAATGAGAAAAGATGCTAGTCTCCGTTGAACAACAACATCATCTTTAATAATCTAATGGAAGATAACTTGAATAAAAAAGGTTCTATTCTAGCAAACTTAAAATTTGACCACTAGAGTTTATGTTGCAAGTTGCAGGCCTGATTCATTAGGTAAAAAGCTATGTGTTCTAAAGCTTTCAATCATAATCTAATCTTCTTCGTGATGTAAAACTATGTCAATCTTAATCTAATCTTTTTTCCTGATTTAAAACTAAGGATATTAACCTATAATCCCATTCAATTCTAACGAAACCCCACCTCCCCCTGGCCTGATGCAGCTACGATGTTTTAACATTCCCCTTTTCCATAAAATTCCAAGCCCAACTAAACTTGTAAAGCAAAGCTTTTGAAAAATCCCTGGGAACAAATTATCCAAGTTCAAAATCACAACCCTAAGACACTCTCTACATCCCCATGCCTTGCATCAGACACTTTCAAGAGCTACCCCCATACCAGACCCCTTTCAGCAATTAAGAATCTAAAACTCGAACTACAATTCTATGTACATTAACATCTTGCAGTTATAAGGACGTAAAAATCTGGCAAGGAACAATACTAAAAGCAAGCAATCCCTGAACAACCAGCCACATTGCAAGTTCTGAAGCGCAAGCACATAAAACCACTTCAACCCAAATAAAATAAACAATGCATGAATAAATAAGAGAAACAAAGGAACAACTAATAGTGACACAAAACATCAAAGTTACACAAGTCAAATTTGCCATTCAACAAAACCGAAAGTGGAAAGGATCATAAATACCCAAGATTGAGAATGCTGTTTATCGGGTCAATAAGCTGAGGCTCCTGCTGATGCTGTTGTTCCTCCTGCTGTTGTTGTGTCAAATTACCACTTGAAGCCAATGCCACAGCACTCGAAGGTGACCCTTTTACCTCTTGAAATCTCCAAAGATACCATGATGCAACCGACCTATACGGCCTCCATTTTTCACACAGGTGATCCATCTGTGATGGGCGTGGCAACTCCGGCAAGTTATAAAGCACTTGCAACCCTTTCCTCACTTGAAGATCATTAATTGGCAACACATCCGGTCTATGCAGCGAAAAAATCATAAACATATGCACTGACCAAGAACCAATCCCATTTACCATAGTAAGCATAGTAAAAAGAGATTTATCATCCATATTTACAATCGCAGAATCCGATAAAATCCCATTTTGATACTTCCTAGCTAGATCATGAAGGTAACTCGCTTTACGCCCAGAAACCCCAATTTGCCTCAACTGTTGTGGAGTCAAAGCAAGAACTGTTTCCGGTAAAACTCCAGCCTCGCCGCCACAAAGCGAAATAAAGCGCGTGTAAATTGAAGTCCCTGCTTTAAAAGCAAGTTGCTGGTAAAGAATGCTACGAGCGAGAGCAAGGAAAGGAGTGGGGAAGGTATCAAAGGTCGGGGGTGGGTAACTGTCAATTAAGGAAGCAAGGAGTGGATCAGCGTTACGGAGATGGCGAATTGCGATTTCAAGTTCACCTTCACATGTTAGAGATCGTGCCATGATCCGCGGAGCGAGAGCGACGATTGCTCGATGTTGGGCGGTTTTAGTTCTTGGGGTTTTGGTGGCAGTGGTTCTGGGTGGTTCAGTTGTGTTTTTGATAGAGGTTTGGGTGGAATTAGGGTCGTTAACGGTGGTGACAACAGCAGCATCGGGTGAGAGTTTACGGATTTTACGAGGACGGGAAGGGATTTTTGCGGGAGGAGATGTGATTGATGGTGGGATAGTGGTTGATTCCGTGGTAGTAGTGGTTATTACAGTGGTGGTGGGGTCATTGAGTGGCTGAGTGTAAGCCTGGGTTTCGATTTGTGGCAGAGGCTGGGATTCTGATTGGGAAGGTTGTGGTTGAGGTTGGATTTGGGTCTGTTCGCCCATCAGTGATCGGTCAAATTAGGGATTAGGGTTGACTATTTTAGTGTCAGTAATGGTGGATGCGGCGGTGGTTGTGGTTGTGGTGGTGGTGGTGGGCGGTGGAGCCAGGTATTTGCTATTTTAATTTTGTGGGGGTGAAAGGGTGTGAAACGGGGTATCGGAAATTTTAGGATTGACGCTCGCTTGGTCGCTGCGTCTGAGAAGGAAAGAAGATGTATCTGAGTTATTGTGATCCCCACGCTATTCCATGACGCGTGAATCTTACCGCTGTTATGATTTGGACCTGTTGTGGCCCAGAGCGGTTGGATAAGTTTGCTTAACTTTGACAACCTAAAGCCCACATATTAAGCCCATTAAAGTTTCAAGACAGGCCTAACTTGCTTCCACGTTTGAATTTTAGAAGACGCGTAGATGGCGGGTTGATTCTGGTTCTAGAGTTTGGGAATAGGTGTAAATAATGTTTCTTTAAAATTTAAATTTTTTTATTTAAAATTAATTGTTTTTTTATATTTTAGATCATTCTAATATGTTAATATAAAAAAAATATTAAAAATTAAAAAAAATATTATTTTAATGCATTTATAAATGAAAAGCACTTTGAACCATAACCGCTACTATATTTCTAAACACATAACTAAACTAGTATGTGTTTAATTAAAAAAAATTAATTGATTCAATTAAAAATTTAATTGATCTGAATTTGACTTGATCAAAATCAAATCATCAATCCATTAACTATTTTTAAAAAATAATACTTAAATGATATTATTTTAATTTTATTTTTTATATATAAATAAACTCTGATCTCGTCTCTAGTGGAAATTAGGATCGGCTTTTAAATCATTGAAAAACACTATATAACATAAATGATTTATTTAAAACTTTATTAGGGGGTGATTCAGTCTCAAAACAAACCTTACCTCTGGTGTTAAAAAAAAATTATATCTTTTCTTGATAATTTTGATTTTGGTTACATCTAATCATATGAAAACCTTATGATAAACAAATTAATTATTATTAATTACCAGAAACTCTAAAAAAAACATGTTGGAATTCTACTGTGTCTGCAATGTGGACATGCACAGTGGATTTTCGCGCCTTTTGAAGACCACTTTGATGTTCCTGTGGGCTTAGAAGAAAAGAGTTGAAGAAACAGACCAAGAGACAATAAGCTTGTACACTCCATTTCCGTGTCTTGGAGCTGTGTTGGCTAGCGGCTTAGGCAGGGGAGGGAGTTATCAAATTAGGGATTTTTAAAAAAAAATTATTACAATAATTTAGAAAATTTAAAGAATAACACTTTTTAAGAAGAATTTAATAAAAAAACATATTTTTACCGCACTTCTAAAATATAATATGTACTAAATGCACACCATAAGATAAAGTATAGCTGTTAAAAAGTGCTGACATGTTATGAAAAATAAATACAAATTAAGAACTTAGTCTTCTCCTCCTTGTCATCAGTCTCAAATGTGTTCAAATTATAAGCAACAGTGGCGTTTTAATTTTACACTCTTGCTTGCAAAAATAAAAAGAAAATTAATTTGTTGCTGAAAATAAATAATCTTAGAAAAGATGGGTAGCTAAAAACTCAAATCCATGTGACAAAACTGTTATTTTTTTTTCTTAACACGACACTCACAAATATAATTTTAAAATCCGGCCCGGCGAGTTAACCCAAGACTCGGCTAACCCGGGGTTGAAACCGGACCAGGTTTTAAAAAAAATAGAGGAAGTCAAAACTCGGAGTGACCCGGCTGACCTAGCAGGTTAACTCAATGACCTTGTAAGACTCGGTCAAAAACTCAGTTGCAACCCGTTGACTTTTATTATTATTTTTACTAAAACAACGATATTTTGATTTTTTTAAAAAATTGAAATTGACTCGGGCGACCTGGTCAAAATCCGGGCCTTGTGCCGGGTCGACCACCGAGCCGGATTTTAAAACCCTGCCTCGGACATCCTCACTCAAATCTGTCTTTGACTCAGCCCGTATGCAAGTTTGGGTGAGAAGTAATATAAACCTTTTAAAAATAAGGTTTTGCTTTTTCGTGAATCATTGCCAGGAAAAAGGATTTAATTGCATCTGGATTGCTTGCTTGCTTGCTTATGAGAGGACAAGTTGTTCCCATAGAGAAGACAGATACAATAATTTAAATATTGATATTGCGGTTTAAATCAACCGTGAATTAGTTAAATATTAAATTTAATTGATATTGCGGCAACTGCAACTTAATTAAATGTTAATATCCTTAAAATGTTATATTTCTAAACGTAATATTATTAAAATATTATATTTCTCAACCACGACATTCTTGAATTATTTTATTTCATCGAATCTTTTTCTTCTCATATTCTATTTCGCTATTTATTTATATTTTGTATGTCAATTGCTCGATTGGCCCCAAAATTGTCGTTCCTGGAGGCTTAGAAAAGATGGCTCGTTGTCATCGTGGTGGTGCAGTAAATGCTTTGCCAACTTGGCTGTGTCTTTGATCTTTCTCTGGCGTTAGGAGAGGTGGAGCAGAATTTGGTGGGATTGGAAATTTGGTTTTATCTGGACGATTTGTCACTCATTTTGCGCTGAAGGTGGCTGATTCTAAAGGAGGTGGTTGGTTTTGGCCAACTGTTTTGGTTTGTTTGCAATTTTTCGGCCTCTCTTGGATGTTCTTTTTCCCTCGGAAAAAATGGAGGCACGTCAACACCATTAGCACTGAAAGATTGCAGACAAGAATGGCAATTTATGGAACGTAATTTCAAAATCTCTTTTTGTAT
>Ga0307518_10003137_pt1 | contig 11958 bp, 6 predicted proteins | sample 25_EM_MG_FD_203889 | JGI IMG/M metagenome (GOLD analysis project Ga0307518, IMG submission 203889) | Populus trichocarpa ectomycorrhiza microbial communities from riparian zone in the Pacific Northwest, United States - 25_EM | ecosystem: Host-associated > Plants > Roots > Unclassified | place... | reverse complement strand
AGATTAGATGGGAGCTGAGGAGATAAACTAACTGGAGAATTATTGACTGGAGAATTTCATTCATAAACACAAAAAGTTAAAGTGACCCAAGCCCTCAGCGAAGGAAGGGTCGAACCTCTAGAAATGAACCCGAGAGAGAACAAATTGTGCCGCAACAGCAAGTCAACAAAGGAAGGATCCACACGTAGAGCAAAGAGCTAGTCCATTCCGTAGAGATAAGTGTTGTGGTATTGTGATGTATAATAGTTTTAAAAAATAATTTTTATTTAAAAATATATTAAAATAAATTTTTATTTTCTATATAGTACATTAAAATTATTAAAAAATATCATTTTAATATTTTTTAAATTACATATACTCTTAAAACTCACTCAAACAAAACTATACAATCCAAACATCCTATAATAACCTTTGGAAACGGCTAATCAGGTCTAAGACGGGGCAACCAATTTTATTTTAAGGATGTTTGAGAATATTATAGTGGTTGTTTTTTAAAGTATTTTTTGTTGTGAAATGTATTAAAATAATTTTGTTTTTATTTTTAAAAAATTATTTTTGACATTAACACATCAAAATAATCTAAAAACATCAAAAAAATAATTAATTTAAAGCTGATAAAAAATAAAAGAAATTTAAATTATTTTAAAAACAGTTTTCAAAGCCAAAAAAAAAAAAAAAGACTCGAGAGATCATAATTGATTTTTTAAAATAAAAAAAAAAGTTACCTCGACCCTAGCCACGCTCCTTGCTTTCCGGTTCCTTTTTTTCACTGATTTGGTCAATTGACGGGTCTGTTTCAGTTTCACATGCCAGAGACCGAAACTTTTCTGGCACTATTGATAACAAATCTTGGCAGTTTTTTTTTCCGTAACTCTCTTGATTGAATTCCGGCCCAGGGGAGACCAGAAAACGCCTTTTGTTCCTCCTCCAAGAACAATTCAGCCTTTCAAATCTATACAAAAACAAATCATTCCCGAAGTCATGTGATTTGCTGCAGTAATAGGAAGGGATTATTGTTGAAAATTAACATCCCAGAAATGACTATCATCTTCTCTTCACACTTTTGTATGATCTGTGCTTCAGATTGAGTGAAAAAAAAATCTGGAGGGCCATGATCTGTGCTTGTGAGAACATGGATTGGAGGAGCTCAAGTTATATTATGCTGGGTGTATGATAGGTCAGCATCCTCTTAGACCCGTTTATTTTTAAGGATGATTTTGTAAAAATATATATTTTTTAGATTGTTTAAATATATTAATTTTTAAAAAATAAAAATAAAAATATTTTAATACATTAAAAAAAAACACACAACACAGTGCAAAATATACTCTGAATTCTATCTTGGTTGCTGTGTTTGGTTTCTTTGTAAAAAAAAAAAAAAACTAGTACATTTTTATCTTGTGCTTATTGGTTAAGAATTTAGCTTTGTCAAACTTTGACTCTCTTCCACTATTTCTCTCTCTCTCTGTATTTATCTTTTTAGATTTGTTCCTTTCCAATACCGTTGCCAGCGACGTTTTTCAAAGAAGGAAGATAAAATGTTAGGAAGATAATGGGAGTAAAATAAGAAACGAGATAATCTGAAATGATGGTGAAGATACTAGTACACTCCTGACTCCACTATGGGGTGACTATAAATTTTTAAAACATAAAAAAATTATTGTGATTTTTTTTTATTCAAATAAAATTTTTTATTAATTTTTTTATTAAGATAAAATCATAAATGTGATAAAATAATATCCAAAACATATTTAAGATTTTTAAGAATAAAAAATGATTTTAATTGATTTTTTATTAACAATTTATTATTAAAATTATTATTTTCATACTAGATATATAATAATAATAATAATATATTAAAATTTAAATAAAAAACATAATAGTATTTAAAAACTATATCAAAACTGCAGAGTAAGTAAATTTAATTTTTTTTTATGAAGAGAAAAACAGGAATAAAACACAATAAAGGGTCATGCTATACTTGGCCTTGTTTTTATTTATTTATTATTATTATTATTATTTAAAGAGATGGATAACACATCTTCTATCTTTTAAAAAAAAAAAACAATGCAAACACTCAAACTCACGACTTTGGCTTCGACTCGCGCGCTTCAATTAACTAACCTATGATACAAAGTTATTAAAAAATATTATATATATTTATAAATATAACTTCATTTAGTGTCCATATAAACAGTCAAACAGACGGTTAGTAGTATAATACCTAAAAAGGGGTAATTAATTAGAAGAAAGAGGACCAAGCAGTTTGCTCTTCCGTACTGGGCTGGATCTTGGTTAACAAAAATCCACCATTTGAAATTACGAGATCCAATCTTGTAGGAATATGGTTCATGGCATTATAGTCATTTTCTTACCCGTTCCAAGCCCACCCCGAGTTATTTGCACGGAGTTACTCTCAAGTTAACGGTGTTGTCTGTCCTGAAATCTTGTAATTGAAAACCTTTTCTATTCATACCATCTCTGTGCATTACATTAATTTTTTAAATATTATTATAAACTATATTGTTTTTCTTAATAGTTATATGATACTATAGAAAAGAAAATAAATTAATTAGAAAATAGATTATCATTGATAGATCATTGAAGTGTTTTTACTTTGATTTTTTTTTCTTGTATCATCATAAATATATTCCTTTTCAGTTAATTTTTCTTATACTTTAAATGGGTTAGAGCGAAGTCGATTTAAATAAATGCATCATTTTAAAAAATAAACTCTTGCTTTCAACAATATCACACGCATATATTTTTTCTATTGTCACAATTCTGTGCTCTCAAGGGAAAAAAAAATTAACACCATTATACATTCAGTTTCTAATATTAAGGGGTGTAGTTCAACTAGTTAGGCTTTAGATTTGTTCTCTAAAGATTACTAGTTTGAGTCCCACAAATCTCAGAGCCACTGGAGGCTTACATGGTCGTTAACTTCAGGGCCCGTGGAATTAGTCGGGGTGCGTACAAGCTGGCCCGGACACCCACGTTAAAAATAATAAAAAAATCAGTTTCTTGATTTTTCTACTTTTATATTTTATAAAAAATTTAAACATTCATTTTAAAATAAATTTGTAGTTTAAAATATCTACTTGAAAAACTTTCCAATCATTTTCTCTTTTTTCAATATTTTTTTTATATGTATATATGACAAGGTGAACCTGTTTTATAAGTTCAATTTTTTTTAGTAGAAATTAAAACTTAAATACATTGACACACGAGTAATCTACATATCATTAATTATAACAACACCGCTTTGAATTGCATTTATTCTGAGAATCTCGCATGAAAAATGAGGGGAAAAAACACCTGGAATAATAATAATAAAAAAAAGTAATTGGGATGTCCACTTTTTGTGCATCAAAGGAGAATACTTTATATAGTATGATAAAAAAAAATTATAATTTTGTTATATAAAATAAATTAAAGGGCCAAATACATATATCTTTTGCTTACCAGTGATTTGTATTTTCTATTAAGATAGAGTTGAGCAAAAGTGAATTGAACATGAGATTTATTGCAAATTCAAGACGTCAATCAGACAACAAGATTAATGATCAATCAATGCACAACAGGCTCAGCAACTCTTAAAACCCAAAAGAATAAAAGAATAGTCACCCACTGTGTTGAATATTGATACCCAGAAGCTTATAACGGACTGGATCCCCGAATCATTCATCCGCAGCTCACCAGTAACGATGCCGCGAAAGGATCCGCAATAAAAAGGGGGAAATTCATGTTCATAATCATAGCTATTTTCACTTCTATCTATTGCCAATCGATGGAGCAGTAGAAAAGGATTAAAGTTTGGTGGGTTCGAGGAATTTAACCTGATATATGCTAGCTGTTGGAAAGAACGAATGAATTTTACTCTCCCATTATAAATATTCCACAGGCACTCATTGCCGTCCAAGTCATTGCTACAGTTATGGTATAGTTTTTTTTTAAATATATTTTTTATTTAGAAATATATTAATATATATTTTTTTATTTTTAATATTAGTATATCAAAATGATAAAAAATTTAATTTTAAGCCCAAAAAAATAACATTATTTTTGCAGTAAAAACAAACATATTGTACCAAATTAAGGTCCAAGACCTTGATAAAAATGAGAATAAGTTTTATTGTGATTTCCGAGTCATCAATTATTTTCTACTTTTCCCTATCACCTAGCACTTACCTGATTGTTTTGATATCTTTCCCGTTTATATGAAAACGCAATGATTTAAGTGATGGAACCGCAAAATAGCCAAGTTGCTATATCGGTCGGAGAATAATTGCATTTATTGGATTTATGAGCAGCCAGTTGCAAATAAAGATCCGTAGCTGGTGGAGACCACCTCAATATATATATATATATATATATATAGAGAGAGAGAGAGAGAGAGAGAGAGAGAACAAATAGATTATTATTAGGATATGGTCGGTAGAAGGTTAAAGGAAGTGAAAATTTACTCTTATAATTTTTCATCTTCTTCACTCATGTTTAGTATATTTTTGAGAGGAAAGGAAATACTTTTTATATCCTTAATATGTGATCAATAAATGCTTAATTTTCTCTCCAAATTTTAATCTTGCACTAAACATAATTTTAGAGTAATCTTTTTTTTTTAAAAATAATTCTGAGATGGGACGATGATGATGTGATACAAAGGTGTTTTACTTGGAATGATTCGAAGCAGCCATCACTCATCCTTAATAAAGCAACCTTTTTAACTTGGACTAATTTCTGGGAGTAATAGAAATGTGATATGAAAAATGGATCTTTGTGTTCGTCAACCCAAAAAATAATGACATGGGAAAATGTAATATCGTATGCTCTTGGCTTGTTTTGAAATTTATGCCTTTATAATCTCTCCACCGTTGAAAGTTTTGCACATCGTTGGTGGATCGACGTGAGCACATTTGGATTTTTCGAAGCAATCAGAATTCCAAGTCTTGCGATTCATTATCACGTGATATCGTGATTTTTATTCTTTTAGCTTCGTAATAATCCCATTTCACACGCTTTCTAGTTTCTAGCTAGCTTTTCGCGGGCTCAATCACAGCCCCTGTATGTCACTGGATCCCTTTCCTGTGGTAATTATTTATATCTCATGCTTTATCATCGTCTCTGTGTCTCGTGTTCGACAAGTAGAAATGGAGATCAAAGTTAAAATATATTGGTCTCTAGAAGATATTCTCTTCCATGCGAGCCCTTTTTCCTGATCCTTGTGCCGAACAAACATATACTCTATCAACACAAACCCCATCTGATTTTCCCTTATAAGCCTCAAACAATCATATAGTATAATATACACGCAGCATTATCATTATCAATCAAGATCCTCAGCTAGCCATTAATTTAGTTTATCCCATTAACGATTCCGAAGCTCTACCATTAGACATGATACACTTCTCAACTTTACATTTCAACTCTTGCATGGACTTTTATTCCTCCAATACCAAAGTTCTTTTGAACTCTTCATCAGGAATAGCTGCTATCAAAGTAGATGCTACTACCGAAGCTATCAAATCAACTATCTTTGGGGTGTCATTATTGAATCTTCTCATAAATTCCCCAAGGCTTTCACTTCTTCCCGCTATTTCAAAAAGTTAACAGTGACATCGAAGTCTTTCAATGCCTCATGAACTGTTTTGAAAACTGCATAAGGAATCGGTTTTTTATTTTCCCTTTTCGGCCTTAGAGATTGCTCGTACTATGAGATTGCTCGAAAGTTTTATTAAAAAAATGGCTACAAAGATATATAATAGCCTAACTTACATCTCCCACGTCTTTTCATTTAAAGGTCATACAAAATGCTTCCGATCTGGATCTGTTCCTCGCCCTTCATCTACCATATTAGGATTATGTGGAAATCGTTGATCCTCCTTGTCATGTACACTCACGCTCCGACTCTATTGTATTTTCTTCTTATCCGTGCTCGGAGGGTTGCTGTTTTACTGATCAACTGTTTTCATAAATTGATGCCTCAACTCCCATGTGATGTCATCTTGTTTTGTAAATGTCTTCAATTTTCACTCTAATCTCATGTGCAGATAAAATCAACTGATATTCTTTTGATTTTAATTACTATATTTAAAAGTATAGAAGAGGAACTGATGTCAATGATAATCATCTAATTACGTACTGCAGTAATTCGGATATCAATTTCTTTTTGTTATCACTTGGTTTTTGAATTTCTTATCAAGATAAATCTCTACAGTGTCTCTTTGATTTCTACTTTTGGTCCCTGTGGAGGTGAAACATCTGATGTGTTTCGGGCATGTCATCTTAAAAGAGCACAAACAGATAGTGGATTTTTTTTTTATCTCAGTAATACGCTCTTTAATTCTATTTTTATTCTTATTCTGTATTTTGTTTTTTGGTGGACTAGTGACAGATTCAGTGATTAATTTTCAAGTCGAAATCTTAGTGTTTGTTTCTACCATCAGACTGAAAGGGAGTTTTCATTAGCGGTTATACAATAATTAGGTTTTTGGAAAACTATGTGTCTTTTTGAGGAGGGGAGTGTCCAAGCAGCAGTTGTTCAAGGCATGCAACTGTCCCTAGCTATCATTGCCCACGAAACTTTCATCCGAAAACGACAAGTATTAGTATAAAATACAAGGCCGTCTACGCCGACGGCTTATCTGGGAAAACCTAAACCGCCCACCCCAGCGGCAAAAAATCAACTTCAAAGTGCCCTCGTTCTTCTTCCTCACCCCCTCCCCCCAACCGTCAAAACTGAAAGCGCTTTCTTGCCTCCGGGATCCCACCCAAAACCAAGCACTGTCGTGTACCCCTTTATATATATACGAAGGAAAACAGGCGACAACTCTAGTGCTCTATAATAACACACGGTTCGTTTTGACCTTTTTGGCTTTGTATCAGTGCCAAATCTTTGTCTTGTCTACCGCCCATGTTTTGCTTTGAAATTACTTAATTCCTTTTCTTTTTGTTTTATTTCCCTTCTTTCCCATTGAAGATAAGTATTCCATTCTTTTCACCTTTTCTTGTCACTGACTAGTACTCCTCGTACCCTCTTCTCGTTCTCCACTTGTCTTCCATTCTCTTCCAGACTCATTCTCTGGCTGCTTTTCTTTTTGTGTAGAAAATAATTTCGTTGCTGATTTAGCGCATCAATGGCGTGGAGTAATATGTTCTCATATTTTTCTTTCCCGAATTTCTATCGTATCTTTCAGGTTAGTTGTACAGTGTAATCTTTCCTTTTTTTTTTCCTTGTTCTGTTATGCCATGATCATCAGCATAGGAGTACTTTAATTTTGCAGGCAAAGTTTGATAAGTTAAATTTACATAATATTTAATTGTATTTGAAAAGATATCATTTTGCATGCAAGATTTGATGAGATAAATTTACATAATATTTTATTATATTTGAAAAGATATCTTTGAGGCTTGCGAAGTACTTCTGATAAAATTGTCATCGCTATGTATAATGGAACACAGTTGTCCATGGATTTCTGGGGATTGGACGAGGAACAAGTTTTAAAACTAGATTTCATGGACTCTTTGAGTCTCGGGTTTTCATTTTCACCAGAATTGTCTGTCGGTAAAGATGCGCTACAATGCTTCAACTGTTTGCAAGTTTTAATCTACACTGCAAACAAGAATTGATGGCTTACCAAACAAAACAGATACCATATAGCTGTATACATATGTGTAATATTACTTGAAATTTAATATGTGTAATGCTAATTGTAATAAATTTCATATCCCGGGATTCTGCACGAATTTGATTGAGAAATTAGATTTATTTAAAATAACCACAGCCACAAAAGGGAAGAAAGTAACACGTCACGAAACGGGCAATAATGGGGAGAGATCGGCTTTTGTCTTAGCACTTAACTTTGCCGGTCTGATTTTTTAGTTTTAAATTTTTTTGTTACTGTATTTTCAAAAAAAGGGCAGAGTGAGGTCGGCAGAGATGGGTACACACACTATCAAATCTCATGGAACCAAAGTTGCGAGGGATCACATGCTGGATTGGCTTATTCTACTGCTACTTGTGTTGATTGAGGTCATTCTCTATGTAATCCATCCATTTTACCGATTTGTGGGAAGGGATATGATGACAGACCTGAAATATCCTGTGAAAGAAAACACAGTGCCTGCATGGAGTGTTCCTGTAAGTTTTCTTCAGAATTAGTTCATCTAGTTGTTTTTTACGTGGATGGGCTTTAAGTTTTCAGAAAGTCGATTGTATTATGTATTGATTGAACATCCAAAGTCAAATTAAGATTGGATAATACTTCATTTTTCTGTTTTTGCTTCCTTGCGGTGTGGAGGAGTAAATAATTCATCAGGGTCTATACCTTTTTGATATTCAGATGTACACAGTTTTTTTGCCCATTGCTGTTTTCCTTTTATTCTATACGCGAAGGAAAGATGTCTATGATCTGCATCACAGCATCTTAGGTAATTTCATCTGCACTGTTTTTTATGTTTTACCTGTGCCTTTTTTCTTTTATGTTTGCTTCGACGTAAGTAGGATATTAATGAAGATTTTTGTATGAACCAAGAGCAGGCCTCTTATTTTCTGTGCTGATTACTGCGGTCATCACGGATGCAATAAAAAATGCAGTTGGCCGGCCTCGACCAGACTTCTTTTGGCGCTGCTTTCCTGATGGGAATGAAGTATGCCTCTGTTTCCGACCCTTTCCTTAACTCCTTGGTGCATTTTTTTATGTACATTTTTTTTAATATAAGCACGTTTATTCTCTCTCTTATAAGAGCTTTACATCCCGTCAATTTTCTCTTTTTAAGCGATGCCTTGACAACAGTTCTGCTTTTCGACCATTTCAATAATCTTTACTTAACTTTTATCTTCCTTGAAGTTACCATGTTCCCAGCTAGCTGCTATATTCTGATATTGACCTTTGAATATAATTAATTGTTTGCTTCATGTTTGGTTGGCACTGTTACTATTTCCAATCCTTTAATTTTATTGTTTTTTGCCTTGTTCAGCTCTATAATCGGTGGGGAAATGCAGTATGTCATGGTAGAGAAAGTGACATTAGGGAAGGACATAAGAGTTTCCCAAGCGGCCATACTTCTTGTAAGCTACGTACAGTTGTAGCCATATATATCCTGCAAATTTTTCTATGTTTGTTTTGGTTGATTTATACTATGAATTGGAAATCTGAAACTTTACCGATGCTATTATTTGGCCACTTTTGACGTTGCACTTCCTATCATTTGGATCATTTTCAAAAAGAAAAATCGACTCGATTGTGCAAAACATTTGAGAAACAAAGTACTCTCAAGTTCTTGCTGATCAGTAAGGCTTGGGACTTTTCAGGCACAAGACAGTCGTTGCTTACTATTTTACAGCAGCTTTCCAAGTAGTGAGTGTTTGAAAGAAGATACTTGAATGCCATGTGAGATGTAATAACTGATAAAAAATAGTGCTGCAATGCAGGGTCCTTTGCTGGATTAGGTTTTCTCTCAATTTACTTATCTGGGAAAATCAAAGCATTTGATCAGAAAGGGCACGTGGCAAAGCTGTGCATTGTTTTTTTTCCTCTGCTTATGGCATCTCTTGTAGGCATCTCTCGAGTTGATGATTACGGGCATCATTGGCAGGATGTGTTCGCTGGAGGCCTTCTAGGTTTGTTTTCTGTCATCACTTGCTGATAGAGAAAGCTATACAGACATGGAATTCAAAATTTGACTTTAGGACCTCTTTCACATGGTAACAGGGCTGGTTGTGGCCACATTCTGCTATGCACAGTTATTCCCACCCCCATATAATGATGAAGGTAAGATTTCCATCGCCTTTATTTCCCCAGCTTAGTTACTGTTGCTACGGGCTCAATTTTTTCTAAATCTCTGAATAAGATATCGCATCCCTGTTGTGTTTTCTCTTAAAAGGCAATAGCATCTTTACTTTAACATCTTGTTGCCTGCGGAGCGCGTCATCTGGACATGTTAGAAGTTCGTTCTCAAGCAGTGCTGGGTCATTTTTTCATGAAAAAAACCTGAGAGAGTGAGAGTGACTCTCTAATGAAAGCGATGAATTTTTCTAAGCGTTCCCTGTTCATATTCTTGACCACAGGATGGGGACCTTACGAATATTTCAGAGCTATGGAGGAGTCACGTTCCAATACAAATTCAGGGGAGTCTGTGAATGAACTTGACGTGCAGCCCATGAGTTTAGCCGTTGTGAGTCAGCAAGTCAGGAAACACGGAAACGAGTTTGCTGCTTTGGAGGATTTGGAATCCGGTAGGAGGTGACTAAGCATTTTCTAGCTTGTGATCTACTTTTGTCCATATTTTGTACGAGTTTGGATTCTTTCTTCTCTACTTTTCTTTTGGTCAATAGAATGTAGAGTGGGGATGTATTATTATAGTCAAATGAATAAATGAATGGTAGATATTGGTGGATACCTTGTACATCATGTGTGCTATGATCTCATGATAAAAGAGGCACGAACATCCTTTATGATCAAAACATGTATTTTATTTGATATTCATAGTATTTTCAAATGAATTTATATATATTAATTGAGATTAACTATTATAATTCTTTTTTTCAAAAACCAAAAATAAAACAAATTTCATTAACCTTCTAACTAACTAACTCTGTTGGAGTTATGTAATAAAATTGTCAAGGAATGATGGTCTGCCAGGCCTGTTGTCCTTTTTTGTTGGCTAGTATAATTTATATTTCAACCAACTGGCAAGTGACACATTGAAATGAACAATGATTCAAGTTAATAATTGAGTGAGGGTTCCAATCAGATATGAGTTCTTGAGAAAGTAAGTTCATAACTTTATCTTAGTGGTGCATTGCCGGATTCGTTACAATGCGTTGCATAGAGCTACAAGAGAAAGAGAATGTGGAAGGCGACATCCATTAACAAACTGTGAAATGGGAGGTTAATGGAATTCTGGCTTGTGATTTTTAAGGAAAGAAATCCGCATGCTTTTGAAGCATAATTTATTGCAGCTAACATGAGCAGAAGACTGGTAGCTAGCTGGGATGAAACCTTACAACAAAGCACGGAACGTGTAGCTTTCTGATTCCTTGTATAATTACTAGAAATCTTAGGTTGTAATGAGAGTAATTATTAATATTTTATTAATATTCATTAAGAACAAATCATAAATATAAATATTTTTATCATTTTTTTAGTTATTCCTGTTATCATCTTGTTTTTTCAATGGAAATGATAAATTTCAGTTTCAAAGTGTTTTATCGTGTATCTTTAAGGTTGTATTGTTTATGCGCGCACACATATACATATATATAATTTAAAATATTAATTTAACAAATATAATTTCAATTCAGAAAAAAAAATAAACTAACTTGAAATTATGGAATTCAAATTTTAAATACAAGTAAGAAAATAAATTGATTTGATATGACCTGATCGACTAGACGGGTCCAAAAATAAACTAGACAACTGATAAATATATTGTTTGACTAAAAAAGAATTCAAGAAAATATATTTTTCAAAAAAATATTAAGGCGACAATATATTGAATCAACTCATAATAACTTGAGTTCAACGATCAATTTTATGACATGTGTCATGAGACCATGATAACCCCAAATAAAACAAATCAAAACAAAGTAGAAAACTCAATTACCAATAAACTTGTAATTGAATGATGAAATTAGAAAAAAATTCAATCTATAAAAAGAACACAATAAAATGACATTCCCGAACAAAATTACAAATTTAAACAAAATACAAAAATGTAGTTGACAGTTTTGCAAGACTTTACTAAACTTCAATTGCTCTAAAATTTTAACTTGAGATATAAAAATATATAAGGAAACTTCTCATAAATTTTAATCCGATCCAACGATTGGACATAATTGACATAGTAAAACTGGATAATATTTTAAAAATTAAAATAACAATATCTGACTAGAACGAAACGACTGAACATAACCATAATCTTTTGGCCATAATTTGGATGACATTTCCAAAATGG
>Ga0307518_10003136_pt1 | contig 11960 bp, 5 predicted proteins | sample 25_EM_MG_FD_203889 | JGI IMG/M metagenome (GOLD analysis project Ga0307518, IMG submission 203889) | Populus trichocarpa ectomycorrhiza microbial communities from riparian zone in the Pacific Northwest, United States - 25_EM | ecosystem: Host-associated > Plants > Roots > Unclassified | place... | reverse complement strand
GTAAGTTTGTTAAGGTTTTAGTTTTTTTAAAATTATAAAATAATTTATGAACAACTAATCAATATTTCATTAATTTAATTTATTTTCAGGTTCACAAACATTGAGGCCGCCCGAGTAATATCATCGGCATTTAAATCGTCGATGGAGATTCTATTATTTCAATGGAGTTAGGTATCCAGACATCCTGAATGGATACCTCAAATCGATGCATGGTTTGACAGATTTGAGGTTGGTGTTAATTTATAATTTCCAGCTTATTTCTAATAATTTATTAATATAATTGTAAATAAATTATTATTTTTATTTACCTAATTATTTATACACAACACAAATTCACTTGGGACAGAGCGCATGACAAAGTTGTGAGGAGGGTGTGGGAAAATCACGCGACAACTAGGTAACATCGAAAACAATACAAGATTTTTGTAGAAAAAAATTTATGTTTCAAAATCTAATTTCTCGCTATGGAAGTAGGTTGCGTGATTTTTGGTATAAATCACAAAAAAAGAAAAAAAAACCACGAGAGATAAGGGTCTCCAAGGCTGGAACGATGTGGCGGTTTAGAGCGATTTCAAACCGATATACATCCCGACAGATATATGGCCGCACTATCTTGAGCACGTGACGTCTGAGCGGTTCACAAGACGCTCATAGTCCGGTGCTAGCAACCGGAATCGGTCAATTCATGGCTCGGTGACAACACATACCAGCGACTCCGTTCCGTTTGCTGCACATGCGAAACGGATGGTAAGATTAATTTAAATAAAATATATCGTTAAATTAATTTGTTGTTAATTAATTTTTTTTTCATTGTAGGCTACGTTTCTTGGACGTGTGCCGAGCCTAATGGAGCTGTTTGTTGAGACGCACGTGCGGAGTCAAGACCGCTAAAAGGGGGCGCAACAATTCGTTGACAACCGTGCTCAACACTTTGTAGTATGTTTGTTCAACCATTTTATTTCGTAAGTTATTATTTTTATTGAATTGAATATGCTAATTACTTTTTGCATTTTCAGGAGACCTATAATAGCCGGTTGAGGGAGAGATATGTGGACGATCCTTCGACCCATCCGGATTTCGATTCGGATTATTTAACTTTATTTTTTTATATGTTTAATAAAAAATTTATTTGCATAATTAGTTTTTTACTATTAATTTATATAATTTTATATTATTAATTCTAAATAATTTTTAAAAAACATATTTAAACATAATTACAGAGGGTTTTACCGACGGACTGTATCCGTCGGTATTTGACAGAAAGCGGGAAATGTCAATCATTTTAGCGACGAATTTACAGACGAAATTAATCTGTCGGCATTTCACAGAAGCTTGGTGCAAATTTCACAATCACCGATGCCTTGACTGATGGAAATATTCTGTCGGTAGTTCACACTCACCAACGGAATAAATCCGTTTGTATATTTCAAGAGAGAATTATTTTTTTGGCGCGCAATTTCCGCCTGTAAAACCATCGGCAATTGTGTTTTTTTTACCGACTAATGTAGCGACGGAATGGGGCATTACCGATGAAAGGAAAGCCGACGAAAAAATTCCGTCGGTGAAGGCGTCGGTAAAAATATTACTGACGAACTATGAATCATATACCAACGGAATAGTGCCGTCGGTAAAATTATGAAATCTTGTAGTGTACACCCTAAGATTTAGGTTTATCTATCATTTTGACTTGTATAAAATTGAAATTTAAAACACAATTACTCATGAGTGAAAGAAACAAAAACTATTAAAGAACTAGCTTAACTCAAAAACTTAAATTATTAGATGAGGTTTTAAGATATGATTTATATTATTTTCTAATATATTCTCTCAAGTGAAATTTCTTTGAGCTTAAAACTTATACATGTCCATACCATTTTATGTTTTATTTTTATCAAATAAATAAGGATGGTAAGATTTGAACTCGTGACTACTTGATTATCAAGGTTTTAATATCATATTAAAATTTTTTTTTAATTTAAAAATTTAAATTATTAAATGAGATGATAAAATATGCTTTATATTATTATGTGACCTATACCAGCAGGGAAAAAGACACAAACTACTGTAGCACAAAAAGTTCTCCTTTATTTGATGTATGACAAGTGTTAGGGTCCAGATGCATTAAGGAGGCCTATTTAAAACTCCAGCAAATCTGTTCCTTTCTCTTGAGGTACAATTGCAAAGTGTCATCTTGTATACCACACAAACCTTGAGTGGAGTTGTTTTTCTCACGCTTCAACTTCAATTGCTGCATGTTCCATAAATACAAGCAGTACTCCACTCCAATTAAAAAAATATTAGTAATAGATATTCAGTGCATTTTTTTATTAGTAATAGATATTCAGTGCAAGAATTTGAAATTTAAGAGTTTGTTTCCGTGTAATTTTAAATTTGAGTCTTATTATTACTAATATAATAGTTACTAAAAATTTACATGGTCATTAATTCTAAAATTCATAAAATTAGTCGAGATATACAAAAGTTGTTCGAACAATCCATTAAAAAAATATATATATTAGTGCCTAATTATGTGGCACTCACGTAACTCCGTTCCCTACCAGTTTTACACGTATACGGCATGCAATCAGTGTTGAGAAATAGATATCATCATAGCTCGAAAAGTTCAAATTAATCGCCTTCATATCTTATTTACGTGGATGAACCGTACCTTCGATGGTTTTAAAATTGAGGCAAGAGATCGTTATTTTTTTTAATGATATATATATGTATGCATGTTTGTATGTATGTATGTATGTGATTTGTACATCCAATTTCTTTAAAGCTTTACGTTGTCGAATGGATTTGTCCTTGCGCCTAGAGTTTATCCATATACAGCTGACAGACATGTATTTTTTTTCCTTAATAAAATAAAACAAGTAGTTCTTTTGGAAGAACCCAAACGATACTAAAGTGCAAAACAAAAGCTCGAGTAATCCAGAAGGCTACACTATATATATATATATAAAAAAACCAAATAAAAAGGCAACGCTTAATTCTTGTACGTGATATGGTTTTGATTCGGATTAAAGTTTTTTTAAAAATATAAAATTTTCAAAGCCACATAATTTTTTTTGACATATTAAACTCGATATAATAAATCAATCTTGAAATCTCTCGACTTAACTCCTTGTCTAGTTAGAGTTTAAAATTAACATGCATGGGACTGCCTTGAAATTACCCAATCAACTTGGCAAGTCAAAAAACAATCTTCATTATCGTTAAAAACATGATTTGATTTAAGAAAAAAATTAAAATGATATATATTTTTTAATATTAAGATGATGACATATTGGATTGACTAGATCTTTTTGTCTCGACCCGCCAAACTTGTGACCCAAATCATAGACTCCACTCAATTTAACATTTTTTTTTAAAAAAAACTATATTTACTTAATGATATGATTACAAAAATCGCACTCACAAAATTAAGCATTAATCAAATACAAAGATGTTTTTTTAAAACCGCGATAACCTCATAGAAAACAAACCGAGAAATATTATAAAGGCCAATCCAAAACCAATAAAATGCTAAAGGGTGAAATTAAAAAACAAAGCCAAGAAAGATTCAATTGAAAGAAAAAAAATTGGAAGATGGACTTAAAAAAAAAGAAAAAAAAAGGCTCAACCAAGCAAGTCACCCTTGAAATCTCTTGACTCAACTCCTTGCCTAGCCTAAATTTAAAATTAACTCACATGACAGTTGTTCCAATATGACCTAGTTGACTTGGCAAGTCCAAAAACAATTCGGACAACTTGTAAAAAAACGTAGTTTGACTTTTAGATATATTTTAAGATCACACACACACACACACACACACACATATATATTGAGACGACAACATATTAAATCAACTTGGACTTTGCGGCTTAACCCTCCAGACCTGCGATCCGGATCATGGACTCCACTGGATTTAATAATTTTTTTTCCTTGACTATTTTTTAGTTAAACATATGAAAAAAAAAGTGCTTGCAGAATTGAGCACCAACCAAATATTGAGATCTTAATTTGAGATTGCGATAACTTCATAGAAAATAAGCTAAAATAAATTATAAAAACCAATTCAAAATTAATGAAATATTGAACGATAAAAATAAAAAACAAATAAAAAAGAATTTAATTGAAATAAAAAAAACTAAAAGATGAAAAATAGGGGGCAATCGTTCATTGTTCATATGAATGATGAAGGACTTCATATGAACAATGAAAAAGCTAGGTTTTTATCATAATTCTTTTAACAAAGGAGATAATGGATGTCTCAATTAAAAAAAATCTAATATTACAACACCAAAACAATTGTTTGGTAGAAAATATTTCAAATTCAATATCCATCAATTTATCTACATTGTGAAAAAGGAAATCCAAGCTAAAATAAATGAGGTCTTAGAAAGTGTCACAAGATGTGTTGGACACTTGCCATGGTTGTGAAAATTTTTTAAGAGTATGATATGTTTAACTATTTGAATTGAGAGAAATTAGTATTGTCTTGTATGTGTTAATTTTTTTAGGGCTGACAAATATGCTTACTTAAATGTGCTGATAAATATGCTTATTCTTATTTTTAGTTTTTATTTATGATTTTCAGATTCTTAAGAGAGCATGAGGGGAAAAATGTTGTTTATTTTTATTTTAATGGTTTTTTAGGACTACAACGTACGATCCATAGAATTGCAATGAATATGATTTGTTGCTATCCATAATTAATAACTAATCATAAGAATATGTATTAATCTAACATATATATTTTATACACATTATTTGAGTCTATTTGATATTAAATAAAGAAAATTAGCCTATAAAAATGTACTATAGGAATAAATCATATTATTATTATTATTATCATTAATGTTGGTACCATATGCTAATATAATAAGACTAAGGGAAAAAAAAAATTCCCATAGAAGATAATAATAATAATAATAATAATAATAATAATAATAACAACTCAAACAATATGCAATATCTTGTTTCTACAATCTTTGAATTGGGATTCTCACCTCTAATTTTTTATTATAAAAAAAATGAATTCTAATATTAATGTGAAGTTTAGGCAGTGAATTTGAGGAATAAACATTACAAACGGTAGTTTCTCTTGTTTCTCTTCAAATGGTGATGAATATATTGTGGTTGGTATTTAAGCCTTACTTTAAAAACAAATTAGAAAAAATCGTAAAGGAAAAGTCTACGCTTAGCATCAATGCAGGGCGCGTGGAACATAGTTTCTAAAATAAATTTGTATTTCAGGTATTCATTACGTACAGGCAATTGAAATGAAGGTTTTTTTTTTTTTTTAATTCCCTTACTGATTTGAAATTAAGACCAAGTATGCGACGGGTTTCCAAATTTTTTCCAATTAGCCCGGAGACAGGAGACAAGATTTATGTGTGAGTTGCACGGTTAATTTTTTTATTTTAATAATTTGAATTTTTTTTTCAGTTAAGGTGGTCGATAACTTTTACCTGGTACCTAATAAATCAAGGTGGCTACGTACTGACTAATACTTGTAAAATATCTTTTTTTTATATATATAAATTTAAGAACTCTCATATATAAATATCTTTTTAGAGAGAGAAACTGCAATGATATTTTAGAGAGATAAACTCTGAAAATATATATGCTAAAAATATTAAGAATGTAGAGATTGTGAACTGAAGCTTGAAGGATCATGAGGTATTTATAGCCCATAAATCTTGTTCTTTTATGCAGAGAAGTGAAAGAAGTGTTATTTTACCCCGATAGCATTTAATAAGGGATAATTATCCCTTATATATGCATTAATAAGGGATACAAATAGTAGGTTCTTGAAATATTTTTATACATTTAGAGATATAGGGAGAGTAGAATATAAAATGTAGCTGAAGCTATAGAGGCTGAGCTCTTCCCTTTAGTTCAACCCAAGGGAGTTGAACTCTTCCTTTAGCCGTGTTTAAGGGAGCTGGGTGCTTTTTTTTGGCCATGTCCAAGGAAGCTGCACTTATTCCTTGGTTGAACTTAATTATACTGGGTTTGATAACTTGTTAGAATTACGTTGTTTTGAGTTCAACAAATTACTAAATCAAAGTATATGAAAGTTGAGTCTGGTAGGATAACATGCCCATAATGTTGGCGCCTGACCACAGGCCACACAACTCCACCAAAAATGATAATTCCTAATAAATCTTCAACCTTCACTATTGACTTTTAGAAGTGTATTAGACTTTGATTAAATAAAATTTCAATACAGCACCATGGAAAATCTTCCAACTTCGGCTGCAATTATATATAAACAACATTATTTATAATAAGAAGAAAAGATAACAGTGCTTGAATCCTAAAAATATGGACAAAAAATTTATGGATACAGGAATAAGCCCGTACAGTGCATGCAGGTGTATTTGAATGTGAACGCTGATGGTCGTGTCTTGCCCAGTTTCCACACATAATAAATGAACGAGTACAGCACAAGTGTAAGCGAAATTGAAAGGAAAGACTATTTTGTGAAGATAAGTTTTAGCCCGTTGAAAATGTTGATTCTTAACAGCTACAAACTCGATTATAAAAAAGTCCATCCCATTTGGCTTGTCTATTTCTCTCATATGTCGACTTATTGTTGAAAATAAGAAAATTCTAACCGGGAATTAATTAGAGAGCAACACTGAACTAGTGTAGATGAACCTATCACTTTGACCTTTTTGTTTTTTTAATATATTTTACCACTTCTGGTTGAGAATTCACTTACACAAGATCAAGCTCTTTGATTGCGAGTGTTTGACGTTGTGGTTACGACTGTATTTACAAAAAAACATTGTTTATAAATGTTTGGTTAAATATTAACTCGAAACTGAGGCTGAAACTCAGTTTCTTGAAAAGCAATTTAGATTTGCTTTTCGCGATGGCGTGCTCTTCTCTCTCCTTCACCGATAGTACAGATAATTAATCATTGTAAAAATTTCCCAAAACAACCCGAGAGGTCTCCATTGTTCAGATCTGGAAAATCCTGTCATTTTCTAATTTTTCATCCTTGTTCCCCTCTGTTCCCTTCTCTCGTCTCTTGCCAAATGACAACGAAACCATTGCAAAATTTTTCCAAAACAACCCTCTCGTCTCCATTGCTCTTCCCCTTCTCCTTCTTCTTTTTCTGCTGCATTTCCTCGTCTCCACTGTTCACTTTGCATGTGAATAGTGGATAGTGAATTAATTCACTCTTTACTGTTCACTTTGCAGAACAGTGGATAGCGTCTCCACTGTTCATGGGTCGGAACGGGTCCGACCCAAATCTAAATGCATTGGATTGGATCCGACTCAGTAAAATAAAATAAAATCCAAAAACATTTCTTAGATATTATGTTTTATTTGAAAACTGGTGTTTAACATTATTCAATGGCACTATATAATTACATTAGAAGGAGATCACATGATGACATAATATTTGTAAAATTTGATCGCAATCCCAATTTTATTCCTGATGATATTTTACCTGATGTTGTTGCACGCTCAGGAAGCCATAAAAACTGTAGTCTTTATCGGATGAATTTTATATGTGATGGAATTACAGATAATTTAATGTAACAATAAAAATACTTTATATAAAGTATTGTTTATTTCATGATGTAATAACAGTAGTTAAATCTATAATATTTCAATTAAAAACCATCAATATTAATATATGTCTTTTTTAGTTATTTATAACCTTAATTTGAAAAGTATTCTTAACCAAACACATTAAACTAGTTTTTGTTCAACCTTAATTTCAACCACAATTTTATCCAAACATATATTTTATCTAACCAACTTCAACTAGAAGTATTTTTTATAAAATAATTTTTCAAAACTACAATCACAAAAGCTACCACAATACCAAACACTCATGAATAACTTGAATGCAGTATAGTATATTTTTGATATCATGTTAGGTCAAATTTTATACTGATTCCTCTTATGTTAAATTGCCATCAATTGATGTATCATTTTAGTTCAAATCAAATCATGTCAATTGGAAATTAATGATTTGAAGAAAAATCTCGTAACTGCCCATTAATTAGATGAAATGAAATCTTAACTACTGAAAGATCGCAAAAAAGAGAAAAGAAAAATCAAAGATCGTAGAAAGGAAGGGAACATCGACAGAGACGCGTAGCCATTTATAGACTAGGCAAAAATGTATCACTACGAAATCGAAGATCGGGCTGTGTTTAAGCACTAAACTACTCCTCCACACTAAACATGGTGTGCCGAAATTGATTTTACAAGAGAGATAGAGAGCTTCCTAACAAGCCATCATTCAGAATACACTCAACATTATTCCATTAGGTCAATCCGAAATAGAACTTAATTTAACAGATCAACCAATTTTATACGGATAAATGTCTAATTCATTTGTCATATGCATGGCTGAAACCACTGGATGTTGGTTTGAGGAATTAAATGAAAATAAAGTACAATGGAACTTCAAGGAAATTATTCCAAGCATATACATGTTTTTTAAATGGTTAGCGGTTCAAAATCATCTATCAACCAACACCTTCTATCATTAGAGTAAGCTTGATGTCCATTTGTGTGAGACAGAATCGGCATATCATCTTATTCTCCAGTGCTACTTTGCTTGGAAATTATAGACAGTTTCTTTCATGATGGGGTTCCTTTAGTGTGTTCCAAAGACTATAGACCAACTACTGTTTCAATGACCAACATTGATAAATGGCAGATTATAGAGAAAAAACATGGAATCTTTTCTCATTTGGCATTGCTTGAAGCATTTGGTTAACCAAGAATCACTGATCATTAATCAAATTAATACAGCTTTTCTCTAACTCTTCATCGACTGTTAGCTTGGTTAAAGAGTTGTGAAAGAAAATTTTGGTTACAGAAGAAATGATAAAAATTACAGGTAGAATTCGCAAATAGTCTAGCTATGCTCGTGGTCTTTGATAGATTTTTTTACTACTGTAAATTTCTACCTTTTTCTTCTCCTAGGCTCTACTGCTTTACTTTGAACTCACTTTATTTTTCTTTCTTATCCACCATTTAAATGGCTAACTTTCATCAATAATATTTCTCAATTATCATATAAAAAGGGGGGAGGTTGTCATCTCATAAACAAATATTTATGTTAAATATCAAGTTCGACAAGACTCTTTGGGACTGTTGACTTGATGGTTATATGTGTGTGTATTTTGTCTTACATTACATGGTTTTGATCATAAATAAGGGTTAACAATTTTGAATTTGAACTCGTGGACTTCAATCCAAAATCTACTTGGTGCGTGTACGTGGAACGAACTTCTCGAAATGAAGACATAATTTTTCTACATTAGTTTTAACTTGTTATTTAACAAAATTGAATTGAAAAGTTCACCAATCACATAATAATAATGCATACAAAAATCATATAACATGTGAGTTTAGTTATCCAAATCAAGAAAAAAGAAAAAAAAAACGTATTTTAACTCACATATTAATTTGTAATTATTTGCTCAAGTAAGTTATTTATGTCTTTAGTCTTACCACAACCAGAATTTTGTATAATACTAATGGATTACTATATCGGTATTTAGACATTGATTATGTTAGAATTATTAAATAATATTTATGTAGTCTTATTTATTAAGGGTAGAATAATACTTTCAGTTTAACCTATATATACTTTATTTGTATTTAGGTTAAGACTAAGCACTCATAATATACAGATTATTCAGAATTATAGCCTCATTTTTGTGTTTGATCTTAATTATTTTAACATAGTATCAGAGCTGGTTTTATGGAACGAGGCTTAAATTTTTTGGAGTGATATTTTCTCTTCTGCTTCTGCAAAATTTGGTATTTCATCTTCCCTTCAGTTTCTACAATTTGGTATTTGTGTTCAGTTTCTGTAATTATTTTGGTATTTCGTCAAGAAGATATTTGTTTAGTTTCTGAAATCTCTGTTCAGTTTCTGCAATTTGGTATTTTATTTTCTGCTGCTTTTGCATTTTGGTTCTCTATGACTGTTGATTATGGCTACTGAAAGAGATGATTCACTCCCGTCTGTAAGTGTGAGGTTGGATGGGAAGAACTATTCGTATTAGAGTTATGTAATGAGAAATTTCCTTAAGGGTAAGAAGATGTGGGGGTATGTTAGTGGAACTTATATGATACCTAAGAATATTAAGGAGGGGGATGTTGTTTTGATAGATACATGGAAAGCAAATAATGCAAAGATCATTACTTAGATCAACAATTCTGTTGAGCATTCGATAGGTACGCAGTTGGCGAAGTATGAAACAACAAAAGAGGTTTAGGATCATCTGCAAAGGTTATTCACACAATCAAAATTTTCAAAACAGTATCAATTAGAGAATGAAATACGAGCTCTTCATCAGAAGAATATGAGTATTCAAGAGTTTTATTCTGCTATGACAGATCTTTGGGATCAATTGGCTCTTACAAAATTAACAGAATTAAAGGCATGTGGTGCCTATATTGAGCGTAGAGAGCAGCAACGATTGGTACCGTTTTTAACAACACTTCGCAGTGATTTCGAAGGACTTAGAGGTTCAATTCTGCATCGTTCTCCACTGCCTTCTGTTGACTCTGTTGTTAGTGAGTTATTGGCTGAAGAAATACGTCTTCAGTGTTATTCTGAAAAGGGAATTCTTTCTGCTTCAAATCCTTCTGTACTAGTAGTACCTTCTAAGCCATTCTCTAATCATCAGAACAATCCTTACACAATGGTTGGCTTCGATGAGTGCAGTTTATGTAAGCATAAAGGTCATTGGAAGGCTCAGTGTCCTAAGTTGGGACAGTATAATCAAGCTTGAAAGCCTGACAGTCAGTCACAATCTAATGCTCATAGACTACCTCAAGGTTATAAACCACCACACCACAATACTGCAGCAGTAGCTTCCCCAGGCTTTATTACCGATCCTAATACTTTGGCTGAGCAATTTCATAAGTTTCTCTCCTTGCAGCCACAAGTAATGTCCGCTTCTTCTTCCATAAGTCAGTTACCTCATAGTTTCATAGGTATGTCAAATTCTGAATGGGTCTTGGATTCTTGTGCTTCCCATCATATATCTCCAGATTCCTCATCTTTTACCTCTATATCCCCTTTGTCCTCCATTCCTGTTATGACTACTGATGGCACTCCTATGCCCTTAGCAGGTGTTGGTTCTGTTGTCACACCTCACTTGTCTCTCCCTAATGTTTATCTTATTCCAAAACTCAAATTGAATCTTGCGTCTGTTGGTCAAATATATGATTCTGCTGATTATTTAGTCATGTTTTTTTGGTTTTTTTTTGTTGTGTACAGGATCTGCAGTCTCAGAAGCTGATTGGGACAGGCCGTAAGGAGAATGGACTGTATATTTTGGATGAGTTAAAAGTGTCAGTTGCTGCTGCTGTCGCTGCTACTACTATTGTTGATTTGTCTTCCTTTCGTTTGAGTTTTTCATCTTCTAGTTTTTATTTATGGCATTCCTGTCTAGGTCATGTTTCGTCTTCTCGTTTGAGATTTTTGGCATCCACAGAAGCTTTAGAAAATTTAAAAACTTGTGACATTTCTGATTGTAGTGAATGTAAACTGACAAAATTTTCCGCTTTACCTTTTAATCGAAGTATTTCTGTTTCTTCTTCACCATTTGATTTCATTCATTCTGATGTATGGGGACCTTCTCCTGTTGCCACAAAAGAAGGGTCTCGATATTATGTCTCTTTTATTGATGATCATACTCGTTATTGTTGGGTTTATTTAATGAAACATCGTTCTGAATTCTTTGAGATATATGCAGCTTTTCGAGCTCTTATCAAAACTCAACATTCTGCTGTGATCAAATGCTTTAGGTGTGATTTGGGTGGGGAATACACCTCTAATAAAATTTTCCAATTGCTTGCCTTAGATGGAACCATCCACCAAACTTCATGTACAGATACTCCTGAGCAAAATGGTGTTGCTGAAAGAAAACATAGGCACATTGTCGAAACTGCTCGTTCTCTCTTGTTGTCTGCT
>Ga0307518_10003135_pt1 | contig 11961 bp, 11 predicted proteins | sample 25_EM_MG_FD_203889 | JGI IMG/M metagenome (GOLD analysis project Ga0307518, IMG submission 203889) | Populus trichocarpa ectomycorrhiza microbial communities from riparian zone in the Pacific Northwest, United States - 25_EM | ecosystem: Host-associated > Plants > Roots > Unclassified | place... | reverse complement strand
GGCCCGGGCGTCTTTTGCAGAGCCCCGTCCCGGTGGCTCCCCGGGGATGCGGCAACTACGCAAGCTCGGAAGGAGCTTGGAACCAAATTGGCATCAAAACTCGAAACGTATACTTCTCACCGTGCCCTCAGCTATCTGTGGCCGGTATTCCTGTTCGCGTTGAACCTCGTCTATTTGGCTTCCTCATGATGCAGGTTTGTATACGTCGCAGCCTGCTTACCAGCCCACGTATCGTGACCCTCAGGCCAAACCCATCGCTTACTACGTCCCGTAGGCTTTTGTATACCTCAGAGCCACTTCGTTCCTCCAACAAGCACCCGATAAGGTCACTACGGCGTGCGCTGCTTTGGACGGGAGCCATATCCGGCTCCATGATAGTTGGTATATGGGCGGATGCAAAGACCTGTCCAGAGCCCCCATTCAAGGTGTCCACGAGCTCATCACCCCGAGGAGCAACTGCCACCCCTTCGATCCCAACTCGATCCTCAGATCTTTTACCACTTCTCCGCGCATACCTCGTGTACGGTCTGATATCCGTACCATTTCTCGTTGATTACGCGCCTGCACTCCTGGACCATCTTCTCTGCGTACCTGTATTGGGGAGCATCGTAAAGAGCTTTGTGCGGGGTACCTTCTTCACTCATGTGAGATGTTTGTATTAGATTCCCCGTTGATTTACTCACATCTTCATTAGTATGTCGGGGGCGAGACAGTACAAGAATCGTTGCCCATCATGCACCGCTTACGATCCGAGAATATGGGTGCGTTGCTGGTATATAGTGTTGAGGTAGATGGGGTATTAGGACAAGACAGATGCAGTGGCACCGGTCCGCTCAGAGATGCTTCCGGTGAACAGCCCATCCACAAACGCTCCGTGGAAGAGGTAATCAGCAGTATTGATACTGCTGGAAACTTTGAGGATGATGTTACCAGTCAGTCGAGGGGACTAGGGCGAACGACATGCGTTGCAGTGAAACTTGTGAGTACGTGCGTCTGAACCATAAGTAGGTCTGACTGACCATGCGTATCGCAGAGCGCTCTTTTGCCTCGCGCGGATGCACTACGCAATCTCTCTTTACATCTCGTGGCCACACGGCCAACGTTATCTGATCCCGTTCCATTCCCCGGGTCACCAGATTCGACCGATCTCGTGATCTTGCACGACGGGACAGTCCACCCACCGGGGTCACCCTTAACAGAAGAGGATATCAAGGACTTGAATGGGCTATATGACGACCTAAAGAGGATCTGTGCCCGTGCCAAAGAACGAAGGGTCAGGGTAATGATCGACGCGGAGTACAGGTGGGTCTCTCCACCTAAATGAAATGTCATCATGTTAACTATAACTAAATGTAGTTGGTACCAACCTGCAGTCGACGCGTTTGGCCACGCGCTCATGCAACAGTTTAATAAGCTTCCCGAAAAGAAGGGTTGGTTGACGCGGGGGAAGCGCCGTTCGTCATCCACAAGCGGGGAACACGTCGAATTGCAGCCGTTGGTATATGTGACTTATCAGGCCTACCTAAAGAGGTTGGTCACCATAAAATGAAGGCTCCCTAATTGTTATTGAATCATTCTATCAGAACGCCTGCCCACCTGGCTCATTCACTTGCAATTTCCCGAAAGAATGGATACGCTCTCGGAGTTAAACTTGTTCGCGGTGCATACCACCCATACGAACTCGCCGCCCATTCAAACTGCTCGATACACACGATGTCTATATCACCCGATCCAGATCCACCTGTATACCTTTCCAAAGAAGACACGGATGCATGTTATAATCAGTGTGCTTCTGCTCTTGTGAGTGCTATGGCGGAGGATATTGCATCGCCAAGGACGCCGCCGCCACGGCTTGCTGTTCTATTCGGCACGCACAACTGGCTGTCATCTCAGTTGGTTCTTGATGCGCTGGTTAGCAATGGACTGGCACGCGAAGAGGGCAGAGTGGGGGATGCGAGGGGAACGCTTATCATTCCTCCGGAGGTTGCGGAAAGATGCACTTTCGCTCAGCTCTACGGTAAGTCTCCCACTTTCTTACGCCCTTACGAGCTCTGATGTGCATGGGTGATACACACACAGGTATGGCGGACTCGCTTACGAACTATATCGTGCAACGAACAAAGAGCACTGCCCCCTGTGTAGTCAAATACATGCCATATGGCGCCCTCACAGAAGTGAGTTCCGGTGACGCATCCCCGATCAATGATCATCCACTAGAATTCTCATATATTTCGATTTGGCAGGTCATGCCCTACCTCTGTCGACGTGCTATCGAGAATAAATCGGTTCTTGGAAATGGAGGGGCTACGCGTGAGAGGAAGGAAGCTGCCCTTGGAATCTGGAATCTATTCTTTGGAAGCATTGGATTATGAAATCCATAGGTTATACATACCCTGCCTCTAACCATTAATTGTCGGGAAATAGGGGGGAGCTAAGCTGAGTTTTGTAGGATTTGGGATGCACTAATCGGCACTCTTTAGTGACGGACATTACAGGGGGAGTGATGGTCTTCCGACCCTGTCATATTGTATACATGCATATAGTACGTACTCGACAAAGTCTACCACGGTGATTGACCCGCTTTGCGTCCGAATCAGCCGACGTATTCTGTCACGGTATTTGCAATCCATAATTGACGTTCTTGTGAGGCAGGTTCAGTGCCATTTTTAGGGACAACTCAGCCCATCGTGCGATTGTCGTCCATTGCATGCCTCACACGATTTAGACTGAATGTCTGAGTTGTAAGAACTCCCAGCCCGAGTGCCAAAACAGCACCAGAATGGCTTGATGATCTAATGATTAGTACTTGCTGCGTTCCTGCGTCAACTTCCGTCGGCCTAACTTCCTTTGACTCCTGGGCCTGTCTATCCCGAATTGGATCTATTTCCCCAATAACTGGGGCCCTTGGGGCAGGGGGATGGTACACGGAAAGGTCCTTGGAAAGATTTCATTCAGAATCCGGCAGATGCCGAGTGAGCTGGACAATAATGTCATACGTACGTTCATTCGTGCCTCTCGGGAAGGAACTGCTGGCCATGCACAAGGATACAGGTCGGATGCCCTAATGGCTGTGAAGGTGCCAGAGACGTGAAACGATGGGATCAGGATTCGGCCACATCATTTGGTTTGTTTGCCTATCCACGCAGGTTTTCCGCAGCTGTTCTGTACTACAACCCTGCAACCCCCGGATAGATTTAACCGGCCCGAAGCAAAGTTGCCAGAGCGGACATTACAAGCCGGGTATGAACGTGGGGCGTGCGCCCTGGGGAATGAATCTGGGTAATTCACATTTATTAATTATATTATGATGTTTTCGATTTTCAGAAGGGTCCACAAGGGACTTGTAGGCGGCCGACGTCGACTTGATTAGGTTCAACAGGGATATCAGTATCACGATCTTCAAGGTGACATATCATCCACACAATAGAGTGTAGAAAGAGCAGGGGACAGCAAGTAGTGTATATCGGTTACATTTGCAAGTCACTCGACAGTAGTAGGTATTATGCGCGAAGCTACTAGTTGGTTTATGTAATGATCACCCAGCCGAGGCAGCGCCTCAACGTCGACGTTGTATACTATCTCCATCGAGTTGTTCTGGAAGCTGCCACTTGTCTTATTTTACTTCTGAGCCAAATTCTCGATGACGATGATTCATTAGCAGTTAGGCACGAGGTACTAGGTTGAGAGTACTATCATACTACTACATATACGGGCGTACTGAGCAGATGCTGTATAGATCCATATGTACTAGGAAATACACGTTTACATCAGTGTCGTTGTCAATTAACCTTATAATGGTGGGCAGTGTCAAGGTGGCACATAATCAGCGCCCTCTATTGCCTGTCTCGTTGAGTTAAGCCCAGCAATCTTAGTACTACTGACTCTTACAAGAGTTTGAAGCTCATCAAGGCAGACAAACAATTTCCCCTAATAAAGGCATACTCATAGTACACGAGACTGTCTACGCATAAATGGTTGTCACTAACAAGAGTTGGCAGCTCTGTAGAACTCGCTAGGACTGACAAGGAAGAAAAGGCTGTAATTAGCAGTGTCCTGAGGTGCAACGAGGTCCAAAGCTGATTAAAAAAAAGTAAAGGCATACAAAAATGAAATGAACGGTGAATTGCGTGGTCCCCAGGGGCAGTGTAAATCCCTGCATCAGTAATGTCACTCCTGATGGTGAACTACATGTGCTCCTTCATCGAGCGCGAAACACCCAGGTGCACTTCTCTGATGTGGCGAAGAATGCATTCCCGTTTGATTTGGTGATCTGGGTAGCACCATTTACACCAGACGAGTGTTTTTCCAGACAACTTGGTAATCCTGTGGGCCGTGGCAAGATGGTCTTGGCAATGATACGTGACAGTGGCGCCACATAGAGTCCCATCCTGGCATCTCCAACCACAAGGTTTCTGCACGGTGTGATCATGGGGCGTATGTGAAGGATAGGACCTTTGGTTGTTTTGGTCGCTTGGTGACTGTACCTGGGTAGGAGATGCAGGAAAATCCTGAAATTATTTTGCTCAATAATCAGGTTCAACGAGAAGATTGCTCACCCCCCAATGCATTTGGCTTCCTCCCACGCCAATCGGATAGGAGGTATCGCAAACTGGGTTGTAAGTATCCATTGGGATAGGGATGTAGGGCGCCGGAGGGTGTGCAATCATCCAAGGCTATGCCTGGATAAATATTCTTGTAGCCACAAGAACTTGAGGATGAAACTCACCACGGATGGCCCTCCGAGTGGACTGAACTGATGAGTTTGATGACCGAAGGATGGGAGAGCATCCCCAAGAGTCTCCGGAATAGGCAGCGGTGACGTCGGGTCGCCCAGTGCGTACGGGCCCCTTGACTGTTGTTGGAGCTGGGAAAATTTTCGTCACTTATTATTTTGCTTCTTTAAAATTCAATCAGGAGTGAATGTGTTCGAACCTGGTCAAGAACACTCCAGCCGCCTTTTCTATAGTTGAAGGTAAGAGCGTGAGCACCCCATCAGCACAGGATTGGTGAGATTATACATGCCCTGACATCGACAAAGAATGTCCTGGACCAACAGGGCCGGCGATAGTGGGATGGAAAGTGTAGGGGGAGCCCACGGTGTCGCATGATGAGCTCCTGTCCCACTGGATATCGCCTTGTGTAGGTGGACTTTCGGGAAGTTGGGCCACTGCCTGCGCGTTTGACCATCCCTCAGGGAAAGGGGACCGACTGGGATGTGGTGGTCTACGCTTCATGTATCTGGGCATCCACGCGAAATCCAACCGGGGAAAAAAAAACAAGAGGGAGGAAACCACAAATGATAAAAAAGCACGAAGGCAGTATAGCGAGAATATATGAAAGAAACTGGACGTGCAAGGGAATGACAATGAAAGAAAAGAGGTGTCGGAAGTAAGACGGGAAGCACCCCAAGGACCCTAGCAAGGTCTCAGCTCACCTATATGTACTTCCACAACGGTGGTGGCGGTGACGAACGAATCGGTACGAAAAATAATATTGCTGTATGGATTGCAGATCAATATGCGTAAGCAAACTAACAACCCATCCGGTAGAAAAGGAGAAGGCCATACATTAGCCCAGACGGTCTGTGGCGCACAGTCATGGGCATCTCCACCTTCCATCGGACACTGTTTTCCTCGTGCCCATACTGTTGGAAAATTCACTTGAATCAGCCAACGTGTCCAAACCATGACAGCGCCCATCCCAAAGGAACTCGGCCATCAGAAGATCTGCAAAGAGATGCTTGGCGGATCAATGAGGATTGCGTTCGTCATCCAGAACATCATCTCACCTGTTGCTAAATAAACGGTGAATCGGCGGCTAAGATAGGCCAGCGGTGGTAGTAATGCGATCATATTTACAGAAATCATAGATATCATGTACGTGATGGACAGACTGCTGATGGCATCAGTATTCGAGGAGTGTAAGTATGGAGCCTGACTTTCCATAATGGAAGCCAAACCACTTTTCCGTGCTATCCCACCATTAGGTTCCATGCGATTCATCGCCCTGAGCTGGCACAATATGCAGTTGAACCGAGCAGCGGTGCGGAAAGAAAGTGGGCACTTATCGTATGAACTAAAATATTTCAACACCGGACCTCTATTTGGGGCATGCTCGACCCAACTGGATAATGTGAGTAATTCTTCCCAAACGATTCATATTGGTGTGACTAACTTGGTGTGTCCTACGCATAATCCCTTGCACCGTTTGGATTGGACATCTATGCAGCACGAAATAGGAAAAATTAGCAGTCTGCCACAAATCTGCCCTACTCGAAACCTGTTGTTTACGCCGATTAGGCGAGAGGGGCATTTTGCGCAGCACTCCCTTAACTGCCACAGTTGATCAGTTTCAAAGTTAGGTGCCTTGTATACTGTTATTATTGTAAAATGCTCCCCCCAAAAGGAAATAGCGATGAGAACTGATGGTCAGCTCAGGTGATTCAAGGAAGAACAGAATAGCCTACGCTCGAGTCGGAGACCCCCATAACATGGCCCACATATTAATGCATCGGCGGAGGAAGGGGCTACAAGAGTGGGGTCATCGTAACGCTATCGCATCACGACATGGCTGTCTTCTCATCTCCACTCACCCCTGATGCAATTCCTAATAGGATATCTGGCCAAAATACAGCAGTATGGCCAATTTGGTGTCTAGTACACATTGCAGTATACCCACCGATGAGCCAAGTAAGCGGGGAGGAAACTGAACTGTAGGGTTGATTATAAACAATTAAGTGAGCATCATAGTCTTGGGGGAGACAGAACCACGAAGATCTGTCTTGTATGAGGATCCTGTAGCATGTGTACGGGTTATTGAACAGTGCTTAGATTCTATGGTATACTGTGGATTTCTTTGGAATGGTGGGTCCACATGATTCTTCCAGACCAGGGCGGCATGTGGCGGATCCGGATCCGGGTGAATATGTGAAGTGGGTGGATTGCAAGTCATCTTCTCACCGCTCAGCAGGATCGTTCGATAACTCGGCTAACTTCAATGCCAATGATGACGTAATCTCGACCTGTGCGCTCGCGACTCGCTCAGCGACTTCTGACTTCAGTCCGAATTGTGAGGTCGACTACCATCCGTCTGTTATTCACTGTTCGATCCGATAACCACTACAGCATGTGCTGCTTGGACCGGAGCGTTGGTATTCGGGCGGATGCAATGATCTATCCAAAGCCCCCAAAGTTCTCAAGGTGCTCACGAACTTTGCATCTCCCCAAGGAGCAGCTGCGACTTTCGTGATCCCGACTCGATCCTCAGACATTTTACCGCTTCTTCGCGCATACCTTGTGGATGGATGGCCTAGTATCCGTACAATTCCTCGTCGATGATGCGCCTACACTCCTAGACTATTTTCTGAACGTGCCTGCATTAACACGAGACATTGTAAGGAAATACGTTCTGGAACTTCTTTATACAAGTGAGATGTCCGCGTTAATTTCCTTGTTGGTTTACTCACTTCTTCATTCGTATGTTGGGGGAGAATCATTAGCCACTATGCAACGCTTACGATCCGAGAAAAACGACGTGATGATAATGAGGCATCACAGACACAGTGACACTGATTGGTTCGAGGATGTCTCTAGCGGATAGCTCATCCGAGAGGTCATCGGCAGTACTGATGACGTTGAGGATGATATGACCAGTCAGGGTGAACAATGCGTTGGAACCAACTTCTCACAGGTTGCCTTCAAAGTCGGATGATGCAAGTATGTATGAGTAGCCAAACGATCCTGGGCATCGTAGACTGCCCTTTTGCCAGAGGTACTGCGCAATCTGTCTTTACATCTCACATGCACACGACCAATATTATCTGATCCCGTGGTATTCCCTTGGATACCACATTCGACCGATCTTGCTGTCCTGCGCGACCAGACATTGCACCGGGGAACGGGGAGGTCAGGGTAATGATCGCCAAGGTAGGTTTCATACAAATGTCATGTCATGGTATTAGCCATAACTCTATGTAGTTGGCACCAGTGCAGTCGACGCGCTTGGCCACGCGCTAATGATAAACTTTGCCGAGGAGCAAGGGCGCCTGATGCCGTGGATGCTCCGTCCGTTGTTCACAGGCGGGGAAGTCGAACTGCAACCGTTGTACATGCGACTTATCAGGCTTAGCTCAGAAGGTTGGCCACTTAGCCTAATGAATTAGAGTTAAGTTTCTCCATAGTTCTGAATCCGATCAGAATGCCTCTCACCTGGCCCACTGACTTGCACCTTCCTGAAAGAAGGGATACGCTTTTGGTGTTAAACTCGTTCGCGGTGCATACCATCTACACGAATTCGCTGCCCATTCAAATCGTCGATACACACGGTGTTTATGTGGCCCAATCCAGACTAGTCTGTATATCCTTCCAAAGCGGGTGCATGCTACGATCAATGAACTTCCATACTGCGGTATCGCCAAAGATGACAACGACACAGCTGCCACGGCTGGCTGTTCTATTCAGCACGCACTGCTGGTCGTCATCTAAATGCACTGGTTAACAACGGGCTGGCATGCGAAAGGGTAGGATGGCAGATGAGAGGCTTATCGTTCCTCCGGAGGCCGCGCAAAGATGTCCGTTTATCCAGCTCTATGAGTAAGTATACCCTTTGTTATGGTTTTACGAATCCATTATTTCTTTCAATGGGCATGTACGATACGTACGCTGGTATCATTAGGTATCACGGGCTTGTTTACGGACTACATGTATCTTGCAGCGCAGCTCCCTATGCAGTCAAATATATGCCGTATGGTGTTCTCATCTCTGTGAGCGTTGGCCGCCAATCAATGATCATTCCTGATGCACCGATTTTCGCACGATTGGACAGGTCATGTCCTACCTATATACATACAAGCGCTCTACCTATCATAGGGCGTGGTCAAGCGGAAAGGCTTCACCTTGGATGGTTGACACGATGCACATCGAAACATGATGTCACATTGGGAGCGTACCGCTTCTGAGTTCAGCAGGACGCAATGGGTGCAAATACATTGAGTGTCGCTGCTACTGAGTTCAGCAGGGCGCAACGGATAAGAAAGCAGAGCGCAAATGGTGGAACAACCACAATCGGCGGACGAACGCACAGCACGACGCGGTGGACGCCATCCGGCTGCTGACGCTACTTACATGTTTTAGATGTCGATGCACTATTAAGAATAAATCAGTACTTGGAAACGCAAGGGCTACACGTTAGTCGCATTGGGATCTGGAATACACATTTTGGCAGCATCCGACCACGAAGATCACATGTTATCCCCTGCCTCTTCCTACGTTGACGGGAACAAATCGGTATTTGGAAACAGGGGTGCGTAGGATCTGAAATACACTCCGAGTCTTTGATAGTGTCAAGTTCATCAGATGGAAAATGCCACTGCCAGGACCCTATCATCTGTGTTACATACATAGACCGAGGAGCATGGTACGTACTACTTGACGGTGTCGGCGGCGGTGGTCCTGAGAAGACATGATATTCTATTTCATAGCTGTCACTCCTGTTAGGGAAATGTAAGGCCATAGGTGCCCAGCAATTCGTGCAACTGGCATTCACACCTATGACACGCACTGTCAGGACCACACGCTGCAAGACCCTACACACCTATTGTCTGAGCTGCAGATATGGCGGCCCGAGTACCGGAACTGCATCAGATTCTGTGCCATATCTGATCAACTTCTGTCGGAATGGACGCCTCCTTTGACTCCTGTTCTACCTGAGGGAACTAGTCCTGAATCGAATTTGTTTCTCTGTACTCTTTGAGTGGACTCCCCCGGTAACTAGGAATGAACAAAGAGCCATGAATGGTGGCGGTGGCCGAGCGAGCACTGGAACAAGGCTGGCGATTTCATACTTACGTTCGTGTCTGTCAGCTATAGTTTCCTTCAGCTGCAGTCTCCTTAAGCCAAACTTTCTTCGTAGAAAGATAGTCGTTCCTCTAGGAGACAGTGTCAGCTGAGAAGTGATAATGGCAACTCCATGGAATCTCGATGCGGACCAACTCGGGCCTTTGCCTCGTCCTTTGGTTGTCCAAGAAGGCATTCCCGTCTGCAGGTGGGTATTCCGCAGCTGCTCTGTACCACGACTTCCGGATAGATTTGACCGGAGGTCCGAAACGAGATCCTCAGAGAGGGTGAGGATCGAGTGTTTCCTATCTATCCGCGATGATGTTCGATTTTCAAGGGTGAATTCGTGATTTTCATTTGGTCCCTATTTCATTAGTAATGGGTCACTATTTTTTTTCAGGGCCACTTCCATACCAGAAAGTGGGAGCGCGGAAAACCGCAAACGGCGTACAGTGGCCTTGAAGTGTAGATTCCCAGGCAGTAGCGTCTATCGTAGTTCGCTGACGACTAGCATAACGACTAGCGCCACCTCAAGACCGACCGACGACGACCCGCGGCCACCATCTCGGCACCACTCCCACCGTTGTGTGGCCCACGACAACATTGACGGGGGTTCGACGAAGACAGCCAGTACAACCAGCATGACACGTAGGACTACCATGACGACGACGATTGGTATCACCACGAAGTACTTGCAGACGGCGACAGCGGAGAAACCTCGAGGAAGGACTCTACAATGGGTGGATGGGAGTGGTGTGACCTATGCACTGTGGGGCCGGGTGACTGAAATTGAATGTATCAAGGGATGCGCTCCTGACTACTTGCCAGCTGAAGGCATGAGCTGCTTCTCTGTTCAAATTAGCATGTAGCTTAATGTCTTGCACAGATCACTCATGCTTAATATCACAGCTAGCTCACTTTCGACAGTGAACAGTTTGGTCACACAACTCGATCCTCGACTGCACACACAGTAGGTACTCAAATCAAATGGCTTCCCACGGGTCAAATGTAGATATCTGCTCCACCAACGTGTCCAGTGGTATCCTAATAACCGAGCAAACAGATGTCAAAGAGAAAACAGACTGCTGCCAATTGACATTGCAAACAGTCATATTTTACCTTGTTATTTGGTTTGTTTGCCTATCCACCCGGATTTTCCGCAACTGTTCTCGACCATAGATTTAACCCGCCCGAAGCAAGGTCGCCAGAGCGGGCATTACAAGCCGGGTATGAACGTGGGGGGCGTGTGCCGTGGGGCATGAATCTGGGTAATTCCCGTGTATCAATGATGATGTTCGATTTTCAGAAGCCCACAAGGGACTCATAGGCGGCCGGCTTGATTGGATCCGACAGGGATATCGCAGAGTCTTATCACATTTCACAACGATCTTCAATGCGACATATCCACAAAATGGAGTGTAGAAAGAGCAGGGGACAGCAAGTAGCGTATATCGGTGACATTTGCAAGTCACTCGACATAGGTAGTATGTATTTATGCGCGAAGCTCGTTGGTTTTAATCACCGAGTTGAGGCAGCGTCTCAATTTCTGTATACTACAGTCGCGGACAAGCAAACTGTGTAAATATTGCAGAAGCTCAGGGAGAGTTTTTTGCACAAAACCAAGGCCAGATTCGGATTCGGCGGGGTGAAATACCCTCAAAAACACACCTGTAAAGTTGTTCCCATGGTGTTTTTGGTGTGCCAAATTTTTGAAGGGTTTTGAATGACTTTTGTACCCTCATTTTAGGGGTAGATGATGACTAATCATTGCCAAGCTGCCGGAACTCCCCGGCAGCGAGCGTCCAGCCAAGCAGCCCAAGCGAAGTTCAGTAGCCTTTCTCTTCGAACGACAACAGTCGACGCCATCTCGTGCGCCCGCACTGTTGCACGTCACTCCTTTGTACCCACCCACCGCTCCCATTAGTATACCGCACGGCCATGTAGTAGTTCACTTGCACCGGCCAGTAATGTCACCCATTCATAGTCATCATAGTGCGACCTACAGACAACCAGGTGTCCCGCCCACCCGAGCGGCTCCACCTGCCTTGTCCCCGCCGAGCTAACGCTCGGCCCAGCCCAACCAACGTAGGTCGCACTCAGCCCACGCCTGCGAGAGACGAGGCTGGAC
>Ga0307518_10003134_pt1 | contig 11966 bp, 9 predicted proteins | sample 25_EM_MG_FD_203889 | JGI IMG/M metagenome (GOLD analysis project Ga0307518, IMG submission 203889) | Populus trichocarpa ectomycorrhiza microbial communities from riparian zone in the Pacific Northwest, United States - 25_EM | ecosystem: Host-associated > Plants > Roots > Unclassified | place... | reverse complement strand
CCACTCCATCCCAAGAACAACCTTGAAAAAATGCTGCAAACTCGGAGGCAAGCGCACAGTCTCATCAGCGCCATCCATCGGCCGCTGAGTACCACCACCACCGCCTGTGCCTGAGCTCTCCCGCATCTCACCTTCCTCAATCGTTTCTTAACCGATCAATCACCCTCCGCACATCAACGAACCGGCTATTTGCCTCAACGTCAGCTGTTCTCGATTGCCCTGCCGGCCGCGCCCGATCCCCGGCCGCTGAAGCCGCCACGCCTGCTGACCAGGAAGAACAACGGATACAAACCACGGTCACACACGTTCGGCCTAGCGCCAACGTAAGCAACGACCAGAGAGCTTTCTTTGGCTCTTCTTGCCCTTACCTACACCATGGCCACGCCCGACTTGCCAGGAAGACGCCCGACTGACTACTTACCGCAGTCTCGGTCGACGCGTCCGAACATGAACCTCGCCGACCAGTTGATGACCGCGCTCGGCCGGCGTCCGGCGTCAACCCGAGGTTCATCCGGACGGTGGCGTCTTGGTGACGGGGACATGCCAGCAGTAGCGCTCGTGTCATTGAGGGGTAAGGCAAATGTTGCGCGGCCGAATTCGCGGCGGGAGCCCCTCGCCAAAAGAGGCCAGGCGAGTTCCCGGCTCTCCATGAGGGACAGCTTTGAGATTGAAGTGTCCGATTTAGGACGCTTTGCCTGGTTCGAGAGAGGACTATGAGCGGCAATTCGTGTCTATTTTGAGGGGGAAGGCAAACGTGGCGTGCCCCGAAGGCCACATTTGAGACCTTGAAGGTCTCGGAGGAGGCCTTCAGGACATCAGCTTCGATGCCGGGACGGCGGTGTTCCCGCTGTGTCACGAAAGCCACTTTCGGGACATGCCGTCTCCCTAAAGTGGCTTTCGCGACATGATCAGCGGCAGCGGCGGCAGCTTCGGGCGAACGCGCCGTTGGGGGTGTCGGTCACGCCACGTTTGCCTTACCCCTCAAATAGAACGTCCACCGGCATGACTCCGCGGGGCTGCTGTCACGGCGGATCCCGGTTGTGCCCATTGATCGGTTTAGCCTGTGCGGGAAGTACGGCTGCGCGGCCAGATGTGCCGCACTCGCCGCCGCGGTCGGCGACGGACGCTCGGTGGCGGTGGTGACCATCCCGGCACTGAGTGGTTGGTGACGCTGTAGCCGAGCACCGTGCGGGGAGCGGGCCGATCCGGATCGGCTGGCAGTCCTGGCGCCGGCACTGGCTGCTCGCTCGCTCTCAGATTCGAGCGAGATCACCTGCCAGGCCCGCTACGGACCCCGGCGGGCCAAGCTGTTGGAGCCAGGCCTGGCTCTCCGGCTCCCGATCCCTTGTCGTGCCCGGGGGACTGGCGTCGCCGAGCCGGACATGATCGGGTTCGTCTCAGCGGAGACCCGACGCCTGCTCACCCAACTCGCCCCGCGTGTCGCCGACGCCGCCGACCACATCTGCTTCTGGTCATGCTTCCGGCGTCGGCGACAGCACCAAGCCCGCCCTGGTCACCGCGAACGACGCGGCTACCCACTCACCTGACTGCCGCTGAGTCCGGAGCGTTGCGCCCGAGAGCTTCGTGCGCGGCGATGAATTCGTTCGCGCACTGGGCGATCGCACAGCCGACTTCGCCTGCGAGCAACACGGCGGCCATGATTTCGGCGAGTTTGCGCACCTTGCCCGCACCGACGCAATCTACCATTCCGAGGGTGGCCCGGAAGGCCGGAAGGCCGGTTCCGCCGCCAACCGTACCCACGATCAGCGTAGGCAGCGTCAAAGAAATTTCCAGATCGCCACCGCTCGTCACACGCGAGTCCACGATGCCTTTTGAGCATTCGCCCAGGTAAGCCATATCCTGACCGAAGGCCTGAAACAGACTCGCCATACCGTTGGCGACGTGAATATTCAGCGAGGAACTCCCATGCAACGCGAGAGTACTCCGGTAGGTCTGGATATATCGGTCCACTCGCGCCACGTTTGTCCGGCCTTGCGAAACCACAGTGTTCGCGGAAAGCACCGCTCGGGCGGTCACCGCTTTGCCTTTCAGGCGCGCCGGAATGGGCTTCTTGTCCTCCAGGTAAGGCAGAAATTCTTCCAGCTTCATACCGAAGTTCCGGACAATGTACTCCGATATCGCGGCTATTCCCTTGCTAGCCATATTGCTGCCCATCGCGTCACCGGTGGTGAACTCGACTGAAATCAGCACCGTGGAACCGACCTGCTCGTAGCCGAAGCGTTGGACACGCAGATGACTACTTGTATCCTCCGCCACGCCAGCCAGCACGTGCTCCCGAGTGCTACACCAGGCCACCAGGGCCTGCGCATCATGAAGAGTCCTCACCCGATAATGCACGCTTCGCAGGAAACGGTCGTCCGTCACGAGCACCTCGCAGCCGTTCGACGCCTTCAACATCTTCGCGCCGCGACTATAGGAGGCCACCAGAGTGCCCTCCAGCGTTGCCATGGGGACCACGAAATCACCCACGGCGTGTTGCCCATGCACCGGAACGGGACCGCAAAGTCCGAGCGGTACGGGAACTGCACCGACAAAATTCTCGATATTACCTGCCACGTCGCCTTCGGTCAGCGCCGTATCCAGCGCAGCGATCATTTTTTCGTCGCCAGAAAGCAACGCTGCGACCAATTTGCTTCGCTGCTGCTTGCAGGAGCGCGAAATATGCATCTCCGCGCCATTCCGAGGAAGCATGCCGATCTGCGTTTCACCGACCATCACGCCCGCCTGGCGCCGGCGCCCGATGCCGCCACGGTCTTCCCTGCGGCTTCGACGATCTCGTTGAGGCTGCGCAGCGCGTCGTGCTCCGCGTACTCGGCTTCCAGCCGCCGTGCGGCGACCCGGTAGGAGTCGTCTTCCAGCACCATTCGCACCGCTCGGCCGATGTCGGCGGCACGTGGCCTGCCCGTCGCGAGGTTGATGGCCGCACCGGTCCACGCGGCGTGCGCGGTGGAGTCCTTCTTCTCCTCGGTCTCGCCTGCCAGCACGAGCGGCACGCCACGACTGAGTGCCATCTGCATACCACCGAAACCACCGTTGCTGACGAACACGTCGACATGCGGAAGCAGCTGAGAATACGGAATGTACTCGGCGGCGCGGACGTTGGCAGGAAGGGCGCCGAGCGCACTCACCGGCCGCCCGCCGGTTGTAGCGACCACGAGGCAGCTCTGATCGGCCAGTGCCTCGATCGTAGGCAGTATCAGCTCGGAGTAGTCGGTGTTGCTGACCGTGCCTTGCGAGACGAGGACCACCCGCTTCGCGTTCTTCACGTCATCCCACCAAGCAGGCAGCGGCACGCCCTGGGGCTCAGCCTCCCATGGCACGCCTATGAAGGAGACCGAGTCGGGCAGATCGCCGCGCGGATACTCCATGGCCCGGATGGACAGTTGCAGACAGCGGTCGGGAACCACCACCTGCGCGTCGAAGTAGGATGGCAGCGTGCCAGTGCCGCCGCAGTCGCGGATGAGCTGCTCGGCGAGACGCTGCGCTGGAGCGAACGCCGCGAGCACCTCCGCGTTGAGCCGCGCGTTGCGCTCCCGTCCACTCGTCGAGGCATCCGGGGGCAGACCCAGGCCGAACGGCGCGGTGTCGGCGCTGTACAGCGGGAGCACTGTGACGCCGAGACCCATGACCTGCGCGGGCCGAATGCCTGGCGCTCCCAGCTGGATCGGCCACAACCCGTTGAAGTAGATGTCATGCAACACGACCGTCGGCGTGTCCGGCGCAAGCGCCAGAATTTGTTGGATGGTCTCGTGCTGCTCCCGCATGGGCTTGGCCAGGACTTCGGTGAGGTAAACGGCGATCTGTTCGACTCCCGGTGTCGCCTCGGCGATCTGAGGGAAGGTCTCGTACACCTTCGGGCCGTCATAGTCGGCTTGCCCGTTGAGCGGATGGAAGGCCGCGCCCGTGGCGAGTACGGCGTCACGTAAGTTGGTGCCGGTGACAAAGGTGACGTCATGGCCTTCGGTGACCAGATGTGCGGCGATAGGACGCAGTGGGTTCACATGCCCGGGAAAGGGAATCGCCGCCATGATCACACGTGTCATACCCTTGACCTCCAATATGCGGTGAAGTGCGAACAGCTGCGACCATTGATCGCAGCGCGCAGGGCGACCGCCGGACGAACCTAATCCGGCACCATCCGGTGGAAACTGCGTAAAGACACCATCGGTCTTAGATCGGCGCGAAGCGGGCCCTCCGGCCTTGAACGATACACGCCAGAATTGAGGTCTCTTCGAAAGTTTTAGACGTAGAGTTCCCAAATGTGCCTCTTCAGGCAATCTGGTCAGTCGCGGAATCGTTGAGGATTCGTGTCCAGCGAGCGCCCTGTCGCAGCCCGCCCGCCGCATCACGTCCGGGTGCTGAAAATGTCAGGTTGATGCCTGCATGCGCGGTACCCATAACGGACACCGTCGCCGGACTGGCGTCCCTTGCTTCCGGTCACCATTCGATACAGGTCGTAGCGGACGCTCGCGTGAAGTACATGATGGCCCCCTTCCTTGCGTCAGGCGCAAGGAAGGGGGCCATCATGTACTGGCGGAAGGGGATCAGTTCTTGCCCAGGACGTGACTCTGTGTGTCGTCGTTCTCGCCCCAGGCGTCCTTCTCCGCCTGGATCCAGATCTGCGGTTCGCGCTCCTTCTCGCCCTGTCCGCCGCCACCACCACCCATGCCGCCGCCACCGCCCATGGGTCCCATCGGCCCCATCGGCATACCGGCTTGCTGACCTGCGCCGAGGCCACCGGGTGCGCCGGCCAGGGACGGACCACCCTGCGTGGTCACCGGCCCACCGGCGGAGAGAGGCTGCGTGTCGAACTTGCCCGCCGGTCCACCCGCGGTCGCGGGTGCCAGTCCCGCTCCGCCGCCGGTACCGGCTCCACCGGCACCTCCCGCGACGTCTCCCTTGGTTGACGGCTCGAGGAAGTCTTGCATCGCGCTGCCGCCGCCACTCCCGCCACTCCCGCCGATGGCGTCGATGGCCTTGTTGGCGGCCGCCTTCGCGTCGGCGAGTTCCTGGCGTTCGGCGGGTGTGTCGTCGGGCTGGGCCAGCGCGTCGATCGCCTTGTTCGCGTCTTCCCTCGCTTGTGCCAGCGCCTGCTCGTGCTCGGGACCGGTGAGCTCGGGCGAGTCGTTGATCCGGTCGATCGCGTCGTTCGCGGCCGACTTCGCCGCGTCCAGCGCTTCTTGCCGCTGAGGGTCGTCGCTCGACGTGCCAAGGCCGTCGATCGCCTGTTGAGCGGCGGACTTCGCGTCTTCCACCTGCTGGAAGTGCTCTGGCGCGGCCACCTTGTCGATCGCGGAACTCATCGCGTCCTTGGCGTCTTCAAGGGCTGCCTTGCGCTCGGGATCGTCGGTCTGGCAAATCAGGTCGTCGATCGCCTTGCTCGCCGCGTCCTTCGCGTCGAGCAGCTGCGCACGATCGGCCGAGGCCGCGGGGTCGGCCCCGTCCTTGCCGAGGAGGCCGTCCACCGCACCCGACGCAGCCTCCTTGGCGTCGTCGAGGGCCTGCTGCCTGGCTTCCGAATCTCCCGGTTTGGTCAGATCTCCGATAGCGTCTTCAGCGGCCTGTTTGGCGTCGTCCAGTCCTGGTGTGTCCACCTGACCGCCCGCGGTGGGGTCGCCCCCGCCTGAGCTGCCACCGCCCGGACCACCGGTGAGACCGTCGATAGCGTCTTCCGCGGCGTTCTTCGCGTCGTCCAGCGCCTGCTGGCGCGTCGGGTCGTCGGTCTTCTTGCCCAGGTCGTCGATCGCCTTGCCCGCGGCCTTCTTCGCGTCCGCCAAGCCCGCCATCGGTGAAGCGAGTCCACCGCCCGTGCCTGCACCCGGACTCGTGCCCGGATCCAGTGCGCCTCCCGCGCCTCCAGGACTGCCGGCCGTCTCCCCGCCTGTCCCGCCCGTCAGACCGTCGATGGCTCCCTGCGCGGCGTTCTTCCCGTCCTGCAACGCCTCTTGGCGAGCGGGGTCGTCCGTCTTCGCCGTCAGGCCGTCGATCGCGTCACCGGCCGCCCTTTTCGCGTCACCCAGAGCAGCCTTCGTGTCAGGCGACATACCGCCACCGGTCGGCGGGGTGGTCGCGCCACCCGTCCCGTCGAGTCCCCCGTTTTTACCGGTTTCGGGAGTCAGTGCTCCGGCAGGTGTCACCTCATCCGCGCGCTTCTCTTGGGCGTTCTCCATCGCGTAGCCCGACTGCTGATCCCCACCGGGCTTCTGCTCGGCGTTCTCCACCGCGTAGCCCGACTGCTGATCCCCACCGGGCTTCTGGTCAGCGTTCTCCATCGCGTAGCCCGACTGCTGATCCCCACCGGGCTTCTGCTCGGCGTTCTCCACCGCGTAGCCCGTCTGCTGCTGCTCATCCGGCTTCTGCGGATGATTCCGCGTCTGCGCTTGATAGCTTCCATCGGGCGCCGCGGTGGTCGTGTCACCGTCGGAGATATAGAGGGGGACCAGGTCCGCGCCACGGGCGTTGTAGGCGGTGCCGAGCGTGCCCAGTGCGTTCTGCAGGTCTTTCAGCAGCGCCGCGTCCGACGACGTTTTGATCTCCATCAACGCGAGCGGCAGCTGCGCCACGATATCCTGAGCGGCGGATTCGCTAGTGGCGGCCTGTACCTTTCGCTGGGCATCGGCCTGAAGAGCGGCGACCCGCTGGTCGTAAACCTGTTTCCCGATTTTCTGAAGTTGCCACCACGTGGTCACGAACGTCTGGACAGCGCGGCCGATATTGCCCATGTTCGTGCCGAACTGCTTACCCATCAGGGTGTCATAGACCTCGTCGCTGGTGTTCACGATCGCGGTGGCGTACTTCGTGAACGCCGCACCCGTTTCACCTTCCAGCGCGTCGCCGACCGCCTTGATCTGCTTGATGAACTTCTCATTGACGGCAGCGAGCGCCACTTCGGCGGCTTTGACGTCCTTCTCGAGGTTGTACCAAGCGGTTGTGGCCGAACCGTCCGCGGCGTTGACCAGGTCGCTGACAGCGGCCTCGAGTGACGCCAGCGTGGTGTAAGAGGAGGGGTTGAGACCGGGCGGCGGTGCCGCGTACTGGCCGACCACCGGAGCCTTACCTTGAGAATCGGACATACGAGAGATCCCTATCTAGACAGCCAGCACCGAGGTCGACAGACGCGGACTCGCGCGGACCGCCCGGTTCCTTTCCCGGCGTTTGATTCAGGTTGCGACTACATCGGTTTCGGTCTTGGTGTCGCACGTGCCGATAGCCTGCGCGACGGCGCCTTCGAGACCCGTGATCACCTTTCCGATCTCATCGGCGTTCTGTCCATCGACGCTCTTGAACCGGTCGGAAATTTCCTTGAGCTTCGCCTCCATCTCACCGAAGGTGACCTTGAGGTGCTCGGCGTGCCCGAGGACGGCGCCACGCCGATCGTCCACGACCCGTTCCAGCCAGACCGCGGGCTGGAAATTCCCCCCGTTCGGGCCGGGCGGCTTGAGCGCCTCGAAGGCACTCATGTCATCCATCAGCCGGCCGATATTCTGACCGGCCGCGGCGATTGCTTCGGCATCGAACTTCGTCGACACGTCGACTCCCTGCTCTCGAACGACCCTGGCCGTTCAGTTGCCATGGAAACACGGTGTGCCGAGCGAATCCACCCGGCACACCGTGCGGTTCAGGAGATACCCTTGGCGCCGCCCCTGTCGGCCTCCTTCATCCGCTCCGCCCCCAGCTCCAACTGCGTGCGAAGGTTCCCCAAGTTGAACCGGTGCTCATCGAGACCCTTTTGCAGATTCGTAGAGCGCTCCTCGTAGGCAGTCGCCGTGTCACCCGACCAGTCCGCCATGATGGCCTTGACCTGTGAACCGAGCGTGGTCGCCTGGTTGTCGATCTCATCGGCCTTTTTCCTCATCATCGCCACGCACTGCTCGATAACGGGGTAATCGTATGCAATCGATCCGTCAGCCATCAAAACTCCTTGGAAAAAATTGTGGGGTGGTCGGGGTCACTTGCTGAGGTAGTTGACGGTGTCCATGGGGACGTTCAGGATCGACTGCGTGTTGGAGGTGTCCGCGCTCACCTGATTACTGGCTTCGCGGCGCATGGCGCCGGCCATGCCCTGCAGGTTTTCGATTACCGTCTTGCGAACCGCCTCCACCCACTCGCCGGTGACCGAGCTGAGTGCCCGGGTGGCCGCGCTGGTGCTGGCCGCGAGGGTGGATTCGACCTCCCTCTTCAGGGTGTTGAGCTGGTCGTTGACGTTGTCCGCCGTTTCCTCGTGTTTGCTGGCCTGCGCGATGATTTGCTGTTCATTGAGCTTAGTGTGTTGTGCCACTGTGCTTCCTCCTGCGATGAGTGCTACGACTTCGGTGAGCTCTACGTTTTCGTAGTAGCACGACCACTATTCAAGGTTAAATTCCGCGCGCCGCGTGAAATACCTTTTCACCGGCCGGGGAGCCTACGGTAGGGATTCCCCTTACGAGCGGGGCGTGCGCGATCACGGCCGCACAGCCTGGGCCTGACGTGCGGCGTTCGTGCTGAGCACCGGCCCGGTCGGCAACAGGTCGAGCAGCCGCATGGGAATCGGGACCGCCGCGGCTTCGGTATAGCCGAGCGCGGTGATGGTTTCGGTGTCGGCCAAGGGATACTTCTCTCCGACCTCCGTGACCAGATACGTCACGCCAGCGGTGGCACCCGGTGCGGGCAGAACCCGGGCGAGAAGGCCCCGGCCCGCCGGTATGGCCACCCGGTCGGCCGTCATGCCCGCCTGGTGCGTACCCAGTGGAACCGAGGCCTGCGCGACCTGATTGTCGGGCAGGAACTCGGCCACCATCGCCTGCTCGGGGCCCGCCGAGGGATCCTGGCGGACACACGGCTGCGAACCCTGCGGCGGGGTGACGACCTCTGGAGGAGTCGGGGGCAGATCGTTCGCGATCCCGGCAGTTGCCGAGATCGCCACGCCGCTCAAGGCGTCCGGTGCGACCCGGACGGCTTCGATCGGACCGTCCGGATAGGCCTGCCGGGTGCTCGGAGCACTCAGTAGAAGGGCTGCTCCGGTCCGGCTGAGTGCCGCCAACCCGTCCCGGCGCACGAGGTAGTTCTGTTCGGTGCCGATCGCCGGGTTCCGCGCCTGGTAGATCTGGCCGACCAGGGTCTGCTTCCCGTCGATCACCGGCCCTGGCTGACCGAGATCGGGCACCTCCTGTGCGACGAAGTCGGGGCCTTGCGCGATCGTGTTCAGCCACAACGAAGGCGCCTCGATGGGACGCGACGTGCCATAGCCCAGCGCGACGGCGGCCGAACTACTCGGTAGTTTGAACCGCTTCCCGCGCGTCACCAGGTAAAGTTCACCGCTCGGAGCCGACACGTAGTACGCCTGGCTTTCGTTGAGCACAGTGCCGGGCGAATGTCCCAAAAGGACGCTGATCACCGCACTCGGCGCAGTGGCGGCGGAACCGGGAAGTTGCGTGCACACCGTCCACGGGCCGCCGGTGACCTTGTCGGCCGCGGGAAGCGAATCCGGCGCACCGGCGATCCCGATCGGCTGGCCGACCGGAGTGCCCGCCAGGGAGCCCGGCGAAACGGAGGTGAGCTGGCCACCGGACTGGCCCGCCACCAGCCGCGCGGAGGAGTAGTTGAGCACGGGGCGGAGCTGACCGGCGAGGTAGACGTAACGCGCCCCGCTGGTCTCGTCCATCACGATCGCACCGTCCTGTTTCCAGGAGGTGTTGCCGGTGGAGGGCACGAACATGCCGAAGACCCCGAACACACCCATGGTCACCGCGGCGAGCACGAAGCCGAGCACCGTCCCGGTGGTCATCCGTTTGCTGGGTGATTCCAGCGCGTCCGGTTTGCCGTGTGTCACCGCCGCTGCCAACCGCCCGACCACGAAGAAGTAGGCCTGAACCTGGTCTTTGCGTGATTTCATCAGCCGGCCAGGTGTCGCATGAAGCTGTAGACATGCAGGACCTGCAAGAGGATCGGCAGCACCGCGATGGCGGTGATCAGTTCGAAGATCTCCACCGCGCGCCCCCAGTAGGGCCGGAACCGCTTACCGGGCAGACGTTCGCCGCCGAGCAGGAAAAGGCCGGCGACGAGGACCAGCGGGACGACGACCACGAAGCGGGTCTCCATCGGCCGCGCCAGGCCGAGACCGGCCGCGACCAGCAGCACGACGACCGCGGCGGGGGCAAGGACGGCCCACCGCTGGATCATGCCGCTCGGATGGCGCGAACGCAGCACCAGAAGCAGGGCGACGACCAGCGCGAACGTGAGGTGCCAACCGTCGGTGCCGATATTGAGCACAGGCACGAGCACGGCCTGCGCCGCTCCGACACCGGCGTGCAGTGCCGTCGAGTAGCCGAAGGTCGCCGCGCCGCGATCCACCACCACCTTGTGCGATACCGCGTCGATGTCTTCGTGCAGTTCCTCGGCGCCCGTGGGGAGCATCGGCAGGGTCAGCCCGGACAGGCGGAACGCGGTCGTCGGGATGAACAACGCCAGGATCAGGGAGACCACTAGGCCGATGGCGGCGGCCTGGGCGGGGTCGGCGGGGGTGACCGCGCCGATCAGGCCGGTGATCAGCAGGACGATGGTGAACAGGATCCCCCCGGCGAACAGGGCCGCGCCGTCGGCCACCACCATGACCCCGGCCAGGAGGGCGAGCAGGGCGGCCGCCGCCGCGCCGGTGATGCTCATCATCGCGATCGCGGCCGGATCGAGCAGGAGCACCAGATACCAGCCCGCCAGCGTGGCGAAACCGACGCCGGCACCGGCCAGGATTACGGCCGGGACGGGCTTGGCCGCGCCACGCGCCACCAGGGCCGCCGTCGCCAGGAACACCACCGAGAGTCCGGTCGAGAGCAGCACCTGCGCCCCCACGGCCGCGTCGGCCAGCAGCAACCGCCAAGCGAGCAGCAGGACCACGACGGCGCCCAGCCGGAACATCCAGCCGACCCGCGCCGGGGTCAGCGCGCCGGGATGCTCACGCACCTGCTCCGCCACGCCGTCGACCAGGTCGTCGTAGTCGATCGCGGCGAGCTGCTCGGCGCGGGGAAGCAGATGAAGACTTTCCCCGTCGACCACGCTGAGCTGGAGCAAGGTGCGGTCTTCGTCCAGCGCGGCCTCACCGATCCGCTGGACCACCCAGCCCTCGTGCTCGGCTCCCTGCTCGATCGTTTCGGCACCGAACTGGGCGAGGATCGCGGGCAGCAGGTCGACGAGAGGCACCTCGGCAGGCAGCGCCAGATCCCTCGCGTGTCCACCCAGGACGAACCGTAGCCTCGCAGAGCTCGTTGTGCGATGCTGCGTCTGCTCTTCCATGAGGCACCAGGCCCTTCCTTCCAGGTATAGACCCGTGTCCAGCTCATGACGCTAGCGCCGGGTCACCCGGCGGACGGCGCTCGCCGGACCGTTCTCGCCGAAAACGGGGAGAACCACTCACCAAGGAAGAAGGGCGCGATGCCGGAGAAGCTGACCGTGGACCTCCACCCAGTCTTCCGCAGCGACAGGGACATCGACAACGCGGTACGCGGCGCACTGTTCCGGGGCGCCGCGGCGAAGGTGGCGGTGGTGGAGATCATTCCTGGGAAGGGTTCGGGGAAGCTCAAGAACCGGGTGCTCGCGATGCTGCGGCAAGCGCACCTGAAGAAGCTGTACCGGCGAGTGGAGGTCGCACCCGGGAATGACGGGAAGGTGTTGGTACATCTGAAGTAGGGGCTCGTGAGTGATTGGGGTCGTTCTGACGCGGGATAAGTCGAACGTGTCGTGGCGTGGGGCGGCCGGTCGTGAAGTGCATGAAGGCCCCCTTCCTTGCGTCTAGCGCCAGGGCCCCGGCAATGTCGGTTGCCGCTGGTCGATATGGCTCTTGGTGCCTCGGGCCGGGCACCGCTGACTGTCCGGAGGGGGCGGGCGGCCCCTGAAAGTCCATAAGGGACACCACTTGGCGGCTGAATGCCCGATTGATGCACCTATGTGTAGTTCCGCGGGAGGGTCGTGAGTGG
>Ga0307518_10003133_pt1 | contig 11967 bp, 11 predicted proteins | sample 25_EM_MG_FD_203889 | JGI IMG/M metagenome (GOLD analysis project Ga0307518, IMG submission 203889) | Populus trichocarpa ectomycorrhiza microbial communities from riparian zone in the Pacific Northwest, United States - 25_EM | ecosystem: Host-associated > Plants > Roots > Unclassified | place... | reverse complement strand
CTAACCACTGTGGTAGGCTGAAGAGGAATCAATACCATCCCCAGTCGCATATATTCCCCATCAGAAGCCCTTCCCTTCCCTCCTGCACCTTGCCTGAAGGCTTGCAGCACATCCCCCTGTGGAAATCTGTAATGGTCCGACTTTTTATCTTATCTAATCTGTGATTAGATAGCATCTTATCTTATCGTAGTGTACAGCCGTATCTTATCTACCTCAGTCTAGACCTGTATCTCATGCTGTATACGCTGCCTCCCTTGATGTCATTCCGCATAGCCTTAGCTCCACTATGACATCACTAGCGTAGCATTGCACAGTACGTAGCCTCGTGGATAGCCTTGCGTAGCCCTCGTGTAGAGTAGTATATATACAGTGCAATCCAGCACCCAGAGGCTCTCCATTCGAGCTCATCTTGGGTTATTGCCCTAGTCCTCGTGTCCTATCCTCTCAGAGTCCCAGTGTGTAGTAGGGTCCTTGGTGTCTTCACCTAGGGTCGTCTCACCTGAGCTCGAATCTAAACATCTCACTTCGCTCTACTACGCGCTCGTCTAGCCTTATAAGACAACTATACCCGGACTCCAGGGTTAAGGAGCTTCTTCTTCATACTTTGTGTTTCGTACACAGCCAGCCTTTTAGTGCCATTCCCGTAGTGCTTCGGCATTGGGAATTTTTAGCACCGCCTCTTTACGTACTGTACACCAGCCCAGGGTCGTGCCTGGTGTCTGAAGAGCGGCGCCCATTCAAGAGAGGTTCGCAGCCTCAAGGCGATTGAGCTATAGTCACTCAGTAGTTCCTGCGTCCGTGCAGAGGTAGACCTGTGATCTGCAGCCACTAGCCGTCTGTACTTTGCATAGCTGTGCCACTGCCCTGACCCGGCGAGAGCGACAGGCGAACAGAGTCTTACGCTTAGTTTAGTGGAACATCTGTGGGGATCTAGTCCCGTATAGTCTTACCTCTACGTCACCCCTTACGTCACCACCATACCTTACCAGTTTCCCCGCCACCTCGTCGAAGCGCAACAGGAGCGCTTGGCGATCATTTACGGTCCCCGCCCTGTCTCTGGCGAAGAAGCTGTCGCTAGAGAAACCACCCTCGAAGAGGAAAATCAGTTCACCGCTGCCGTTGCCGCCTACAGTCGCCTTATCAGCGACTTCGAAATCCAAGTCCTCCTCGGCCTCCACCATTCCCTTCCTGTTCCGCCCCTGCCAGACCTCCCTCTCGCTCGCCGCCGCACCTTCCGGTCCTCTCGTCTCCGGCCGGTTAAACAAAGACCTACCCCCTATTCCCGTCTCCACCCCTACTGAGTGAGAAGAATGGCTGACCTCAACGCGCTCCTCGGTCAGCTCATCCAGGGGCAGATCGACCTCCAGAATCATATCGCGGCCCTTGCGGCTGCACAGCCTCAGCCAGCACCGCTGGCACGCAAGAAGGTGGTCGTGGATCCCGGCTCTTTCGATGGTTCTCCCGCCAAGTTCCACAAGTGGTGGAGCAAACTTAAGGTGTGGATCGACATCACAATGGACGGAGCCAACGACACGATGGTGGCAGCCGCCGTCTACTCTCGGCTCACGGGTCCGAAAGCTGGTCAGTGGGCTCAGGTCCGCCTTGACCAGTGTATGGCAGCCCACGCCGCCCTTGTCGCCGCACCGCCCCTTGCCCCGGGAGCGCCACCCCCGCCGCCAGCGTGGCCCACCAAGCAGGCCCTCGAGGCCGAAATAGAAGGGTTCTTCCTTCCAGGGAACAACCAGGAATGGGCAAGGGCCCAGTTATTACGTCTTCGTCAGGGCCCTCATCAGCGCATTGACGAATTCTTAGCGCAGTTCGAAGCGCTTAAAATTCAGAGTCGGTGCGTAGATGACTACGCTAGGGACCTGCTCGAAAGAGCGCTCCAGAGGAAACTCTTGGAGCAGGTATACATTCAGAACATGCCGCGTGACACGTATGTCACCTTGTCCGCCTCGGCCAAGGAAATAGGAAGGGCACAGGAACTCTTTCTAATTAATACGCAGTCGCAGTCACCGGCCCGGTATTACCAGGGCCAAAATTATTCATCGTCTTCAGCGTCGGCCAGCGGTACCCCTATGGACATTGGGGCCACGGACGCATCGTCTCAGCAAAGGGGTAAAGGGCCCCAATGCTACAATTGCCAATTATTTGGCCACATCGCACATGAGTGCACAAAGCCGCGCCGCCCTCGTCGTGGGCAACAACAAGCAAGGGCAGCACAGGCCCAACTGGAGGATGACCGGTTAAATGCGGTGCGAGGGATGTCCTTTGCAGAAATGCAGGCATTCTTCAGAGATTTAAAAGATTAGAGAGTGAGGACGTGTCGGGCACCCTCGCTCTTGAGTCTTCTTTGGACACAGCTGTACGTGTTTTGGACTATAGACTATCTCGCGCTACTACTCCTGTTGTACAGGAAATATTTAAATACCGCATCGCATTGCTACGTAAAAAAATTGCGAAAACTTACAAAAAAGTGTCTTCTGTAGTTTCTCCTGTTTCCGTTTCTCCTTCTCGCTACTCTGTCTTGTCAGTTGATAGTATGGACTGTAGTTCGGACTCTTCTGAACCATCTAAGGGGGTCCCTGCAAAGGGCTCGGCGCTGGATGAAAAATCGAGCGTGCTTAATTCCCGATTGAATAAAAACAATCTTTCTCCTTCTTTGGCATCTGAGAAACCGGAAAGTCCCGCCGGCAACTCGGAAGTTCCCATGGACTTACGAAGGTCCTTCACAATGGAACGTGAAGTGACAATACCGGTCTGCATCCGCAGGCCCCTTAATACTATTGAAGTAGACGCTCTGCTAGACAGTGGCGCTACTGGTTGCTTTGTTGACAAGAGCTGGGCTCTTGATCGACGGTTGCAGTTATCTAAGCTGGTAAAACCCGTTCCAGTGCTTAACGTAGATGGCACAAGGAATCAAGAGGGCGATATCATGCATTATGTATTGCTTACCATCGGTATTGGGAAGCATGCTGAAAAGCTTTGGTGTGCAATCACCTGCCTTGGAAAAGTTCCCCTTATCCTTGGCCACACCTGGCTTAGAAAGCACAATCCCGATATAGATTGGGTTTCGGGCAAAGTTAATTTAACTCGGTGTCCTCCAGAGTGCAAGTCACTCTTAGAGACACGCTTTGCTAAGTTATTATGAGAGAACGAATCTCAGGAAACTTGGGTTCAAGCTTTGAAGGCACATGAATCAAAGGTCACTACTAAGGAGTCGACCCTAGAGGAAGCCCAGAAGCAAGTCCCTAAAGAGTACTGGGAGTTCTTAAACGTATTTAGTAAAAAGTCGTCAGAGCGCATGCCGCTTAGGAAACCTTGGGATCATGGAATTGATCTAAAAGAAGACTTCCCGCCCAAAAAGGGAAGACTTATTCCGCTCTCTGTTGATGAGCAAAAAGAAGTCGAATCCTTCCTCGATGATCAGCTTGCAAAAGGATATATTCGGCCGTCTATTAGTCAACAGACGTCACCGGTCTTCTTTATTCCCAAGAAGGACGGCAAAAAGCGCATGGTACAGGATTACCGTTATGTGAACGACTGGACAATTAAAAATAACTATCCGCTACCGCTTATCTCCCAGCTTGTTGACAAGCTCAAAGGTTGTAAACTCTTCACAAAGATGGATCTTCAGTGGGGATATAACAACGTAAGAATTCGTGAAGGCGATGAGTGGAAAGCTGCGTTTGTAACGCACAAAGGGGCTTTTGAGCCACTTGTTATGTATTTTGGTCTCTGTAATTCACCCGCGACATTCCAGAGGATGATGAACGAAATCTTCCACGATATGTCAGATGTCTGCGTGGTGTATATAGATGATCTTATGATATTTACGGACACAGACGATCAGGAAAAGCATGATAAGATTGTGCTGGAAGTTTTGAAACGGTTACGAGACAATGATCTGTTTCCAAACCTGAGAAGTGTCGCTTCAAAGTCATCGAAGTCGATTTCCTCGGAATGATAGTCTCTCGTGATGGGATCAAAATGGATCCTGAAAAGGTCAACGCTATTTTAAAGTGGCCTGAGCCGACGAACGTAAAGCAGGTTCGCGCGTTCCTGGGGCTCGGTAACTTCTATCGGCGTTTTATTAAGGATTACGCAATCATGGCTAGGCCCATGATGGACCTAACATGTAAAGACACTGTATTTAACTTTGGAGAAAAGGAACGCGCAGCGTTTGAAGCTTTGAAAGCCGCCTTTACTCGTGCTCCGGTACTTCAGTACCCCGACCAGGACCGCGAATTCCGCCTGGAAACAGACGCGTCTGAGTTCGCCGTCGGGGGAGTGATATCCGTGAAGTGCAGACGGCGAATTCAGACCCGTCGCATACATGTCACACTCTATGACACCCCCAGAACGAAACTATCCTATTCACAACAAAGAGATGCTGGCCATCATAAAGGCAACTGAGGCCTGGCGCCATTATCTCGAAGCCACTCCTTACGCTTTCGAGGTTTACACGGACCATCACAACTTAACGTATTTCACAAAGTCGCAGAATCTCTCTAAGCGCCAAGCGCGCTGGCAAATGTGGATGACACGCTTTAATTACTCGCTTATCTATAAGAAAGGAACCCAAATGCACGTTGCAGATCCGCTTAGTAGGCGATCGGACTATTACGTCTCGAGTTCTGAAGACAACAAGGATCAAATCTTGTTAAACCCCGTATCTATTAAGTCGATCGACGTTACTGATCAAACTTACGAAGAGCGCCAGTCGCTTATCACGGACTTTCATGACACTCCCGTTGCTGGTCATAAAGGAGTAAAAGCTACTTATAACGCGCTCAGGAAGCACTACACGTGGAAAGGAATGAAGGAACAAATTCAAACCTATGTAAAGCACTGTCAGAAGTGCCAACAGTCCAAGGTTTCGAATCAAAAGACTTCTGGAAGCCTTGTTCCCCTCCCCACTCCTAGTGGCCCATGGCTTGACGTCACAATGGACTTTACCGAGATGCCGGAATCCCTCGGTTACAATTATATATTAGTGGTCGTTGATCGGTTCTCAAAAGAGGTCGTGTTTGTACCTTGTACCAAGGAGGAAACCGCATTGTCGACTGCCGAATTATTTAGGGATCATGTCTGGTGTCAGCATGGTCTTCCCTCTTCCGTGGTTTCAGACCGTGGATCGGTCTTTGCAAGCAACTTCCTGGGGGAGTTGTATAGACTCTTAGGCGTAAAGCGCAAAATGTCCACTGCATTTCACCCGCAAACCGACGGTCAAACGGAGCGATTGAATCGCGAAATTAATCAGTATCTCCGAACATACGTAAACGATCGACAGAACGACTGGGCAAAGTGGATCAAGATCACCCAGTTCGTCTGGAACAATACCGTTTCGGAGGTAACCACTGATTCCCCGTTTGGAATTACCCGGAGTTATTCCCCTCGTATGGGTGTAGAACCAGTTGAGACGGTGGCCCCAGCGGCTAAGGACTTTGCTGCCGTATTTAACAAAGTCATTGAGTCTTCTAAGAAGGCCAAACGTAATATGAAGCTTCAGGCAGATAAGCACAGAAATCCTGCCCCGGACTATGGTATAGGCCAGCAAGTCTGGCTTTCTACGGACAATCTTCGAATGCTAAATCGCGCTTCTAAGAAGCTTACTGAGAAGTGGATTGGCCCCTATGAGGTCACTCGTGTAACACCGAACGCGGTAGAGCTTAAGCTCCCGAAAACTCTTCGGATTCACCCGGTTGTGAATGTGTCTCGAGTAAAGCCTTATTTAGGACCTCTTCCTGGTCAACCTGTGTCTCGGCCCGGTCTGATACATGTTTCAGAAGAACGCGATGAAGAGTACGAAGTGGACTATATCGTAGCCTCTCGTATTTATAAAAGGCAACTCCAGTACCTAGTGCACTGGAAAGGTTACGAAGAGCACGAGAGAACTTGGGAACCCTCGTCGAATTTGAAGAATTCTCCTCTGGTAGTCGAGCGCTTTTATCGAGAAAATCCCTCTGCTCCTCGAAAACTTCGTATGACCCGGGCGGACTTTGACTCGTTATTTAGTCGTATCCCCGAAAACCTTACGGTTTGCGACGCTCAGTTCTGCAGTCTGGAATCCTGCACCTGAGGGGGGAGTAGTGTAACGGTCCGACTTTTTATCTTATCTAATCTGTGATTAGATAGCATCTTATCTTATCGTAGTGTACAGCCGTATCTTATCTACCTCAGTCTAGACCTGTATCTCATGCTGTATACGCTGCCTCCCTTGATGTCATTCCGCATAGCCTTAGCTCCACTATGACATCACTAGCGTAGCATTGCACAGTACGTAGCCTCGTGGATAGCCTTGCGTAGCCCTCGTGTAGAGTAGTATATATACAGTGCAATCCAGCACCCAGAGGCTCTCCATTCGAGCTCATCTTGGGTTATTGCCCTAGTCCTCGTGTCCTATCCTCTCAGAGTCCCAGTGTGTAGTAGGGTCCTTGGTGTCTTTGCCTAGGGTCGTCTCAAAATCATATACCAGAACCGCAGAGGAATACCACCACTCGCTTATTGTTGTCATTTGGTGTTGGTTGTTGGTTGTTCTGACCTCTTCCCTCACTTAGATGCACACCACAGTGACTTCTCCAATGATCCGTGTGTGCAACCCCCGCGTGTGCAACCCCCCCTCTTCCCCGATTGTTGCCAACTATACTTGTTGCTAAAGGATCTGGCAGATCTCTTCCGCACTCACTACTGGCAGCCCCACCCAGTGGACTGGCAGTCCCTAATGACTGTTGAGGCGCTCATGGTTACCCAGGGTGACATCATTAAAGATGTTATCAAAACCTTACCAGCATACCATTATCAACAGTACCAGGCAAAGCTACAGGATCACCACTACACCATCGAGTGTTTCACCTGCCACCTGAAGGGGAATGATTGGCCCCAAAATGATAAGGCTGTGGCTCAAGATTTGTCTGAAGTGGTTTTATGTGAGATGCAAGGGAAGAATATGGTGAATGTCTTACAATCGAAGCATATCTTAGAGTGTGTGGAGGAGGAGGAGGAGGAGCATCAGGCTAAGGTCCCCCGAAAATCTCAGGGAAAGAAGGTTGCACGACCTCGATCATCTCGGCGAAAGAAGGCCTCTTCTCACCGATAGTTGCTGTTGTGCAATGGCTTCTCCCGAGTTATTACAGCTTGTTTTCAAGAGCATCATGATATTTTTGTTTACAAGTTGTCGCGACTTAATTTGTACTATATACGCAGTCTATAATACACTGGTATGGAGCCAAGCTAGTCACCCACGAATTGTCACTCACCGCACCAACTCCAAAGCCCTGGTTGGTTAATTAATGTTACTTCAACTCCTGCATGTCGAGGGACAACATGCCAATGTCAGATTGGCATGCTGAGGCCTACCCATTGTAGATTAGACAATATTACGGTTACCAAGCACATAGTGCAACATACATATGCCATGCTACTTGAGCGTCTTTGCATCTTTGTTTGCTGTGATTATGCGATTGGCATCCATGTCATCCGTGGCCACTGTATACGCAACAGGTAATTTCTTTGAACCAATTTGACAATTCTGAACAGAAAAAACGCAGACTTACCAAGTAAGGGTAGAGCGACTATTGAAGATGTTGGAGATATGGATACAGTGCGTGAGGAGGGAAGCTCTGTGTGAGACGGCAAGGGGAAGACCGAGTCCCCAACATCCTGTGGCTGGGGGAGGCGCACGTCGTGTAAAAATGACCTGCGGTTGGGTCTGGTCCGACGAGAGGGATCTCGTAAACGAAGGGAGACGCGAAATTCGCAGCGATAAAGAGTGCGATCTCAGAGCACGAGACGACATGGGATCGATGCCATCGGGGGCGGTGGTTGTCTTCAGCCTGTGTTTCGTAGTTTCCTTTGTCTGCTCTCTCCTCTGCTCTTTGTTACTAGTGCCGGCGAGGTCTTATTTGGCCTGAGCTTTGTTTAGCATAGTCAGCTGTATTTTTATTTCATTTCATTTCGTAGTTCATTTCATTTCATTGTAGGTAGCATAGTCGGTCGTAATCTGGTCATCATTCAAATATTCATCCATCGCATCAGTTCGTGTCACACTGCCGCAGTGCTGGCAAGTCGCCTGTTACACCGAGCAGGCACCCTCGCGACGTCGTCCCTATTCCCAATCCGCTTCTCATCAGCTCACTGGCATTTGTTGGCAAAGGTATGTTACTCGTTAGCACTGTGAGCAGGCAGCATCGTCCTCCAATCGGCTTATTAACATTTATTGGCAGTCGCCTGTTACAGCGAGCAGGAAACCTCGTGACGTCGTCCCTGCTCCCAATCAGCTCACTGACATTTGTTGGAAAATGTATGTTACTCATTTCAGCACTGAGCAGGCGGCATTGTCTCCCTGTTGGCAGACGGAAGTCGTCTGTTTCACGAGTAGGTGGCGTCGACTCTCGTCAGCTCACTGACATTTGTTAGCAGATGTGTGTTAGCGGGTCTGGGCTACATGCCGATGATGATGGCATCGTCGCACAAGTCCTCTGAGAATGTGCAAAATGACCGCGAGCCAATACTTCAAGTCGACAGCAGATCCTGACCAGGTTAGTCTGACGGCCGCAGTCGGAGGGTGCGTGGCTACATTCTACCGCTACATCTCTGTCCAGCGTGCCTTCCATCCTAGATCCCAATCGAGATGTCTTTTCATCACTTTACCGCCGAGCCCAAGCTTGTGTCTGCGTAGTCCAACCTCGATCCTTCGTGATCAATGGCCATCAATCCCTATTTGTCCATTGTATGCCAATTATATCTATGTCCAGTAAGCGGCCCAGTTTTCCCTGTCGGTCTGACTGAGCCTCACCCCACTATCAGCGCATTACTGGTGGGTGTGTGGATCTTTTCGTTGATGGTCAGATTGGACTTCTGTAATGACGCCCATAAGCTCATTGCAAAGTTCCTTCATTTTGACTTACAGGGAGGTATCACTTCTAGGCGGGATGATTGGGTTCACGAACCATCATCACCATCAGAATCTGCAAACATTTCATTTCATTGTTGATTTTGGACTACTCCATTCAAGGTGTGCCTTTCTTTGCATGCCCAGCCAAATATTAATTTAACCAAGTGGTTCCATGATTCTTTTTGTTGATCTCCCAGCCTGAAGTCACCATTCCCTGTCTCGAAGTTTTAACACATTGCAGACAATATTGCTATGCTGTTCGATATGTCTGACCTGGGCTCTGATTTTGTCAAAGTGCAAGTGGGCAGTGGGCACCATGCAAATGTGTCTCTGCCTCCAGCCCTGACTCCCACTTGCCTTCAGACTGCCATCAAAGCGACAAACCGGGATGGTGGTCTGATATCCAAGGCACAACTTCATCGCACTGAGCAGACCAACCAGGCAACTTCTGGTCCATCTGTTGATGATAATCCATTCCTCCTGTCACCCGAAATCCAATGCACATCAGAATTATTTCAAAGCACGCAAGGGGTGGTGTCGGTAAATCATTTCCTGATGCCTCCAGGTCATAGTCCTGCAGCCAGTGGTATGATCAATTTTCCCTATTCGCTGTTGCTCTTTTTCTGATGGCTTGTGGGCATTCAGGCTCTCCAAGTTCTCCAACACCGAAGGGGAAGTCCTGTCAAGTCCGGGTCTACTCTGGTAGGGGGTCCGGTCAAGTCCGGACGGAAACAGATGAAGGAGAAGGACAGAGGCTGGACAAGGGTTTAGTCTGGCCGGAGTTGGGACCGATTGGATTCAACGACAAGGGGATCGAGCGTTGATCCCTTGCGTAGGTTCTGGTCAGGCAGAGACAGATGGAACAGGAGTAGAGACTAAGTTGATTTCAGACTGACTATACAGGACGGAGTACAGGGTACTTATACTATGGAGAACTAGGGTTGAGTATTTACGGTGACAAGTAAACAGCCCAAAGGGCGGATAAGGAATAACCGGAGTTGGGACTAGGTCAGGTCTGATGAAAATAAGTAAGGTCCGGAGAAAATACTACAAGGTAGAAGGTATAAACAGAGCACGGGGAACTCACGGTACAACAGGGTAGACGGGGAAGTATGGTAGCGACTGGATTGAGACTAATGCAAAGGATCGCACTTAGCGGAAGGGTATGTGCACGTCCGGGACCGGAGTGATGCGCAGAGGTCCGGAGTTGAGCTGTAGAGCTGTGATGCGACCGGAGTAACCGGATAAGAGTCCAGAGTTGGACATGGTATTGACAAGTCCCTTGGCCATGAACGGAGGTTCTCGGTGGAGTGTAGTGATGATGCACACACTCCCCTTGGTACAGGTGTGATTGAGAAGTCCTCCAGCGGTTTGACACCTGGTAGGTCTCAATGATCTGTGGATTTACAAGGGAGTTTGATTTCCCGTATTAAAGATACCTCATGTGTCATTGTCCGAGTGCCGTCAGAGGCACCATCGCCTACTCACAATGTCACTCCAACTGTTCAAATGGCTGGTATACCCTCAGGCACTGCCCAAGTGCCGCTGGAGGATCTATTTTCTGATGGCAATGTTCCAGTTTGCCAAACCACTAGTATAGATGGTATGTTGTGTGCTTTCCTCCCCAGACAAAGTCACATGCTGACACTTTGAATCACATCACCTTACTAGCATCATCATCTACTGAGGCCATCCGAGAATTTAAGTCAATGGCCCCTTCTAGACCTTTCATGGTTGGGCCTGCTTCAGAACTGGGTCAGCTAGGTTTTCAATGCTACAGTTTGAATGGCCCCATCCCACAGGGTGACAGCACTGTCACATCACCTCAGGATCCACACTTTAGTGGTGAAAATATCGATCCTGATGATATGTTCGATGACGGTACCTTCGTGGTAGGAAGACCCTCAGAAGCCATTCTAGACATAGTACAGGAGGGCCTAGACCATATCAATGCATACCTTACGGACCTTGCAGCATGCTCTGGACAGCCACCTCAGCAAATTATTGATCGGTTCCTCAAGCAACATGCCCAATCAAACCCTACAAACGACTGGAACAGCTACTCGAAGTATTTTACTCAGCACACTGAACAAGAACTAGCACGCCTCCGGAACACCAGAGAATTTGCTGGTTCTGTCAATAGTACACCATGTAAGGGCACATCGAACAGACTACCATATTCTAATCAAATCACAGCAGTCACAATGCGCAAAAAGTGCTACGAACTATTCAAGAAGCAATATCCTGCTATGTGGCAAGAAATACTCACCAAATTCGAGGAAAGCACGCAGTATACTGAAATAGGGAAGACCATTGCCCAACGGCAGCAGTTATTCAACAAATCTGTCAAGTGATTCACCCAGTCAGTAAGCTTCTATACCACAGCGGTCCGAGCACCTCTAACCATGATCCAGTTTGCAGGTCTGTCAAAAGCTCACGGTATCGAAGCAGCCTTTGTAATGGCAGGCAGTATTGTGAACCAAGACGCCTCCCTAGGATATGTGTACACCACACCCGGTGCAGAGGATGTAAGTTCATGTGTATCCCTCCATAATGGACTTATACCTATCTGGCCATGCACAGTTTTTCATGGAGTGCTGTCATGCGGATGACGATGCAATCATAGGCCACTTCAAGGCTCACATATAGTAAGTATCACCCATGCTCTACTTCTCATTCTCACATTTTGTTGGTATCATCAGTAACCGGTCGTCTCTTGCATGTATAACAGAGGTGTTGCACACAGACAACATAGACATCAAAGGAAAGGGAAAAAGAAAGGAAACTGACAGGGGGCAGGATGTCGTTGACCTAACATCTGATCATGATGACCCAGTGCCAGACAATGGGAGCGATGAACGTGAGGATCATAATTTGGTGAAGAAGCTCCTTGGCGCAATGCTTGGTTTGCTATATTACTTTATGCAACTGATGTGGCTCTGATGCAGGCTCCTTCACGCCTCCGCTGGGAGTGAGAGGGGCGCGAGACTTAGTGAAATTCTGAGTGGGGATGGACGATTATATAATCACACGTGGATAATTCAAACCCAGCATAACCTTAATCCCCTCAC
>Ga0307518_10003132_pt1 | contig 11968 bp, 8 predicted proteins | sample 25_EM_MG_FD_203889 | JGI IMG/M metagenome (GOLD analysis project Ga0307518, IMG submission 203889) | Populus trichocarpa ectomycorrhiza microbial communities from riparian zone in the Pacific Northwest, United States - 25_EM | ecosystem: Host-associated > Plants > Roots > Unclassified | place... | reverse complement strand
CTGAATAAAAACTTGATGTGGGTACTTGCTATATCGGCATTATTTTATGGGTTGTCTAGTGGGTGGAAAGCTTTGATGCCCCTTATGGGGACCATGTGGATGAACATGGTATCATAACCTCATATTTAAAAAATCAAACCCTATAATTGCATCATACTCGTCATTATTTTTAGCCACGTGTCTGATGGATAAGCTTGCATTGCATTATCTTCTTAGAAGCTTCATTTGTGGGAGCTCACACCCATCTTGGCTAAATGGATGATGCGGCATGATCTTAATTAGTTTCTTTCCTGATGATCATTTCACTTAATAATGGCATAAAAAAGGAAGGGCTTCGGTGGTTTTTGGGGTATCAAAGAACAATTAGAGGTAGCCAACGGATTGAATCGAGTGGAAGAAGTGGGCAGCGCCTTAATTACAGTGACATTTTATCGGCTCTGAACCTTATAAATTAAACACCATGTACCTTTATTGAAAATTTCACAAATCGAAATATGCATGGCTCCATGATATCGAATTTAAATAATATATAGTGGCAGATCCAAAACAAAGATGCATATTAAAAAAAAATCAATCTGGACTGTTTTTGTTTTTGTCAATTTGAATCATACTATATTTGGGAATTTTTTTTAAGTGAATTTTCGTTCAAGACGAAAATCTCTCTTGTTGTTTGTTTAATTAAGGGTATATATATGTGTGTGTGTGTGTATTGAAGCATATATATATATATATATATATTAAAGAAAAATCTAAATGTTCTACTGATATATTTATATAAAAATATATATATTTCAAGTTAGATTCAGATAAATTTCAAGTTAAATATAATAATATTCATATCTTAGATAACATTAAAAAAAAAAACATTCTCTCCTTTAAATACAATATTTAATTATCATGTTTGAATTAAAATATATATATATATATTCTATATTTAAGTGGGACTGAACCAATAGTCCACGTGCTTAGAGGAAAATGCTTGTTGCAGAACGGAAAAGGAACTTGGGAAGGTATGGATGTTGCTGTCCCTCTCTCCACTGAAACCTCTTTGAAAAAAAATTAAGGGAAAAATGAGGGATGTTAAGTACTTTATGCGAGCAAAGGAAAAACAAATATATAGAAGTGACGGTTGCAGGAGCAAACAACTACCGTAGGGATTGCATTGATAAGGTTAAGGTTAGATGTATACGATCTTTGCTGGTCTTAGTTTTGTGTTCAATTCATCCCATGTAAGGAAATCTATAAATAAAATAAATTAATCAGGACAATGATTGATTGGAAATCGGAACAACAAGAAATTAATAATAAATATTGCCATCCTAAGTAGTCATTCAACTTTTTTCTTCCTAGTTTTCTAGCAGATAAGTCTGCACTGTGAAATGCTTAATGATTGCTTGTTACTGTGGATGAGTTCTGATAATGAAAATTGAACTTTTAAATCTGGGATTTGAAGATGTCGGGTTGAAAAAAAATAAAGAAGAAATAAAACTAAGAGTGGAACAAGATGGAAAAATTAATAAAATCTGAATCTCACGGAAGATGCAGGGATGAAAATAAGAAGAACAAAAAAAAGAGATACTTTTTCAAAAAAAATTATTTTATATTTAATTTTTATCACATAAATAAGAATGGTGAAAATTAAATTCGTGACCATTTAATTATTAAAATTTTGATATTATAATAAAAAAAATTATTTTAATTTAATGGTTTAAGTTGTCAGATAAAATTTTTAAAGTATAATTCATATCACTTTTGTGATATAACCATCATCTGATTAGACGTTTTTCTATTATTATTTTTTAATGGTAAAATTCAAATTCGTGACCATTTAATTATTAAAGTTTTAATATTACAATAATAAAAATTATTTTAATTTAATGGTTTAAGTTGTAGATAAAAATTTTAAAATATAATTCATATTATTTTTGTGATATACCCATCATCTGATTAGACGTTTCTCTATTATTATTTTTACTTGGAAAATGATATGTGAATGAACTTGTGTTACCTCTAATTCCACCCTTATCTCTAATGACTAAAGAAGGAGAGGCCACATCCACCCGCTCGATGTTGGATGAGATGATCTTAGTCAAGGTCAAATTCACTCTCCACCAATAGCGTTGGATCCCCTGGTAAGCATCGTCAATTTCTTTCCTCGGCCCGACTCTGTATATTTTTTCTGCAACTAAATTAACATGTACACTAATTGTCTTGCAGGGTTTCCATCTCTAATCTATCTACTCTGACCTAGATATTAGACGGTCCAAAACCTAACAGAAAACTTGTCTTGCAAAGTTAATAATACCTCAACCCTCGACAACCTTTAAAAGGTTGTGTTTAGAGAGAGGTGTTAATCATCCTCGTTAACCACAAACTTTGAGTGCTGGGTGGCTCGTCCTGCGACGGAGACCCCGTCAGTTCTTTTTAACGTGACAGAAGACAGACTCATTGATTTACGTGAAATTAATTTGGTTAATTTAATTATATAATTATAAAAACATTAAAAAAATAGTGTTTATTAATGTTATAAAAATATATTCTTTAAATACTACTAAAAAAATCTTAACCATCTTATTTGATATTAATATATATATATATATATATATATATAAAAACAAAATAATCTCATAAAAAAATATTTGAAACTTAATTACGAGCAAATCAAATATTAAAAAATGAATTTAAAAAAAATCTATTTTTAAAACAGGATGGAAAATCATAACTTTAGTTAGTATGTTAAATTCACGACCCGTTTGTGAGATTGGTACAACCCTATACAAAAAAATACAAGAAAAACAATGGAGATCATCTCAAGCAAACTAAGGGACCGTTTGGGAACACAGTTCAACCCATGTTTCTAAAAAAATGATTTTTTTCCTTAAAATTAATATTGTTTTTGGATCGTTTTGATATATTGATATCAAAAATAATTTTTAAAAAATAAAAAAATAATTATTTGAATGCATTTCTGAGTAAACAAAACTTTGAAAAGCAACCGCAACCATACTCTTAAACACACTCTAAATAGTGAAAGGCTAAACTAAAAAAGTTAATTGCAAAAAAATTAAAAAAAAATATCAATTAGGGTTAACTTTATTGACCATCGATCCAAGATATGAGATTGAAATTATCATGCAAAAAAAAAAAAGCAAGAATCTTGAAGTTGAAGGTTAAATAATCTAACGTTAAAGAATTATTTATAAAAAAAAACATAGAAAAAACAAAAGTAAAATCTTCGTAACTTAGATTATTAAAACAGGTTACCCCATAAAAAAAACCCATAAAAATCAATAAATTTTTTTCTCAATCATTCAAAATAAATAAATAAAAATACGTTTTTTCTCTGTCATTCAAGTCAATGGTAAGAACTACGGTTTTTTCTCACGATAGAGGATCCTGTTAGACGTCTTTAATTTTCTTAATAACGAGGTTCTTTTATTGGGTTAAAATTACAAGTACATCAACTTTCCACAATTTCCTTTCAAAAACTGGACAATTTGGTCAGTGTGGGCCCGAAATAATTCCATCTCCATTCCCGAGTACTCTTTCTTTTCCATTATTTTCAAGAACAAGAGAAAATACGATGCTGGAGAATTCTGAGGGAAAATTACTTTTCTTGAGGAGAATTCCAAATAAAAGTTGTCAAAGCAGATTTCTAAGATTGGTTTTATGATTAGGGACGCTGATCATGTAGTTGATGGTGGATATAATTTTTTTAATGAAAAAACCGTAAAGAGAGTTTGAGATATTTGATCATTGAATATTTGTAAAATTATTATTAAAATAATTTAAATTTGAGTTAGAAAAAATTGATTTTCTTAGTTATTGTTGTTTTTATTTAGTTTAGAAAAATATTCTCCTGTTTTTATTTAGTTTAGAGAAAATTAAATATTTGTGATTAATAATCTTATTTTTTTAGTTTAATTATTTTTTAAAATAACTCAATAATTAGTGACGGAGGAAGATCAAAAACTAATATAAATAAAGTTGTTGAGTTTATATTTCATGTATTATACTTCTATGTAAAACCATACTGGGCTTCTTCTTATATGTGTTTCTGTCTGTTTCAAAATATCTTGGAATCCCTCTCCATTTTCTTATCCCCTACCTTTCCCTCTTCCAAAAGACACAGCGCTCGTAGCAGAGATCAACCTAATCTCAGCAGACGCAAAAGAAAGAAAGTTTTCATTTTTACTTAGGATTTGTTTTGGTGACAGACAGACAGATAGAAAAAGAAAAAATGATGCCTCTTCTCTAAATCCTACTTGAAAGGAAAGAGAGAATAAAAGCTGTCAGATACGGAAATATCCACGATTTATTTCATTTCCACAGGCCTCTTAATTCTTATCAGATGCCCTCCCCTCGGGTGCTCTCTTTTCCTTCCATTAATGCTCTAAACTATCTTCTCCTCTCTCTCTGAAATTAACCCTCGTCATATACATATACACATACGACCAGCTACTCGTGTGAGTAAACAATACCACTAGATGTTACAGCACTAAGATATCTATCACAAAGCTCAATATCTCATGGCGGTTTCTGTTTGTCTTGTTCTCTTTATTGTTCTCCCAGCGATAGTCTTTATCGTTCACAGGAGTTCCCGGTTCCGGAGGCTCCGGCTGCCGCCGGGGAGTTTGGGTCTGCCCTTTGTTGGAGAGACTCTACAGCTGATATCTGCATACAAGACTGAGAACCCTGAACCGTTTATAGATGAGCGGGTGAACCGGTTCGGTTCGTTGTTTAAAACCCATATTTTTGGTGAACCGACCGTTTTTTCTGTTGACCCGGAAACGAACAGGTTCATTTTGCAAAATGAAGGGAAGCTGTTTGAGTGTAGTTACCCCGGTTCGATAAGCAACCTGCTGGGAAAACATTCTTTGTTGCTAATGACGGGTAATCTTCACAAAAAAATGCATTCCTTAACCATGAGTTTCGCTAACTCTTCAATCATCAGAGACCATCTCTTGGTCGATATAGACCGGTTGATCCGTCTCAATTTAGATTCTTGGTCCGACCGGGTTCTTCTCATGGAGGAGGCCAAGAAGGTAGCTTCTGTTATTTTATCTTCCTTCTAATTAAGAAACTCAGGACGCCTGTTCCTGATGATGCCACTGAGTTGACTCGGTTTTGGGTCGTTCCAGTTTACTTGAATGATATTGTTATTATGGGTCTGTCTTGTGATTCACGTTACAGGGAATTAAACTGGTGGGTGACAAACATTCCAAGCATGTTAGCAGCTTAGCATACAAAATCAAACCAGACTAGTAGTAAAAGTCACACTCACATACGCACGAATTACTTTTATTCCCTTAATTAATCATGCTTCTTGCTATTATTAATTTATTTTTGCTGTTATATACTTGGTTTTTCTGCAGTTAGAAGGTTCCATCTAACTAATTGCACACCATTAATTAATTAGCAAGCACTATACTAATTTTATCTGGGCCACGCCGTCTAATATTTTCCTTCTTCTCTTTGATCCGTTTGTCTCTTTTTATTGTCTTGGGCATATGTTCTTTGCAGACTACATTTGAGTTGACAATGAAGCAGCTAATGAGCTTTGATCCATGTGAATGGACCGAGAGTCTGAGAAGAGAGTACGTGCTTGTTATTGAAGGCTTTTTCAGCGTGCCTCTACCCATCCTTTCCCCCACATACCGCAGAGCTATCAAAGTAAATATTCTCCTGCTTTTTTTTACCCCTCCACACTTTTTTCCATTTTAATCACATTTGTATAATCAATGGAAAATGTCAAATTCTTTTTTTTTTTTAAAATGGCTTAGGACGAATGTAAAGTAACCAAGATCATTGTTCGTTTTTTTCCCCTTAATTTGTATTGATCTTTTTTTCTGCCCTTGGATTTTTGAAAGGAACGGATCAAGGTTCGCCTTTTCTTTTTATTCATGAAAAAAAAGGTTCTCACTGATGTTACATATTAATCCTGACGTACTTATCTGTTGAAACTTTGTAGGCTAGGACTAAGGTGGCAGAGGCTTTGAGTTTGGTAGTGAAGCAAAGGAGGATAGAGAGTGAGTCAGGAGAGAAAAAGAAAGACATGCTTGGAGCTCTTTTAGCTTCAGATGATCATGGAGGCTTCTCGGACGAGGAGATAGTAGATTTCTTGGTGGCTCTGCTTGTTGCAGGCTATGAAACTACATCTACAAGCATGACTCTTGCTGTTAAGTTCCTCACCGAGACACCTCTGGCTCTGGCTCAGATCAAGGTAAGTATTGTTGAATCACGTCTTCCATTATTTTTTCCCCCTTGTTATTAATCCTACCTAAGCTTAAACCTATTTTCCTCTCTTTGGGGGGGTTCTGGGAGGTTGGAAGGCAAAAAAGTGAAGTACCATTTTTCTAGTGGACCCAGATTCCTATAATCATCTTGTTGGCCTCCATAGAAACCTTCTTCTTTTCTTTTTTTCTCCTTACATCATGTCAATTCTCAACCGTTCACATTGAGTGGTAGGATAAAGAGAGAACAAAAAAGATGAAACGGGTTGTTTGTTTCCTTCTCTCGCACGTGATCTATGCGAAAACTGTATGTAATAGGACCAAAAACCTTTGCCACGCGAGTTCATACAAAAGGTCTCCTCTTCTAGGGGGTGGTAAATGTAATTCATCGTGCATGTTGTCTTTTTTAAGAGATCGGGGAAGTCAGAGAGTAATTCCATTGCTTCAATGCGATGAATAAGAGAACATCGATCATTTTTGAATAAAATGATACAGAGTATTGGCATTAAAATATAATATAATAGTATTATAGGAATTAATATATGAGCAATATTAGCATTGTAACAACCCTTCGAAATAATAATGATTATATGGGTAGTAAATAAGCAGTGGAAATGTTGTTCACACAGGAAAAAGAACGAGGATTTTGAGATATATCAAAACTCTAATTATAAAATTATCAATAAATTCAACGACTACATCATCAACAGTAATTATAATGTGCCGCCATACTTATCTTGAAAAACAAGTGAGCCACCACCTTCATCTTTAAATGACGAGTATAACACACTGTAGTTGTAGTCATTATTGGTAATTTTTTGTTGTTGGGTTCGTCTGATAGAATCAGTAATGATATAATTGAAATTTAAGTGCGCCTCCCAGATGTTTTTTTTTTCTATTTTTTCTTGTTGTAATAATTGAGTCTATTTTATAATTTCCATGAAATGCTCCATTTTTTAATGGCGATAAGTTTGAGTGTCTTCTGTCTCCATTCACTACTGTGTAATTTCTCTCATTTTTTCTGAAAAATGTTATTTTATTAAAAAAAATTACAAAAGTACTAATTTAAAATATATATATATCAAATGTGTACCACCATTTTTTTCCACAGTAAAGTGACTGTATTAGGTTTCTATGATGTCGGTCAAAAGTAGATGCAAAAGTACATGAACGTCGTAAAGGTCAAAGTAGAACCCAAAATTCGTCGAAGCGGACAAAATGATACCTTCTAAAAACCTGACTGCTACCCTGAATTCCCTGTTCTTTTGACCAATTTGTCTTTCCCTAAATGACCTATAAGTCTAAAACACCCTTCATCAAATGATTCTCTTCTGGGTGGGTTTTTTTTTCCGGTAGCTAAATATGCCCCTGTACCCCGGCGAGTCGTATTGGGATCATCGGAAACACTCGTCTCTGATTTCGATGAAGAAGATCATCCAACGGCGGTGACCGATGTAATGAAGTTTTTTACCCCTAGTCTTGCAAGCGTGTGAATCTGACCCTTTTTGTATATTCCTAGGATTGCTTTGTTCCTTTGTGGCTGCGGTGTGATGGTTAAATCACAGCCGTTGGGATGCATTTGAATCAGTGTGGCGTGGGTCCGTGAGGGAACCGCATGGTCATTGTCACCAGTTATCAAATTGGGCTTAGAAAATACTTTTTGAGTAGTTTGGATAAGACTTGCCCGTAGCTTAAGATGCCCACAAAAGCCCGCGGGCCACGCTTAAATAATTCTTTATTTCATTATTATTATTGTATTTGAACTGGCAGGAGGAGCATGAACAGATTAGAGGAAAGAAGGGCGAGGAGGGAGCTCTTGAGTGGAGTGATTACAAGTCAATGACCTTCACTCAGTGTGTAAGATACATTTACATGACTAATTAGACTCATTAACAGGACTATAGGAACTTGATCTTGATTTAGCCTTGCTTAACTCTATTTTTTTGCGTTTATGCTATATTTTTTTCAGGTTGTTAATGAGACTTTGAGAATAGCAAACATAATAGGTGGGATATTTAGACGAACAATGACAGATATAAATGTTAAAGGTGGGAAGATTGTTCGTGGCATATTTATCTTTATAGTATATTTTACCAGCTAACAATATATTTATCCTTAATCTATACAGGTTATACAATTCCTAAAGGATGGAAGGTTTTTGCATCCTTTCGTGGTGTACATTTAGACCATGAATACTTCAAAGATGCTCGAACTTTCAATCCGTGGAGATGGCAGGTAGATCTCTTTGCTGGCTCATGTATTTCCTCTTTTTGATTACTTCAACAAGTGACGAGCGAGTGTTTTCAAAAAATAAATATTCATGAGCAGGACGACTCGGGGGCAACATGCCCAGCAAATGTGTTCACTCCTTTTGGAGGAGGGCAACGGTTATGCCCAGGATATGAACTTGCTAGAGTAGAACTCTCTGTTTTCCTTCACCACCTGGTCACCCGTTTCAGGTATCTCCTGCAATCTTTTTCCATCTTCCCCGTGCATGTAAGCCTATAGATATAATCTGTAGTGCTAACTTTTGTCTGTGAACTTGTGTTTTCCAACAGTTGGACCCCAGCTGAACAAGACAAGCTGGTTTTCTTTCCAACTACGCGGACACAAAAGCGATATCCCATCAATGTGCAGCGTCGAAATCGTGTCTAAGCCATGTAAAAGTATTAGAGCGAAAGAGAAGTGATGTAGAAGAGCTGGAGTCCTTTTAATGATGGATCCAATAAAAGCTCAAGTAACAAGATAGAAGCTTATTTTGAGTTCCGCTATAATGGATACCATCAGTAGAGGTCTTGGGCTAGAGACGATTACTCAACTCCTACAGTACCGCCTCTCCTCCCGTGCAAATTGACGACTATACCCTTGAATAAAAACATTCTACTCACGCCACCCACCCCAAGCCGTAACCCCCACTATATACTGTCAGTCTGTCAGTAATCAATAATTTTCTTCGTTGTATGCAGCAACCAGCTAGTGTTTAAATCTACTATATTAACTAAGGCGATCTTTCCCTGGAAATATTCAAAGTGGCGTCAGAGTGAGCTTGTTTTTCCAATTTAATAAAGAAGCATCATGCTCTAGAATCGGCCGTTTCTTTCTTCTGGACTGACGTTGTGATGAATCTAAAATCTTAAAAAGCTAAAAAGAGTTAAGACGTCTGGTGCGCGATTTTAAAGCTAGATGCCATGTGATCTACATTTCAATGCTACTGTTCACTGGTTGGCAATGCTTGCAAGTTGCAGCTCAAGATACTATCGGACTCGGGCCTTTTTTTAGGGTTTGGTGGTGGTGTGGGTTTTAGAGGGAAAAGAGAGTAGAGACTAGAGAGGGTATAGCTGTCAATCAAGAAAAAATGAGTGAGTGGAGGTGCAATTATAGCGTGAGAGTGCGATTAGCACCTCCTCCGGAGGGCATATCCCGTAAGTGCTAAGTGGAAGCCGGCAACCATCGTTCTCTCTTCTCATGAAAGATTGGGTTATCGGCTCTCTGGGCAGGTGGGACCTGAATCATCACATCACATGCAAACCTCTCCCTCCATGCTTCAGCCCCAAAAATGTAACTTACCTGCTGCAATTACTAATTTTGCAGCTGGTCTAGCCAAAAGTTGTAATCATTAGATAGTAGATACAACTTTGCCCACAAAAATATAGACTCCACCTTCACCTGGAGCCTAAGAGTAAAATAAATAAAAATAGGAACTGGATTATTCAACCATATAGACAGTATTTGAATTTGCTCGTCATGGATTCGGTCACAGTACAAAATAAACTAAAAGCCTACTAAATATTATGATCGAGCAATTTATGCGTTTTGTAGGTGCAGCATCTTCTCCTCGAGCCCCTCGAGTCCTGATTTCTCTTTATGTTGGACCCAGATCATGAACTCAATCATTTCTTCACCGGACGGCCGAAAAAATGCTATGGGCGTCTAATTTTATTCGATACTACATCCAGATTTTGAACGAGGACAAGAAGCAAACAATACGATTGCTTTAGGCTGAATATGCGGCGCCCATCTTGAAAATCCCATGATTTTTAGCATAACAGATATGCAAAATTTAAATTCAAAGACACAGGTACAAAGTTCCCTCTGCATTGCCATCCACACGTCAGTTTGATCAGTCTCTAATCATAACCACCAGAATACAGAACTTTGATGGACATTTACTGATTGTTGTGTCTTATAAGCTTAACAACTACGGTAGAAAGAACTGGCCATGCAGACATCCTAAAGTGACGTGCAAATGGTATAATTGTCATGAAACATCACTAAAATCAAGATGTGATGATTCTTCTCAAAAACAGAAAACAAGTCAAGTTGAAATTACTTTTCCGACATGCATCATAGCTCCAATCGTATGGATATCCTAAACACTTATCACGATCAGCCATGTGAAGAAGTAAACATTGATAATACAAATGAGGCTCTGACCTGAATGTGCTTTACTGCAGAATGCAAAAGTTCTTGACCAAAGCATTGGCCACTAAGGGTGGGGGTGCTGAAAAAGATCACCAACTTTAGGTGGGCTTCATATTTGAGGCTGAGAAACCCATCATCTACTGCTTTCCTGATTTTTTAACACGGATTCAACAAGCTTAACTTTCTTTGTATTCTCACTATTGAGAAGCGAGAGTTTCGCAATTGAGGATTTCAGCTGCAATATTTGGGCATCTAGAGCATAATTCCTCCCCCCTATTTTCATTTGCTGATTTGCTACATCACCTTTCGAAGATTGGGTGAACCTTCTCAGCCTTGCTCTTAAGGTATCAATGGAAGTACGCAAAGCATCCAATCCAACTCCTGTAAAATGGTCTGCAAAATAATTAAACAATACAGAAAAGTTTGTAAGGTGATGGCCACACTCGTTACAACCACCAAAAGACAAAAGTGAATTGACTTCAAAATACTACAAGTACTGTTGTGTGATAAAGGTAAAAGAAAAGGATATGACCACAGAAAGGAAATCAAAGTTCTGCACATGAAACGGTAATGGATGGGCCAAAATAAGAAATGTCTCTCAGAAATTTGCATAGTTTTATTAAAATAGTTGCTGCGAGCATAAAATTGATTACCAAGCTCAGACTTAAATTCACGTTCTGCTTTAGACAAAGGCTTCTTATGAGCCCCAGGCAAGTTCTTCAAGCAATGCAAGCGCTGTTCCAGAAGATTGTGTTGGTGCATTGCATTATTAATCCTGTCCTCCAATCCTGACTGCTTCCTCCTCACTTTTGAAAGTTTCTCCTGTGCTTCACCTAATCGAGCATGCTGATCATCAATGATTCTCTTCAACCGGGGGCCATGATGCTCCAGTTCAAAGTAGACCTACAGTCATGAAGGATAGCATCTCCGTACAACTGATTAAAAACCCAGTGCTGATCTGACAGTAGTATCTTAATAAAACTTAAATGTCTAGCCAATCTACCTCTAAGTATTTCAAATATAAGCAAATTGAAAAGTCTATCTTAATAGCCAAATGCCTAAAAAATAATCATTATAATAACAATTGCACTCCTGAAACTTAAATGATAAACCTCCATAACATGCCAGCAGAGAGCATCGCCAGATCTCCAGTGCCCGTGGTCCTCATCGACAGCAATTCAGAACGCAAAATCATAAGGATATCCTAAAAGTAGTTTTCCTTCTGAAACAAAATTCTACCGTTCACCTATGGGTCAACTCCTAATACTTTTTGGTTGGCAAACAAGCCTTAACTATGCACTCATCTTATTCAA
>Ga0307518_10003131_pt1 | contig 11969 bp, 5 predicted proteins | sample 25_EM_MG_FD_203889 | JGI IMG/M metagenome (GOLD analysis project Ga0307518, IMG submission 203889) | Populus trichocarpa ectomycorrhiza microbial communities from riparian zone in the Pacific Northwest, United States - 25_EM | ecosystem: Host-associated > Plants > Roots > Unclassified | place... | reverse complement strand
CTTAATCATTCTAACAAAAATGTGGATTAAAAACGAATTCTTAATTTGAATCTCGAAAATAGGAAGATGGAATTTAGAAATTAAAAGAAGTTAGTATCAAATCTATCGGGCCTTGATTTCAAGAAGAAAAAAGAAGAAGTAAATATAACAAGGAATCAAGCTTAGAGAACAAACACACAAGAACATACAGAGATGTAGTCCATTGAAAGAGAGAAAACTCACACATCATCCAGCATCTTAGAAGCAACCATGACACTTGTAACAAGCAACCTATGTACATTCAGTGAAATCACAAGAGAGTCAGGATGCTTATGTGTCAGCCTGTCTATATAAACATATCCGACCACAAAACACGATGGGCTACAGCTTGTGTACTTGTAAAGTCTCTCCAAGTACTTTACTATGCTTATGTTAGGAGCCCTCACACCATGGAACACATTCAAGCTCTTCCCGACCCTAGCCAAACCAGAGCTCACCCCATCTAGCTTTTTATCCATGTCATCCACAAGCTTGTCATTTCTAGCCACCAGCTTCTCTATCACATGAGATAATATGGTTAGGACTCTTGGTGTTGTTGACTCAGACGGGCTCGGCTCTGACTGCCGGCTGAGGTTGCTGGTGAGGTCGCCAGAGCCTAACATTTGAAGAGAGTTGTTGGAACATTGTTGGGTGGTTTATCTAGTCTGTGAGTTGGGGGGGTGAAGGGGGTTGTCGACACGTGGACGTTGACGACACGTCCAGTGCGAGGCGATGGGATTTGATGAAGTAGAAAAGATGGAGGTATCTGAGAAATGAATGGTGGGATGTGGGAATGTCGCTGGTGTGGATTGGGTGGTAGGGTAAAGGGGTCCCAAGGTGAATGACAGAAAACGAAGATGGACCTTACATGGACAATAGCGATTCATGAAACAAGTGGCTCACCTTGCCTGGCCTTAAACAGAAAGCACAAGTAAGTTAGACTGTCACGAGCAAATCCCCCTTGTCTACCTGCAATGACGGCTTACCAGAATCTCGGTCTACGAAGCGGACGATTCTTTTTAAAAAAAAAATTCAGATTCCGAGATTTTTTTTTTTTTTTGTCATTAAGCATGAAAAAATATATTGTTTTGAATTTTTTAAATATTATTTTTTCTATCAATATATTTTTATTTGTCGAAGCCTCCGCAATGTTTTTAAAAGAAGAATTGTTTTTTTTAAAAAAATAAAAATAATATATAAAAAATAAAAAATACAATAAAATTATGTTATAAATCTATCCAGACTTTCTAATAATAAAAAACCGATTCCAATTGATTTTTTTATAAATAATCTACTGTTATTGTTAATGTTATTATTTTTAAATCAAATATATAATAATTCAAAATTAATTATTAAAATTAAAATTTATAACAGCATTTAAAAACTATATAAAAAATAGAAGGTAAATAAATATATTAAATGTTTTTGTTTTAAGTGTAAGAATAAAAGAGTCAAAGGTCAAGCCCACACACGATGTCTGAGGCCTTGATTAGGTTTGAATTTGATAAAATTTGGACTTGTAATGGATCTAGAAAAAAACCATCTGATCTGTCAGGTTAACTCGGCACTCGAGTGATCCATGGAGTGATCCAACATGGATGTTCACTTTTTAAGGCTTCTTTTTTTTTAGTAACTTTTTTCAGTCCTGGGAATGTGGATATACTGATTGATCCGCCTTTTCTTTTCCTATGCCAACATTTTCTTTAACAAACTTAAAAATTAAATCTATAGATAATTTTTTATAGCATGCCAACGAACATTTTTACGTTAAAAACTGTCATATAAGTGTTTTTTTATATCATGTCAACGGACATTTTAATGATAAACACTGTCAAATAAGCAAGCGGTTTTACCTAGAACGGACAACTTTTTTTTATTTGGGGTATTAAATCCTAAAAAAAAAAATTAATTTTTTCGAGTTGAATCAGTATCAACTACTTAATCGAGTTAACTCTTAAGTCATGATTAAAACATATCAAATGATTAAGAAAATATATTACGATGCTTCATAAAGCACCATAAAAAATACCCTAATTCTTATAGTGATGTAGGTTTCTTTTAGCATACCCTCCTAATTCTTTTAATGTTGGAGGTTAATTAGCTAGTCAAATAGAAAAGCTTAGCGCTATAATGACAAAGTAATTGATGAATGATATATACTTCTAAATTGTGTATCTTTGAATAACCTATTCCTTTTTTGAACAAAAAATTTGAACGATCATATAGACTACGACTAAGAGTGGAATGGATAAAAACCTTTTTCCAGCAAAAAACGAGGTTGCCGTTTAAAACTGTAGATCATGCTGCTTGCAAGAAGTATGCATTTGTTATCTACACATTATGGTTGCTGGGTGCAAGTAATTTGTCTTCCTCAGATGAGATCTCCGAAAGCTGAAGATTTGACTTGGAACTCATTTTAGTCCATTCGTTTTCGACACGGAAGAAAACCCATTGGAATCGGCGAATCATCTCTAAGGCAGTGATTGTGAACACTGTAAGGTAATTGTGCCGAAGATGGGCAGACAGCTTGTAAGTCCATGCCAAACGCAGAATGAAATTGCTTCCTATCACCCAAAAATAAACCTGCAACTCCAAATTTATACAGTAAGATAACAGAACAAGAACAGCTAGGTCAGCCACCATTCTACTTGGAAAAAAAAGGGGGGGGGGGGGGGGGTCCATCAGTGGGTCAGCCCAGACTAATTTGGCCTGGCAGCCAGAGCTTTATTTACAGAATGAAAGATAATAGGAAGACTATGGTGAAAACAAATGGTCAATCAGTTAATCTGAGATGTCAATGGGCAAATTGGTTGTCTTGTTGCCCATGAATAACTGGATCTAGGTGTTGAACAAACAGGCCAAAAGTATCAGAGACAGTTTAGCTAAACCCGGCAAGACAACCATAATCCTAAACTGACTGCTGTAAATAGGAGTGCTGTAGAATTCTTACCCATTTTCGTCCATGTAATAGGTGTGAACAGAGACTCGGTTTATTAAATTTGAAAATTCGGGTGAAGCAGCTGGCAAAAGAAAAGGAAACTCAATATCAGGCCTATCAGTCAATATTTTTGATGAGGTAAAAAAGCTTAGAAATAAACATGGTTTCAGTAGCAGATCATATTTACAAAATGATGCCAAACAAACAAACGAATTAACATCATTAGTACAGTAAAAACATTTGTAAAAAATTAGAGAATAAAAAATAATCCAGAAGTTAAATAACTGTCCTTCAATTATCCTCTGAAACTACAGTTATAACTCCAATTTCAAAGTCAAGGGTTCATGAAATCCTGTTCTTTTATTAGTAATAGTACAAAAGGCAAGCTGTAGAAAAGGGTGTGTCATAGTTCAAAGTTTCTACATGCTGTTTCGAATGCAAAGCAAAGCCAGTAAAATCACCAGGAAGACAAGGAAGCCAACCTAATACAATTCAAAACACAAAAAAGAAACTGGATCTCTGGGATGTTTTAGAATGTCAGGGTGAGTTGATTCTCAATAAGTGAGACCAATGGTAATGGCATTTTCGAGTAATCTAATTTGAAGATCACTCGCAAGTAACTTTTCAGATTGTAATTGAGGAACAGTACAATAGCAATCATCATACCTCAAGTCCCAATCCCTGGTCACATCCCAGTAGAATGAATATAATGAGTTTAAGACACCTGAGAGAAGCCACAGTGGCCTATAGAAGTTCGTCCAACTATCTGGGAGGACATGGTATTTAAGGGCTGAAACAAAAATCACTGGTACAGCGGTTGAATATTTTAAAGCTGAAACAGCAAGTAAATAAAGTTAATACAGTATTGCACCAAACAACATGCCTTGTATGAAGTCCAAAAGAAGAAGGAAAAAATAATACCATATAGAATTGTTAGCCTGAATACCAAATAATAAACTAGCACATAGATTGGAGGGTAATGAAAGGAAATTTCAAAGTAAATTCACCATTAAAAAGAGCTGTTTTCTCCTTAGTATCCTTGTATTGTCGAAGACACTGAAATAATCGGAAAATGTAAGGCAAAACTAGAATTATAGGGATCCCAATGGAGTGGCTGCCGCAAACAGAGTCAGCTTCAAACCATGCTATGGTGGCAACCTGCACACAAAATATCTTGCAATAAGCCTCATAGAACCATCATTTGTAGCAAACCAGATTCATACAGGAAGTGTCATTCATAATAACACTGAGAGGATAGAAACTGCTGCAAGTTAAATTTGCTGGTTAGGCTAGGCAGTTCAAATTATTAGCTTGAAATGTGAGCTAAAAGAAATGCACAAAGTCCTGAAAGATTAAAAAAAAAAAGGTTCCATAAAACCATGAAGACGTCATTTTAAATTGAATCTGGTAGCAAACAAGACTAGCAAAGGAACAATGCACTAACCTGGCGATGGACCATACGACAAACTGAGCGCTCCAGATCTGAGAACACCTGCACAAAGTTGGTATTTATAAGAATATCAAGAAAGTATAGGAATTCAACAAGCATCAAGAAACCATTTCCTCATCTGTCACTCTGAATACAAATATTGGTTACAACTATATCATATTCTCTTCAATATTTCTTTGGAATAATATGACAAAGGAAAGTGCAAGCCTGACAAAGTGGATGATGCATTGATGATCACCACGTTTTTTATTCCAGAAAGGAAAAAAATTGAATTCATCAAGTATAATGTGCCTAACACAGATACCATAGTGCAATCCAATTACACACTTTATCAGCTGGTTCAAAGCTTATTCTCCAACAATATGGAATCCTTGCACATAGCAGATAAACCCACATTAAATAAAGTCCTAAACTCTCTTATCTGGGAATTGACCACAGAAGGCAACATCGACAATAAGAGAAAACAAAGCATACCTTTGACATGGAGGTCAAAATATCAGCTAAGAAGAAGTCAGAAAATGTAATAGCCTGTAACAACAGCGGAAACAAAAAATGGGTGTAAATATAAAAAATTAAATAAAGACAATTTGAACTGCAGCTGCAATTACACAGTACATTTCTCTCCCAGACCAATGAGTCAATTGTCCAATAGTGCTCGCTCTGGGTTCCTCCAAGAGAGGTTATGATGGGTAGGAATTACAAGTCTAATGGAATTCTGGTATAATAAAGTAGTTGCTACAAACTATTAACAAGCATCCATTGAGTTCAGACCAATTAAATTAAAAAAATCAGACAACACTTAGATTTTGTCAATGAGGTACAAGCCACCAAATTATTTGAAACTTAGTCACGGAGCTTTTTAAGTCTAGATTTTTATATTAGAAGTCCACTCAACAGATCAAAAGGTTGATAATTGGCATGAATTAACCACAACAAGAATTAATGAGACAAGCCCCTAAAAATTTTTTAACTTGCCTGTAAAGGGAAAACTATCCGCCAAAGAGTCCTTAGCAAGTAGTAGCGGGATGACAAGTAAAAAATATCGAAGGGGAATATCAAAATCAAGGCAACAGCACAGTACAAGAAGACCTGTGATAATAGAGAACGTTAATTGATTGTATTTCCATTATAAATACCAGTGGTGATAAAAAAAGATGAAGATTTAATTCTGACAATGCAGTATAGGATGGAAGGACTTTACTTTTCAGTCATATAATCATGATATTCAGAATATTATATTCAAGAATATCATTTTTCTTGTCATCCAAACATTATTTTTTTGTACCAAATTATACCGTATGCTTTACTTTACAATTTTCAATTGAGGTTCAAATTTTGCAGCCCAGAAACTATTTTCCTAGTTCACGTATATAATCTTCAAAAACCAACATGTTTTGCATTATAATTCAGCAAACTCATCTCTTTCTCTATGCATAAGTGACTTCTTGTAGTTTGTTTTTTCAGCACAGTAACTATTTTACAAGTTCAAATATATAATCTTCACTGTGTTTCGCAATACAATAGAACATGCTAAAACACTCATCTCTTTCTCTATACATAAGTGACTCATGGATAGTTCGGCCATGTGATGACATGCAGGAGTAGGAGAGACCACTAACAGAGGACCACACTGATATAGATCTTCTAAACTGACAAACTTTCAATTGTTTATGACACTCGTACTTCCTAATTCCTATAGCAACTTCTCCAACTTAGTGACACGCTTAAAAGTAATAAGGTCAACACAGATGAAATAGACATCGGGAAACCGATAATCACCTTAATAAATCTATTAAACGAATCTCATATTTTTTCTCAATAATGAATATCATCATCTATTGGAAATGCTAAACTTGTGCACTTAATTATTCATGTAGGAGAAAACAGAAATCCTCTTGAAGCATGAACAAATCATTGCAAGAAGTAAGGAAATGAAAAAAGAACCCATAATAAATCACTAAGTGAACAAAAGAAATTGTCAGCAAAATATAAGATCATCTATTACACTGGTTGTGATGCAGCCAATGATACTTCTCCGTGAGAATATAGGTAAAGATATGCTGTCATGCTAATTGGGACAATGATGGTCATCCATGTGGCAACCTGCAATGAACAAAATGGCAAATTAACCTCAAAAGGTGCACATGAAAGCAATAAACATGGACTAGAAAACAAGTTCTGGATAAGAGAAAAGAAAAGGAGAAGACAAACTACAAGGAAACAAAATTATCTCATCCTCTAGACGGGACATTTTGCTGCTCAAATATCACATCATGTGGCACAAAAGGCACTTTGATCATGTAGTGCTTGCTTAACAAATATCCAATAGGTAACTGGAACCTAAATCACTAATCACAACAGGCTACATATGTTCCAACCTAAGATGTAAAAGATTAGCAATACCAAAAGGAAAGAAAAAAAAACACAACAAGGGGAACAATAAGCTATGACAGATCTAATGCATCAGTTTTAAAATACAAACCTTCCATATTTCTCTGTGGGTAAGATGATTTTGGTCCAGATCAAAAATCTTGGCATAGCTGATGGTAGACTGTGCAAAAACCCACAAATTAACTCCCCAAAGCCACACCATCATAGTCTGCAAACCAAAAACCATACAAAAATTTCCTCACTGTAGAAATAACAAGATTAACATATTCTAATGTCAATAAAAACAAAGGTAACTAACCACAAGAAGAAGAGGATTGTAATACAAAAATGCTTCGTAAAGAAAAAGGTCCCGCAAATTCACACTCATTCTCATAACAGAATCCCATCCAATCTACAAAATTCAAACATACACCAAAACATGAACTTGTAATCATAGGTAATAAACACCAGTCATAAACAAATAGAAGAATATAAGTCTCACCTTGCAGCAAAAAAAACCCCAGAGAAAAAACAACAGTACCTATCCAAAACAATTAACCTCATTTAGCATTTTCAAACACCTCAATATAACAAAAAGAAAACAGATGGCCCAATAAGTAGAACAAAAACCTTAAATCTCCATAATAATATCGGAGACGGCATTATAGCTGCAGTACTAATCGGTAAGCTAGGAATTTTCAAATCATCTGACTCTGTCGAATGTAACAAACCTTCCATTTCAGTGTTTCCCTGTTCACCATCTAACAAGTATTGCATAATACAATTATTGAATCAACAATCTTTTTTTTCTCTCTAAAAAAACACACATTAAACTCAGCATTAATATCTAAAAGAGCATTCCAATAATAATCTTTTATTAATATTATTTCTACCAAGATCAAAGACGACAGGTCGGCTACCAGACTTCCTTAGGTGCGGACTATTGCTAGGCGGTACCACTTGTCCTCCAAACATAGATTTAATTGCTGATACTTTACAACCCTGCAATACACACACACACACACACACAACAGATTTCATCTACTAAAATACAAACAAACAAAAAATAATTAATCCAATAATGCAGTTACTTAGTCATCAAAATCTAATGCTTAGAATTAAGTGAAATTGGATCTTAATTAAATTTTTAATAAATATCAATACAAATAAGTATAAAATAAGAGAAAAATGTGAAATTATATATAGAAACTGAAATAATAAATAAATGCAGGTTAAGAAATCAACATTGCAGAATTTCATAGAGAAAACAAGATTAATTAATTAATTAATTAGTTAAGAAGTTAATTTACTGAAGCAGGCGCTGTAAGTGATTGAAGCTTAAGTTAAAATTAGAGTCAGAAATCGGATCTAAAATTAAAATAGAAAAGAAAAAAAAAATTTACTAACCTGGATTGAGTGATTAACAGTAACGGTAAGATTAACGTGAAAATTTTGGATCGCAAGAATTTCACAGAGAGACAGAGAGGGAGAGGGAGAGGGAGATGATTAATTGATTAAAAATGTGATTAGAGGGAAAGATTAACTGAGAAGCTTAAGAATAAGGTGAAGACTTGGATCTAAACTGAATTAGAGAAGGAAGAAATGGAGATCCAGAGATCGACTTACAGAGGAAGATAGTGATTATTGTAAATCAGATTGATGTTGGATTTGATCTTTGTGATTATGGAGATCGACGAGATGGGAAGAAATGCATTTATTTTGTTTTGTTTGTTTGGAGGGATTTTTTAGTGTACAAAATGAAAATGTTTTCTTCTAGGAAAGAATTTATTGTCATATTTGTTGGGAGAGAGCTTGTCCGGCTTTGGGTCATTATAAAGAACAGAAATAACGAGAACGTTTTAATTTGTGGTAGTGATGATTTTTAAATTGTTTTTTATTTATAAATATATGAAAATAATATTTTTAATTTTTTTATATTAGTATATCAAAATAATTTAAAAATATTAAAAATTTTAATTTAAAATAAAAAAATTATTTTTTTATAAAAACACCAACCGATGGACTCTTCAAAACTATCATTTTGAAAAAAAAATATTTATGGTTGATGGAGATTTTTATTTAGATATAGTTTGCCATTAACTTTTATTTTTTAAAGTAATTTTTAAATTATTTTTTATTTTTAAAATTAAAGTTTTTTAATATGATTTTAGATGGTTTTAATATGATTATATATATATAATAATAATAATAATTATGAAAAAAATATAACCTTAATGTATTTTCCCCTAAAACACACTTTTAAAAAATATTTATATCATATTATTAAACACACATTTAACTTTGATCAATTTGATTGGTTGGTCCGAGAAATTTAGGATTTAAAATCTAGCCCTGAGTTTTTAATTGAATTGAATATGATACTAACTCGATTAAATTCAATTAACTCGATCAGATTTTTAGTGATTTAGTTTATTTCAACAAAACCTATTCCAAATCTAATTTTGGTCAATGACTTGCTAAAAAAAATATTGTTATATTAATAAAATTAATTAATTCAAATTAACAATTTAATGATCCATATTTTTTTCTAGCTCAATTTCTAGATTGAGTCCGATAATTATAATTTATTACCCGAGCCAAGTTGACATTAAGAATTTGTTTGTACATGTCATATTGATAAAATAATATTTTAATTTTTTCTTAAATCTTTAAGTTCTTGGTACATAATATTCATCAATCCTCTAATTTTGAGAGAAAAACAGAGCATAGTAATATTTCATCATCACCATGTTTAAGTGTGGTCCAAAATCTACTATATTAATATTAGACCTGAGGTGTTTAGTTTATAATCATTCATTATATAATATTAAGTTGGATAAGAGCACTAAAATGTTCAAGTTTTAAAAAAAACTCTTTTAGAAAAAAAAATTAATCAGATTTTATTATTTATGGCTTCGATGAGATAAAATAATAGATTGAAAAGAATTAATTCTTCATAAACCAAGAAATTATAAACTCAAATCCAAGTTCAGATTAGATTGGTAAAAAATAATTTTTTATAGCCTAAAATTTTATTTTATAATAAACTCAAACTCATGTTCATGCTCGTATTTAAAGTTTGATGATCTTTAAACTTAATTTTAACTTTTCACAATTTCACTAAAAAAACTCATGTTCTAGAGGGTTTTGAATTTTTCTAAAACATGTCAATTGAGGGTTATTTAAAGATTAATTTTTTATTCATCTATAATTTATTTAAATTATATCAATATTTTATGTTAAAAAGTTTATATTGAAGATTAAAAAATGAACAACTCAACTTTTAATTTGGGTATTAAAAAAATGATTAAAAACATTAGCATCTAAGAATTTAAATTATTCAACCGTATATAAAAAAAAGAAGCTCAACCATAAGACTTGAGATTTTAATCCGTGTCGATGGAGGATTATTCTCATTGTGTATTTTAAGAGTTTGGTAAGCTTCTCTTAAAAAACACTTCATTATCACTACGCCATGTTTGGCTGTGTTCGCAAAACACGGGAGCCAATCCCGCCGCGCTCAACTCATCTTGCTACGCAAAGCAAAAACATTTTTCTGTAGCGAAACAACTTTCGTCACAAGCTACACGCTGCTTTACGTGAAAACTGAAAAGCACCCGCAAAAGTACCAAAATCTATGGATCTTTTTACCTGCTTCCCGCCACGTTCTACTATTTTGTTATGCTAAGGACTGTTTGGTATCACTTGAGTGTTTTATTTTTTGTTTTCCATTTTTTTTTAAAATGATTTGGATACCAAATATATGGTTCCTAAAAATTTTCATGAGTTATTATATTTTAATTTTATTTTCTTGGGTGCTTTTTTTTTGGTAAATACTAGTCACTATTGAAAATGAAAATTGAGTTAATACATTTTTTTTGTATTTTATACTATAGGATTAGGTTCTTATAATATAGTTTATAACAGGCTAGGGCTGGCTTAAATTATTTTTCTCATCGTTTTTTCAACACCCTTTTTTAATTGTAAAGAGGACAAGGACATAATTATTCTATTTTTAATATATATATATATATATATATATTAATTACCATGACAAGGACAGTTATAGGATGATACATCTCCTCCGTCTATATGTGATAACAAAGGCAAGAAATCTACCAAATATCTGTTAAAAAACCTACCAAATATATATGATAAGATTTTACATATATACCTAATATGGTATCCTATTTATCCCATGCAATATTTGCACAAATGCTCACTCAGTGCACACTATGCCTATAAATACACATTCAAATATGCTTTCTAGGAATGCCTTTTAATTTCATAAGAGAAAATGCTGAAGCATTTGGAGATCTTTCTCACCATTCTAATCTTCTCAAGTGCTCATGAAGCAAAAGAGTCTATAACTAGCATGGACCCTCCTCGTTCAATTCCTTTAGACTTGCTTCATGTCTCAGAAACCAAGCCTTTGAAATACCCTCCATCTGAATCTAACCCTAGTCCTCCTCATCTAGCCTCTTTAGACTCGCTTCGAGTCTCAGCAGCAGCTGATCCTTTGAAATACCCTCCATCTGAACCTAATCCTGGTCCTCCTCATCTAACTTCTTTAGACTCGCTTCGAGTCTCAGTAGCTGACCCTTTGAAATACCCTCCATCTGGACCTAACCCTGGTCCTCCTCATCTAGCCTCTTTAAACTCGCTTCGAGTCTCAGAAGCTGACCCTTTGAAATACCCTCCATCTGGACCTAACCCTGGTCCTCCTCATCTAGCTTTTTTAGACTCGCTTCGAGTCTCAGCAGCAGCTAATCCTTTGAAATACCCTCCATCTGGACCTAACCCTGGTCCTCCTCATCTTGCCTCTTTAAACTCGCTTCGAGTCTCAGAAGCTGACCCTTTGAAATACCCTCCATCTGGACCTAACCCTGGTCCTCCTCATCTAGCTTCTTTAGACTCGCTTCGAGTCTTAGCAGCAACTAATCTTTTGAAATACCCTCCATCTGGACCTAACCCTGGTCCTCCTCATCTAGCCTCTTTAAACTCGCTTCGAGTCTCAGAAGTTGACTCTTTGAAATACCCTCCATCCGAACCTAACCCCGGTCCTCCCCATGCTCTTCATTGAAATGGGTCAAGAAATGGTGATATGGGTCGGGTCTCTTCCACCTGATCAAGGTCAGGGTTTTTCCCTTTATGTTAAAAATAAATAAATTAATAAAATCGGGTTCAAATCAT
>Ga0307518_10003129_pt1 | contig 11973 bp, 5 predicted proteins | sample 25_EM_MG_FD_203889 | JGI IMG/M metagenome (GOLD analysis project Ga0307518, IMG submission 203889) | Populus trichocarpa ectomycorrhiza microbial communities from riparian zone in the Pacific Northwest, United States - 25_EM | ecosystem: Host-associated > Plants > Roots > Unclassified | place... | reverse complement strand
ATAGTCTTTTCTTTAATTGGGCTCCTCACCACAAAGTTAAGTTACCCAAGTAATCAATTTGAGAATACAAATCGCATTATTTTCTTTCCTCTGTTTTTTCTTTACCTTTTCACAAACACTCTTCCATTCACATACTGAGGTCCACCCAATTAAGTGATGAAAATACTTTGAACCAATGTCTATCATCCAGATAATTACTTTGCAAATTGTGTTTGGAGATAGTTCACTAAATATTCCTTCAATAACTTCACATTGAACTCAAACTCATCTATACATATTTCTATCAGCAAGATATCCAACTAACTTTTGAAAAGGCTCATAAGATTATCATTCATTGTTTAAGTGTCAACATATCAGCTGCCCTCTAGCTTAATGGAACAAGTAATGACCCTAAGGCAACACCTGAAATATAAGCAGCTCCAAGAAAACACCTCTCTCATCTTTGGCAGTTGCATCATTAAAAATAGGCACCAGAATTTTCCATAACCTGGATCACCCCATTTGAAAAGTGAAAAGCAGTTGCATAACCAGTTGTTGAAACTTCCGTCACAAAATTAGAATGGAGCAAATGAATGCCAGAGAAAATTGTGAAAAAAATTCAAATCATGCCACAAGCAACGAACTCAAAACCACATGCCTTCATAGCTCAAGAAGCGCCCATCACAACTCAAAGAAAACCCAGATGGGAAAATAGATCAAGTAGCTGAAAAACTAAAATTTAGCCATTCGCTGAATATATGCATCTTTACCCTATAACAAACCCAGTGAAACAACTCATTTCGTCAACACATTCATAGCAGCAATGCAATGCCATGCAAGTCAAGTCTATCAGATCATTAAGCAACACATTCAAGCACATTAAGCAAGACCGAAGCACACAAAATAAAGTAGAGTAATTAACGAAAAGTTCCAAAGTCTCATGCTTTACTAAATAAATTCCTCAGAATGAAAAGAAAAGTAATTGAAGCAGTAAAACCTTGATATTTAGCAACTTCTTCTCCATCAAAAAAGAGCTTAAAAGTAGGGTAAGAGTGGATATCAGCTTTAGAACAGACAGATTTGCTGGCGCCGCAGTCCACTTCTCCAACCTCTATTTCATCTTCCCCCTCCATTGCCTTCCCAACCTCTTCCCACAAGGTCCCCAAATTCTTACTGATAATAAATAAATATAAAATTAAAATATAATTATAGTATTAAGCAGAGGATCAATAAATAAAATCACTTACCAATGCTTACACCATGGAACACAAAATTTGACAAACCATGCCGTGTCTTTCTCCTTCACCTACATACATAATTATTATTGTTATTATTTAAATAAAACACATAAATAAACCCAATTTAATTATTAATAATAAAAGAAAGAGTTAGAACCACCTTGTCAGAGAATGTCTCAGGAGTTAGGGTTATAACTTCAGCTTTAGAAAGGAAGAGGGAGAGAAATAATGATAATACGATCCAAATCGAAACCGAACGGTTTAGATTTATCATAATTCTTAATCTTAGCTGATTGATGATGATGATTTTCAGCTCCTTGGAATTGTCTTCGTTATCATCACAGTAGTGAAGGAGATCTTATGAGCAGCTGCGCGAGGAGGGAGAGATCTGTTGTTTTCTCTTTTACACCGGTCGTGACAGACCTTTTTTCTTTTTCAAGAAGGGTCTTATTTATTTCAGCCCACAAATACAGGCCCAAAACAATTGTTATCTGCCAGATATAGGGAAGCAATGAGAATTGACGGGTTGTGTTTTTATGATATCTATGTCATATTTATTATCAATTAAGAGAAAAATTAGATATTTATTATTTATTTGTTTGGGTATTTATATAGATATCATACTATTTATCATTCAATATAAATTAAAATAGTACATATAATGATAAAATTATAAATATTATGATATATACACACACATACACGTGTGTATTGTGTTAATAGGATGATATGTATATTTTATATTAAATTTAAAAAATATAAATGTACTATGTATATATATTTATATGATATTATACATGCGTGATTTTTCAGTGTAGCACTAGACACAAATTACTATGAATTGTTATAGTGAAATTATTATTATTGTCTTTGATGAAAAAATTGGATGTCTTTGTTTTAGGAATAATTTGGTCTTTTTCAGTGGCCTATTAGTTGTTAAATGGTTTTCAGGGGTACATCTATCTTTCAACTTTTTTTAAAATAATAAAATGACTTATTTACCTTTAAGGTTAAAAAAATTTAAAACTACTGACCAAAGATATCTCAGTCTTTTCATTATTTAGAGAACAATAAAAAGATATTTTTACCCTTGGCATTAGAAAACAATAGTTCATATGCCCAGAGGCATGTTTTTCCTTTCATATATGTTTTTTTGTTCATTCAAATTCAAGGAGGGCATTTTGATCTTTTATGTTGATTAAATAATTTTTAAATTCAAAAAATTGTTGGCGCGTGCTCTCCATTTGCCAGCGCATATGAGGCGGCTGTGCCTTTTAGGCAACATAGGTGGCGCCAAAACTGCTCTTTTGTTGTGTCGTTGAAAATACTATCACTTCCTCTTCCTTCTAGTGCGATGTGTGATGGAGGCGGATAGGTGGTTTATGGTGATTGTTTTTCCCTTTTCTTTTCTCTCTTTTCCCCTAAAAAGTACACGTTGGCCTTCCTTGATTTTGATATTTCAGTTTCAGTCCTCATTCTTTTGATTTCTGATTTTTGTTCTTAGCACTTTTATAAAAATCTTGTTTGTTTTCAATTTGTCATTTTTTTTTTCAATTAGGCCTTTATTCTTTCGACTTCTAATTTTATTTCTTTACCTTTTTGTTAAAGTTTTATTGGTTTTCAATTGCATTCTATAATCAATTTTTTTGGTGTATTATTTTTTTCAATATGGTCATCACTATTTTGATATTTTTTCATTTTGTTAAAGTTATTTTTCCTTTTTAATTTAACCCTTCAATCTAAATTTTTTTTGTTGTCCTCTAATTTATTTTTTATTTCAAATTTCACCTTTATTCTTTTAATTATAATTTTTTTTATTTTAGATCATTTTATATAATTGATTTTTTTCAGTTTTATCCTTCAATGTTTGATTTGTTGGGGATTGAACTTTATAATTATTTTTTTATTATTTATGGTGCTTCCAGTCTAATGACCTGGGTCATGAGTTTAAAAAGTTAAAGCGAATCAACATTTTTTTGGGTCATTTTCTTTTATAATTTCATTGTTTGATATTATTTTTTTTTAGAAAAATATTGTCTTTGTGGTTTTTTTCAATTTCTTTTCTATCAAGTTATGTTGGTCTTATGACTCGGGCTATAGGTTTTGCAAGTTAACCCGAGTTGGATCACCCTTTATTACATAGATCATACGTCTATCACAATATCCGTGATTCCATCGATAAAAAGTAATTTTGACAAAATTAATGTCTAAATACCGATGAAATAATCCATTGGTAAAATAAAAGTGATTTTTAGAATGGTACCAAACTAGTTGTAGAATATTATTGTCATGGTACATTAGTCATTACATCACAAAAGTTACCGTATTTCTAAAGGACGAGTTGTGTATTACGTTGTTCATTAGTACATCATGTGAATTAAGGCATTTACATTACAAAAAAAACTAAAAGATCTTAGTCATGTACTCTAGATTGTGAGTGTTTTCAATGTGAATTAGAGTAGTGCTTATCGAGGAGGAATTAATTAATTCTCGCAATAAGTTGTGAGCAATTTGCTTTTTGCTATTTTTCATGGTGTGCGTGACGTGCTTTGAGTTGCTAGTTGTTTGTTGTCAGGGGTGTTTGGTGGGCTGTCATTCTCTTGATTTGTTCAATATGAAGGGTTTGGTAGTTAGATACAAGCCTTACCTACGATGTACCTGGTTGCGTGGTTGTTCTTGAGAGAGTGTTGGTCTAGTGTAGTTGGATGAGATTTTGGTTGATTTTGCATGGGATGATAGTGGTTTATTTAATGTTTCTCTTTGTTCTAGGCAAGTATAAGTGCTCTATCACTACGCTGAGTTGTTTTTTTAATTATTTCTTTTGGATTTTGTTGGATTCAAGGGATTGCAGATGAATTTTACGTCTGAGATTGATTGGGGCAGTCATGCTTATATATATATATATTGGTTTATATAATATTTAATTAATAATTCATTCTATCTTTTAAAGAGTCAGGCAAAGTTTATATAGTTTCACCGGCAACAATTGTTTTGTTTGTTGGAGCATTTTCCACGGGTCTGGTTGTCTGGGTTGGGTGAGTCTGTTTTGTTCTTTGTGGTTTGGGATTTTAAGGTGTTAGAATCTCTGTGTTCTGGTTGGGTTCTCGAACATTGCTGGTGCAATTTCTAATGTTTATTTGTTTTGCAGTTTGGCGTTGAGGTGTGCTTAGGCTCTAGTGGTTGTTGCAGTTCTTAGTTAGTCAACGGTCTTTGTACTGACCAGGTTGGTTTCCTATGCATTTTGATTTTGTGTTACGTTGCTTGGTTTTTGTTTGGTTCGTTTGATTTTTTGAAAAACTTGAAGGTTGATGTTTGTGATTGGAATGCATGATTTTTATTATGGGATTAAGCAACTATTTTGGATTTTCTAGCACTTGAGTTGGTATGCTCTTTTTCTTTGATACATGCCTTATCTATTAGGGTTTTGATTGCTTTATGTTTGTTTAGGGATGTTTTGATTGCCAGTGTTCGTGGGCTTGAAAGTCAGCCAAGTCCACATGACGTGGGTCTGACATGTTAGTCAGACCCAAAACCCTTGGACTTGGTGGTTTGTCAAGTCTAAAGTGCGTATACTTGACAGGACAACCAAGTCCACAATAACGTGGGTCTGGCATATTTGTCAGATCCAAGTAATGTGGGCCATACATGTTTACCGTACTCATAAAAAATTGGTGGATAACACCGTTTAGAAAAGATTTGGTGAAATAGCACACTTTTACCTTGTCACGCTTTAAAATAGCGATATTTAGTAAATGCCGTGCTTTTGAAGCGCAACAAGGTGAAAGTTCAATCATTTGGCTCAACTGGTCAGTCAGTTGGATCCAGTTGTATTAACCAGTCTATTCTTTCATATAAAAACCATAATTTTATGAACCTTTTCTTCCAAATATGTTTTATGAGTGAAAAAAATACATCTTGCCCAACTTGTAGACTAAAAAATAGACTCCAATTAAAATCTTAAAAAGTTATTATTCACATAGTAATTGTTCTTTGTTTTTCAATGTTAATGATGTAATTGTGTTTATGATAACGAGTGATTCTAAGCAATTAAGTGTGGGCTTGTCATAACTAAATGAGGATTTGCCCCAAACAGATTGTGTAGATGGCCTAGTATATGTATTTATGGACTAGTGAGACAAATCTAAGCTCAAGAAGAGGTTTGGTTATGTCAGACCGGAATAACAGATCAAAAGGGCCATTGCTTTTGATTTGATAGTTAGATTGCGCCTAAATTTTTACAAAAGTTTTTCGAAAGCTATTTCCCCTATAATAACCATTGCGTAGCTACGTGGACTATCAGATTTTTAGATATAAAAAATCTCACCTAGGGCTCCCGATTTTGACAACTTTGAGTTTTTCCTTGTTATTTTCGGAACCGATTGACCGGTTTAACTGACCATTATAAACTGATCGATCAGTTGAGCTAGACGATAACACAATTTCACCTTGTTACGCTTTAGAAATGCGACATTTAGTAAATATCGCGCTTTGGAAGCACGTCAATATAAAATTATGCTATTTCACTAAATGTGTTTCAAATAATATTTTTCTATTAATTTTTTACATTTACTAGGTTAATTGCACAATTTATTAAAATGAAGTGGAATTTAATCTTAACACTTTAGCTCTTCACTCTCTTTCCATTCAGTGGCTCATCAAACTAGCCTTTGAATACATCTAGTAAGAGGACTATTATCATTCTTTTATTTTTACACCTTTTAGTACCTATAAACATTAACTTGCACCAAGAACACAAATACAAGCGAAGTACAGACAAACACAAAGTGAATGGTATCAACGTCACTTAGCTTCAAAGCTTCATAGAAAGCATGAACTACTTCAAAATTCTTTTTTTTTTGTTCGGTGATTTCTACCAAAATTTATGTCCGTAATCTTATTCCTTAATTTTCTTAATTTTTTTTTTGTTTTTCTTTTCTTTTTTTGAAAGCACAACAAACCCAGAGAAAAATAAGCAATTGTTACCTTCCATTTTCTCTAAAATCACCAAATCTCTAATCACCCAAACATAATTCAAATTGAAAAGCCCAACTTGTTGAAAAACCTAGATCTTATAGAAGCTAATTATAACATAACCTTTAAAAGCAACTTAATCTCACTGAACTAGGAAACCAAAACAGAATTGATATAAAAATAAAGATAAGACACCAAGAATTAAAGAAATCTCAAATTAGGGTTTGTGGTGTGATTTTGTTTCAACAATGTGATTGTGATGGTCCCAATACAAAGGAGAAGAAAGAATAAGAAAAAGATGGGTGAGGTTAATTAAGGTGAAGAAAGAGAAGAGGGAGAGGGAAGATAAAATTAAGTCAAAGATATTGCTGTTTTTTCATTAAAATTTAAATCTGAGTAAAAAGAGTCAAGTTATTCTTTCCTTAAATATTGAACACGAGAAATATTTATTTAAAGGATCAACTTGAAATAAAATTATGTAGAATGATTAATTTAACTACATGTCAAAAGGAGGGAATGCATGGTACAAAAATAAAAAGGGTACCATTGTAGTTTATATCCATATAATGACCAAAATACCAAAAAAAAAAAAAAAAAAACAAAAACTTGTAAATCGGTTATTTTGAGCACCAATGTCCAACAAATAAAACCAGGGAGACAGAAAGATTCTTATGAGTGGTAAAATGGCATCATCATCTACAACATCAATTCTTTCATAGAGTTCTTCTTCTTGGCTTCACAGTTTTGTTGGGCCCACAAACGAAATCTCTAAATTACCAGATAAAAGAATGCCCATATTGGTTTTAGCTTAGAAGAAAGCCAAAAAGACAAGAAAGGTAATAATAAAATTGCATAACCTGAATTGGGGTCATTTCTTTCTCTCTTAAACTGTGTTTTCTTAAAGAAAGATCCAGTCTTATCGTGTTGTTTTTTTATTTCTTGGCTGCCAAAGAAAGAGCCTATTAGGTTTTAGTTTTTTTAATTAATGGGTTTATTTGCATTGTTGTGTTAGATAATATTGAAACAGGATGTGACATATTTGGGAAAGAAAGGGCAACTGGTTGATGTCAAGGCAAGCTATTATAGGAATTTTTTGTTGCCTGGGCAAAGCTCAGATTGTCACTCCTGATTTACTAAAGTAAAGTTTAACTTGACCAATACATTGATGTTTTTATGTCTTAATAATTGTGTTGAGTTATTTGAATATTGTTTTGATTGTTTCTGGTTTTTTCAAATAAATAATGCTTTGAAAGAAACTTATCATTCATTTTCTCAATTTGAATGAGATATTGATGGATTAAATATACTGGTTAAAAGTGTATATCCAGAACATGTAATGCATTAGGTGGCCTATATAGATGTTAGTGGAAATTGTAAGAAATGTTTTAGGCTTGGATATCTCTTTTCAAATGAGATGATTCTACTTATGGTATGGAATAAACAACAACAACAACAAACACACGCTATAATACACCTCATCCATCTAGACTTAAAGGGAGACATTGTTTTTGGTTAAACTTGGCTCATCATATGGATGATCTGATAGCAAGATGCCTCTGGTAACTTAACAAGCATCTCTTTCACTCCTTAACATCCATTATCTTAAACAACAAACTTAGTCTAGCTAGCAGTCCTACTTGTGGCAACTATGGAAGGTAAAACACGATCATGAAGACAACTTATCTATGAAAACTATAACTAGATTGAACTTTTAAGAAATCATTAGAATTTGCAATTTTCATAATTGAGTTGGTGGAAGAGGAAGACCAATGCAGCTGACTTTAGTTAATGGGAACTTAAGTATAGTTAAGTTGAGCTTTGTGGTTTCTTTTTTCCTTTCCTTATTTTCCATGTTCATGTATTGAGAAAATAAGGAGAAAAAACCCGACCATTCCCACAATTGAATTGCACTTAGTTTCTTTTAACCCATCCCATGACACTTCTTAAAGGAATAATGAATATGAACTTGATGAGAATTAGAAAGACGGATAAAGAATAAAAGAAAAAGGTAAACTTGAATGGTGGTGGAGTCAAAATTTAACAACATACACAAGAAACCTTTGCCATCATGTATTTGTCTTGTTCATCACCTTTGTTTACTTTGTGAAATGATAAAAGTAGAGTGATTGGTGCCATTGTCATCTAACAGGTTTTGATATGTTTTTACCATTGGATTTTCTTATTAATTTGCCTTATTCTTTTCAGTGTATGTAAGAAATCAAGAATTGCATAAAAAACTTGTTAGGACATTCAAAGTCACACACAAAAAAATAAAATAAAAATCATAGTTCAGGTTTTAAAATATTCATTGGCTTACTTATATTACATTACATGGCCAGAGAGCTTTTATCTTCTTATTTCTGACAGTGCAGTATTGATTAGAAAGTAATAGAAAACAATATAAGACACGGGGTATTGGTTAGACTCCAGGACATTTATTTTTTGGAATTATGGATTATTGTACCAGATGCGTGATGGTCCTGACTTGTTTCATTAAACTCTTGAAGATATGATGCTTCTTAATTATCCATTTATTAAAAAACAAATCTCCAATAACTTGTAGCAAAACTCATTGGAAGATCTGCTGGCCAAATGTTCCCACACAAGTTTTGCTTAAGGTTTATGGTTAATGAAATTTCTCGATAACAAGTATATTTTTTAAACTTTGTATGTTTGAAAATTATTTATTTGCTTATCCAACACTAATTATATTGCATTCTCTTGATTTCCAAGGAAATGCGAATGGAAAAGGCAAGAATTGAGGCCGAGAAAAAACGAGTAATGAAATGCAACACATATATGTCACTATTAATTGTCTATCTTGTGTACTTCTTTTTATTGCTATCATTCATATATATCTTCAGGTAAAAAAGGAGGCACAACAACTTGCACTCATATTTGAAACTGATGGAGCATTCAAGGTGAAGCACAAATGGGGGAAGGAAAGGTAGATATTTGGGACGTGAGTTGGATCCAATATAACATTTGATTTCTTATGTTATTCATAATTCATTATTCGCATGTCCTGTCTAAATGAATGTATTTTGGCAGTGTAACTGCTTAAGATCTTGTTGACATAATCAAGGCACAAATTTAGAGGTATTGTCTTCCATCTATGCAGAATTACCACCATGTAGACACTTTCCACTAACATGACTATTGTAAATTGACCCTAGAAATTTATTAGTAACTCAGGAAACATGCATTTCTTTTATCAAATTCTCAAGACGGGTTTTGTAATTATTCATGCACCTTAGAATTATGATAAGAGAATATGTGCTGTTTTGTTATAGAGGACACCATAGCCACCACACTTCTTCAACCATAAAAAGCAACTTCTTCTGTGTTATTTCAAGTGTTGATTTTTAAATGTTTGTATGCCTTTTAAGAAAGGCAAACATGTGAACAAGTCCACAATACAGTTGGTTTGATTCATTATGAGAATATATATTATTAATAATTATAATGTCTTAAAACCAAAATTTAGAGGAAAAAACACTTCAAAATGGAATTTAGAAAGACAGTCCTTACATACCTTTATTGGTCTCCTTCAATTTGCTTGTTATTCCATTGGAACTTTCAAATATATACCATTTGAGCTCATAATACTAGTATTAAGGTTTAAGATTTGAGATGCATTTTTTTTTCATGCAGTTTATATTTAATCCTTTAGTTGTATTTGGTCAATAGCGTAGCTATCAGGATACAAATAGAGTGTTCTAAACCCAATGACAGTTCAGTTTACACCAGGCATGTGTGCATATGTGTCTACATCTGTGTGGCTTCATCCTCTAGTTGTATTCATCTTTCCCTTCCATCCCCTTGTATTTTGCTTATTGTTTTCTTCACTGATCAATAGGGATGTAGGACAAGCGAATTGTTTCTCTTCCAGAAATCAGGGAAACAAGAGAATATATTGATGAACTTAAGCTTCACCTAGAAGTTACTATTCAGGTGAGGCTGAATGTCTATGCCAACTAAGGGCAAGCTATTTTCTGGAGCTACTCTTTGAATAGATTATACTTGCGCGTAACTCGCATCATTATGGTATGTGAGCATAATCTCCCTATTAAAATCAGAGAGGAACTAGTTTCCTAACCACATCTTTAATCTTTCTTACTATGGATCCTACAGTTTGAATACCTAACAATATTTTTGTAGTCTAAATTCTTTTTTTCTGTTAATTGTACTGTGACTTGTTGATTCCTTTGTGATTCAAACACCTATCTCTTATGACTCAACTTGAGCTCACATGTCAAGAACGTATTTAGGCACTCAAATTTCTACCTTAGATGAGCAAATCAGTGCTCTATATTTCATTTTACTTTTTGCATTATAGATCTAATTTTAAAAGATAAGTTATTAGGTAAATAACAGTTCTATTGTTCAGCCGAAGAATAATAAAAGATAGGTATTTACCAAAATGCAAGATAAAGATAGGGTTAGAAAAAAAAATAGCAGTCGTGATCCTCGCATATTGTAGCGTCTGGGGTAGGCTTTATGGCCTATAGAGTTCCAAAGTTATTTAGCGTGTTTATAACGTGGTGTAAAGTGCTTTTCAATTAAAAATGCAATAAAATGATGTTTTTTTATAGAAATTTTATTTTTATTTTTTACATTAGCACATCAAAACAATAAAAAAAGCACATAAAAAACATCAATTCAATGTTTTTTCAGGCAAAAAACAATTTGAAAAATAAAAGCTATTACAATGTCAAACAAACACTTAGACTACTTTAAAGTTTTAGGGTGAAAATGCTATGCCATCCAAATTCAGTGACCATGATGCAAAATTGCTTCATTAAATACTCATATAACAAATATTTAAGGATAATATGTGTTACACTCGACATCGCGATGACCTGTTCTCTTTCCTTGAAACTTGAATGAAATGAGTCTTTTTATGAATGAGAGGGAAACAGTCTAATCTTTTGAAAAAAGAGTCGTCATGTAGTATTATGGTCAATAAAAACCCTAACTGGTCTTAAGAGATTTGCAGTAAAGAACTAATTATGCTAAAGAAAAAATATTATTGCCCTTAAAATATTCTACCTAAAGTAGGTTACATTGCATATCTTGTCCTAAATTGCTAAGGTCTTTTTGTGTTTAAACTATTGGTGGTCTATCTATTGATGAATGCAAATTTACTGCGATGAGTTAAATCCTGATAACAAATTCAACACCTATCCATTCTAAAAGTCTGGTTGGTTTTTGTTATTCTTAATTGTTTGGTGAGTTAACAACTTTAAAGTGGTAATCTCATATCACAACTTAAGTTATATCCACTAATATACTAGTGAGCTTATATTAGGTCCCTTAAACCCAGCCCAAATCCTAAAAACAAGTATATGAAAGGTGCCTAAAAAAGGTTTACCTGTTCTATGATACCTTATATATTTCTAACTTCGGTGTTATGGGATATTGGATTGAAAACACTCATAATTAGTGAGTATTTTAAGAAATTTAGTTTTACCTTTAACCGAAAATTTCACCGCTTTTTTGCTTTGAGAAAATTATGATGAGAGGTTATTCTTTTTAATATCCAAGTATTGGCTCACTGTGAGTTCATACTCAAATATTAAAAGTGAATAACATAATAATTTTTTTTATTAGGTTTTAAAATGGGCATTGGACCTATATGGATGATGAAAATGGGCTTTGACCCAAAATCAATTTTAAAGATCCGCCCTTAAATCACACAACAAACTAACATCTCAAGTTTTCACAATCAATCCCAACAATCCGCAATTAAACTCAAATCATAATCATTACATCACAATATTCA
>Ga0307518_10003127_pt1 | contig 11975 bp, 5 predicted proteins | sample 25_EM_MG_FD_203889 | JGI IMG/M metagenome (GOLD analysis project Ga0307518, IMG submission 203889) | Populus trichocarpa ectomycorrhiza microbial communities from riparian zone in the Pacific Northwest, United States - 25_EM | ecosystem: Host-associated > Plants > Roots > Unclassified | place... | reverse complement strand
ATTCATTCTTGTATTTTTCAAATTCAGTTTTGAATTGATATATTTGAGATCAAGTATCTTTTTTCAAGTTTCCTCCTATATTTTATATATAAAATAATTTAAATTCTCTTAACATCGATAAATCATCAACCTAACTAATGATTTTTTTAATTCTTTTAATATAATTAATTTTAAATTTTTAAAATAAAATAAATAGCTTTAAATGTAATATAATTATTTTAATTCTCCATCCAAGAATTTTGATTATATTTTTTCTAAGAAATAGTAGTTTAAATATCACTTCTTCTTTGCCTTAGAGAAACACTAGCAGCCTTAAACTCTCTCTTTTCTTTTCTTTTTAATATAAAACAAAACTTTTTAAGATATAAAATTAGTTTATATATAAAATTGATCTGTTAGTTTCAAGGTTACTGAAGCTGAGGGTATTTAAGTTATTTAGTTAATTTTTGTTGAGATGATAGTAAAATACCAAAACAAATAACACATCATCTACCAAGCTGGGTAACATGTCATCAGTTAAAAAAAAAACACGTTGTCCGCCATTATAAGGAACACCATGGTATGCTAGGATCATTTATGCATAGGCCTTTCCTTGTAGGCCACTGCCATGCGGGCCATTTTTATTTTTTTTTGTATTTTCATTTTTTTTAATCTAATTTTTTTTATTAATAACCTCTCTTTTATTTTTTAAAATTTAAATTTTATATATATATATATATATATATTGATGATTTGAATTGTTTCTATAATTTATTTTTGAATTTTCTTTCCATCTCAAATTTTAAAATAAACAAGTTGTATTTGTATAGTTTATTTATAAAAATAAAAATCATATATATTTAATGAGTAGAATTAACCTCCAAAATAAAATAAAATATTTGCAGTGCATTAATTGTTTTTCCTTACAAAGAAGATTAGCTTCACGCAACGTTTATGAATATTATTTGATTTATTAATTTATTAATTTTTTTTATTTATTCTATTAAACATGAATATTGTCTTTATATTTTTTAATTAAAAAATTTGTGAAACCAAAAATTTCATTTATAATTTTGTAGCCTTTTTTTTTTTGTTAAAAAATACTTTAAAATCCTACTCGAATCGTAGGGTGAGTATAGTAACTAGTAGATTGACTAAATTAACTTGCTTTTAAATATAATTATAAATTTACAATAGTGTGATATTGATATTAAAATTAAAAAAAAAAACTAAAGGAGAAGGATAAATTATTGTAGCTATACTTGTTCATTGTGATCTGATGAAATTACCCCTAGCATAAAAATATTTTAAACTAAGCATTTGAGGAAAGGTGGTCTTTAATACTTTGTGTAGGGTTAGGGTAGTAATTTTATTTGTTGTGCACAGTAAAATTATTGATTTATCCCTACAATAAAAAAAAACTAATACCTTTCAATAATCGGTGTTATACTCTTTTTATTTTTTCTTTAAAATAGTAAAATTACTTTATTAATCTTGAAGATAAAATCAATGTAACTCTTTTATAAGACCTTTTCGGAACATGCATAGTACATGAGTGGACGAACCCACATCCTTCAGGAGGAGGGTGCTAAGTCGTCGACCACTAAACACTGCCTCCTACGGTAGCGTTTAAAAGGCCTCGGCACTTCCTTTACGATGGAACAACACGTGCATCAATGAAAGTGTTTGTAAGGTCTCGACGTCCCCTCAACAATGAGCGACGTGCGCATCAAATGGGTGTCTGGTTTATCACCGACATCCATTTCTTCTCTCTCTCTCTCTCTCTCTCTCCCCTTCTTGAATTCAACATTAACCTATACAAAAATTCAGACTAGCCCCTGCAATTTATTTTTCCTTGGCATTTGGTATCTGTCATTTTAATTAGTATTTTTTTTATTTTGAATATTCTTTTAAATTATAATTTTTTTTTAATTTTACCTCCTACCATTTTTTAGTCTTTCAAATTTTGTCTCTATTCTTTTAATTGTCATGTGTTTTGTTTGTGATTGTTTTTTAGATTTGTTTTTATAATTTTATCCTTATTGAGTTTTTTTCTATCAAATTTGATCGATCTCCTTTCTTTTTATTGCTATCTTTTTTGCTTTAACAAGTTTTTTAGATTGATATTTTTTTCATGATTTTATCTTTCAAAAATAAATTGGTTGATAATTAAGCTTCTTAATTGAACTCGGTTCTAAGATTTTCACACGTTGTGAGTTTTAGAGATTAAACCAAGTTTATGAGGATCACCTAGTTTTCTCTCTCTCTCTCTTTTAAGACTGATTTTTTTTATCTTTTTTTTTTAGTTTTGCTTTTTTTTTTTATGCTTTGCTTTCTATTGGATTAGTTCCGAGTTCATGACAAGAGTCATTGATTTCAAAGCTTAACGTGGTTGAATTTTTATTTTGCCATTTTTTAAATTGTTTTATGTTAATTTCATCCTTAACATTTTATTTATTGAAAATTGGTCTTTGTACTTTCTTTTTCATTTTCTTTCTATTAGATTATCTCGATCCTGTGTCCATAGTCGCTAGCTGGATTAGCAAGTTAACCTGGATTTATTCATATTTTTTCCATTGTTTTTTTAATTATTTTTTTTCATTCTTCAACATTAGATTATTTGATAATTGAATTTCATGATTTTATTCATTTTGTTTTCGAACTCAATTACCTTGGTATTAAGACTAAGTCAAAGATTTTGCATCTTGATCTAGGTGGACTCGAATTGAGTTTTTTTTTTACCTTTTTTAATTATATTCTTCCTTGATTCTTGTCCTACAATATTTTATTTTTTAAAGATTGAGTTTAAAATTTTTTCTTTTTATTTTGCTTTTCATGGAGAGTTATTATGTTCTCTTTTGATTTATTAGGAATTAGTATTTGAACTTCATTTTTTTTCAACTTTTCTTTCTTTGATGTTATCTCATTCTTATATTCATGATCGTGAAGTTTGCTAATTAACTTGATTTAATTAAGCTTATTTTTATTTTTTTTAAGTTCTGCTTTTTAATATTAATATTGACTTGTTTTTATACTCTAAATGGGCTCAGATTGAATTCCTTTTACTTTTTTCTGTTAATATTTTTTTACATAAAACATATTAACCAGTCACATACCACATGCCACGAGTCTAGTCAATTCTGAACTCTGTAAAACCAAATGAAAGACTTTAATTTTTCTTAAAAAACCGTTCTTAAAACATAAATTACAAGAAACAAAGGAATCTTTAAAAAGGTAATCTTGTAATGGCCTATTTCCCAGTATTCAAGAGGGAAAATATGGTATTAATTTTAGGATCGGACTATAATTTCCTTTAAGATCATGGAAGAAAATGAGAATTCTTAAAATTATAATATATTGCACAATAAATTGGGTGAAATAACCTCTCCACTTTGAAGCAAAGATAACTAGAGACCTTCGGTCCAATTAATCCATACACGGTGGCCAATTTATTAGCAATGGAGCTGGATTAATTTACAAGAGGCACATCGCCTTTTAAGTGCGCAGGTTTTTTTTTTTTCCCGGATAGAAAAAGGGCCGAAAGCCAAACAAGGAAAAGGAGCCCCACTTGCAGACTTTAAAATCCCCTAGTACTTGAATTTAATTTATATAAGTAAATCCAAGTGAATCGATTTAATAATTGAATTACTATTTCTGGAACAAATTTATTATTGTAAAATTCTATTAAAATTGTTAACTAGAAATAAAATAATTTTCTAAATTTACCCCTTTCATATCTCAACCTAAATAGATCTCTCCTTAACTTGACGGATACGCCACAGCCACCCTTTCAAAATCCAGGGTTTCAAGGAGAAAAATCTTACATGCTTGAGGCTCATATTTTGGTTATAGGGTTCAAGCTCAAAGTCATCAAAACCCAGATTTATTCGATCGTTATACTCTTCAAAAAAATGAAAATAAATAAAAGCCACTTCTAGCTCAAATATTCAGATTTATTTCTCTGAATCCCCCGACTTTCTCAATCTATTATAAAAAATATTTCAAGAGCAACATTAAAAATAGTTACAGATGCACTGTAAGGCTTGAGAGCATCAGTTCTTCTAATTAAAATTCCTTACAAAGTGTAAGCCAGATTGGTCCTTCACGAGAGACTCCACCAAAAAGCTAAGTCTTATATATATATATATCAAGATTTACATCAAGATTCACAAGTCTATCAGCACATGAGCTAGACTCCCCTTACACTGGAGAGATTTCTGCCCTCCAGTCTCTGCGTGGAAGATTTATACCTATCTTGGAAAAATAGCATAAAGGCCTGCCCTGTCCTTGATCATCTGCCAAAACATGTTTAACCACTTGGGAAGCTACTTCAAGATGCAAACATCTGATTCCCAAATTCCATAACCAATCCAGCTGCAAATCCTGCCATGAAATACCCCAAGGAAATTTTCCATGCCCTATACGGATCATTCTTGCTGGTTCCATCACTGTCACTTTTATCCATCCATCAAATGGGGGAGACCGGTGCACATGAACGATAGTAGTGGGCTTATAAGATGGCCTAAACCAGTGAGATTTAGATACACTAAGTACAAATGACATTACCAATTTAAAAGGCAAATCAAAACCTCCAAGTTCCAATTTATTTATTTACTTCTTGATACTCTGGTAAGAGAACCAAAAACACACCGCTGCTAAAATCTAAGAACACCCTTCATACATGATGACGACGTACGTCCGTAAAATAGGTCTTGCAATTATAAGAATACATTAGGGCACATCCTTGGGTATTTAAATTCCTGTAGCCTCTTAATTCTCTTGTCAGCACACCTCCTCTATCCATTTACTTTGTAGCTCAGTACCTGGAATTTTTGTATTCAAAGATGATTAATTTCTATAAGCAATGGTTGTGCTTAGAATAAAGAACTCATAGTTAAATTAAAAGAGGAGTTAATTTCACGGATCAGTAGTTCGCAGAATCCTACAAATTCTTCTCTATAAAAAAAGATTTTTGGAGCCTCGTACAACAAGAAGAGTTAATGACTATATTATCATTAATGATATATTCTAGTCACTGAAAAAATATATTTTTTAGTAATGTAAAAGTTAGAAAGTAAAGAAAAAGTGTTCTACATTAAACAGATAAATCATATAAATTCTACATCCGTGTGATTCGCTTCTTGAATAGAAAACTTAACACAGGAAATTAAACTCAAAAAATTAACAACAAAATACTAAAATACATTTGATAATTCATAAAAACTACAAAGAAAAGATTAAAAAAAAAGAAGCAAAATAAAAGGAGTTACAAGGTCGAAATGTTACCTTAATTAGGATGCTTGCTTTGGTTCGAGGTCACTATCCTTGTTTATCTTTGCACATAAGGCATCAATAATCAATTGGAGAACATTCTTCTCTTGTTCTAGTTTCATGTTTTTTTCTCGAAGTTGAAGGAGGTTTAAATAGTCATCATTGTTAATCTTCTTAATCAGCAAATCCATTTCTAATTTCAGCCGTTTATTTTCGCGCTGAGGATCCATATTATCTTCGATACTAGCCTGCAATCAAAAGAAAGAAATGGAAACGCCCGTGAGATGATTACCGAGTTCACTTCCTCGTGTAAGCTTGAGTGAGATTCAGCTATTAAAAATAGCAATGGAAACGCTAAGTTTCATCAAGCTACACACACACACACACACACACACAAACAACCAATTTTTTTTATTTTTTTTAATATAACTGCTTGCTAGCTAGGGAGACAAAGTACCGAAGACTTTTGGACATGCATAACCCTAAATTTCTAATTAATTATTAAAGCATGCCAAAGAATTACCTCATATTTGATTCATGTTGCATTCACTAAAAAGGTGAGTATCTTTAATTAATTAATGTGAGATTCTCAACTTACATATAAAAAATCTCACAACCACTCGTGATTTCTTCCACGTTGATTACTTATTAATTAGTTCTTTTATGATTTAGTCTATAGCGATCTGAATGAGGCTTCACCAAACTTAATTAGGGCACACAACTCTCTATATCTTACTCAATAGGGGAAAGAGGGAAAGGCATGACCTTTGCTCAGGTTTGATATAAGCTTGTTGTGGTGAGAAGAGAGGAACTACCCTCTCCTTTTGTAAACATAATGAGCCCATGAAATGGATGACACAGAAAATTGGATGTCAAACAAGATTCCAGCAGTTAATTACCACCACTTAGCTAGCTCAGATAATTTGATCTAGATTATTGCATGTATAATGTGGTGATCATCGGCAAAGTGAAAAACGCAGGAGGTAAGAAGAAACACTCACTACTTGCTTCGAAAGCACATCCACGACTGCATTTTGCCCCTGAAGCTGGGCCTTCAGTTGGCGAAGTTCATTCTGTAGCAGTACTGTCATTTCGTCTTTCTGAGATTGCACCATCTCTTGCAGCTTAACTTCTTCCCTTTTGAAGGAGTCATTCTCTCTATTTAATTTCTTATTTTCTTCAGTGAGCACAAACAATTCTTGCTCATTTTTCTTTTTATTTTCCTGCATGATATTTGATCAAAACATAAGAATTACAGAAAAAAATCTAAATAAAAAGATAAGAAGAGACACAATCAGTTAACTACCCTGCATCGTCGCCGATATGCCCTGTCGGTCGCTCTTTTCTTTTCAAGATCCTTGGCAGTTTTAGGACCTTTTCTTTTCAGCTTAGTATGGGCAGTAGGAGACTCTCCAGGTAGAGGTGATAGGCACTGCCCGATTGGAAATGGGTTCAGTACTCCATAGCCGGCGGCGGTTTCATCGAGTGTAGATGTGTTTATTCCAGCTGCGATTAAAGTTTAGAAGAATAAAACCCTTCAAAAAGACCCCCTTTTTATTTTATTTTTTATAACCTAGCAAAGGAATACATTAGGAACAATGGAGAAACCCATGGCGAGAGAGAATGAACATGTAAGGGCACCTCAAAGCAAGAGCAGATAAGGATAACATAGGGAAAAGAACATAAAAAGCTAAGCATGAGAAGGTAACAAATCAAAAGGTTTCCCATAAAGATAAAAGCGCCATTGTAACAGAGATCGAGTAAGAGCATCAGTAATCTTATAGAGAACAAGAAACAGAACATACTCCACTGTCACATAAACAGATATTCAGATATGATTATGTAGTCTGACGCGAATACAGGTTGACTCTAACTAGTTCCTGGAAAATAAAGAACAGGACGTAGGGAGAATTAATTACAGTTCACATGCAGTACTACTTTGGTTTTCTCCTAGTCGGTAAAATCAATGCTTGGGAATCAACTTACTTCTATCAAGCCGAGGCGTCATATCTAACAGTTCACCAGCCCCTGCTGTCCAACACAAATTGAGCTGATCCATTAGCTGCTACCTGTAGAAAATTGAAAGCAAACAGAAATCAACTACAAAATAGGATACAACAACGCAAACAAATTAATAGGAGAGAAAATACTTCTTACGTCTCCGTCCAAGAGATCGAGAAGGTCCGTTTATTAATTTATAATAAGGTCATGAAAGCATGACGAGACAATATTTCAGGGGAAAATTGTGCGAAAACGCGCGATATAGAAAGAAATCTGGCGCACGACATGCTTGCATCATGAAGGTATCGTGTCATAACCATGACAAAAACAATCGTGCGATATATGTGCCACTGCCTTTTGTGTTCATTCTTTATCGCTCGGCCTTAAACGGGGCTGTAGTAGTAGAAGTGAATTAAGGACAAGGATGTTGAGTTTAATAATAACAACAAACAAAGAGAAGGCCAATATCATAGCTAGCTAGTACATAAGATTGGAAAAAACAAGTAGGATATCATAGCTAGCTAGTACACAAGATTGGAAAAAAAAAAACAAAAAAAAAAAACACCACCCTTTTGGTGCCCTAATTTGACAATGGTCCACTTAATCAAAGGCGAGTCTTTTGGTCAAATTAAAAGGACCTGGACACTTGGGCATAATTTTCTAAGTCAGTAGATAAAATAAAATAAAAATTAATTCATGACCCTTCAAACTACTCTTGCTGGCAGCTCGTCACTCTTGATCGAGTTTCTCTTTTCTTTTTCTTTTTTTAATCTGTAAAACGATTTACAATATCAAATTTTGAAAGAAATGCGCATTAAGAGACCGAAAATTATATTTGTAAGTAATTATTTTTTTATATAAAATAAATAAAGTTAGATAACCATCAAGCTCTAGCAAAAAGAAAACACATAATATTGATATACAAAAGAGATCGTAATTGTTTTTCTTAACCGAGCTTAGTGACAATAAAAAAAACCTTTCCACAAATAAATCAGTTAGTTTAAATTAAAAAAATCTCTCCCTTCAAAAAAAAAAAAAAAAAAACCCTCCCTCATTTCATCTTTAAATAACGCCAACCATATATCAAATTACAGTGCCGATCAAGTGGTCCCATACTTCATTGTAATCATATAGTATACCAAGAGTGTGAATGGGTTTTAGGAGCACCTGTCTTTTTTCTTCATAGAAAGAGGCTCTTGGGTATATTTTAATTATTGGAGTACTGGGAGTCGCTTTCTTACCGCTGATGGTGCGTGCGTAGTTGGCACCGAGTAATATTCAATAATGTGTGTAGACATGATGAACATCGTATGCGAGGCCCATGAGGACGTGATCGACAAGGTGCGATGCGAAGCCTAATTGTTAAACAAGGTGGTCAAAGCTCCAATACTTTTTTTAAAAGTAGCAGCAGCAGCAGCAGCATGGTATTCCTTTGCCGTTTCTCTAATTCTGCAGCAAATTAAATCAACTGCAATGCCACTGATCAGTGTTTCGAAATAAAGTGACAAATCTGGATCCTGTTTTAGGATATGTTCCAAGGCAACTGGGATTATGCGCTCGAGTATTATAATGGATTATACAAGATTGTTGGTAAGCAGACTGAAAGTAATTATTATGCCAAGTTTCATGATGTGGTTCATAATGTTAAGAACAGTGGACAGCTTGGATTTATACAATTCTTGAGAGTAATATCTTAGAAAGTAGATATCCCTAATACATGAATGCAGATCTAAATTAACAACTCTTATTAATGGTTCATCGAGCAAGGAGTTTGGAGTGGAATGTTAATTACGTATTAAACAGCGTGGAATGTTAATTCTTATTAAACTATACGTTCATAAGGTTAATTAAAACCTATTTTTTTTAAAATACCCTTACAATTAAACTATAATGATTTACAAATATTAAGAACATTTTAGGTATAAAATATAATATTTATAATATCTTATTAAAAACTATCACAAAATTTTTAAAATCTTTTTGGTCCATGTAACTTAGAAAGTACATCATGAGGATCTTTTTAATTAACCTTATGAACGTTTCAGGGTTTATATTATAATTAAATTAATGCATAGATGAATAGGCGCATCACTTTCGATCCATGATTATACTATTGGATCTCACTTTGCTCTAGCCCTTGGTATCATCATCACTAGTTTTAATTAAGTTATCATTTCTTCAATTACGAGAGATGTCTTGATCATGTTGAAGGAAGAAAAGAAAAGAAAAATATTCACATCATTACTTAAGATTCTAAAATCGTGGAAAGTTGAAATGAAAAAGACAACACATTGGTCCCCTCGATCGTCACTCGGATCTGACATTTTTCATTTTCGAAAAGCAAATCAAAATATAATTCACTGATAGATCGATCAAAGCTCCATGTTTGGTTTCGTAACATTTAACTGTTTTACCAGGATTCAAATTTTGGTAGCAGTCATAAACCATCATATATAAATTCATAATTTCCTAATTAATAGCATCGGTGTCATTAATTAGTTCTTGAAATAAAATATATAAAAAAAAAAGACAAAAAAAACATTTGTTCCATGAAACTGTCCAATTAATATACCACTCCATATAAAAACCTTGTACGATAATTAATATTGAGCAGAACACAAACATGTTGTTTAAAAATAAGATAATAATTGTTTTTTAAAATATTTTTTATTTGAAAATATATTAAAATAATATTATTTTTTATTTTTTAAAAATAATTTTTTAATTTCAACACATCAAAACAATTATAAAATATAAAAAAATAATGTTTTTTAAAAAATTAAATTTTAATAAAACACCATTTGGAACGTCGCTATCATCTTGGGTTCTAGATAAGGATTTTCTTTTTTGGGAATAAAATAGTTAGTAAGAAGGAAATTAAATTTTAAAACAAAATTAGAAAAAGGAAGGTAGAACTACTTCTGCAGCTCAAAGCAATCCAGTCTGGTAAAACAAATTAATCTATGAAATAACGATTCTTAATGACAATTTTTCGTCATCAGTCTCGAATTAAGGTAACTGTTCAATAAGGAGTTGTACCTTACAGGGTGTCGTTCAGATTTGCATATAATCTGACAGAAAAGCATGCATGTTTTGTCTGTCCGAGCATCCTGTTTTCTTTTTCGAAAATCACCCACTCGTCCAAACCAAATTAACGTTGTCTTTACTGTGCTGCATGTATCATGTCATCCTAGATAATGATTTGCAAAGTCAATACTCTCATCAATGCAGCTTCAAGTCATCTCTGATATATGAACTTGATTCGGCTCCCATAAAGCTGCTTGATGCAACTATTAATCATGTAATTCTTTCTTCCCTTGTTAATGATCCGTTTTCAAGCCTGGATCATCGGCGTTTTCTACAGAAAACATCTTCAATATTTTGTACTCCTCTTTTCTTCCCCTTCCTGAAGATTATAAATAAACCAAGATAAGCATAGACGAAGGGAAAAATTCTAGTTAAAGACAGATTCAAAACATATTCACGTACCCATAATAATGTCAAGACCAGAACAGTTGTTAGCACCAGCAGAAATATTCATAGTTTCTGATGAATAGCATCTGAACTGGACGGCTGAATGCATTTTGAGGGTTTGTTGGTGAGATGTGGTTGTGAGGAATCATGGGCGAGCTGAGTTCTTTTTAAAATGAAGGTAGTATCCATCATTGACGAAGACTACACAAAGCGCTGCATTGTTTGACGAGGTCACTGCGGTACCATGTGTAACACAACCCTTTTAACCTGTTGTTGAGGACTTGGTTTTATTGGCCGATAAATTTTTATAGATCTTATCGGTTGATAGCAGATAAATTTTAAAAAATCTTATCTAAAAGAAATTATAAATGACCAATAGGCTACTATTAAGAAAATATGGGGGACTTTTTTTCTATCTATAAGAAAAAGGACGAGCACCCTTTTTTCCCCAACCCCATTTTTCAATTACAATAACTTTAGATGGAGTATTCTTACAATTTGTAATGGAGTCATCCTCAAATTCAAATTAAAAAAAAAAACCTGATCCCATTTTTTTTCATAAATAAATAAATTTACGAGAAATCAAATTACCAAAAACATCCTCCATTTGTCACAACTGGTTCTAACCCCTAACCACCACATCAGCAAATTGATGTCCCTTTTAGAAGAAATTGCCTCTCAATATCCTGCATGAACACACAAGCACAGTCATCAGTATGAGCCCTCAGTAAAAAATCTTGAGGCCAACTGTTCTCTGTTGTGAATGGCTACTGCACTAAAAAAGAGGGAGAGTGGCAATTTCAGGTACAAGATCACTAATCCAATACAACTTCCTTGCAAGTTTATAGAAATGCAAACATTTAGATGCATGACATGACACAGACATTCTAGAGATATAAATAATCTTCAAGTTAGTCATACGAGCCACATTTCATTACAAGTCTCTTAAAACTGTTTCAATTACATGTCTTTACAGGTTGCATAACAAAAAAAAGAAGTTTATAAAATCACTTATTTCAAAAAATGAAACCAACAAAGCAATGACTACCGCCATTGTCAGCAAAGCCAGCTAAATGTCGTGAAAATTTTCCTTCTGTCAAATTTCTTTTTGAACTTGTGGTTCCTGATTTGAGCACTTGAACCCAGGAGAGAGAGAAAAGTAATGGAAATGACAGAGCTAGGAAACCACGTATGCTTTCTGAGAAACTTGGCACAAGGAAACTGCATATATATACATTTAGCAAACTATT
>Ga0307518_10003126_pt1 | contig 11975 bp, 14 predicted proteins | sample 25_EM_MG_FD_203889 | JGI IMG/M metagenome (GOLD analysis project Ga0307518, IMG submission 203889) | Populus trichocarpa ectomycorrhiza microbial communities from riparian zone in the Pacific Northwest, United States - 25_EM | ecosystem: Host-associated > Plants > Roots > Unclassified | place... | reverse complement strand
TGTGACGCGTGACGTGTGACATGTAACATCTACTCTAAAGAGGACTATTACTAAGTCTACACTAATATGGGTTGCAGTCTTGTGCGCACTTCGTCGACGGTTTACGCTGGGTGCACGTGCGACTTCAACAGAAGCCATGACGTTTCTTTGTCAGTTCCTTCGTAACCGGACCAATGCACCAGGTAGAGTAACTTGCATGTTCTGCGTCGACGGTCAACCTTGGACTTGAGGATCTCAGAGATCTCAAACTCCGGTTCACCATCAACTTCCACCAGTGGCGGAGGAGGTTGTATCCGGTCCGGTATGGTATTGGGTATGGCTGGTTCGAGTTGGGAGACATGGAAGACGGGGTGAACTGTGTGCATGGAATCTGGAAGGCAGAGCGTAAAAGAGAGGGAGCCTACTTGCGCTATGATAGCGTAGGGACCCAAGTTCTTCTCTGATAGCTTTTTGGATGGTCGAGTGGACCAGAAGTATTTGGCTTTAATGTATACTTGATTGCCTACTTTGAAGTCCAGTGCCGGAGTACATTTGGCATCAGCCGGACCTTGGTAGCGAAGTTGTGCGTTGGCCATTTCTTCTCGAAGGTATTGGTGCAGTGACTTGAGGTCGACTGTGTAGTCACGAGCCCTGGTGGAAGTCATGTCGCGTTCTGGGTAGACAGAGATGTTAGGGTGGTAGCCCTTGTTAGCAAAGAACGGCGAGACTCTGGTAGTAGCACTTGGTGCATTGTTGTATGCGAACTCTGCCAGTGGGAGTAGGTCCGCCCAGTTGTCCTGCTGGTAGTTGCAGTAGATCTGGAGGTACTGTTCCAGTGTCTGGTTAGACTGCTCTGTCTGGCCATTGCCCTCTGGGTGGTAACCGGAGGTGAAGTGGAGGCACATGTTGAGAGCCTTTCCAAGTGACCGGAAGAAGTGTGAGACAAACTCTGTGCCGCAATCTGAAGTGACATGGGCGGGAACACCATGCTTGGAGAATACATGGAGCAGGAAGAGTTTTGAGAGCTCTGGGCTAGTGATGGTGTCATGAGTAGGGATGAATATGGCTTGTTTAGAAAGCCTGTCTACCACGACCAGGATGGCTGTGAAGCCGGTAGATGAGGGGAGTTGCTCAATGAAATCCATGGAGATGGAGTTCCAGGGCTTCTCCAGTATGGGAAGCTGTTTCAGCAATCCGTAGGGTCTATGGCGCAGTGTCTTAGCTCTTGCGCAGGAGGTACAGGACCGGACGTAGTCTTTGACGAAGGTTCTGAGACCAGGCCAGGTATACTCACGCCGGATTAACTCTAGAGTCCAGTTTTGCCCAAAGTGACCAGCGAGTGGGTGGTCGTGTCAATACCGGAGTACCTGGAGATGGAGATCATCCAAGTCCAGTATGTATATGTGACCGTCTAGTCAAAGGAATCCAGCCTCGTCGGTGGACCAATGAGAGTCCGGTGGATCTGCGAGGTGGACCTGGGCAATGGGATCAGAGGGTAGTGCAGAGAGGATGTCACTATGGAGTGTTTCCATGTCCATGATTGCAACTGCACGGAGAACCGGAAACTCTAAATAAGTAGCGCGAAGAGAGTTAGAAAGCTGTTCTTGAGTGAACACTGGCCTAAGATTTTGGGGGTTAACCCGGGTGTAGCCACTATCCCCCTCTTTGGGGTAGACATCCCATCGTCTAGTGAGAGCATCTGGCTTGGCACCAAGTTTTCCAGGACGGAAACGAATGACAAGATTAAACTGTGATAAAAACTTGGACCACCAGGCTTGCTGGTGGGAGAGTACTTTTGAGGTCGAGAAGTACTCGAGATTCTTGTGGTCCGTGACGATGTCTATAGGAGAGGTGGAGCCTTCAAGGTAATGGCGCCAGTTCTGGAAAGCTTCGAAGATAGCAAGTAGTTCCTTATCGTGGGTGTCGTAGTTTAACTCCAGAGCAGTCAAGGTCCGGGAGTAGTAGGAAACCGGACGAATCTCTCTGTTGGCACAGGTGATAGACAGGATACCAGCGACAGTGTAGTCAGAGGCATCAGTTTCCACGATAATAGGGGTGTCCGGAATGAAGTGAGTGAGTATGGGTGTGGTAGTGAAGGCGTGCTTGAGAGCATTGAAAGAGCATTGACAGTCCTCAGAGAAGTTCCAAGGAGCATCCTTCTGGGTGAGCCGGGTAAGTGGAACCACAATATCCGAGTAGTTGAAGATGAACTGGCGGTAGAAATTGGCAAAGCCCAGGAAGGACTGGATGTCCTTCACCTTTCGAGGTTCAGGCCAGTCGGAGATGGTTTGGATCTTGTCCGGAGACATAGTCAAACCGTCCGGAGATAGGTGGTAGCCAAGATACTCTACCGAGTCCGAGTGGAACTCACATTTCTCTGGTTTGGCAAAGAGGCCATGTAACCGGAGTCGGCAGAGAACTTCCCGGACGTGCTGCTGGTGGGACTCTATATCCTCAGAGTAAATGAGGATGTCGTCGAGGTACACGACAATGCAGACATCCAGCATGTGTCAGCAAAGATAGTGTTGACAAACCACTGGAATGCTGCAGGGGCGTTAGTGAGGCCAAAGGGCATTACTAACCACTCATAGGACCCATAGCACGTACAGAAGGCGGTCTTCCATTCATCGCCCAGAGCAATCCAGACTAAATGGTACGCATGCCGGAGATCGATCTTTGAATAGATTTTTAGCACGGCTGGGTGAGTCCAATAGATCAGAGATTAGGGGGAGTGGATAGCGATCCTTTTTGGTGATTTTGTTTAGGCCTCGGAAGTCAATGCAGAGGCGGAGTGAGCCGTCCTTCTTCTTTATGAAGAGGACTGGAGCAGCGTGGGAGGAAGCGGTAGGACAGATGAAACCTGTATTAAGATTCTTGTCGATGAAGGTCTGGAGGGTGGAGAGCTCAACCGGAGACAGTGAGTAGAGAGTTCCCAAAGGAGGAGAGGTACCTTCTTCAAGGTTGATCTTCAGATCGTAGTCACGATGAGGGGGAAGTTCAGAGGCCTTCACCTTGCTGAACACGTCCGCATAATCACGATACCCTGGAGGGACAATGTCCAAGTCTGGCGGAGTAGAGGCGGAGGAAGAACGAGCCTTTGCTGAGTCAGAGGGGCGCAGCTGAAGTTGGTACTTGGTGGATCCCTCTAACTTGCACGCATGCACAAATGTGGCTGCATTGATTAGAGAGATGTGTGGAGAAGTGCAAACCAGAGTGTCGACAGATGGCATGAGGCTGGGGTCAGATTGGCCGAAGAGGCCGGAGACAGGGTTACCAGACTGAACCGGAGAGGGAGTCGATGGGGGCGCTAGCAAACTTGGTGCAGGGGTCCAGAAAGTTAAACTGCTCAGTACCCAGTCAATCAATGGATTGTAGCGGGTGAGCCAGTTATGTCCAAGGACAATCGTGCATTCAGAATCTAACGGAGCGAGGTAAAAAGTCATAGGGGTAACATCACCGGATGCGGGGAATTTCACTGATAGGTTGACGGCTTGAGTAATTACAAAATTCGAGGTACCGTCAAAGAGCCGGAGAACAATCGGAGAAACGGAGTAAGTGGAGAGTGTGTGTCTGAGAGCATATTTGGTATCTACAAAACAGTGTGTGGAACCGGAGTCCACAAGCGCACAGAGTTCTGGTAAATCATAAGACAAGAGGAAAACATGAGGCATAAGGGAATTTAGGTTGTAAAGAGTGGACACGTTGAGGCAGGCCTCCTTGGGTGCACTTCCAGAGTCAATGCAGCTCACCAGTTGTGCGGAGGGCTGGGAGCTGCTTACTCTTTTTTTGACTCGGAGTTGGCACCCGAGTTCAAGTCCATTTTACCGGACTCAGCAGCGATGGCCGCAGCGTGAGCTTTGGCCTTTTTGGTCTTCTTTGGACAGTTGTCCGCGAAATGACTGGTACCTCTGCAGAACATGCAGAGGTTGTTTTCCAGATGCCTTTTGCGCTCGTCTGCGGTTAGCTTCCCGTCCTTACCAAGCTTGTTGGTAAGGTCCGGTCTGGAACCAGATGAGGACTGGTTGCTGGTCGCCTTTGACGAGCCAGAGGAGTTGGCGGAGCTGGGGGAGTTGCCAGTCTTGGATTTCTCCTGACCAGAGTTGGATGAGTTGCCTCCGGAGTTGGAGGACTTGGTTGTGGACGAAGTGGGCTGACTCTTTGTTGTGTGAGAGGCCCTAAGCCCATGTAGAGTCAGGGGCTTCCCAACTTGAGCAATTTCATCCTTGAGATGATCTGGGAGTCCGGAGTAAAACAGGCAGCAGAGCGCACCATCTCTGTAGTCCTGGACCTGGGAGGTGAGTCGGTTGAAGTCTACTATATACCGCGTAACGCGGTGAGCATCCTTCATCCGGAGGTGCTTGAGTTGATGCTCAGCATCAGCAATGGGGTCGTGAGGTCCAAAGGTACTCTGGAGCTCAGCGATGAAATGGACCCAGCTGTCCATCCAGCATGGATGGTCAGCTGGATCACCGGAGTTGAGGAGGTCCGGTTCGAACCATTCTAGTGTCATCCCTTTTAGATATGATTGGGTGAAAGTTACCTTTGCCCTATCAAGGCAGAATGCCTTGGCTCGATCCTGGAAGCATAACTCACACTGGACCAAGAAGGTCTGGAGTTTTTTGGGGTCCATGCCATCAAAGGTGTCCGGTTCACGGACCTTGGCACGGGAGGAAGAGGAGTCGTTGGTACGACGAGAGGAGCGGGAGAGGCGGTTGATGGCGATGGCAAGATTGTGGAAGACAGCCAGACTAGGGTCTAGCTCTTCCATGGCGTCGAGAAATTCATCGTCATCATCGTCATCATTGTTGTTATCTCCGGGGTCGTCTGGATCATCTCCAGGACCATCCTCAGGGCTGAACCATTGGAAATGACTGGGTTCACGACGCTCCGGGGTGGAGTTGCGATGGTAGGGGAACCAATCACCAGAAACAGATTCATGGTGACCTAAGTCCACAGAACCACAAAGGCTCTGAGACACAGCATCTCGACATGGAGTCACAGACACTGTGGGGTTTCGAGCTGTGAAGCTCCGGAATTGGCTAACAGAAGCCGGAGGTTGCCTGCGGTTAGACAGGGCTTGCTGGGCAGCAGAAAGATGGAGGTCATTTACTGCACCTGCTTCTTCAGCGAGTGCGGCAGCAGTACAAGCGCGAGAGCGTGTAGTCATGGTCATGAGGGAATGGAAACTAGCTTGCATACAAAGTTTTGTATAGTGAACCCACACAAGTGTGAGTCTGAAATACTGTCAAGTCCGGGTCTACTCCGGTAGGGGGTCCGGTCAAGTCCGGACGAAGGAAGAGAGCAGAGGGCTGGACAAGAGGTTAGTCTGGCCGGAGTTGGTGACCACATGGATTCAACAACTAAGAATAACGAGCGTCGATCCCTTGTGTAGGTTCCGGTCAAGAGGGGAAGACAGAGACAGAGACAGAGATGGACAAGAACAGGAGTAGATGACTATGGTTGATTTCAGACTGAGGTGTACAAGGTAAACTGGAGGGTACTTATACTAAGTAGAAACTAGGGTTGAGTACATACGGTGACAAGTAAACAGCCTAATAGCAGACAAGGAATGACTGGAGTTAGGACTAGGTCAGGTCCGGTGAAAATGCTACAAGGTATAGGATATATTGAGTTCACGGAGAACTCACGTCAAGACAGGGTAAACGGCAAGGTGTGGTAACAAGCGAATAGAGCTTAGACCAAGGGATGTACTTAACAGGAGGGTATCAGCGCGAGCGCAACTGGAGTAAGTGGTGAGCGACTGGAGTTGAGCTGCAGAGCTGCGATGCGACCGGAGTAACTGGATAAGACCCGGAGTTGGACATGGTCGTAACACAATCACCATGTGGTCAATCAGGTGAATACTAGTAGAAGTCAGTTAGCATCAACTGGAATTGGTGGTTGTGCCTGTGCCAGACATGGGTGCCTTGTTTCACATGCAATGGTTGATTTCCAAAAGGGAGAGCAGTGCGTCTGCGGTTCCAAAATAAAGAGCTTTATTGACCCATGGGTAGGCAAGTCAACATGGATTATTCCTTGGTGCATGCAGTGCATCACAGAATGGACCACCAACAGTGGGTTGTAAACTTCTATGACATCAATTGTCAATACAGCAAAAACCTGCATCGGCGTATAGAAGGGAACCAGTTTGTGTCTCTCCCACCCGGACTAAAGATTCAACTGGGCATTGGTATATGGCATGTCCATGGACATCAATCAGAATGTTTTGTCAGGTATTCCCCTAATTTCATTCCTGGAGTAGGCAATGTGGATGGGGAAATAATGGAGACTCTCTGGTTGTCCTTAAATATTATTTCCCCCTCCACCCGGGGAATGGCCACCCCTCATTGGCAGGAAATGCTGGACTTCCAAATGAACAACAGTAATTTCTTGAAGATGGTCCGCATGCGTGAGTGATGCTAAATATGAGATATGGCAACCGCATTCAAGCATTCCAGCTCTGTCTTTGAAGAGGAAACTGGTTGCTGCACAAAGAAATCTGGCATCCTCTCATGATACCTTTGCAAATTTGGATGAAACTGTGCCTGAAGACATTCGTAATATTTGGCAGGCCCAAGAGAGGAATGCACTTGTGGAGAGGTTATCCAATGCAAAGGCCATGGATATATTCAAAGTCCAGTTGGAAAAGGGTAGGTCCTATGGCAACAAGTACAGAAAAAGGCTGAAATGACACGGAAAGCACTGAGCATTAAATCCATGGAGATTAGCCTCATAGGAATGCAATCTGCAGCAGGGGCACTGCAAGGATCTGCCACATGGATGGCAAGGGCTTTGAAGGTGGAGGAGTCTCAGACAGTGCTCTTATTGGATGCATGCAGGATCAATTCAAGAACTACTGAAAACCAAAGGGTTGACATTTCCTGCTGTCATGACAGGCTACAGTCACAAATCAATGGCTTGGTGCAGACCGCAGCAACATTTGTGGGAGCTGACTGGGACAGTGGACTTGATGCCTGCAAACATGGTGACTCAGGGAGTGATGAAGATGGTACCTTCATTACTGTATCCCCTGGGAATGCATCACATGCCATACTGCCACTGCCTTCCTATATAGGTTTGCTGTGGTGTGGTGCATTGGAGCTGAATGGCCTTGTAGAGGAAGAACTTCAGCTCAGACAAGGTCAGGCCAATGATGCTCTGCATGAAATACAACTTGCTCTTGCAGACAAGGCAGTTTTATTTCGCACTGAGGTCCGACATGGCAAAAACTATGCTGTGACAACCCATGCTTGGAAAAAGGTATTGGACCTGGACACCTTGGTCAAAAGATATTCTGTGATCTATAATCGGTGCCAAAAGCAAATGGTTGCATTGGGAGCCGACCAAAGCATTCTTGACCGGTATCAAATACTTAACAAGAAGGATCTCACAGTGAGTACCGTGGTGTCTGATCCAAATGCAAGGGGCCATCGCCATGACTCCTTGGCATGGTTCTGGACTATGGACATTCCAAAGGACACAAATAAAAATGATTGGATGTCAGAGTGAAAGCTTTGCAATCTTCGGTCATATATTTCTACTTAATGATTCCAAATAGTTTACCAGGTTCATTGGTTATGGGCGAAGGCAAAACAAGATTGATGGACTGAAGAGGTGGACCTCATAATTTCAGAACAGGGTTGGACACACAACTTCTTCAGGAACCGGGCAAATTTCTGGGAGGAAAAAGCAGTGAAATTGGGATTGGACTTTGACCACGGGATGGCATGCTATGCAGCAAGGCAATATGACATGTACAACAAATTGAGCAAACTCTGTCAATGATTATGTATTAAAATATCACCCAAGGCACAAACAATGCATACTAGTTCTACAATTTACATGCAATTATGGAACACCATTCAATTGTCCTTTCCCCTCCAAAGTTTATCTGTGGACACTGCCCACTTCTCCTCCAGCTCGTCAGCAGAATCAGTTAGATATTCCACCATGGTCATGCAGTCAACGAGATGATGTAACAGGGTATTTTAATGGAAGATCTTCTCATCAACTTCTTTCAAGAGATGCTGTGTGTGTAATTTGATATCTTTGATTCCCATGCCTGGGGTTTCCAGGACATTAAATAGGGTTGGAATTCCATAATCCCTGGGCTGCAAAGAATGCTTATTAGAAATTTGTTTGCAATACCCTGTGAACTCACCTGGGTCTGCGGAAAGAATTGCTGTGCCTCTGTGACCAGCTGGCGGAGTGTTGTCTGCAGTACAACATTGCAGGGGACACCCCATACCCACCACGCCCCAGGTGTGGCCCATGTACTTTGGACTCTGGCTTCCATGGGATAAACCTTGAAGATGTCAATGGTTTTGATCTGGCCCATCAAAGCTGGTGCATTGGGGTCCCCAACAGAAACTCATTCCATCACTTGGGCTGCAACCATGGGAACCTGCATCACCAGCCCATGCTTGTTACATGCGCCAAGTAATTGCTCCAGAATTGCCTGCAAGATTGGTCAGCCTATTTGATGTGATGGGTAATCCAGGATCGCACCACTTCTGCCAGTACATGGCTATGCCAATCGATCTTCTCCCATAGCAAATCTTCCCCTGTCTGCTGCAAAGCATGGACAAACTGATGGAATCTGATACCCACATATTGCAAAGTCACAGATAGTGTGTGTGCCTGAATAATGGAGGAATCCATGGGTGTAGGATGGGGAATAAAGGTGGATATTATAAAGGTCTATATTTATAATTTCTCCAACAACATTCCCACGTATGGCCTACCATTGTTTATGAAACAATGACCACCCACCCAGGTGGCATTGTTGAATATCACCAGGTGCTCCTGCGGATATATAATTGCTACATCCCTTTTGTTCCGTGTATATTTGATTAGCATATCAATGGATGATTGGATTTCAATTAGATTTCTATTCTCACCACAGTCAAATACAACCGTGGTTGCTATATATGTAGTCTGCTATGATAGCCAAATATAAAACACAGAATTTGTCAGTAAATTGACACCTTATTGTTCCCTTGTTATTAGCATATGAGTGAATGATTGGATTTCAATTAGATGCCTAATCTCACCACAGTGGAATACAACCGCTGAAAAGATAAGAAAGGGTTTGGGTGGCTGCTCCCTCAGATGAGGTGCATTCGACCCAGGAGCTTCTGGAGGTTAGGCAAGGCTCCCAAGGACTGGGGAGAGTAGGAGAACTAAGGAGAGTAGAGGTGTTCAGTCACTCCAGGACTGAGCTCAAACATATACAGAGGAAAGAGGAAGATCGCTTAGTAAGCTAGTACAAGCCTACATAAGCTAAGGTAAGGGAGTCCAGTATCAGTACTACTATCAGCAACTCTACACACCTAGAGACAGGACAGTCTCTACACCACAGTCACTATATATGTGGAATTGATGTTGTATACTAATGGTACTCAAAGTTAACGCTGTGTCACTGAGTTGGGCAAAATTTCTCTGGCATTGATTTCAACCATGCGGCAGGATTCAAGCGGAGCTCTAAAACATGCCTCCCATTCGTCGAAGCCCTCGACGCTCTGCCCGTCTGCAAGTCAAAGCCATCATGGCATCCACCATGATCCCCCCTGTGGGTGGTAGTGGAAATCTTCAGCCCTCTTCCACTAATAAACCCAACCTCCAAGCCACGGCTCCCATACCACCCAAGGTGAAGTTATGACCTCACCCTCTATCCACTACCTCTGACCCCAAATCCCAGCCCAAGCATGCTCGAAAACGTGCCCAAGAGTCCACAGAGGAATCGTCCTTTCTGATATACTGGGAATGATACCCCCACCTGATGGAGAAACCCTATCATGGCTCTCGCAGAACCCAGCCGATTGTGCAGTTCTTTTCAACAAGAAGAGAGATCCCAATGCTCAGGATTCTGCAAAGCCCCATGCTCAGCGCAAGAAGGAAATCCATGTGGTCATCGCCAAGGTCGTCTTCACTCAAGATATTTATTATGGGGAAGTATATGCTTCGCAGCCTGCAAAGTTTGCTTCAGCGGTAGGAAGTCGTCTTATGTCATATGTCATTTCTTTCTCCATCTTAAGGATCGCCTACATTTATGCTATAGTTTAAAAAACAAGTATCAACACCATGCATCAAGACTCAGGTCCACTGGTGAGGGCATCAATCCCAACGATCCAAGCTGTCAGACCCTTCAACATATGTAAACATCTGTTCCTGTTATGTTTCTTACTATTTATTTTGGAGAAAATTATTTCTGGATTCCCATACTGGGAGGACTGTCATCACATGTGGCATAGCAACCCTTCATACAGTGCCAAGGGATACAATCTGGCTGATGCCACTGGTCATAATAAAAAATTTATGACTATCATCAAACGTGGCGGATCGACCGCAAGTCCTTTGGATAGTAGTAGACAAGTTCAGTCGAGTGATCAAGATGGTGCAGTTGCTGAAGAAGGTCCAGGATTCAAAGGTCCCAAAGGCAAGCACCTTATTGTGCGGATATTATTGACACCACTGATCCCCCTTTCCACACAGACGTTCCAATGAATGAGGTTGCACAAGAGGAGGAAGAGGAGGACAAAGTATGCGGAGAAAGGAACAGAGGGGACAATGCAGGGGGGGTTGGTGGTCATGATGCAGGGGGGTTTGGCGGTCATGATGCAGAGGGCTTTGGTTTTGAAGATCAGCACATGGATGGGCTGGCTTTTGATGATGCTGCCACAATGTTGGTTCATGGACAAGCCGAGTTGGAGGGTGCTGATGTGGCTCATCATGCACACCAGGTATGTCACTGATGCACATCCTCAATTGTGTAACTAATAATATTTAGCCTGCTCTGCCCCCTGACAAGTCCATGCATTCACCAAAGCCTCGAACTCCATCCTGGGACAACTGCTCTGCCTTCCGAATGTCACCATACCCCAGGTCGCCTGCTTCTGCTATCTCCTCCTCTACATCATCTTCCGCTTTGACTGGCAGTACCTGCTGCCAAGGTACAACTTCTGAGACCTCGCAAACAAGCTTCACAAAGGGCAAAGGCAAAAGTACCCTTGCTCAAATGAAAATGGATCTCGATGAGCGTCTCAGCAGTTTGAACAGTAGCTCCACTGACCAACGATACAGAATGGGTGTTCTCAAAAATGAATGCAAGTCACTGAAGCTGCAGGCACATATGTGTGATAAGGAGATTGCCCATTTACAGGCCAAGGGTGCACAGGAACGTCAGGAAGCAGAAAGGATCCACCACTGCATGATGGAGCAGAAAAAATTGGAGATAGACCTGCTCAAGGAGGAAGGGGAAATCCTCCGCCTCAAGGTGGAGTTGGCCAAGCTTCAAGCCAGTCAAACTGCATTGTCCTCTCGTCCCCCCCCACTTCTGCAACTGAACAATTTGCCAATATGTGAGAGCACTACATGGACTGTCTTCCATACATGTTGTACATCCCATCCTGCATTTTCCCATCATACTCATTTACTCTTTGTGTCTGTGCTGTATGTCATTCATATGTTGAACTTGTATCCAAAATATTTGTCTCCATACATGCCAAATATGTGTGTTTTGATCTACACCCGAATGCCTCACTGTTTGAAGAGCCACGTCATCAACAACCCATGAAATTGTTGCCCCTGTGTCCCTCCTCCCTCCTCATTTCCATCATCTGTATCTTCGTCTGACCCCCCAGCCTCTCCAATTGCCCAATCCATTGTTCCACGCTCACCTGACTCTTCCCTCCGTTTGTCCTCAAAGTGTACAACCATGTTGTGGAGGATCATACAGCACATGATCCAATAAATGGCCACATGTAAGTCATCTTCTTTCTTCAGTCTGAGTTGAAGTTCACACAACGACTGGAAGTGACCTTTTAGGGCTGCAAATGTGTGTTCAACTCTCACGCAGACCTTCCAAGGACTCAGGCCATTAAATCACGCAGAGTTCTGCAGGTACGTACTTTCGATAGATATTGGTTATAGGTGTTCTGTCTGCACATCAAGCTTCCCCCATGTGGCTTCTTAAAAGGTATGGCACACCATGTTTC
>Ga0307518_10003125_pt1 | contig 11978 bp, 7 predicted proteins | sample 25_EM_MG_FD_203889 | JGI IMG/M metagenome (GOLD analysis project Ga0307518, IMG submission 203889) | Populus trichocarpa ectomycorrhiza microbial communities from riparian zone in the Pacific Northwest, United States - 25_EM | ecosystem: Host-associated > Plants > Roots > Unclassified | place... | reverse complement strand
ATGTTGTTGTTTATCTTTGAGAAAGGAATACCTGTCTTGCCTTTCAGTGCTATTAAATCACTGTATTTACGCATTCCTTAGATTTGTCATGTGGTGTCTTTTTTAGTTGGTTATAGGTTGATGTTAGGTTAGCATTTTTCTTTTTTCATAAATTGTTTGAACTGACCACTTCTTATAAACGTTGGATTAACCTGGCTTTGTTGTTGTAATTGGATGCAAAGGTTTTCAAAGGGCTGGAAGCTTTTGATCGTCAACCTCCAGAAAAATCCATAGTTCAAAAAGTGGCAGATTCATATGAGATGCTAGGCTTACTTGAAGAAAAGGAAAGGGTATTAGAGAAGTACAATCATCTCTTCGTTGAGGCAGGCAAAGGGCAGAACAAGAAGCTTAGGAATGCTTCATCCAAGAAAAATAAGAACTCAGGTAAGGCACTTTTAAGTCACTTTCTATATTAGTGTCACTTTCTGATGGCAACAAAATCATGTTCTGTAAATATGTTCAATGACTAACTAAAAGGCAAAAACAAAGTAATTGTTGAAATTAATGTTCTGAAAACAGTATTTCTTTAGCCTGTGATTGTCTTTGTGTTTTTCAATTAGAGTGTATATGATCACTGATGTTTTTGCCATCTGGTGCTGGAACAAATAACATCATTTAGCTTCTATATACACAAAGCGAACACACATATTTCAATTCAGTCTTCAAACCTCCTAACTCACTTCCAATCACGGAAAATTGAATACACTGATGGTTCGTAATATATACAAGATCTTTGCAATTGACCATCCCTCAAATTTTTTGTGATTGCAAGTTTTGCAAGTTTGACGACTGAATTGAAGATCATAAATTAATGGATGGGGACTAAACTAGACTATTGAGTTTCACATTTCAAGGCCTGAAAATATGGTTTTGCATGTTTTGGTCCTTTGGGTGGGTTGGATTATCAAACCCAGCTCAACCTTGACCTGGCCAAGGGCCTGGAAGGTTCACTAGTTCAGTAACGGGTAGGTCACTGGGTACCATGGTGTTTCAAATGCAAGTATATTATTTATTTACTTTCAAAACATTTATTGGATTATTACATGTAAAATACTAAAACAGGTCCAATAAGAGAAGACATGTCACAATAAGATGTACACAAGTCATTTGGTATCATCTACATTTTAAGGGCCTGTTTGTTTTTTCTATCATCTAACACCGAATCTGTTGATTTTCATGTCCGCAAATTCATTGAGTGATCTTTTTATGTAGATGATAGAGAAATTCAAATGCTTTTGACTCTTATGATTCAGGGAAGCCAAAAAATGAATCTGCTTCAGATACGCTTGCTGATGCTGTGGATGACAAAAAGTTAAGTCAGAGTTTATCAGAACATTGCAGATAACGTTGTCCCCTGAATGTTTGTAATTGCGTCCTTTACATTGGAGAAACCCTTACAAGATAATTTTGGCCACTGGAACTGTTTGTTTAATTCATTGCTGCACCAATGTGGAATTAGAGGTTACTGTGGCAAGGAGGATAAATATCATTTTGTTTGTTCACTCATCGTGTGGGAAGTGAAAACTACACTAATATTTTCCTTTACCATGGTAGCCACAGTTGCACTGTGTTTTTTTCCTTTCTTTTAGGTTCGATGTAGAGCTAGTGTTTGGTATTGTGATAGCTTTTGTAGTTATGATTTGAAAAATATTATTTTATAAAAAGTATTTTTAGTTAAGGTTGGTTTGGTATTTTATATATGTTTGGTTAAAACTGTGGTTGGAATTGAGGTTGAACAAAAAATAATTTAATGTATTTAGTTAAGAATACTTTTCAAATTGAGGTTATAAAATAATTTTAAAAAAATATATATTAATATTGATGGTTTTTAATTTAAACACTGTAGATTTAACTACTGCTTACATCATGAAATAAATAATGCTTTATATAAAATATGTTTTATTGTTCCATTAAACTATCTACAATTCCATCACGTATGAAATACATCCGATAAGGACTACTGTTTCCTTGGTTTTTTAAGCGTGCATAACAACATTAAGTAAAATATCTTCAGGAACAAAATTGAAATTGCGATTAAATTTTGAAAATGCTACGTCATCAAGCGTTTTCCGTCTAATTTATGTAGTGTCATTGAATAATGTTAAACACTAGTTTTTTGAATAAAACACAATTAAAAATAAAAAATAATTTTTTTTTATTTTACTAGGTCGGACCTGGTTCAATGCATTTAACATTGGATCGGACCCGGTCCGGCCGGAATAGTGGAGAGAGTCACTGTTCACGTGAATAGTGGAGACTCTCCACGACAGAAGAAGAAGCAGTGAAGAGCTGCTTTGTGTCACCCTGCATTTCAAACTCAAATAATAGTGGGGCCCTGACACGATCAAAAGATTGATGTCTTATCCCAAGTGCAGGAGTGTCGAAGTAATAAATAACCCGGCAAGACCGAGGTCGAATCACAGGGAGGTGAACTATATTAATTACAAATAATATATATATTTAATAAAACAAAGGGTTTATGAGAATTTTATGAGATATTGATGTAAGGAGTAAACAAGGATAAAACAATTGTCAAGGTTAGAGGATCCACTAATAGTATTAGAAATAAGAATAGTATAAACTCTTTTTATTAATCAACTAGAAACCACACACAAAGGAGGTTCCAATCGGATGTTTTATCCTTAATAGTTCATTATAAATTTTTAACATGATCATATTAATTATTTTATTTTAGTAACATCATACTTTTAAATATTGTCAGGAATTCATGATGTTAACTTATGTTAACAACAAATCAAGTTTCTTTCATAGCACATGTGTAGGTTATACCATACGGTTGGCTATGAAAGTGTCAAGCATTTGTTGTACCAAGTGTTATACAACACAAATCTAGATTAACCGTTTAACAAGCAAGGTATTAAGAATTAATAAGATAAAAAGATAAGACATGTTAATAACAAACTTTCTTGGATATAAACATTGAAGTCCATGTTGAGTTTATATTATACCTATTCTAACACTATTAGTGAAACCTTTTCACCTTGACATAATAAACTTAGCTAAACATTATGGAGAAGAGAAACATAAATAAACTAGATAAGAACATAGTTATGATGAAAAGCATAAACAAGAGATTAATGAAAGCAAAACTTAAACATTACAAAAATACAAAGAAAGAAAACAAGAATATGATATTGATCTGAAAACCAAGACACCTAAATGCATGGCCAATGCCTCCTTTTATAGGACAAAATTCGGAACTATTGATTTGATGACTAATTGTTGAGTGAGTGACCACCTCTTGACTTGGTAACAAACCTTATCTTCTTGTCTGCAGAAAATGTCATTCCTAACATCAGAATTTGAATAGATAGTCTGCATGAAAGTTCTGGAAAATTGTCTCAGCTTTCCAACAAAACAAGAATGAGGTCATTTGGACTTCTAAAACTCGAGATATGGGTTGAACACTGAACAGTGTCTGGGCTGCAGGACAGATTCAGACTTCTATTTTGATGCTAAGATTTGGACTTCCAAACGGCAGAATTGAGTCTTGGACTCTACATGAATGTTTTAGGCCTATGTCTTAGCTTTCTAGCCATATAAACCAAACTGAAATCCAAGATCTACAACTCCAGATATGACTCAATGACTGAACAATGTTCCAATTTGAATTGAATCAACATCTCTTTTCTAAGCTTAGCCTTTTCTTTGTCATTTCACTTTCAATAGTTAATCACATCAATCAATCCTTTGAATTGTGAGATATGCCTGCATTTAAATTGAGCATTTACCATAAATTAAAGGTATCTTATATTATTAGACTTGTTATTATAAAATATGCTCTAGTTAAGGAGTTATTGATACTTCAAGTTCAAAATGATGATATAAAACCTTGATAAAAATGTACTTTTAAGTACTAATCACACCCTCCAACCAGTTTATTACTAGTCCCTAGTAATCAAAACGTTAAAATAGAAAAACATTTTGCAAGTTCCACAAAGCAAGACATTCATCATTCAACTTCCATTAATCTATCCAAATAAACAAACTCTCATTAAATTTATATATCTACTTCATACTGTTGAAACAAGATATTAATAAACCTTCTTTTTATGTGCTCAATATATGAAAACATAGATGATGAGGCTTTTATTGGAAGAAAACAATATTATGTTCTAATGTTTTTCTAAGGTTCAACTTTCTTGGGTTGAGATTATTATTTTTTCTTTTTTCTTTTTTTACTTTTTTTTTAATATATATACTTATAACTTAAAACACAATGCATCTTTAACCCATGTAACGAGCTTTCAGCTAATGACTCCCAGATCAGTTGGTCTTAGGGCATTAGGTGTTGAGACACCCCTATGAGCTTAGTAACTCGGGTTGCAGATACTGATACGTAGATAATGCAATGTTTGATTCCCTTAAGCTTTTCTCCTTAACCCATGTAACAAGCACTGGGCCAATAGCTCCCAAGTCAGTTGACTTTAGGGTATTAGGTGTTAAAACACCCCTTCGGGCTTAATTGCTCAGGTTAGGAAGGCTACGAAACCAAACTTATCTACGTTTTTATTATCATCAATTTTTTTTTTTGCAAATTATACACTATCCCTTTCCCTTAGTTGTTACCTCTAACAAAAGAACATAAATAATGTAATAATCCAATGTGCAACCGACAATCATATGTTAAAGTGTGTGTGTGAAAATGAAGGTTTAAGAATACTTGTTAAATGAGTATATGAGCAGAATCAATTGATAATAATGCGAGAGTTTGTAAACCTGAATATTTCAAGAAGTATTCTGATAGACCTTGTTAAGAATGTTTATTAAGATGCGTCTCAAGAGTCACTTTAACAAAAGAACTCCTTTACTCTGCCATCCTAGTAACAACAGTTTTGCAAATGGTTTATGAAATAGAAAACACAGTTAGTTAATTTTTTTTTAATATCAACTACTATCCTTTCCCCTCAACCAAAATGAAACATTGTTCTCAATGTTCTAAGGTAGAAAGATAGAGTATAGAAGACATCACCTTAAACAACGACTACTAACAAACCTGAAACACACTAAAACAAATATAAGAAACAATAAAACACAAATATTATGCTATTAATAAAACCAAAAGACATAATTTCTTACAAACTAAGGCTTAAATTGTAGTTGTGATTGTGGCTCACAACTTCCCTTAGTTTTACGTCCAAGAACGACTTAAACGCCCTCTATGGGTCGGGGATAAGCTTCCCATCCAGTTTTCTTTAAAAACTGACAAACATGGTATTTTTTAGTCAGATTCCCAAGAGTAAGTCGATCATGTTCTTTATGAAAATGGGACCATAAATCATGAATTGCACGATACATATCTTCACTAGGATGCGTCTCAAGAGTTACTAGAAGATTATCTAAAGACTCCTTACTCAAGCCATCTTTAATGAATTGTATTTTATCTTCACGGTTTATAGATACCATTCCTAAAGAATGACATTTTGCATTATAAGTCCATCTGGCATATTTGTGGCAGACTTTCAGTCGTTTTGCATGACGTTTCTTTGCAAAAGTGCTTTTACCTGTTCCAGGCATGTATGAAATGAAAGAATTGGAGGACTCACTTGATAATCAGACCTTTGCTTCAATTAGCCAGAGAATATCTTCAGGAATTCCATGGTTCATTAACAACCTCAATCTTTCACACCTAGCACGATAAATTTTTGCAATCGCATTTTGAGGCAAAGCGGAAAAATACTTTTTCAAATTTTCAAAAGTGGTGTCCATTTTTTAGATGAGAAGTGGAAAAGAGATGCAAAGAAAAGAGAAGGAACAAGGAATTGAACAATTATATACACAGATATCAGTTATCATGAGAAACTGAAAGAACCGACTTAAGAGTCACGGAGTACCGTTATCCGCCATTTGACCGGGGTGAGAGAGACTTGAAAACATTGCCATTCTTTGGATTCTCAATATCAAAGGCCCCATATAGATATACATGTTTCACAATAAAAGGACAGCTCCATCTTGATCTTAACTTTCCAGGAATTAAATGGAGTCGAGAATTATAAAGTAAAACTTTTTGACCAATATCCACTTTTTGATAATTTTCACAAGTTTTGCAGAATACATACGTGTCCTTGAACATGGTGGGCTAATAAAATCCACATTGTAAGATTTTTGCAGTTGTCTTCTTTGATGAGAAATGACCCCCACATGCCTCAGAATGACAAAATTTAATGACACTATTTATCTTTTTGTCAGGAATGCATCTTTGAAATATATGATCAGGACAATATTTGAATAAGTAAGGGTCATCCCAATAAAAGTTCTTCACTTCGTTCAAGAACTTTTCTTTGTCTTGGGTACTCTAATGAGTTGGCAAATATCCTGAAGCAAGAAAATTGATAAAATTAGCAAACCAAGGCATTGATTTAAGAGAAAGTAAGGATTCGTCACTCTTGACAAAAGATCCGCATCAACATTTTCGGTGCCTTTCTTATCTGTGATTTCTTCTCAAGAATAAATCATTTGCAAATCTTCAGATTCACCAAACTCATTTTTACTCAAAGTAGATTCAAGTTGATCATAAACTAATTCTTCAATAAGATCTACTTCTTGTATATCATTATCATCTCCAGGTTGCTTGCAAATGTTGAAAATATTCATCTCTAATGTTATGTTTCCAAATGATAGCTTCATAAGTCCATTCCTATAATTAATCAATGCATTAGAAGTTGCAAGAAACGGATGTCCTAAAATAACAGGAAATGAATTACATGCTTCAGCAGGTTGTGTGTCCAAGACAATAAAATCCACAGGATAAATGAATTTATCGACTTGTAGTAACACATCTTCAACTATTTCTCTAGGCACTTTTACAGATCTATCAGCAAGTAAAAGAGTTACAGAAGTTGGTTTTAACTCACCTAGATTGAGACTTTTAAAATCAAATATGGAAGTAAATTCACACCAGCTCCAAGATCAAATAAAGCTCTTTCAATTTTATGTTCTCCAATAAAGCAAGAAATTGTAGAACAACCAGGGTCTTTATATTTCAAAGCATTATTGTTTTGAAGAATGACATTTACTTGTTTGGCTAAAAAGACTTTCTTTTTCACATTCAGTTTTCTCTTCATAGTGCACAGATCTTTTAAAAATTTAGCATAAGAAGGTACCTATTTAATAGCACCCAACAAAGGTATATTGATCCTTGTTTGAAAGTTTCAAAGATTTCAGAGTTGTGATTGACTTTTCTTTGTTTGGTCATGACATGAGGAAATGGAAGTGCTGGCGGGGAATCAGTCTTTTCTTTGCACTGTTCAGATTCAACCCCTTCCTTACCCTCAGAGATTAACTCATCATCTTTCTCACAAGGTTCGAGAGTGGGTTTTTCAATAACCTTACCACTGCGAAGAGTGATGACTGATTTGACTTGATCCATGTGATGACTTCCGGAACTACTTGCACTTGAATTGTATTACCCTTTAGAATTTTGCTGTGGTTGAGATGAGAACTTATCTTTCTCCTGAAAACTGAGAGCTGATGTGAATTTTGCAAGAGTATCTGTCATGCTTTGAGCAAGTTGAGTGTTGATTGTCTTTTGCTTTTTAATGAATGCATGCAATGTTTCCTCAACATTTCTTCTAGGAGGGGAAGCATAAGGAGGTACAAATCCATGAGAATTTTGAAAATTATAGTGTGCTTGAAATGGTGGTTGTGAAGTTTGTGCATTATTGTTACCACTCTTCCAACTGAAATTTGGGTTATTCTCCAACCAGGGTTATACGTTTGTGAGTATGGATTCTGATTTGGCCTTTGGAAACTGTTTAAAGCATTGACTTGTTCATGGAGACATTCCTTGAAAGAAGGCAAATTTAGACAATCATTGGTTGAATGTTCATTGGTTTCACAGATTTGACACATAATTTCTTGAACAGATTTTAATTGACCACTTTTTTTTTAATTCTAGTGCCTCGACTTTTCTAGCTAAAGATGCAAATTTGGCTTGGAGGTCAGGATCTTCCCTAAGGTTGTACATACCTCCACTAGATGTATTAGGTTGAGTTTTACCCGGTGCCTAATAAATACCTGTAGTGTCCTAATTTTGAGCATTTTTAGCTAACAAGTCCATGTATTCCATTGCTTCATCAGGGTCTTTATCTTCAAAAGTTTCATTGCACATCAATTCCACCATTTGCCTATTTTTAGGTGTTAATCCTTCATAAAATTATGAAACCAATCTCCATATTTCAAAACCATGATGAGGACATGTATTAAGCAAATCTTTATACCTATCCTAACATTGGTAAAATGTTTCTCCTGGTTTTTGAGTGAAAGTGGTGATTTGTCTTTTGAAAGAGTTTGTTCTGTGAGACGGAAAAAACTTCTTTAAAAATTGTTGTTGCATTTCATCCCAAGCACAAATGGATCCTGACCTAATATTTTGTAGCCATGTTTTAGCTTTATCTTTTAATGAAAAAGGAAAAAACTTTAATCTGATGATATTCATGCTACAATTTAAGTCATTATAGGTGTTACAAACTTCTTCAAATTCTCTCAAATGCAAGTATGTATTTTCTAAATCTAAGCCATGAAAAGTAGGTAAAAGTTGAATAATATCTGGCTTAAAATTAAAATGAGATGCATCAAGAGGAAAAATTATACATGATGGTGCATTTGTTCTTGTTGGATTCATGTGGTCTCTTAGTGTTCTAACTTGATTATTCTCATTATTCTCATTATGAAGCGATTGATTATCCTCTTCGGCCATGTTTTCTGAAAATGATGAGAATTTCCTAGAAAGTCTACCACTTAATGTACGTGACCAAACTCTCATGCACGTGTAGAAAGGGAATAAAAGGAAGAAGAAAACAAAACAAAAAAAAAGAAACAAAACAAAAGAAACAAAAGTTAGATACAAGAGAAGTGAAGAGAAAATAAAATAAAAATTATAATTTATACAGGAATTTACCTCCCCGGCAACGGCGCCAAAAACTTGATACGATCAAAAGATTGATGTCTTATCCCAAGTACAGGAGTGTCGAAGTAATAAATAACCCGGCAAGACCGGGGTCAAACCACAAGGAGGTGAACTATATAAATTACAAATAATATATATATTTAATAAAACAAAGAGTTTATGAGAATTTTATGAGATATTGATGTAAGGATTAAACAAGGATAAAACAATTGTCAAGGTTAGAGGATCCACTAATAGTATTAGAAATAAGTATGGTATAAACTCTATTTATTAATCAACTGGAAACCACACACAAAGAAGGTTCCAATCGGATGTTTTATCCTTAATAGTTCATTATAAATTTTTAACATGATCATATTAATTATCTTATTTTAGTAACACCATACTTTTAAATATTGTCAGGAATTCATGATGTTAACTTATGTTAACAACAAATCAAGTTTCTTTCATAGCACAGGTGTAGGTTATACCATACGATTGGCTATGAAAGTGCCAAGCATTTGTTGTACCAAGTGTTATACAACACAAATCTAGATTAACCGTTTAACAAGTAAGGTATTAAGAATTAATAAGATAAAAAGATAAAACATGTTAATAACAAACTTTCTTGGATATAAACATTGAAGTCCATGATGAGTTTATATTATACCTATTATAACACTATTAGTGAAACCTTTTCACCTTGACATAATAAACTTAGCTAAACATTATGGAGAAGAGAAACATAAATAAACTAGATAAGAACATAGTTATGATGAAAAGTATAAACAAGAGATTAATGAAAGCAAAACTTAAACATTACAAAAATATAAAGAAAGAAAGCAAGAATATGATATTGATCTGAAAACCAAGACACCTAAATGCATGGCCAATGCCTCCTTTTATAGGGCAAAATTCAGAACTATTGATTTGATGACTAATTGTTGAGTGGGTGACCACTTCTTGACTTGGTAACAAACCTTATCTTCTTGTCTGCAGAAAATGTCATTGCTAACATCAGAATTTGAATAGATAGTCTGCATGAAAGTTCTGGAAAATTGTCTCTGCTTTCCAACAAAACAAGAATGAGGTCATTTGGACTTGTAGAACTCGAGATATGGGCTGAACACTGAACAGTATCTAGGTTGCAGGACAGATTTAGACTTCTCTTTTGATGTTAAGATTTGGACTTCCAAACCGCAGAATTGAGTCTTGGACTCTACATGAATGTTTTAGGCCTACGTCTTAGCTTTCTAGCCATATAAACCAAACTGAAATCCAAGATCTACAACTCCAGATATGACTCAATGAATGAACAGTGTTTCAATTTGAATTGAATCAGCATCTCTTTTCTAAGCTTAGCCTTTTCTTTGTCATTTCACTTTCAATAGTTAATCACATCAATAAATCCTTTGAATTGTAAGATATGCCTGCTTTTAAATTGAGCATTTACCATAAATTAAAGATATCTTATATTATTAGACTTGTTATTATAAAACATGATCTAGTTAAGGAGTTATTGATACTTCAAGTGCAAAATGATGATATAAAAACTTGATAAAAATACATTTTTAAGTACTAATCAGATCCATGAATAGTAAATGACGTTTTACTCATTACCAAACAATTTCATATTGTTTGTTTCAAAAATAAAAGCAACCATGGAAACAAACAGGCTCTAAAGCCACGGTTGTTTCAAGCAACCACCAGTCCAAACTCCGTCAGGAAGTACTAAACCATTTTGTTTATTTCCGGTTGAGACATTTTCAAATTTAACAGGCAATCATAGTAATTTGTGGTGTAGAAAACTAGTGAGCTAGTTTGCAAACCTCGTGTTATTTCAAAACCTGAAGGCATGCGTCAGTCCCTAATGGCCAATCGCCTATGCATGACAACGCATGTTGACCAAACAATTTTTGCATCCGAAGCACTAAATCAAGTCAAGTGTGATGCTGTAGGGAAAATGGCACGGTGGAATTTTAACAACACGACTGTTATTCGATGACAGAAGCACAAAATTACGTTAGAGCTAAAACTCCGAAAGGAAACTACTTAACAATATACAATTTGAAGCAATTACCGACTGTCCAAAAGCTGGGTGTAAGATTCATCTAGACATTCTAATAGAGCTTGGACTACTGAATCCATTGTTGGTCTCTTGTTTCTATCTTCCTCTACACAAGACATGCCAAGTTCAACAATCGTTGTTGCTTGGCTCCTGCTAAACTGACCATTCAATCTTGGATCCACTACTTCTTCTATCCAAGAGGTCTCTCCGCACTGAATTTTCCTTTTCACCACTCTGACAAACCGTGTTAGATCTGATTCATCATGCTCTTCCCTGCCCTCTATGACCCAATTTGAGAGTGGGATTCCTTTCACTATCTCTAGAACCACAACTCCATAACTATAAACATCAACTTTTGCAGTGATAGGAAGATTTGTAGCCCACTCTGGAGCCATGTAACCCTTGGTTCCTCGAATCTGAGAGAAGTCAGAGCTTTTACCACCCCTCTGAGACAACTTGGCAAGCCCAAAATCTGCAATCTTGGGTTCAAATTCACTGTCCAAAAGAATATTTCCTGGCTTCACATCACAATGTATAACCCATTCTAAACACTCGTGATGAAGATAAGCCAAGCCCTTAGCTATCCCTAAGGCCGCTTTAAACCTGTCTTTCCATTCAAGAAACGTTGGGGAGAATAGATGCTTGTCCAGTGATTGATATTCCATGTACTCGTATACTAGGAGTCTGTGTTTGCCCTCTGAACAGAATCCCCACATTCTCACCAGGTTCATGTGATTGATTTTTCCAATTGTGCTCACTTCTGCCCAAAATACATCTTCCCCTTGGTTCATGTTTTCCAGTCTCTTCACAGCTACAACCCTTTCATCTGTCAAAAAGCCCTTATACACGGCTCCAGAACCTCCCCTTCCCAGCTCTTCCTTGAAGTTATTCGTCGCCTTCTTGAGCTCAGTGTAAGTAAACCTCCTAAATGGACTTAATACCAGATGATATCCGTCTTCCGCC
>Ga0307518_10003124_pt1 | contig 11981 bp, 11 predicted proteins | sample 25_EM_MG_FD_203889 | JGI IMG/M metagenome (GOLD analysis project Ga0307518, IMG submission 203889) | Populus trichocarpa ectomycorrhiza microbial communities from riparian zone in the Pacific Northwest, United States - 25_EM | ecosystem: Host-associated > Plants > Roots > Unclassified | place... | reverse complement strand
TTATCAATCTTATAATGATTAGTGGCTTCTATGAAAAAGATTATATTACACCTAATAGCAAGCTCATTAATTGTTTTTGTTGGAAGGGGAAAATGATAATTAACTATTATGGTGCATAGTGATTTGTGTAAATTGATACTTAACTATTATGGTGCACAGTGATTTGTGTAGTGTCTGTTTGAAATTGAGGTTGAACCTGTTTTTCATCAAAATATAAAAAAAATTGCTTTAGATTAATTCTTTTAGTGTTTTTAGATTATTTTGATGTGCTGATATTAAAAATAAAAAATAAAAAATAAAAAAAATAATATTTTAATACATTTTCAAATAAAAAACACTTAAAAAAATAATATCTTACACCATCTTAAATAATCCTCAAAGACACAGTGAATTCTCAACGCCAAACAATTTTATTTTTTTGGCTCTGTTTTGATTTTAATTTTAATTTCTTACTTTTAGTTAGCCCATGTTACTTAAAGGAATATCGATGTCATACATTTTTTTTCTTTTCTAGGATGCCAAACACTGTATACATGAGAGATAAAAGTTCCGGTAGCCTTAAAATTATAGCTGAATACGGTCAAGATTATGGTAATGAGAATCAAGATTATCATGGTTACGGGCACTATGATGCACCGCCCAGTGTGATAGGTGGTGCGCCACCCAAGCAGTAAGATCTCTTGCTTCCTTCCTATTACTTTCATTTCTTTCAGAATGCACACACTTCATCAGCATTCTCCTTAAGAGTTTTACGATGACTGATGTGTGTGCTTGTGAGGATATATTTTCGAAGGATGTTGAGCATCTAGCGATTAAGTTTTTTGAAGAAAAAGGTTCAACTTCTGTGCCAATAAATTTGAGCTTTGCTGGGATCTTTGTTTAGCATAGATTAATTTGTCGTCAAATTTGGCATGCAAGGCTTATTGGGAATCGAACACTTGTTCTTGTAGAGACTGGATTACCTGATTTGTCAATATAGAAGACTACATTTTGCCTCTAATTTTGCTTCTCATGCCGTATAAAGCTGTTGAAGAACTGTGAGATGCAAATCTGATAAATGTTCTGCATTTCTGTACTTCGCTGGATTTTCCTCAACTTTGTGAAGTTCAAATTTTACTAATCTCTGTTAAGTTACGAACTGTTATGCTAATGGGAATATTTCTTTGGGGATTCTTGGCAGGTCCAAGAAAAGATGAAGAAATGGTTTGCATGCCATTCTCACAATAGGGGATGTACTTTCTGGTCTTTAGATTCCTCTTTGGTACTAGAAATTATCTTATTCCTTGATGAACTTGAAGCCAGTCGATGTGAATCTTACATACAAAAATTCGATGCAATCGCAAGCTGCAGTTGCTCCTGATTAACCTGGCTAAAATTTTTATTAAGAAAAAATGAAATGGAGAAAATTAGATGAACTGGTTAGATATTTGCACTTGTGAACTGTTGTTTTTACCCCTCTTAAAGCCCTCCTTGAACTCTTCCTAAAAGAGTATCTCAAAAATAAATAAATAAATAAATAATCACCACATTCATTAATCTCCTTCCCTTAAACTTCATCAAGCTAGTTTCTTGTTTTCATATTAAAGTTTCTTGCTGGTTAAATCTTTGATTAATATCTTCCATCATTATTTTTTCTCAGAATAATCTTAGATTAGTTTTTGTTTTTGTTCATAAATAAAGTTGTCTTTAGACTTCCAACTTTTGAGATTTCAGGTTTAGATCATGTAGAGATGTGATTGGCTCGGAACTCAGACTTGCAAGTGATTACTGGAAAATTTATTATTGCATGCTCTAATGGAATCACCATACAAAATTCACTGACGTTAGTTAACTTAACCAACCCGCTCAAGTTTCATGCGTGTATACACCATATGCATATGAGAGAATTGAGGGAGACTATTCACCATCCTTCCATACTTCCCGGAGGAGTTGATATCTAACAACTTTCCGGCCCGCCTTTCCCTTCTGCATCCAATTCCATGCTGTCGAAGAGGGAAAAACCTTGGAGTTTTCAATGATAGAAGTCATAGGTGAATCCAACTCATCAAGCTCATCATCACTAGTGTACGACTTTCTAAGCATTGCTGATCCACTCCTCTGCAGAGTTTGGCTTCCCACCTCTCCTATAATGTTTGTTAGAGACGCTGCAGGAGGTGGAGAATAGATTGTGGGAACAGCAATACATGGAAAGTTTGTGATAGACTCCTCCCCAGCCTCAGCAAAATCCTATATCAATATGAAGCCCAAAAAAAATACTGAGTGAGTTTATTGCATATTTAAGAAATGGGAAAGCAATGTCTTTTTTTGTTTTCGAAAAAGCAAAGGCTTCTTGGGGATGGAATAACCTCAGAATCCAGGGCCTCAAAAATGGTCTCTGGGATTGGGTCAGGGTTGAATTCATCTGGGACAAAATTGTTAAGAACCCTCTTGATCATCGGAGCATCAAATGAAGGGCATACCTTCAGAAAATCAAATTTAAACAACGAAAATGGAGAATGTCATTTATAGAGAAGAAAAAATCTAACAAGAGGGGAGGGATCCAGCAGGGACAACTTATCACTCAAAATATTTAGGATTTACCTCTTTTCTAGTGGACCTATCTGCAAGCATTTCAAATGGAAGCATCATGAGATCACTCAAAGCATTCAGAAGTTGGAAAGCCTTGAAGGATGTCTCACTTACACGCCTGATGCTACAAAGTTCATCCTTCTCTTCTGAAGAGTCACTATCATCAATACCAAATAAATCCGTGAGCCATCTGGACCAATTTCCAACCTGGTGACATGAAGACAAGAAAGCAAGATCCTTCCATCATGACAGAGAAAAATAAACTAATACAGTTGATGTGATTCATGGTGTTAAACAATAAGCATCCAGAAAACTAATTTGCAAGTATATAGCGCCAACTTAAAGAACTGATCCTGCATTGGAAAGAAGCATATATTTATCACAAACTTTAGCAGATTTCTTACATGCTTTCAGTAGCTACTACTAAGTGCCAGATACTTTTCCGATTGAAGAAGCACGCAAACAGAGTACTACCCAATGAACAGTCCAATGGATACCCGGAAAGATCAATTATCCAGAGTTAGATTCTTTTGAATATTTTCTCAGTGGTGAATTCTGTGAATAAAGCTTTTTGTAGGAAAATAGGTTACTAGTGTTGCACACACTGACCACGTGATAATATTGCACAAATCAATTTCAATGACTGCATGCAGCCTGAGGCAACAAGTGTCTATTACTCACAGCATTTTTCAATTGTGCACCAGCCCCGAAGCTTGAATTTCCAGCTGGGATTGGAAGAACCTTAGGATCACTGATCGGGTCGGAAACAGGATCTGTCGGCATCTCTTCAGCTGATTCACGAAGTATAGCATTGAACATGGCCACATCTAATCTACTCACCAACTGTTCCATCACCTAGAAAACAGAACTGCAACTGTCACATTTCTATGGTTCTAAAATTATGTAGCAAAGTTCGTTTAATTCAAGGATTTGGATTGTTCTTCAGCGATGTTAAAAACATTTCAAGGTAGGTATCTTGCTGCAGATTGCATTCACACCTCGTGAATTGGAGCACTAATAGTTATAAGAAATGAAACAATGGTACTACCATATATTATATAATTTATATAACTGGGTACTTGTTATTTCATTAACTAAAATCATTTGGACCAGAATATGTTGTTGATGGGACTAAACCAAGCATCATGCAAATAATACGATGGATTTATGATTGTCAACACAATTTGACATAGATTATATCCCTTGAAATGCATGAAGACAGAAAATTCAATTCCACTTGGAAAACAACAACGAATTATTCAAGGAGTTTTACTCTAATATGAATTAAGAAGATCACCATTTTAAGTATAACATACCAATCTTGACAGCACAGGCAAGCAACCACATTCATGACCCCCAGCTCGAACAGGACAAAGCCTTTCACATGCATCCCTGAAAGCCTTCTTCCATAAATCAATAGCAAAATTCCCCTGTTCTTGATCACCCAATCCATGCCTCTTAGCATGGGTCTTCCTGGAGTTTGAGCTCTTTACAGCTGTGGATTGCATATGTGGCGTCAGAGTCTGAAATGCATAATCAAAAACCAATATAAGCACATTCAGCTACACTAAATCCTCATGATCAAGGACCTCAATTGCTCAGCAATGAAGAAGTAGAGACCTGCCACCAAACTGACTCAACAATTCGGGAGAAGATCCAAGCTTCAACCTTCTCTAATGCTGCTATATATGGTTGAGGTTCTGCCCATTCATCGAGACTTTCTGTTTTATTAGTTTTCTCTCCTTCAGTTAGAGTCGACTCCTGCCTGCCCTTTGGACCTCCATTATTAATGCTGGATGGTACTGAAGCAAGTTGCAACTTCTCAACAGCTTGGCTTACAATTGCTCTTAGCACAATCGAATTTGACAACCAGAAAGTTAACCTGATTATAGGAGATGGAATTTTCAACATAATGTCGAAATGAACATAAAGCTTTTGATAAATCCAGGGAATATTTAGGAAAATGATGAATAATTTATCAAGCGGAAAGAAGAAAGTTTCCTAAATGGAACCCATTCCATGGTGAAATTAAGTTATCCCGTGATATTATTGAATCATTTCCATCACTGTAAAGACACATATCACTGGTTTTGGTGTCACTAGTTATTGGTGAATCTACTATCGATTTTGTAAACCATGATAAACATTTCCATCCATAATGGTTATTGTCAACTAAAATCAGTTGAAATTAATTTGCTAGGTTTGTGGAAGGAGACGTTACCTTGGAACATTTCCATCCATAATGGTTATTGTCAACTAAAATCAGTTGAAATTAATTTGCTAGGTCTGTGGAAGGAGACGTTACCTTGGAACATCATTTCCATCCATAATGGTTATTGTTAACTAAAATCAGTTGAAATTAATTTGCTAGGTTTGTGGAAGGAGACATTACCTTGGAACATCATTTCCACATGCTTTAGAAACCAAAATTAATCCTGAGATGATAGCTCTAGCTGCATTTGCCCTCTTGGCCCAGGACCCTGCCTCGCAAGCATAAAGATAGAACCTTGAAAGGCGCCTTGCTGGAGCTAGGACCTTATTTATAGAACTCCCATGCTCAGCAACAACTGAGTAAAGGCCAACCTCAACAGCTGCAGCTTCCATCAATTCTTCCTCAAGCATTTCAACTTTAGACTCCAGTTCAACTTTGTTTCCTGAAAAGTTGCCTTTTGTTTCTTCTTCCCTTTTACTTTGTTCATAACTCATGTCAACTTTATTAACATTTTCAGGAAGATCAATTTCCTTTTCCTTCTCCATCAACTGGAACTTTATTTTAGAATTTCCTTGCTCAGCAAGGCCATCCTTGGCAGCAGCTCTGCTTAACTCTTCCTTGAGTATTTCAACTTCAGAATTTGATTCACCTTGGTTGTCATAAGACCCTTTTGTTGATTTTTCTCTTTCACTGCGAGGATAGCCCTTGGCACCTTTATTAACATTTTCAGAAATATTAATCTTCTTTGCCTTCTCTATGAATTGGCTATTGATGAAGGGATCCTCGCCCTCAGCTGAGTTAAACTGTAATTGAACAGACTTCAGATGCTTCAGTTTATCTCTACGGGTGGTACCCTGCACTCCAATTGCTGTTCTGTTGAGTGCAAGAGTATTGCTCCTTAATTTGGCTTGCTTTTTTGATGCATCTTCAGGTAATTTACCGGGAAACTTTTCCTCTAGAGCAGGTTTCTTTAACTCTAAAATAACTGTACCCTGTCCCTTGTCATCCAGCTCCCTTTTCTCTTTCACATCCATAAGATCATCTTTTAAATTATCAGTTGTAGCATTCTCTAGTCCATTTATTTCATGTCTCCAGGGTTTTCTATCAGCATCTTGTTTAGTTTGAAACTCTCCCAAGCCTCCGTTCAGATGTTTGAATTCTTGAGCTGCTGATTTCGCTTCTAGGTTTGAAGGCGCTACACCTGAGAGCAATGCAGGCTCCCCGTCAATCCTTCTTGTGCCAATGTTTGCTGTTCCTGATCCCTTCTGCAATTTAAGGCAACTGGTAATTAAGTTTACAAGGAAATGGCAAAGCTTCATGCTGGCAAATATCAATGCCAGCAATATGTGATAAACATGATGACAGGAAATACACTTCACAAATATGGATAACGTGAAAATACATGTATAGAATGAACTATAAATTGATTAATATCACCAAAAGCTGCGAATAAAGATGATTAATTGAAATTGAATCCATTCAATGCTACAAAGCTATCTTCAACAAGTAGAAAATGAGGATATGCCCACTGGAATGGGAATGCACATGGAGCTTGGTCATAGTTTGGTGGTATAATACACCAAACTAGTTGGCATATGGATCCTGCGACATTATGCACTATCATACACCAAATCCACCTTCGTATAATATATTATGAATTTAAAAAATGGGATTTAATGGCAATCGATAAATTAGAGTTCCAAATCCATTCTAGTTTTATCCCGCTAAACGAAAGATCTTAATTTCCAGTCACGTATCCATAACTTTAAGTATTGTAAAGAAATTAAATAGAGATGAATCAAAGAATAAAGAAATTAAAGAGTACCTTGTCAGATTGACCTGGTGAACCTCTTCTAGACTCCAATTCAGAAGAGGAAACGGGTAGTGATGAATGTGAGGAACCGTCGTCGTCGTCGTCAGTAAATGAGGCAATCTCAACTTCATCATCATTCCCTTCATTTGTCACTTCTGAAACAGTTTCACTTCCATCCTTGTCTAGTGACACTTGTTTTGACAAGCTGGACCTATCTCTATCAAATGGTTGAATACTTACATAAAGAACTGCCGGCACCATGCTCCTAGAAGACTTCTTGAAATGAATTGGGGCATTTATGGTTACAGCATCCATGATGATTCCATAATCTGCAAGGTTTATGACTGCAGATCCCAAGAGTTGACCTTTCATTGCCTTGTCCTTTCGAGATTCATACAAGTTAAACTCCAGGTAGTTCTTCAGGAAACTGTCTCGGGCAGTGCCTTTTCTGGATACCTCCTTGCATAAAGTAGCTGAAAGCCTAAAAGACTCACTGAATTCAACTCTCCCATCTCCAACATTAGAAGTGAAGGAACCAGAACTCTGATCACCATTTTCCCATTGAAGCAACAAGGATTGAGCAGATTTGAGAGACTGTGATGGGGGCCAAGGCTTGATTTCTTGTACAAGAATGAGGTAATCAAGCTGCACTGAAGAACCTTTTCTGTTCTTTGATCTAAGCCCAAGAACCATTTTTTTATGAAGAATACGTGTTTTTCTCTTAACGGGTCTAATCAATTACATACCTGTACATTGATCAAACCTTATGCAATTACAAGCCAACACAAAAACACCCAGAATTCAGCAAACATACTCAAAACAAGAGCACACACAAAAAAAAGAGAAAAACAAAATCCAATTTCAAATAATCATGTAATGCATGCGGGTGAATTTGAAATAACAAAAATAGAAAGAAAATGGTGTATTGAGCTTATATGGGAAACGAAGAAAGAACGGCATAGAGAACGTGGGCAGGTCTCAACATTGCAGGTTAATTTGAGACTATGTGACCCACCATATTCATGCACTCAAAATTATAATATATACTCCATATCCCCGAAGAGGGCCTCCACAAATAATAACAATAATAAAAGCCAATTAATGAAGAAAAATCTCCCAGTTCATTTCAAGAGAGAGAGAGCCAGAGGGTAGGAAAACAAGAACAGTACTCCAACCCTTGAGAAGAGAATTGATTAAAGAAAATGCAATATTTTCAACACAAGTTAGAGAAAAATGAAAAAATAAATCAAGATGAAAACAAATAAATATTACTAGAATCCGTTGAATGGTAGGCGAGCATCAGAACAGAGAGAATCCAAGACAAGAAGAGCACAAAAAGACAACCACACACTTCATCATGACATTAAAGTAATACTTACTAGTCATATTTAAATCATTGTCATCGTCATCGTCATCATCAGATCCAGATAAAAGATAGCCAAAGCACGATCAATCAAGACAATGCAATCAGTAAACAAGAACCAAAGTAGTAAAGACCAGAGTTATGCAACAAGATGGGCATTATTCGGCGCACAAGGTAGTGCTAGAGTACCTTCCTTGCAGTACATGAAGCTGAACAAAGAGGTTGTTGGGTGCAGAGGAATCAAGAAACACAAAGACAGTTGTAGTAGTTGCTGGTGAAAGCTAAGAATGTTGTTTGTTTGTGAGATATTTATGAGTTTAGGTTTTAGTTGGTGAGTCAAATGTGAAAATTCTCCTGTGTGAAGATACCGAAACCTTTAAGAAAGCAAAGGTCGCAAAATCAGGAAAGGAGCATGTCCAAGCAACTGCCCAAAAAAAACAACCATGCCTGGTTTAACCAGGAGCGAACCGCGTCATCCATTAGTCAACTCAGCTTATCTTTTCTTCTTTTGTTGGGCCAATCGCTTTGTACTAATTAAGCCAAGTACCCTCTCTTTTTTTTCTTTTCTTTCAGGTGTGCCGTTCAAACAGATATTTGTCTAAAATTAATTTTTTTATTAAAATTAATTTTTTTTTTATTTTTAGATATTTTAATATATATTTAACAACAATAAAAATAAAAAATATATTATTTTAATATATTTTTAAATAAAAAATATTTTAAAAAATAATTATTACAAGTTCAGAGCTGCTGTTTGTACTTTGTACCGACCAAGCATGGCATTCTTCAATAAAATTTTCACCTGCTGTAAACTATAGGTTGTCATCATTGTATCATAGAAAATATTCTGTTATAGGTAGGATTAGGTAATGATTATTTTTTAAAATAATTTTTTTTTAATTTATTTATAATATCAATATATTAAAACAATTAAAAAAATATTAAAGTGATTTTTTTTAAAAAAAAATTAGTTTTTTTTTAAAGCATGATGTGGCAGCAAAATCTAACATGCTCGGGGCCTGCATTATATATGCTTTACACCGGAGGCTGTAGAAGCAGACGAGCTTTGAGAAAGAAAATATAGAAAAGTCTTTGCCTGAAAATAAGATAATTAAAGAATAAAAATAACTTATCTGTTCAGAAATCAAGTATAAATGATTAATTGTTCGGAAAAGAATAACAATCACCTAACATTATCTTCTATTTATGCTGAATTATCTAGGATGTTTAATGTTCGGTGGAAAGAGGTAGCAAGAAGAGGAGAAAGAAAAATGAAGGAAACCGATCCACTATCCATGGAAAATTGGTGGCCTCGAAACTTGATGGCACAAATAAAGAATTAAACATATAAGTAAACGAGTTTTTTTTTTATTTTTTGATGTTAGGGTCAATTTCACATTCAAGTTTATGTCTGATTCATAGTTTTAAAATTCAGCCCGGCTCCGCGGGTTGATCCGGAACTCGGCCGACCCATGATTGGAATCAGGCTAGGTTGAAGAAAAATAAAGGAAGAAAAAATCCGATATGACCTGGCGGGTTGACCTGGCAACCCGGTCAAAAACCCGATTACAACCCGTTGACTTTTGTTTTTTCTTTTTACTGAAACGATATCGTTTTAAATTTTTTTAAAAAAAAAATTGACCCGATCAAAACCCGGAACCCGAACCTTTAACCAGAACAGCCACCAGGCCAGATCTAAAAATTATGGTCTTATGAACACATGTCGAAGTCTCAAACCAAATAGAACTGAAACATGGAAACATTCATAATATCATCATTAGTCAGCCATTTCTCTCGGCTCTAATGTAGCTTTTCATATAGTATATGCTAGTATATTCACCTGCACTTCAAGTCGGATTATTCTTTTTCTAAATTTAAAAATAATATTAAGAGAATGCAGTTTTTTTTTGTCAACATTATTAAATTTAATAAAGCAGATCAATTTTGAAACCTGTCAACCCGATTTCTTATCTAACTCGAGTTTTGAGTTAAATTACATAGGAGCTAATTCAAAGTGAATTGTTCAATTTATTAAGTTCAAAGACAACTTCAATTACCAATAAAAATATATCATAACTTTTAAAAAAATTAAGATTGTAATTTTATTTTTTTATATTGAGACAATGTTAGATTGTATTGATGTCGGTCACTCTGCGACCTGGATAATGAAGTTCAATAAGTTTAATAAATTTGTTGTTTTTGTAAATTATTTTTATTTAATTTTATGATAACACTAGATGCTTGTATCAACCCTAAAAAAAAATATTTATTTGAGATTGTGATAATTCTATATAGAGTATAAAAAATAAACCATGAATTTCATTTCTAGACCAATCCAATATTGAATAAAAGTGAAATTAAAAAAATTAAAGGACCATAAACTAAAAAAAATATCAGGTTTGATGGGTAAACCCACTACACCCGTGAATTAGGTAATCCGAGTCAATACGTCAAACCCGCAAACTAGGTAACAGATTTTATTGGGATTAATAATTGTTTTTTTCTAAACTGTTGTGTATTTAACTATATAATAACAAAAATAGAACATCAAACCAACACAAAAACTTTTTTTTAAGACTATAATAACCTCAAAGAAAGCAAAACAAAACAAATTATGAAAATCAATTATCAATCAGTCAAAATATCAAATGATAAATCAAAAAAATTGAATTTATAAAAAAAAAAAGTTAAACTCGCTATACCTGTCAACAGGTTCCTAGACTTTCTAAAATTCAATAACATTTTTTTTCAAAATTATTTTTTTAATTATATGATAAAAAATAGATTATCACATAATCGAGTTCAATTAAAAAAAAAGAACCTTGTTAAACCTGCAAACTGGAGCAACCAAGGTTACCTAGTCAAATTCGCAAACCGGGTCATAGACTCCACAAAATTTAATAACCTAGTTTTTTTCAAAATCATTTTTATTTAACTAAATTTTTTAAAAAATAGATCATACCGCGATGCTAGTATATTTTTTTGATATCAACTTAATGCTGAGATATTTTTTTGATATTGCAATAACTATATATAAAAAAAATTATCAACTTTAAATCCTCATAAATATATTATATAAGTATTAAATTAAAAAAAAATCAATAATCAAAGAGAAAAAAGGGATTAAAATGAAAAAAATAAAATTATGAATTACTATTATAATCTATCATAGTGTTAAGTGTTAATGGATATGAACAAATTGTAAGAGAAATAATTTGAAGGTCACCTTAAACAATTGATTTTGAAATAAAATAAAAAGAAAAAATCACAACAATTTAAACCCGTCTCCCAATAATCTGTACATCAAAATAGAACACATGCCAGTCGAGTTATTGGTAAAATATACATGACGTATGATAAAGATTCAAGAAATCATTTTTAAAAAAAACCTTGAAACAAGCAAGAGCAAGTCAACGACATTTAAAACAATTAAGTTCACAAATAACTTACTTTAAACAAGCATAAACAATTCGATAATTAATTTTAAAAATCATCTGAAAACTCTAGTTGAAACGAACAAGATTAGGTAATCAATGATTTTAAAAACAATTCAGAACTTTGCTTGAAAATAAGTTGTAACAATTCAGTAAGGAATTGAAAAATTATTTGAAACTCCACTTGAAAATAAATATTAACATGTCAACAACAATTTCAGTATTTCAAGACAATTAAGAACTCTACTGGAAAACTGCTTGAAAGTAAACAAGATTCGCGTCAACATCACTATAAAAACAATTCATATCAATTTTATTATTTAATATATCACTATCTTAATATATGTAATTTTTTTAATTAATATAGGTGTTCAGATCAGTTTGCGTATACCTCGACTAATCTCATGGATCCTGAAGTTAACGACCATGTAAGCTTCCAATGACTATCACATTAGCAACTACATGATTTTAACCTGAAACCATACGAAGAAGAAACCCTTTAATCTCGGGTTTTTATTACTGTAGCATAAATAGTTAAAATATAATGTAATATCTCACTAATTTAATAATTAAAAAATATCCTGTCCATAC
>Ga0307518_10003121_pt1 | contig 11985 bp, 6 predicted proteins | sample 25_EM_MG_FD_203889 | JGI IMG/M metagenome (GOLD analysis project Ga0307518, IMG submission 203889) | Populus trichocarpa ectomycorrhiza microbial communities from riparian zone in the Pacific Northwest, United States - 25_EM | ecosystem: Host-associated > Plants > Roots > Unclassified | place... | reverse complement strand
ACTCAGAGCAGATTGCAAGAAGCAATCGATTTGCCCAGCAAAATTGGATAAGTCTGTGTCCCACCTTAGAATCCGTTTTCCTTTTATAAAATGAAAATGATGTATAGATAAACTAATCACAAGAAGATATTACAAAAATAGTATGAATTTCATACCCATGTTTTAGATCCTGTTTGGATTCTTTACTAAAAAAATCAGAATAAATTTGTTTTTTTTTTTTAAAATCAATTATAATTTGATCGTAAAGATTAAATTGAATTTTTTAAACTCAACGGTGACCGGTGAGGTTTTATAAATATTATGTTAAAGTAGTATTTGGAATTGTGTGATTATTTTTTACTTGAAAACATATTAAAATAATATATATTTTTTATTTTTTAAAAATTTATTTTTAAAACTGACACATCACAATAATATAAAATTATAAAAAAAATATTAATTTAAAAAAAATAAAAAAACTTTTTAAACATATAAACAAAATGGAGTCCAGGTCGGTAAAAGTACTAATGCTAGGATGAAATATCATCATAATAAGACACTCCTAAAACCCTCTCACATGGGACAGCCTGTGCCTCGTCAAACCTTTCAGTGGGCTGCTTTTTTGTATAAGTAACCAAAATTAACAAGCTATCCAGCATAATGCCATCAGTAACCCCACTTACACTTATAGCGCATAATGGGCAAAATGAAGGCACATATCCTTTTTGGTAGTGGGCTGGAACTTGGAAAGTTCCACACTCATGCCCAGCTTTTTTCTTTTTCCTTTTTTTCATCACTTCTTCCTGGTAAAATAATACCCTTTTGCCAGGGAAAAGCAAAGGTTAGCACCAAAAGTGAAAATTCAGATTTTGCAATTTTCCTGTCATGAAGCTCCATCAGCTCGTTTTTCTTGTTCTTCTGTTGGCTTATCAGGTCTATTGCAAAACATACATTCACATTGACTATAGCCTCACAGTAGAAGTACCTAGTGAGTACAGTGTGGAATTACTAGGAAGAGCATTTCTGATGGAGACTGACCAAATGGAGCCCGATTTTAGAGTAGCATTGAGTGTTGAACCAATTAGAGGAAAATATTCATGTTCCTTGGAAGTCTTTCTTGGAGATGTTAAGGTGTGGAATTCTGGCCATTATTCTCATTTTTACACTTCTGATACATGTGTGCTTGCGCTGACAAAGGATGGAGATTTACACTTGAAAGGTTCGAATGATCGAATCGGATGGCGAACAGGGACTTCAGGACAAGGTGTGGAGGTAACATTAATAGTAAAAGAATCATCAGCAAAACCTGAAAAAATACAAATCACCGCACATGTTTTCTAGCAACTAATCTTTCTGTTCTCTCCCCTTCATTGCAGAGACTACAGATTCTGAAGACGGGCAATTTAGTCCTTGTTGATGCCTTGAACCGGATAAAGTGGCAGAGTTTCAACTTTCCGACTGATGTAATGCTATGGGGACAGAGACTAAATGTGGCCACTCGCTTGACATCTTTTCCTACCAATTCAACAGCATTCTATTCTTTTGAGATTCAGCACAACAAGATTGCTCTCTACCTGAGTTCTGGTAAGTGGAACTATTCTTACTGGGAATTTCAGCCTACCAAGAACAGAAACATCACATTTATTGAATTAGGTTCAAAAGGGTTAGAAATATTCAATGATAAATACAAGAAAATTGCGCAGATTTTATCATTCGGGATGCAATTTCAACCCCTAAGATTCTTAGCACTGGGGAATAAAACAGGAAACATGGGGCTGTATTTTTACTCCCCGGAGAAACGAAGTTTTGAGGCTGCTTTTCAAGCACTCAATACTACATGTGATCTTCCTCTAGCTTGTAGACCTTATGGTATCTGTACCTTGTCCAATGCTTGCTCATGTATCCGACTGTTGACAGCGAAAAAAGGGGTTGGTTCAGATTGCAATGGGGGGTTTTCTGAAGGGTTTTGTGACAGAGAACAGCAGGAAATGCTTGAACTAAGTGGTGTAAGTAGTGTTCTAAGGACTGCTCCTAAGAGGGTCAATGTTAGCAAAGAAGTATGTGAAGACTTATGCCTACAAGATTGTAAATGTGCTGCTGCATTATATTCTACTGGCGAGGATGGCACAAGCTTCAGAGAATGCTTTACTTATGGACTGGTCTCAGGTGTTAAGCAGGTTGAAAGGGGAACAGGATTGACTTACATGGTTAAGGTTCCAAAAGGAACCCAGATTTCCCATGGGAAATCAAATGTGAAGAAATGGGTGTTGGTCATGGTAGGAGTGATTGATGGTTTCATCATCCTGCTTGTTTTTGGAGGGCTTGGGTATTATTTGGTTCAGAGAAGAAGAAGAAGAAACGTGCTTGCCTCTGACAACAATACTTAGGACTGGTTATTCTGCCCGTGATTCTTTTCTCATGAGAATTCATGACCGTATTTGCAATTCTTTCTGCTTATAGAGAGAGGGGAAGAAAAAGAAACAATTTTGGTTCATTTCTACAAGCTGATATGTTCATAGGACAAGTATTCATCTCTTTTTAACACCATTGGTATAGTTGAAATCAAATTTTCGTTTATGCAAGGGAAAGAAAAATTTGTTGTGCTTGCTTGCTAATTCAAGCAAAATTCTTTTATCAACAAGCTTATGGAAAAGGTCCCATAATTAATCGGGTGAGCATGAACATCTTATACAGCCAAATCCAAATTCTTCTGATTGATATGCAATGCAAAGAGCAAAAGAGTGATCAAAGATCCAACATGTAGATTTTGGAAAGTTAAACGAAAAGGACTTGAAAAAAATCTAGTCGTCATAGATAATTTTTAGGAAAAAAGACAAGAAAAGAACAAGCTTCTTATTCAAAATTACTATAATATCAAAATCTACTGAACAACCAACTAGTTCTTGGCCGAAACCCAGATTTTTTTTTTCGAAAAAAATCAAACAAATAGTTAGAGTTAATATAATTTCTCCCTAACATTAGAATTTCTAACATTGAAAGAAATATTTTTTTAAAAAGCTATTGCATATCGATATTACCCTTTATAAATAATCCAAGATGCCAAACCCTTAACCTTATAAAACAACAAATTTGAAATTTATTCGAAGTATTTTAACCTATCTTTTCATGTATTCGATAAGTTACTTGAATAAAATATTATTTTAAAACTTGAATCAACTTGAAAAGTTAACCCGAGACTTTACTGACTGGAGCGTTTCGAGTTGAAAATAAATAATAAAAAAATTAAACTAACCCAATTAAAAACTCAATTGACCGATGACCTATTCATCAACCCATTAATTCTTTTTTTTTTTTAAAATCTAATTTTAGATTTTGTTTATGGTTCTTAACACCAACATAAAAGACCAGCCCAAAACCATAGCCTTTTGTTTCGAGCCTGTGTTCTTAACTAGATTATATTTCAAAGATCCCAATGTGAGCTACGAAAGGCCGAAGCCACTCAACAATGCCTTTAATCTTGGGCTTCAAGATGCTCTTCAATTATCCAATTTTTAAGCTACTAATGGTGAAATATTAGGGCTTCGAGATTCTATTTCCACTTCAAGGATACCAAATCCAGTAATTTAATAATTTTGGGCAGGATATTATCTAAGTGTTAAGGTTAGGGTTTGCAAATAATATCCACCATTCACCAACTCAGTGGTTAGAAGCCCTATGGACATTTATATGTCAATTTTGTGATCATGATGGAAAAGTAGATAAATGATGAATAAGTTTATGATATTTTTATTAGACAAATATGTTCTCCAGTTTTTAAGTTTTCTTCTAGATTAATTCATGTTTCATTAAAATTCCTAAAATATTCTAATAGTACGTTTGAGAACTTATTATTTATCTTTTCTTTTCTTTTTTTTTTTAAAAAAAACTTTACAAGAAGCTCAACAATGTAACCTGTTAACTTAGTTTTTTTTTTTTTTAAAGGATTTTTTGGTTAAAATATTATTTTAGAATTCTTGTTTTAAGAAGTTAAAGAGTGACTATCAAACAATTTTATTTTTTTTAATTCTTAAAAAAAGGTTTAAAGCACGTCATTATGCTACTGAACATTAAATTATTAGTTGTAGAGAACCAATTAGTTTGAGATGTGCCTTGGGTTGATCTTTCTCAACAAAGAAAGAATGTTCCGTAGCATAAGGTTAAGCACAGAACACTAGCCTAACTCTATACTAAATTAAGGGCCTGTGTAATTATAGAGATTTATATACTCTTAAGTCTCCCTCACACACAACAGGGGACAAAATTTACGTTTGTTGTTGTTCATACACGAGAACTTTGGCTTGGATATTTCTTAGGAAAGCTAGCAAGTTGCATTTAGTTGCACAGTTCATCAGTTGTTTTAAGCAAATCAGCTTGATGTGTGTGTGTGTGTGTACGAACAATAAACTATTGATACAAGCAGAATGATCTTGCCAAAGAGCTCCTTAATTAGCTGAAACCAATCATACGGATTTTAATTAAGCATTTTATGCTCAAATATATGTATAGATCATCGAAGGTAAAAGTTGCTTAATTAAAAACTGAAAATTAATTACCAGAATCCCATTGCTGCACATTTTGACTGACTACTAACTTGGAATTAGGACTGCCTAGTGTGCTTGAAATTCAATATACAAATTCCCAATTTCTCAGTAGCGTACAGGAAGATAGGGGAATAAAATATTTGGGTCATTCTTGCTCACTAGCTAGCTGCCTTCATTCCAGTTATGGATAGCTTGCAGCACTGCCTGTTTCACTACTTGAGCATCATGGCCTTGGTTCTGCAAAATCATGAAGTATATTTTATTGAAGAATTAATTAAACAATTTCCTATCAAATATAGCTAGATGCATGAATTGCTTATATATATAAGCTGAAATTCATAAATAAAACTCCAGAAATTAAAGGAGGAAAATGAGCGTTGCTTATCCCTTTCTTAAGATTGGCTTGGAATGGACTGTGGATAGACACTCACACCCATGAAAATTATACCCCCTAAGAGTTCTCTACTCTAGCTAAAAGAGAATGGACCGAAACCATTAACTCGAAGCCACTGCTATAAGCCAACAAACCCAAAATAGACATAGATGCATGGATTAATCCTAATTAATGACATTAATTTGTCCCATGAACTTGCTCAATGGATAGCTATATATTGTGTTCCAATGCTGTCCACCCATTCTGGTGTACTGTGGAAAGTCCAAAATATGTGGTTCAAGCCAGCTTGTGTCTAAGTTGCACACGTGAGATCAGTCTTGTTTGTCTAAACTACTATTTATTAATTTTGAGAATGATGCTTGAGACATTTATAGCATATATATAACATCAGCAACATTTAATATACTTGCAAAAAAGATATGCTCCCTTAATTTAAGTGGTGTGCTAAGAGGAAGAATGTCGATCCAAGAAAGGAAAGAAAGTAATTTAATTCTTACTTGGTCTCCACCAATCGCTTCAAGTTGGAAATTGTCTTCACAAGAAACCCTAGCATCAAGCACATCAAGGCCTAGTTCCTCGAAGGCTTCAAGTATGGAGACAAGTAATCCAGGGCAATTCTTTCCTGAAAATACATTAATAAGGAAACCCTTTTCTAGGTTTTCCACTGTGACCTGCTGAAGTATAAAAAATAATGAAGTATTATTACATGGGCTAGTAATGGAAGCTTTTCAGGAATTAATAAGAACTGAAAATATAATAAATGAACAGATAAAGGGAATTGTAGTTTATATTCGCACCGCAGGTAATGAATTTTGGGGGGTTGAAGATGTTCCGATTTCTTTTTTTAGCCTATCCACCTTGTTCTTCAACTCTCCAATATATTTTGACGCGTCTACTATGATTGAGGTTTTGTTCATCTGCCAAAATCACCAATTGCAGAAGAGAAAATATCAAAATAAGTAACCAAAGATTGGAAAAGAAAGAAGAAGAAAACAAAGTAGAAGAAGAAGAACGAAGAAGGGAGAGGGAGGAAAGAAAAGAAAAACTGAAACTAAAGCTTGAAGAGGCCGGGTTCGGGCATTTACAGCATTAGAATTGGTAGCAGCACGTAACTTCTCGTAAAGAGCTGCCTTCTTTTTCTTCCTGGAAGACATTCTTGTTTTCTGCCTCTTAACTTGACTAGCTAGCTAGCTCTCTCCTCTCCCTTGCTTATTTTTTCACCTCGAGCTTTTGAGGATTTTATAACAAGAAGATGACCTCTCGAACTCTATCATTGCTTGTTCGTTTCCTGCATGGATGCTCCCGTTTCCCCAAATAAAATCATAATTCATTTACATTATTAACCATTTTGTTTTCCTGACATTTTGTCTTTTAAAAGTAATTTCAAAATCTGTCTTTTTTTTTCCTTTTTTCGGTTGAAAGAAAAAGAGCTCAATGCCATTGAACCGTAGGGCCCATTGGCCAAGCGCGCATATATATATATATATATATATAGTCTCTGATTAGTCTTCTTTCAACCACCAAAGAGAAAGAGTAGTGACGGAACATTGATTAATATAATTTCACTTTCAGTAAAATACGTACATTAATTCGTCATCAATTATCAAATATATATATATACTGCTGGAAGTTTTTATTTTCTCTTTTTACTCATTTGAAGTTCCATCGAGCTAAGGATAATTCAATGGATCAGAAAAAAAACCCTCGGTTTTTGATAATTCATTTCATTCCTGTTCTAGTTAAGTTCATTCTCATGCTAATTTCGAATATAAATATTAAACTCAGCAACACTCATAAGTTAATTTAATAATTTAAACTCAATAAATTAACTTTGAAAACATGGTTTGGACCCAAACCATGGTCATGGCTCGCGTTCAGTGTTTCATGGGCTTGGGCAACACCCCCAAGCCTATGCACTGGGCCCACACCCAATGCCTCTTAGGCTCAGGCGTAGAACTTGAGCCCAAGAGGCTAGGCATGCCCATCGTCCCCTTAGGCTCAAACACTAGCCTCGTGCTTGAGCCTAAGTACATTTCCAAATGTTCTTGGGCTTGACACATGTCTTGGCTCCTTTTAAGTCTGACTTTGTGGTTTGAATCTAACACTTTTCTCGTTGAAATGTTTTTTTTAATCAAATCTTAATTCTTTTTGCCAGGTCATACTCAATGTGCACCCTAAGTGCACAAAAGTCTTCTATGGCCTACCATTTTATCCCTAATTAATACATTGTAAGGAATATTTGTTCCTCATTAATGTTTATATAAGAGATATTTATCCTCCATTAATATATATATATATAAGGAGTATTTATCCCTCATTAATATTTATGTTAGAAATATTTATCCCTTATTAATACACGTGTAAGTTATATTTATCTCTTATTAATACCACAAGGGTAGAATAACTTTATAACGCTTTCCCTTAAGCAAAAAGGCAAGGTATATAAGGTATAAATTGTTGGGTTTCTCGAATATGATACATGAAGCAAAAACAATAAAACATAATTATTTGGGATCCCTATGATCCTGTTAGATAGATCTAGAGTTATTTATGAATTTATTACATGAAGATCCAATCTTTTCAGCTTTGAATAATTTTTTAAAGTGTGAGTTGTCGCAAACCACAAGCCGTCCAATTTTCGACCTCCAACGGTAATCCACGCGAACCACCAATGAGAAATTTACTAAATTCCTATTTAGAAGAGATGAATTGCTATGCCTAGAGTGTTAGCTCTCTATTATATGACTTACGTAGTTTTTCTATCTAACAAACAACCATAAAAATATAAGAGGCATAACTTACTATTTATTGTGAAATATGAAAAACCTTATAAATTGGAATAATATTAATTTTCCCCTTGAATAATATCCATATATTAATTTATAATAATTTTATAAATTAACTCAATCGAGTCCTTACTTGATTTTTCCAGGTCTAGAAATATAATCCATGTATTAATTATATTCTAGTCCTTAATTTCTAAAATATATTTTAATTAAGTTATAATTAATTAAATCATCCCAATTTAATTTCTGACCAATGGTTCTTCATGTGTGTAACCCATTAGGTTTCTAATATGTTAACCCAAATATGAATTATAATTCTAATTAAATATAATAAAATAAATTAAACAATTTAATTTATTATCAATTCAACAATTGATTAATTTATATTTGAAGATCAGGTGTATTGTCTACCAACATGTCATGATTCCCTAAATATTGAAAAAGTCATTAGTGGTTTGACTCAACCTTTCAATGATCGGTTTCTCAATGTAATTAATATCATTTCATAAATAATATTCCGGTTTAATATTAAAGTATGAAGTACGTCTGACATGTTAAATCATATTTGCTCTCTACATAATAGTCATTGATAATTTGAATATGATTTAAAACTCTTTTCAAATCTCATTCCACATTGGCCAAAGATTTCTCAGTCAATATTATTTGAGAATAGATGAAACATTTTCTCTAATTCACATAGGGTGATAAATCATCTCTTGATCACTCAAGTACCTTCATATAATTCATGCTATACTCAATGTCTGTCATTTGGTTACCTCGATTAAGATAACATGTAACATGATCAAAGTATAACATTCTCTATATAAGATAACTCGGTGATCTCAAGTCTAAGGATCACTTACACAACCATCACTTGAGCCTTTCTATAGACATAAGTGATCTCTCCATATAAAATTCTCATGCGAGTTAGTTTAATGTACATGTCTTATGACAAGTACTTATAGATTAGTTCTAGGTATTTCTTATACCTCAACTTATGAGAACAACTACTTGCTTTCATAAAGGGAAAAAAATATAATATCTACAAGTCTCTACAGCTCAAATAAATATTCAATATTTAAAAGGGCATCAACCAAGAATATTTTAGGAACAATGCTTTGATGCAATAGAAATTCCATAATTATAACAACTTTATAATTTTCTTTGCCAAACATTTTTGTCTCATAGACTTTATTTTTACTCTTGATTCATAAATAAAATATTAGATTCATTAATCTAATATTAAAGATAAATTAAGATTTTATTAATAATAAATATGTATTTACATGAATATAATAATACCATATGTAACCAACCGATTGGTTATAGGGCATATTAAGCTAATATAAAACCCCTTGAAAAACCCATGTAAAAGGTTTACAATTTCCATTCTGAATATAGACATACCATTTTCTTTTAGAGCATTCATTTTATATTAAAATAAAAACAAACAATCTTATTCTTAGATTTAATGCTCTTTAGCGCATTTATTATTCTCTTTCTATAAAGTTACTAACTTAAGTATCTGATAGTCTCCAAATCCATCCAAAGGAGACTTTTATAGGTATTAAGATTCTTTCATCAAGAGATTATCTTCCTTTACGAGAGTGGATTTAATTGAATGAACAATTGATTAATCCATAATCTAACCACCAAAAAACCCTATTACTAAGCCTCCCGGATTTTGAAACATCATCTGAAAATAATAGTACTCCAACTCTTGAACACTTGATCATTGAGATCTGCATATCATCTAAAAAAATCTGAAGCCTAAAATGCCAACAAGACTTCAAAAATAGTTTAACATTACTCTTTTACACACACTAGTAAGATAATTTAAAAGTAAAATTGTTTGTAGTTTTGCTAATACTTGAAAGGATATATGAATTAAAATACACGTGCACTAGATCTTGTGATAGTATATATATATATATAGCTGAGGATTAATCACTGCTTATTAATAATGTGATAATTTACCATTATTATTATTAGTTTACCAGATTGACAGTCCAAAAATAAGCTACTGTACATATCAAATTAATTAGAATGAGAAATGACGAATAATGAAAGAACAAGGAACAGGTATCCAGGGGTGTGTATGGGAGGATTTTGGAATTACATGGGAGAGGGACAAATGGATGACTGCGAGAGGAAGAGAGAGGGTGTAAGATATAATAAAACTTCCCCCGTGAGAAGGGTTTGGAGGGATTGACAGCTAAACATCCTTTGACGCTTCCTTCACTGCTTTCAATGTCTCTCTCCCCTCTTAATCCATGTCTCCGATCACGAGCAGATTCCTTTCCAGCTCTCTACGCGTAAAATGATCTTTTCTTTCCCTGGCAAATGCTCCCTTCCCTTCTGATCCACGTGCCATGCCTAGCTGCTTGTACTCTTCTTCCAAAAAAATGGGTGCCTTAGTGTTTCTGCATGGCTGCATCACTATCAGGGGAGGGGAAGATTTATTAATTAGCTGTAGATATTAACAATTGATCAAATGCTTCTTTCTTAGAAACAGAAAAAACACTAGTGATAGTGGCAGCTTTTGAAAGTTGTCACCAATACAGCCACGCATCTTTTACTTAAATCTAGTTTTATCTTTTTTTGAATTTTTTCTTTTAAAAATCAAATACAGATAAGATAAAAATGGCAACATTTTCAAGAATATTATTCATATACTCGTGAGTCTATGTACGGAAGATACAGTTAATTATGTTTGCAGATCTTAGGTACTAAATTTTCTTGGCATGAATCCAAACATGACATCATATAGTTTTATTAATTATTACCAGGAATTTAAGAAATTAAAGAAGGGAGGGCCAAGGATAAATTGATGAACCTCTTAATGAATATATAGTTAATATCTTTTTTTTTAAAGAAAAACAAACTACTATATGTGTAAATGTAAATCAGTTACATCCAACTTTGCTAGGGCTAGACCCACCTTTTGTCAATCCATTACTGTGCTAGGTACGATTTGTGCACTAAGGTAGATTGGAAGAAGGACTCAGTCATTTGGATATATTTTGGTTTTATGCTAGTATATCTCTTGTATGTTATTTGGAGATGCTTTTTCTTTTTAATTAAAAAAAATACATCATTTTTTCCTCTCAAAAAAATCAAAATGATTTTTTAAGGCGATTCAATCTAATATATTTGATATATTTTATTCTCCTTACTTACACCATTTATTATGTAATGTAAGTATCGAGTATATTTTAAATCAGAGCTGAATTTGCATTGTTTTAATATAAAAAAAAATCTTTATTTCCTATCCATGAATTTAGACATAGCTGAATCACTTGTAACATTGTAAGCACATATAATTATTTTTTTTTAATAGATTGTAATAATTTTCTTTATCTTGTTGTATGATTTTAATACATTGCTAATCTCAGAATATTGTTAAGGGTAAAAATGAAATAGATCACTAACCTTGAGCAACGACTACTAATTGGACATATCTTAAGTTGATGATAGGAGTCTCTCTTATAACAAAAATATTAAAAGATTTTTAGGCGGAAAAATTGTTTATATAAACAGTGAACCACCTTAATTTGTTTTTTTTTTCCATCTGCATCATTTTTTATCAAGTCATTTTATATTTAATATAACAATTATAGTTCGATTTCATAAAATTAACACTCTGTAAACCATTAAATGATATTTGGATTATGAACGGTGAACTATCTTAAACTTGTTTTCATTCACATCCTTTTTTTATTAGGTCTTTTTTTTTCACTGACATCCTTGTTTTTTTCTTGATTGAGTCCTTTTTTTTCCACTCCTATAATTGTTTTTAGATTGAGTCCTTTTTCTTCCCATTTAATAATTGTAGTTTGGTTTTTCAAAATTGATGCTTAGTGAACCGTGAAATGGTATTTGGAATCATGAACACGTGATGCTATATGAGATGGAAGAAATATTAAAAACAAATAATGGAAATGCAACATAAAAGAGAGACACAATCCACTTTGGGTTGAAATATTACCATATTTTTCTTTATAAGAAACAAAGTTTATGCCAAGAAATGGAAAAGAACCCCAGGGGGTAGACAAATACAAATACAATAAAAATACTCAAATAACCTAGTAAGACAATATAAAGCTTTAGGGATCACCCTCCTATAAGTTAATGCACCAAAGCTATAATTCCCTGTTCAATCTTCATATGTTCTCTTAAAATTATAGTAACCAAAATTATATATCTGGAAGGAATAGAGTAAAAGAAGCACAACATTAGATCCAAGTAAGAAACTCACTCACTCTATTAACCTTTTGTTTGGCTA
>Ga0307518_10003120_pt1 | contig 11989 bp, 18 predicted proteins | sample 25_EM_MG_FD_203889 | JGI IMG/M metagenome (GOLD analysis project Ga0307518, IMG submission 203889) | Populus trichocarpa ectomycorrhiza microbial communities from riparian zone in the Pacific Northwest, United States - 25_EM | ecosystem: Host-associated > Plants > Roots > Unclassified | place... | reverse complement strand
AGTCAATGAAACTATGATGTATGTAGTCTAGTTTACTTATTCCGGTGTCAAGAAATTGGGGAGGTGGAGCGCTACCTATCATTATGCATGGGATGTCCATTATGCACAAGTGGTCACATGATAGTACTCAATAATTGTACTCGAAATGCCGCCTGCGTCGGCAGAACCCTTGCTCTCCGCACGTACATTGGATTGCGTACTTGGAAGGCTCATAGGTAGCAAGGTAAGGCAACCGAATCACACGGATCCAAAGAAGGCAAAAAGTTCTGTCGTCAGTCGTTCCCACGATATAGCATTCTCCCAGAACCCTTTGCTCTGCGAGCAAGGGAACATGTATGTGTTACGGTGTATGTGATTGTTTGTGATTAATGAGGGCACTAGCATTTACACTAATGTAAGTCATCGCTAGTTTCCTAATTTAGGCAAAGGCCACCGCCATGATCCTGGCTGACACAGCCGCCACTGGCTATACTGGCGTGCACACCTGGTCGACCACTGGCGCTCCAATCACTGACAAGAGCACCTTAATAATCCCGTTGGGCGCTCAGTTGCTTGTTGTGTAATGCCGAAGCTAGAATCACACGTGCTATCTTTGTGCCTTTACCTTCAGCATCAGTTGTCCCCAAGGACCAACTTGATTGTGTAGCAACTACACGTATTGTCACCAATTGATTCAGAGGAGGTATGGATACCACCTACAGTTGATGATCACGGTCGAGATTGACGTGCACTTGTGCAGTATGCGCTTGATCAACATAGAAACCTTTCTTGAAAGGGAGCGATTGATTAGAGAGGGAAAGCCAGTTGACCGCCGCGCCAAAGTCCTCGAGTTCGGTGATGACGAAGTAACAGAGTACGCTATTTTGTCTCATCGGTGGACCGAGCAAGAAGTGGATTATAACGAGGTAGTCAAGCTCACGAAGATGGACGAGGAGGAGAGAACTGAAATTCGTCACCGTGATGGCTATCGAAAGATCCTCCAGAGCTGCGAGCAGGCGAAGAAGGACGGATACAGGTGGTTATGGATCGATACTTGCTGCATCGACAAGAGAAGCAGCGCAGAGCTATCAGAGGCCATCAATTCCATGTACCGGTGGTACGCAAACTCAAGGATATGCTATGCGTACCTCCACGACCTCCCCGGTTCATCATTTCCCATTGCGGGTGATTATGAAAGGTATCCCAAGTCGAAGGGCTGGCCAGAGTGGTTCTCGCGTGGGTGGACACTGCAAGAGATGATAGCGCCAAGGGATGTTCAGTTCTTCAACAAGGATTGGCATTCCATCGGTGACAAGAGGGCGCTTTCACCTATCTTGGGAGACATAACTCGTGTTCCACAGGAAACGTTGAAGGAAGGACTTTCGTCAAACCGTCCGTGCGTTGCCCAAATCATGTCATGGGCTGCCAATCGGACGACAACTCGAGTGGAGGACTGGGCTTATTCTTTGATGGGTCTGCTAAATGTGAATATGCCAATGTTGTATGGGGAGGGGAGGAAGGCTTTTCACCGTCTTCAGCTGGAGATCATCCGCACGTCGAACGACCAAAGCATCTTTGCATGGGGTCGTAGGGGAATAAATGTGCGGACTGGCAGCATCCTTGCGGATGACCCGAGCTTCTTCCGAGGTTGTGATGAGATGGAACTGATGAATCAAGACGAATTCATCGAATCTATTAGACGCGAAATCCCAGAAGAACTCCCTTCGATTGCGGACGATCGATTTGGCACATTCCCCATCACGAATCGCGGCATCCAAATCTGGCTGTTTCTCTGTCCCCGTGTCGGCTCTGATTCAGTTTTCGAAGCCCTGCTGCCATGTCGCTCTCGTCCATCGGGTCCACCAGTGGCCATCGGTGTGGCTTTGTGGGAATCCAATTACTATCGATACGGAGGATCTCTACGTCATGAAAAGGGGCGTCCACAATTATATCAAGTCTATCTCAGATATCAAGACACGACGCATTGCAACTCCACATTCGAAATCGACGACAGTGCAATCCCCAAGAATGGTTTCACCTCCTCGGCTACGTACCCAGAGGGATTAATCACAGGGAACACGGTCACTCTGAGCACCACAGATCCTCTTTGTATCAAATGCTATCCTTGCAGGCAAGAGCATCATTTCACAGTGGGCTTTGGACAGTGCTTTGACCAGAACTGGATACATGTCGTCTGCGAGAAACCTGACACGATTTCTTATGACTCTCACACGATTTCTTGGAATGTTTATGACTCGATGTTGTCCAGAGCGCCAGAGCATGCACAGTTCATGAAGAAGGCACGTTCTGGAGCTGCAGGCTGTCAGGTTTACATTTTGCAAACCTGTCTTCCTCGATCAACCTGGATCCTGCAGACTTCTTATATCATGTGGAAGAGCTCAAGCACATGTGGAGTTAAGCTTGAAATATTTCAGAATCCTGGTTTCGGTAATGTGTCAGGTGAATGGACAGGTTTCGATGTTGATGTAAGTAGATTCCTTGTTGTGCACGCACATTACCATCTCATTAGCAAATATTAATACTGTAAATAGGGAACAGATGATCCTAACCGTGACTGGCGGGGTCTCATGATACGCCGTCGTCCGGGTAAGCAAGATAGCTGTGAGGTACTCGTGGATGGGGTCTCCATGGAATTCTCATATACACCCCGTGGTATAAAGGTGAGTACACATACCTTTCATACACTGTTCGAGTCTTACTAGAACAGCTGGGGGACTATGGTCACTTGACGGACTCCGGGGACTTCTGCTACGAAGGAAACCTCTTTGCTGACCTCAAATCACTCTCTTTAGAGGCGAGCGCCACCCCGAGGGAGCACAAAATATCGGAATGGGATGGATACCTGAGAGAGAGCGACGTTGTGGAGGCGTACCACTACCCTGTTGGTTTCATCATTTTATCCAAACCACTTGGCCTGTCGCTTCCGAATAACGAAGACTTGAAATCACTGTTGGTTTCCTTCTCTACTCGACTCACCAATAGATATCTCGTCACACGGGTCATACAATGTCCCTCTGACCCTCGCCGGCCTGGCTCATGCACAACACAATGGTACAATGTTGCAAAGCCATTTGTTTGGCACCGGAATGAACGCGCTGGCTCACCACCATGAGATGGCATGAAACGCCGCTTTTTCGTCCGTTGTTCTTTGGGTAGTGTATTTGGTTGTCCGCCTATGTATTCTTGCACATATATCATATCTACCGATACACATGCTACCCACAGCACTCGACCACTCTTTTTGTTGCCCATTTTACGTTCACATTCACGAACGCACCGCACCACTCAATCGACTGGGGCACAAATAACTTGACAGAATGATGTCGTATTCTCAACCCGGAACAAAACACGGTCGCTCACTTACCTTCAAGACTCCACCAGCACAGCGGATTCCAGTGTTCGCACAATGCGCTGGGAATGTGCCAGCGCACAGTATTCTGGGGTTCGTTGTACCCGAAGAACAGGTGCCGCCTGCAGACGATGGTGAGCACCTGATCGTCTAGTTCCCAGCGTCAAGGCTTAGCTTCGCAGAGAGCCGTATGCCTGGCTGTGCAATCCGACCGTGGGTTTGGGATCAGGGGTGTCTGGGCGGAGACGATGCAACAAGGTACTGCGTGATCTGCAATTCGAATAGACAGAGCATGTCCGGGAAAAGGACATGAGCAGAGGGGACCTGAGACTTCGTCCATGTGCTCTTGACTGTTACGTGGTGTCATGGGTAGAACGGAGCGCCACTGGAGGATGTTTGAGTTCATGGGATGCACAGACTGAGCGTGTATTCCGTTGTCACGCCGTGTAGTAGCTGGGGACGAATCGTCGATGGCTCGACGTATATGCTTCCAACCCGGAACTGAGTCGGCCAGTTAGGGCGATCGCGGGCGCAACGGTCGAAGTCCCCTCAATTGGATTTCCTCCTAGGTGCTACCATCTCGCAAGCTAGTGTAGGACGGGAGCATTGCGGCTGACAGGTGCCTACCAAAAAGCCTGGTCACAAGGTCTCTTGCGAGTGGAAATTGTGCGCTTTTTTCGTCTTCCTTCTTCAGGTCAGGGCGTCTCTTGGCGAGGTTCTTGACGATGCCAATGAGAACGTCGGTGGCAAGAGTACGTTCGTGCGCCTCATCGAGGATAATCATGGAATAGCGGCTGAGTTCTGGGTCGTTCATGGCTTCGCGCAGGAGCATACCGTCCGTCATATACTTTAAAAACGTGGTCCCCGGCTCGGTCATGTCTTCGAAACGTATCGAGTAGCCGACCTGTCTACCGAGTTCGACTTTGGCACACAGCGTGAATATCCAATCGACAAATCATATACAAAGATGACTTACCGTCCATCTCCTCAGCGACACGTTTCGCGACTGACATGGCAGCAACACGTCGAGGTTGCGTACAAGCGACAATTTTTCCCTTAGAATGGGGCAAGTCCGAATAAGCAACGAATTGTGGAATTCTATCGGTGAAAAGAGACCGGTCTATAAGTCACGGTTCAAAAATGAGGAGATAAAAGTGTTTTCGGTGTTTGACTTACTGCGTTGTCTTGCCAGACCCAGTTTCGCCTACCATGACGATGATCTGGTTTTGGCTGAACTGCGAGTATATGGATTTTTAGTTAGCACCCGAGACACATCAGATGCGCAGACAAGCAAAAGGGGCGAAGGATGTCGCGGGAGAGAACCAATTGATTACTCACCATTTTGAAGAACTCATCCATCTGTGAAAATACGGGCAGTTTTCTTCTCGTCTCAAGGATCTTCCTATACTGAGGGGTGTGGGGTTCTTTAGTGAAAGAGTTGCGTTCATGTTCCTGTGGAAGAAAACGCCATAAGAACACTCTGTCGAAGGGTTCCTCCGTAACACATTGATGATCGTACCATAGCTTTGCGAACTTGAGCACCTGTAATCTTGCGAGGAATGAAGCCGAACAAAGGCTCCTTGGCGGCAAGCGTCGATGCCCCATTAGCCGTAGACTTGCTTCTCTCAGCTGGATGGAGATGAGCGAGGTACGGATTTTCCTTGTCGCCAGGCATGGGTCGTTGGTTCTGGTGGTGGTTTTTTACAGCTTCGACCCGCTTTCTGACTCAGCAGGAACAAAAAGATGACTTCACACGTGACACAGCGGCCCTCCACGAACTGCCCCACGAATCACAACAGTGAACACTGGTCCACTTTGTCATTGAATATCCATGCTGACGTCCATAGCAGTACCAATTGAACGCCATGGATGAACTCGCACAGGCACGAGTCGAGTTAACTCTACTAGAGGAAAAGGCACGAGATCTTCTCAAACAACTGTTGGATATACGTACCACAATTGCTACGCAGCGAGCCAAGATCGATGAACTCAGTCGAACAAGCCTGCGACCAAACATAATCAATCGCCTTCCGACCGAAATATTGGTGTTCATCCTCGACCTTGACGTCCACACTCATCATTATCTCGAGCGAAAGCAGAAATTGGCTAGTGTATGTCAACGCTGGTGCGATGTCATACTACAAACTCCATGCTTCTGGTCGACAATCTATGTGGCATCCGATGCCTCTTCGGTAAACACCCATCTGGAAAGGAGCCGTGGAACCCTCCTTGATATTGTCATTCAAGGTGCACCATTCTCTCTACCATCGAAGTATCTTGCACTTCTCCCAGGCTTGGACATTGCTATGGATTGTGCACATCGCTGGCGTAGCCTGTTGGTTACTGCCAGTTATTATTCCATTGATGATAACGATGGGGATGAAGAGCTGCTCACGGATTTCATTGCTGACAGGATTAATCACCTGCATTTCCCTTCTCTCAAAAGTGTCACCATTTCTCCACTTTGTGATGTCGGATCTTTGGACTTCCTTTCTATAGCTCGTGCTCCGGCTCTCGAACATCTCGAACATGGCGAGTTCATGACTATTCATGACATTTTCAACCCAGTGGCCATGCTAAAAACCCTGAAGCTGAATTTCGACACGGGCCGCCCGGTTGATCATCTAGCGTGCTAGAGACTGGTCCCAACTCGGGCCTTGACCAAGCTTTCACTTTCTGGGGAGACGAGGCCATTCTCGCTTCAGTCAAACAGCCTTTACTTCCATCTATTATGTCGCTTGAAATGCTCTGTGTCACCAAGACAAGGCCAATCCTAGATGCAATTGTTGTACCTAATCTCGAGCAATTCAACTACACTTCCTCATATCGTGGCGACTTGCCGTCTGTCGCATTGATCGGATTTAAATCCAAATTCACCAATGTCCGCCAGCTATCTTTTTCTCGTTCCGAGAGGTTGAACTCAATGTTCCATGGTGATGTCATGCGTTTTTGCGAAGCATTCACCGGTGTGCATCATGTGAAACTGGATGTGGAGGATTGGCCTTACCTTTTCGCGCCTTCGCCCATTGGACTCGTACCTGGCCTTAATTCTCATATTCGGTATCCTGTTGATCTCTGGACTGAACTGAGGAGCTTGACTTTCAATAGGCTACACTCTAATTGGTTGATTGGTGGTCAGCTCATGGCTTGGCTTGTCCATCGCCGAGCATCAAGTCTACAGCGATTGCATATGAAAGTAAAAGATCCCATCATGGTAAAGTTGTTCAAGGCATTGACCGACGTCACATTCTGCTATATGAACGTTTGAAAGAGAACCGTATTTTGGAGTTGGATGGTTTTTGTCAATGGACTTCACTATGCCAGGCAATTTTTCGTTAAGAGGGGTAAGACCATTCCATATAACAAGCAGTGGTAGCTCAATACATTTGGATTTAGCATTCACAGGGGCTAACGAGGCTTCTGGACGAAATCGCCGCATGCAGCCTTTTTAGTTGGAGACGTTAGTCATAGCTGGGCATAGGGTGGTAGTTCTCATATCTCGTGACACGATGACCATGACAATTTGTACCGTTCGCAATTTCTTGTCTGAAATATATGCTCAGGCGTGGCGTCCATCGCGTCATACTGTGCAACCGTTATTGCGCTCTGCTGACAGATTCGTTACTCCGTTTTTTTTTTGCTGTCGGTCTGCGTTGTGTTGATTGGCAACGCCAATAGTGACGCTCTTGAATTGACATCGCAGCTGTTCAACACATGGCTTTTCATGGCTGCCTTCAACAGATTTCACCTTCATCGCTGGGCGAAAGGTAGGGCATGAAACCAATATTACGGCCGACAACGCTATGACAACGCTCAGGTCAAAACATCATCGCTGCGTGGGAGGTCACCTGTGGACACTGCGGGTAAGCCGACCCCCGCCCGGGTGAAAACACCCACCTAATCCATTACCCACAGCACCCGACCCACACTGTGCCCGTTGGGTGGTAACCCAGGCGCTCGCAACACCTACACGTGCTAGGACCTAGTACTAGTCGTGCTGCCAGGTGGGCTTCCTTTCACGTTGTGGCGCGAGGTGCCACTGACATAGCGGGAATGATAGGTAGCGATGGAATGGCGGTAACAGGGCCCAGTGCTGTTGGGCGCTCAGTTGCTTGCTGTGTTATGCCGAAATTTTTCTGCTAGAAATCACACGTGGTAGCCTTGTGCTCTTACCATCATCATCAGTTGTCCCCACTGGCATATAAAGACCTTAACCAACTAAAGAGAACCAACCTGATTGATTCGCCACAACTGCACGTATTCAATTCGTTTAGAGGTATATATACCATCTACAGTTGATGATTACGGTCGAGATTAACATGCACTTGTGTAGCATGCGCCTGATCAACGTAGATGCCTTTCTTGAAAGGGAGCAATTGTTTAGACGGGAAGAGCGTGTTGACCGTCGAGCCAAAGTGCTCGAGTTCGGTGATGACGAAGTAGCAGAGTACGCGATCTTATCCCATCGGTGGACTGAGCAAGAAGTCGATTATAACGAGATAGCCAAGCTCGCAAAGATGGACGAAGAGGAGAGAACTGAAATTCGCCACCGTGGAGGCTATCGCAAGATCCTCCAAAGCTGCGAACAGGCGGAGAAAGATGGGTACAAGTGGGTTGTGGGTCGACACATGCTGTATCGACAAGCGAAGCAGCGCAGAGCTATTAGAGGCCATCAATTACATGTACTGGTGGTACGAAAACTCAAGGATATGCTATGCGTACCTCCACGACCTCCTCAGTTCATCATTTCCCATTGCGGATGATCATGAAAGGTATCCCCAGTCGGACGGCTGGCCAGAGTGGTTCTCGCGTGGGTGGACACTGCAAGAGATGATAGCGCCGACGGATGTCCGGTTCTTCAACAGGGATTGGTATCCCATCGGTGACAAGAAAACGCTTTCAATTACCTTAGAATATATCACCCAGGTTCCACAGCACATACTGAAGGAAGGACTTTCCTCAAACCGTCCATGCGTCGCCCGAATCATGTCATGGGCCGCCAATCGGACGACGACTCGAGTAGAGGACAGGGCTTATTCTCTGATGGGTCTTCTGGACGTGAATATGCCGATGTTGTATGGGGAGGGGAGGAAGGCTTTTCACCATCTTCAGCTGGAGATCATCCGCACGTCGAACGACCAAAGCATCTTTGCGTGGGGTTGCAACTCAACGAAAGTGCGGACTGGTAGTATCCTTGCAGATGACCCGAACTTCTTCTGGGGTTGTAATCAGATGGAACTGATGAATCAAGACGAATTCATCGAATCTCTCAGACGTGACATCCCAGAAGCAGAAGAGCTCCCTTCGACTGAGGACGATGGACTTAGCACATTCTCCATCACGAATCGCGGCATCCAAATTTGGCTGCTCCTCCGTCCCCTTGTTGACTCTGACTCAGTCTTCCGAGCCCTGCTGCCATGCCGCCCTTTTTCATCGAGTCCACCAGTGACCATCAATTTGGCTTTGTGCGAATCCAATTACTATCGTTATTCATCAACTTTATGGAGTACAGTGGGTCATCTAGAATTACGTCACGTCTATCTCAGATATCAAGACACGCCGCATGGCACCTCCACATTCGAAATCGATGACAGTGCAATCCTCAAGGTTTCGCTGCCTCTGCTACGTGCCAAGAGAGATTAATCACAGGGAACACGGTCACTTTGAGCACCACGGATCCTCTTTGCGTCAAACGCTATTCTTGCAGTCAAGAGTATCAATTCGCAGTGGGGTTTGGACAATGCTTTGGCCAGAACTAGATGCATGTCATTTGTTGTGGACCTGACAGTCCTTTAGGTAGTTTGCGGTCCTCCTATCACGCAATGCTGGACAGAGCGCCAGAACATGCGCAGTCCATGAAGAAAGCACATGCTGGAGCTGCACACTGTCAGGTTTACATTATGGAAACCCGTCTCCCTCGATCAACCTGGATCCTGCAGACTTCTTATGTCATGTGGAAGAGCTCAAGCACATGTGGAGTTAAGCTTGAGGTATTTCGGGATCCCGGTTTCGGTAATGTATCAGGTGAATGGACAGGCTTCGACGTTGATGTAAATAGATTTTTTTTTGTGCACACACATTACTATGTATCTCATTGGTCACTGTTTATACAGGGAACAGACGATCCCAACCGTGACTGGCGGGGTCTCATGATACCCTATTGGCCGAGTAAGTGGTGCAGTAGCTTTGAGCTGCTCGTGGATGGGGTCTCCATGAAGTTCTCGTACGCAACCAATGGCATAAAGGTGAGTACACATACCTTTGATACACTGTTAGAGTCTTACAAGAACAGGCCGCCCTGGGGGACTACGGTCACTTTACAGACTCCGAGGACTTCTGCTGCGAAGGAAACCTCTTTGCTGACCTCAAGTCACTTTCTTTGGAGGCGAACGTTACCCAAAGGCAGCACAAAATATCTTCAAGGGATGAGCACCAGAGAGAGAACAACGTTGTGAGGGCGCACTACTACTTTGGCGATTTCATCGAATTATACAAACCACTTGGCCTGTCACTTCCGTGTAACGATGACTTCAAATCATTGTTGGTTTCCTTCTCTACTCGACTCACCAACAGATATCTCGTCACAAAGGTCATACAATGCTCCCCTGACCCTCGCCGGCCTGGCTCCAGAACAAAATATTTCTACAGAATTGCAAAGCCATTTGTTTGGCACCAAAATGAATTCGGTGCTGGCTCTGATATGGGGAGTGGTGTGGTGAAACGCAGGGTAACCAAGTGAAAATTAATGATGTGGATAGGATTGTGAAGCGCCGTTTTTTTCGTTGATTATTCTAAGGATAGTGGATATGGAACGCTGTTCGTCTATGTATTCTTGCACGTATATCATATCTACGGAGGATGTGCATGCTACCTACAGCACTCGACCACTCTTTTTGTCGCCCACCTCATATTCACATCCACGAACGCACGTCACGACTCAATCGACTGAGGCACAGAGAACAGTGTGAGTATTCTTGACCTGGAACAGAGGACACTCGCTCACTTTACCTACAAGACTCCACCAGCACAGCGGTGTTCCAGTGCGCGCACAATGCGTTGGAAATGCGCGAGCGCAGGGAATTTCATGGTTCGTTACACCCGAAGAACCGGTGCTGCCTGCAGACAACGGTGACCACCTGATCGTCTAGTGCTAAGGGTTGGCCTCGCAGAGGGCTGTGTGCCTGATTGTGCAGTATCTGTGTGTGCGACCTGTACGAAGAGTTGCTAGCAGTCTATATGTAGATAATCGGGGCGGCATTGACGAGCAGGCGAGTGGCGCACGTATACGCCCTACAGCCCCGTGGATTGATTTTGGTTCGAGATCAGGAGTGTCTGGGCGGGGGCGGTTCAACAGGGCACCATGTTATTTGCAGTTCGAAGTGACAGAGCGTGTCCTCCGGGAGAAGCATGCGAGAGAGGCGCCTAGTGAAGCTGAGAGGACCTCAGACCTTGTCTATGTGCTCTTACTCATTCCAGTGCTCACGTACGTGGTGGCACAGAGAGACCGCATGAGGGCGATAGAACGGAGCACTGCTGGAGAATGTCCGAGTTCATGACGTACACAGACCAAGCGTGTATTACATTGTCACGGACCCTGCCAGCTAGCCAGTGTCCTTGCAACGTCGTCACATCACTTACCTTGCACTATTATCATGATATTTACTAACAAGCATCCTGCAGAAAGTTCGAAAACAGGTGCCGGAGCCGAAGCTGAAAATACAAAGGATCTAGCAGTCCTGGGCAATGCGAAGGCCGTAATTCGATCCATACCCCAGGATTAAGTGGTAACCATTGATTCAATAGTATTGACCCAGCGACAGCGGATCTGACTGGATCTGAGCTCAATTCCCAACGACACCTGAAATTGTCCCATGAATACGTATCACCGTGTCTCGGAAGGCATCGCCTTACCGAGACTTTTGCACTCCAGCGAGCGGAGTTGTGGCGACGACTGCTAGGCAAGCTACGAACAACCGCCATCGATGTTTGTCGTCATGGTAATAACTCGTGGGCGGTCTGAGATCGTTTATTGTGAGCGTCACTATCAGTTGTCTGCATTGGCGGAGGTGGCAGCACGTGCCAGGTCGTCTGGCCGCGTTTATTAATCGTAATGCGCGTTCAGACCAGGAGAGTACAGTAGTCCCATCTAAGACTCGAAGGAACACTTCTTCTCAGTTTATTGTATGGGGCTCAACAAGAGCCAGTGTTTGAAGTGCCAGTGGCGGAGCCATCGACCATGATCATGGCGGCGGCCTTTCCCACAGGGTAATCGCATGCTCTGATTGGACAGAAATCAGGTGATCATGGTGAATGATGCAAACAAGTTCCCTTGCTCGCAGAGCAAAGGGTTCTGGGAGAATGCTATATCGTGGGAACGACTGACGACAGAACTTTTTGCCTTCTTTGGACCCGTGTGATTCGGTTGCCTTACCTTGCTACCTATGAGCCTTCCAAGTACGCAATCCAATGTGCATGCGGAGAGCAAGGGTTCTGCCGACGTAGGCGGCATTTCGAGTACTATCATTGCATGCCTAATGCATAATTTTGACTATTCATTGAATAACTCCACAACACAACAACTTGAAGACCCTGGCTTTCAGCCAGAGGTGCCCAAAGGTCCTATCTACAACTCTGTACAAC
>Ga0307518_10003119_pt1 | contig 11990 bp, 5 predicted proteins | sample 25_EM_MG_FD_203889 | JGI IMG/M metagenome (GOLD analysis project Ga0307518, IMG submission 203889) | Populus trichocarpa ectomycorrhiza microbial communities from riparian zone in the Pacific Northwest, United States - 25_EM | ecosystem: Host-associated > Plants > Roots > Unclassified | place... | reverse complement strand
AAGCAGAGAGCTTGGAGGAGCAACTTTGAGTTACATAATTTTATTTATTTATAGCACCCCTTTGGACCCGTTTGGTCAAGTTAATATAGTTTTAGTTTTTGAAACCGAAACCAAACTAAATATTTTTAAAAAATTCTTTAATCATTTTAATTGTTTTTTTTTATGTTTTGATTTTTTCTGATTCTCTTGGTTTAGAAAAATTAAGATTTTGGACAGTTAATAAAAAAGTAAAGCTAATTCAAATACACCTTCCACGTATGTAAACGTGTGTTTCTGTTGATTTTGACATCAATTCAAATGTTAGGATGGGATATATACTCAGGGATTTGTTTGTTCCTGTCTTTTAACACCTAACTCTTACCAGCCGTGGGATTCTTTTTATTTAGATGTTTTTTTAAAAAATAATATTTTTAAATTTTTTTAATGTGTTGATATTAAAAATAATTTTTAAAAAATAAAAAAAATATTTTAATATATTTTAAAATAAAAAGTAATAACTACCAAATTTTCATAAACTATCACAACGCACCACATGAGAAATTGGCTTTTAATCAAGTAAATGCAGGCCTTCTGGGAAGAGGTTTGAAGCAATAGAACTTATAGAAACGGAAGGTCCAGGGGCATTTTAACGAAAATTCCCCGCAAGTAAATAGGAATATGCTACGTCCAGATTATTTGAATTTGAATCGTCTAATATATATTTTTATAGATTAGTGTTATAAATTTAAATTCAAGGAAATATCTATCACACCAGATTAGAATAATAATTAAAAAAACTCATAACAAAATATCTGACCGTCAAACCAATCTTAAATCTAATTAAATATTAAAATCTATTTTTTCGGTTATTGAACCCTTAGATCTCCTAACATTAGGTTCAAGAAAGACTAATTTTATTATTTTCCTTGAGTTTTCTGGATTTAGTGTTCTATTTAAGATTTTGTGTTAATTTTCTTTATGCTTTTAAATTCTAATTTCTTTTTTAAAAGATAAATTTTCTAGTTTATTTAAAGATTTTGTAAAACCTCCTTGGAAGGTAGGGAATTGTCATTAATTACATATTTTTATATATATAAAAAAAAACAGAGAAATTTAATTAAAAAAATCACAATCCACAGTGTGTGAGCCCAGCTACCCTTGGATAAATCTTTTGAACTGCCCAGTGGGCCATATAAGTTGCAGCTGCAAACTAATCTGAGAATGGCTCATAGCCCGATCATCAGAATAAATTTAACAATTTCTTGGTGGGCATGGCAACTGTTATCCTACACCTGCAAAAGCTCTCTCTCTCACGCATCCTCTTCCTGGATCTGAGAAAGCACATATCAAGGCAAAGCAGATTTAAGATGAACGAAAACTTTACGCAAAACTATAAAAGAGGAATTTAAAAATATTTTTTAAAAAATTATTATTATTTTTATCTATGTTGACAAGTAGAGCCTTAATCTTGATTTCGTACTTGAAAGTTTTTTTTTTTTTTTGGTAATGTAAAGATAATTTTTATTTCATAAAACATAATTGATAAATATATCTTATATATTTTTTAAGTTTTTTGTTAAGTGGGTGATAAATCCAAATTTATTGGTCTAAAAAAACACTAAAACACCCACAATTTCAGGCTTTCTTGGGGGCAAGGGAAGAGCTCAGTCGTCTTCGGCATGACCAAGGGAGATTATCCAGTTTCCTTGGGCTCAGACAAAAGAAGAACTCAACTCCCTAAAATTAGTTATATTTTGTATTTTACTTTCCAAACACATATATAAAAAATCTCTCAAAGTTTTATCATTTTTTCATTGCATTAATATAATTTATCTTCTTATCTCCACTAAAGGATAAAGAATAAGACTCATGAATTATAAATACCCTATAAATCCTTCAAGTTTTAGGTTTTCAATCTCGTCATTATTAATATTTTTAACATATATATTTTTAGATTTTAAATATAATTGTTCTTTCTATTTTTAAAAAAATACTTAAGCTCTTCATATCTATAAAAAAAGAACCTCTTGGAGGTAATAACTACTAACCGCCTTGCCTTATTAGACACCAAGTATAAACTATTAATTACCTTAACTAGAGAAAATAAATCAAATTATTAAAATTAAAAGATTAACAGCTTATCTGCCATGTAAACTTTGATCCTAAACTACTTATTTTTTAGTATCTCATCAGTGAAGACTTTAAGCCATTCTCCAAGTGACTCTTTGGGTTGTAGCCGGCTTGCATTAAATAGCTATGTGCGTTTGGGAACGTCTAGGGCCGAAGTTCGTGCATGAGCAAGAATTTCGGTTGTGAAGGGGAATTTAGCGATGAAACAAGCTTCTTTCAATGGCAGAACAAGCACCCTGAATTTTAGTCTGGCGACTAGGCCATTCCTTAATTAGCCAGATTATCTACAATAATAATAAATAATTCTTGTGATTGAAAGTGACCAACGATATCAGAAGCCAATGCGGACAGATCGAACACCTAACAGTGGTCAACAGTGTTGTAAGCAAACCTGGTATGTCTAGTTTTGTCATAACATTTAAAAGCATTTGCCATAAACCAAAAGCTAATGGACAGGAACAGATCATAAATGCCGTGATCTTGATAGAATGATCTTCAGAAGCAGTCCGGACTCAATAAATCAATGCATCTGGTATCAGAGGAAGAAAAGAAGTTTTTCCTCCACCCAGGTTGCCGACAAGGGACTCATGTGAAGTTTTTCAACAATGAGATCCATGGATTCTAAAAGTATCTCGAAGAGAGGTCTACAAACTTAGAGTTATAATCCTCAAATGCTAAAATGGTCTTTTGAAATGCAAGGTTACATGAGACCAGATCAACTTGCCTGGAAAAAAGAAAATCAAATAACTTGTAACAAGTAGATAATCTAGTGTTAATCAAGAAGGCAATATGAAATTATCAAAAAGAAAAGCAAAAAAATGAAATCGCTACTCATTGATAGTTTCCTAAATAATCTTGCTGGGGGCAGATACTTACTCTCTGGTTGGCTTGACCCTGGTTGCCTCTCATCAGAATTGAGCTAATAATCTCTGATATGAAGACTTATTCTATTCTTCTCTCTTTGTCTGCATGGTATCTTGGAACAATTTCATCTGACGCTGGCAAATTGAATCATTTTGCTACGTTATCATGATGGGTCTTCTTGAGCAGACTATTCAGCTATATTGTTCTCTTCTCCAACCTTAAACTCTCAATATTGTTTACCATTAGCGGGAAATGCTTTCATTTTTTTTATATACTCTTTAATTACCCTTCTATCATCTTAAGAAAAAGGGAAAGGAAATGTAAACAATAAAAGAGCGAATTAGAGAAGGAATCAGGTTAGCTCAATGGTTTGGTCACCCCTTAGTCCAACTCTATTTAGAAGGCCTTGCCTCCAAATCACATAAAAAAGTAAGATGTTGGAGAGTTAGTGTGGATGATAGATACAAGAGAGAGAGTGAGAGAGAGAGAGAGAGAGACTACAGCTTTCTGCAAAAATCTGAGCTTTTGCTGTCATGAAACCCCTTGTCAGGCAAAATAATCATATAGGATACAACGAAGTAAGATAACTTTGAGAGAAATATAGAAGAGGCAGGCAAAAACACGAACCTTTTGTTTACCTTCTGATTCATAAACAATTGCTGTTGCAACTTCTCCAGAATGGCAATTGAGGAAGTTATGAAACAAGTGGATCCATGACCCTTGCAGGAACCGATTTCTTAGTTGTTGAAATCTCCTTTGCATCCAGTTGAATATCAGAATCACGCCAGAACTTGATGATGTGAAGGCTCTCTTCTTCTGTTGATCTCTGAACAAAAATTCTAGAAGCATACCCCTTCTTTCTCATCAGAAGACATTTATGTGAGGATCATTGTTGTAAGGGTAACCATGTATAACCATCCCTTATCTGACAAAAGTCTATCAGCAACAGGCAACATCCTATCAATTACACTCCTGCCAATCCTCCCTCCAGCCCACGCCGAGGCCATTCCTTCATTATCCGCCTCGTCATCAGGCATTGGCAGTACATATGGTGGGTTGACAACCATCACATCCACCATCCCAGACAACCTCTTCTCAAGCCCGGATGCAATATCCACGCACATCAAGTCAGCATCAACACCATGAGCATCCAACGTCTCAAGGGTCACTCTCAATGCATGAGGATTAATATCAATGGTAATATAGGACACCCCTGAAACTTCCTGTCCAAGCATAAGAGCTAGAGAAGCAATAACATATCTGCTACCACAACCCACTTCCAAACACAATCTTGGACAGTGATCTATTACAATATTTCGATCAGCTAGAAGCACTTCGACAAGCGCAAACGAATCATCACATGATTCGTATATAAACCTCAGGATGCGTACTCACAAGGCGGATTATTTGTGCCGTTTTAGGGGACATCTTGTTAGCAACCTGATAGGTATCAATGCATTGAGAACTGAATTGGTTTCCAATAAAACGAATCATTATCAATATAAACAAGCTAAATGGTCACTCGACAATAAATTATAGTAATGGGATTCAATAAATATGCGGTAGAGTAAAATGGCACGGTCAAATTACAAGAAACAGTAAGCGGGACAGGTGGGTATTTAAGAAAAAAAGAAAAAAAAAATATGCAAGCAAATAGAAGATTAGAGATATGAATCTGGGAACTGAAGAGGGATTACCTGTTTTGTGCAACACTGGCTGTGCCTCCCTCCTCCTGCTGCTGCTGATTTTTTATTTTTTTACTGATGCTGCGGAAGAAAACAAATGCTGAGAGAGGGGGGGTTCTATATTATCAGCAAAGAGTAGCTATTTGGATTTATTTTTTTTAATTAATTTATAGTTTTTTTTATGGTGTACTAGCAGCCACAATGTTTTGGGGAAATGTCTATAATGTTTGATTTGTTATCGGCTATTGAAGGGTTTTTTCCTCTCTCTTTTTTTAGATTCCTTTCAAGTTTAAAAGATAATTAACATGCCTTTAAAGTTTAAACCAATATTTTTTAATTAATAATAAATTACTTTTTAGTGATACTTTGTTGTTCAAAAATCAGGTGATTAATTAAACTAGCGAATAGATAACATATTAAATAAAAAAATTATCTCAAAAAAATAGAATTCATATATGTTTAAAGATATAAACATATAATTTTATATATTATAACAAACTTGTAATCAAAACTAAAATCTAATATGCATGCTAATTAAGCATATATTATACAAGAGATTGAAATACAATCCTTTCTAACATGCACATAAATTACATAATATATCTATGTTTAGATTAATACAAAGAGGAATACTATTTAAAAATCTTTAAAATAATAAAATTTTTGTTGTTGTCACTGATGAATTATTTATTTTTAAAGATTTATTGCTCCTAACTTAGTGTAACTTGAATGATTGCAATAAATCTCTCAAGATTCCAACACCGTCATATTATTTATATACTTTAAAGACAAGATGTATGAATCAAAGTTAATGACTAAAATATTTCTTGACAAAACCAAACCTAAGCTCTAAACTAGAGGAGAAAACTCTAAAAAAATAAGGTGAAAAAGACTATAAAATCTAGAAAAATAGTGTAGATAATTATTCCTTCACTTTTTTTTTATAGTGGATTTTGAAACTAAAATTGATAAAGCATTAATTATGGTAATTACTAAGAGCTTTTGAGATTAATTTATTATTTATATATAATTTGTTTTAATTATGTTAATGTTCAATATTAAAAAACTTAAATAAAAAAAATATTTTTTAATAAAATATTAATCCTAAAAATAAATGAAATTCACTTTAAATTTAACTTCAAATACGCACATTAACCATGATTTATTAAAAAACACTTCAACAAGTATAACTTGTACCATCTTCACAGTATGAATAGCAAATGTGTCTCATCAATGGTTTGAATCACAATTTTAATTGTCTAGCATCATTCATGGTTGTTATACGACGGTCTCGACTATATCATGTATAAAATATATTGAAAATATACAAAGGTTGATATTAATTGAGAATAAGTGATAAATCTTGTAGGTTGGTCTTTTTTTTTTAGTTAAAAAATCATGAGGTTTCCATTAAAATTTATTAAATTCCTTAAAAAAAAATTCTTTTTTTTTAATTCAAGCAATTGCAAATGGGAATATATATATATATATCTTCTTAGTTTACACTTCGTATATAATTATTTTATTGCCTATAAATCCCAGGGTCAATGCAAGTTAATTTTAGCCTAGTTAGTGCTTAAACTTGCTTTATTTCTCTTTTCCTCTTTATTTATGTATTTATTTATTTATACTCATGATTATATCTCACAGATACAAGGCGTCGTAACCCTTCAAATAATATCTGAGCAATAAAAGCAAGAGCATGCCATCCAAATGATGACATATATATATAATAATGAAGCCAGGAATCACAATCAGATAGGTTTGCAGTACGTACATCTTTCCCTATTCATGTTTTCATGCCTAAATAAAGAGACCAAAATCATCCCTCCAAGCTAACTACAGCTTAGCTCTAATCAACGGCATGCACAATATTAGAGCCAGACATGCTTTTAAGCATCAGTAACCCCATTATGATGGAAAAAGGGAAAAGAAGAAGAAGCACCATTTATGATTTATATACTTTAAATAATAATCGCTGCAAAGATAGCCTGGTTATACTGCTTGAGCAGAGTTGCATCCCCGACATTCACCACTCATAATCAGTGAATCATCTATGTCTTCTTGTTGTCAACAACTTCTATAATGTGTCTGGTGAAGTCACTCCATGTGAAATGTGTTGGGTTGTTTAGCTTGTGCAAGCATCTGAACAACTTCTCTCATTGTTGGCCTCTCCACACTTTGTTCTTGAACACACAACATTGCCACAAAAAAGACTTGCATTGCTTCAATTAATGGAATATCAGTCAGCCTTTGATCCAGAATCTTAACCACCCCCTCTTTGCTTGACTTGGTCTGTGTCTTTGTCCATTGAACAATGTCTAGCCCTTCTTCTCCGAAGTCGCCAACTGGCCTTCTGCCTGTGATTAACTCTAATAGTACCACTCCAAAACTGTAGACATCGCTTTTTTCATCCACTTTCAAGGTGTATGCGTATTCTGTTACAAGAAATTCCTTAGTCCTAAGCTTCAAAGTAATAGTCTTGAAGAAAATGTGATAGAATAGAAATGTTTATTTAAAAGAGGGTAACCAATGCCATGCACTACTGTTTGTTTAAGTGAATCTCTGTGACATGCACTGTTGTTTTGCACAGAAAAAGATGTGGTGTTCAACTCATCTCCCAAGGCAAAGCAACTACTTGTGTATGTTAAAAAAGAAAAGGCAGTTTGCGCTTTATAACTGTGTTGTATAGACATGTTTCTCTTTTTTGGGGTTTAGGGAAAGTAAAGGTTAGATAGATCCGAATCAGGATCCTCAAGGAGGTTTTGCTTGGAATTTGGATTTATGCTGATTTTGCTGTTGCTCCTATTTCTGGGTTTGGTCAAAAAGGGCAAGCTAGTTATTGGCAAGAGTGAAGGTTGGTTTATGGTTTCTAATACAAAAGCTCACACAAAATACTAGTAGTGTGGGTTAAAGGCTTAAAGCAAGATGAAAAGTAAAAGGGAGAATTTTCATCTGTGTTAGTGGAGCCTTCACCATTCTGGACTCCACATGGTACTCTGCCTTGCTACTTCGGTCCAAGGAAAAGTACACTAGTTCTTATCGCAGATCTAAAATGAGAACTAACAAAAATGGACAGACTCTACATTTTTATTTGCCACTCGAACACAGAAATGAGCACCATAATTAGTTTTTTAAAACAATGATTAAACCAGATTATTGGGGGCGTTAATCATGACATCAAGTCAAAGGAAAATGCGAGAGATGCTTTACTTAGTGGCTAAATGAAGAATCTATGTCATGTCAACATAGACAAAAGGTCTCGGGTTCCAAGGGCCAATTCATTTGGCTGAAAATAAAATTACTGTATGTGATCTTCCAGTTGATTTTGTTTTAGGTTATTTTGAAAATATAGGCAAAGGGGGTACCTGGAGCAATATAGCCATAAGAGCCAGCAATTGCAGACATGCATTCTGAATTTCCAGTGTCTCGTAAGAACTTGGCAAGACCAAAATCTGCTACATGAGCCTCAAAATCTGAGTTGAGCAGGATGTTATTGGACTTGACATCCCGGTGGATGATTAGAGGGGAACAGTCATGGTGCAAGTAGCATAGGCCTTTTGCAGCTTCAATAGCAATTTTCAGCCTGGTATCCCACTTGAGAAAACCACCTCTCTTCCCATGCAGAACTTCACCTAGGCTTCCATTTGGCATGTACTCGTATACAAGTAAATTGGACTCTTTATTGGAACAAAATGCCAACAACCTCACTATATTCCTGTGTCGAATTTGGCCTAATGTTTGCACTTCAGCAGATAGGCCATTATCATGAGACGAGCCTTTGCTTATTCCCAACAACTTCTTGACTGCTACTGGTTCTCCGGTAGCCATTAAACCTCTGTAGACAGTGCCAGCGCCACCTCTCCCTATGATGTTGTTTTCCTTGATGCATTCCAATATGTCTTCGCTTCCAAATCCCAGCTTCTGGAATGCTGTGAGCTTCCAGGAATTTGAATTTCTTCGGATCTTTCGGGTCTTGATAATTGCCAAAGCCGCAAATACCAAAGAGCATACTAAAAGTCCCAGAGCAAAAAGAAGCTTGAATTTTCCATGGACCTGAGACCTGGAGCTATTTTGGTCGTGGAGTTGTAATGGAGACATGGATGAATAGTTGCATGGGTTTAAGTAAGAACCACAAAGTTGAGGGTTACCGATAAATGATGTGGAGTTGAAGAATGAATATTGTCCAAATTCAGGTATGGAACCAGAGAAGTTGTTGTGAGAAAAATCTGCCGAGGTTAGACTTTTCATGGACCCAATTTCCTTGGGTAGACTTTGGTTCAAATGGTTCCAGGATATATTAAGGTAATTTAATATGTGAATTTGTGTGATATGAACTGGAATCGGGCCTGAGAGTTGGTTCTGACTCAAATCTAAGTAAGTCAAGGTAGGACAATCGCCAATTTCAGAGGGGATATTCCCAGACAAGTTGTTTCTACTCATATCCAATGTAAGGACATTTTTCAACTGACCTATTTGAGGTGGAATTTCCCCTGTGAATCGGTTTCCACTGAGCAGAAGCATCTGCAAGTCGGAGAAATTGCCGATGGATGCAGGAAGCGGCCCAGATAAGTGATTATCTGCAAGATTCATCTGCTCAAGTTTAGATGGTATCTTGCCTGTTTGTTGTGGAACCTGTTCGCTCAGATAATTGTTCTGCAGCTCCATGAGTGACAGTTCCGGCAAGTAAAGGAAACCACTTGGAATTGATCCAGTCAGATAATTCTGCCCCAACCGAACTCTCCTGAGAGAGTCACAATGGCCAAGATCATCAGGCAGAGGACCGAACAAAAAGTTGATGCGCAGGATTAGAATCTGCAGCTTCTTTCCTAAGCAGAGAGATTTAGGGACTAATCCAGTAAGCTTATTGCTTGACAGATCGAGTTCAATTAATCTGCCATTTTCTCCCAGCTTAGCAGGAATGACTCCGGTGAAATTATTGTGCCAAAGCTTCAGGACTTCCAGCTCAGGTAGCTCCGCAATGAAATGAGGGATCTGCCCATGTAACTTGTTAAGAAACAAATTCAATAAGGTGAGACGATGAAGACCGGAAAACTCTAGTGGGATATCTCCTGTTAGCGCGTTGTTTGAGAGATCAAGAGATTTGATGCTGCTCAGGTTGCCCAGTTCGGGAGGGATCGGACCGGTGAGCTCATTTGTTTGCAAGAAGAGGGTATCTAACTTGTTGAGGTTTCCCAATTCAGGCGGTATCAGTCCACGTAAGCTACAATTTGCAAGGTCTAGATGAACCAGATTGATCAGCTTGCCAAACTCAGGTGGGATTCCTCCATCGAACTCATTGTAATACCCCAAGTAGAGCTGCTCAAGATTAGTAAGATTACCAAGCTCGCGAGGTATTAAACCACGCAAATCATTTCCCTTCAACGAGAGATAATTCAGCTGTTGCATGCTTCCATAGCTTGGAGGGATAGTCCCCTGAAAGTAATTCCCGCCAAAATCCAAGTGCTTGAGCTTGGCAAGTTGGGTGACACCTAATGGTAGCGTACCATTGAGATTGTTGTTATAACCATCCAGCACTTGAAGTTCTTTCAACTGAGAAAACTCCCAGTCCAGCTGTCCACTGAACAGATTGTTGGATATGTTGAGGAACTGAAGCCTTATAAGCCTATGAATTTCTCGTGGGAACCCATCAGAGAAGCTGTTTCCTTGCAGCGAAAGATTGACAAGGCTTCGAAGCTCAGTGATCGCTGGTGATAGAGTGCCAGAGATGTTTGAATTGGATATATCAATAGCAACCACTGATCTATTCTTGTCGTCGCATTGGATGCCAGTCCAAGAGCAAAGAAGCGGGTAGTTGGACACATTCCAGCTATCAAATGAAGGATCATATGACTCGAAAGATTGTCTGACAGAAACCAGGATTGAAGCTTGTCTTTCGAGATAGATATTATGTGAAGAAAGTGATTGGCTGGGATTGATCAGGAAAAAAAGGAGTAGAGAAGAGAAGAAGGCGAGCTTCACATTAGAAGCAGCCATGCTAGTAGTTTTGGTGGTTTAGAGAGAAAAAATAAAAATGGGTTCTAGAGAACCGAATATCCTATTTATCAGATTGAGAGAAAAAATTAAAAAAAGTGTCCATCTCATAAAATACGAAAATTAACTGAGGCTATACAACACAGAGATAGAGGTGTGCGTGTGGCAGAGTGAGGGGGAAGAGGTCTGATGAAACTAAAGGCAAAGTTGTTTGTTGCACATTAACAGCATCCAAGGTCATCTTTCTCTTTGGCTCAGCATTTTTTTTGGTTCCATCTTTTGCTTTTAAAAAAAGAAAAGCAAAAGCAAATGTTTGCATAAAGATGTGTAGCAAGCAGGCCGTTTCATCAACCATTATTTGAAATCTTCCGTTGCTTTTCAACACCAACTTACTCATCTGCCCTTGCTTTAACTTTTCTTAGAATAGAATCCATTTGTACACATGTACAGATTTGACGCGATTGAAGATTTAAAGCAGCAAAAATATTGCTTTATATATATATATATATATATATATATATGGGAGCTATACATGTCGATCAATATTTCCTGATATATATATATGCACTCAGCACTTAATTTGTAAGTTGACTTGAAGGTTAAAGAAGTAGAACACCAACTTAGCAGGAGTAGCTTAATTTTATGATGTTTTTACTTGGACATATTTCTAACTTGAAGTCATTTAAACTTATTTTTGCTACATGTTTTTTTTTTTTAAATCAACTCTTAAATTATAATTCAAAGTTAAAAATCATTTTTCATAGATTACACCAAATAATCTCTTAGTTCTCGAACCTTTGTTTGAATAATAAGTTTTCAACTCTTAGTACGAGTAGTTCTTATCCAGCTTCGAACCAATAATCTAGTGTTATTATGTCAACTTTCTGCTCCTAGCTTGTTTGCCATCCATGGCTTTCATCACCCTGCAAAGATAAAGAATTGTAAAAAAAAATCGCATTGCACCAAGTTGACAAACTATTGATCGTAATTATCAATAATGGGTGGTATATATGATGCAGCATCTTCTTAGTTAGCTATAGCCTACGCTAGCTGGTGTTTCTTTACCACCACTTAATTAATTGCCAACTACAAGAACGCATCTAAAGTTTTATTTTAATAATCAAGGCCTGATGACGAAGAACTAGCAGCAGAGATAAAGCCCAGCAGCGTTGATCATATTTGATAGTAATTTTTTTTGCCTCTTCTATCACCCTAGCACGCCTAAGATTTCATCAGGTTTTAATTTACTCAATCACAAGCTTTGGATTGCGAGAAGAAATATATATATATATATATATATATATATATATATATATATATATATATATATATATGAAA
>Ga0307518_10003118_pt1 | contig 11991 bp, 8 predicted proteins | sample 25_EM_MG_FD_203889 | JGI IMG/M metagenome (GOLD analysis project Ga0307518, IMG submission 203889) | Populus trichocarpa ectomycorrhiza microbial communities from riparian zone in the Pacific Northwest, United States - 25_EM | ecosystem: Host-associated > Plants > Roots > Unclassified | place... | reverse complement strand
CGTATTTTACATTAAATCAAAGGCATAATGTCTCACGGTTTAGCATTTTCTCCCAGGCCACTCACCATCATTGCCTACAGTGATTCATACTGGGAAGGTACTGATCCTCTTGATCGAAGTCCTGTAAGTGGTTATTGTGTTTTTATTGGTTCGATTCCAGTTATTTGAAGTGTAAAAAAACAGAAGATATAGTTGCTCATAGCTCCATATAGGCAGAGTACCTTGCACTTGCCCAAGTAGCAACTGAAGGTTACTCCTCCTCACAAATATGAAAGTTCCAATGGCTACTCCTCAATCTCTATTTCCTTGGCTTTGAATCCAGTCTTTTTCATGCTCGCACAAAACACGTCAAGGTGTATTTTCATTTTATACGAGAGCAAGTTCTTGCCAAAAAGGTTGCCCTTCATCGTATCTCATCAAATGAACAGCACACATGCTGCTGAGTTGTCCATTTCTCAACATAAATGTCGAACACACAAGCTAATGACAGTACCTAGCTAGCTACTCGACAGCCTGAGGTTGATGTTAGATCGATCATCTGTCATCAGCAACTGCATTTCATAGATTATGCATATTTCTGTTGTTGAATGGTTCTTATCTACAAATAATTAATGTAACAGCAAACTCTATAAATAAGAGTCACTTGAAAATCATTGGAAAATGAATAATAAAAACATTCTTTTCTTCTTCAAAAGGGACATGAAAACAAAACTCCGGTGCATTTTCAGTTAATGGACTGTAACATGATCCTTTGACTGGCATGATTATTATTATAAGAACATTTTATTTTCTTATTTTAAATTGCTTTGAATTTTATATATATGTTCTTTATATTTACAATTACAAATTTAAATTTTATCATGATATTTATAAAATTCATTTCATATCTCTAGAATGAATAAATTATCTAATCACATTATTACTTTTTTTCTTATTTTTTTAATGATATGCAATAAACTAAAAAAGAATCAAGTTTAATAATATTTTATTGAAATAGCCATATAAAATGAAGAAAAATCTAATTTTGTAATATCAAATTGATAATACAACAGTTACACATATAGTTGATATGAATGATATGAATGTTGATAAAATGGCATCATTTGACAAGAAATTGTTAAAACTAGTTCTTGATATTTTTATTTAAAAACATTAGTTGAAAATTCCATGTTAATTTCTCAAGTTGTTGAAATTATTAATGGTAATCAGAAAGATGCTCATGGAAACAAATCAATTGCAGCAGTAAGCCAGCAACATGGAAACAAATCAACTCTCATCAACTGCAACAGTAAAGAAGGTTACGATGGAGGACATGACAGAAACAGAAAGAGAAGTTGGCTGATTAGAATTAGATCAAGACCAGCAACATGAAAACAAACCAACTCTCATGGTAACAAAACACAAACAGAAAGAGACGTTGGCTTATTATGAAAACAAATCAACAGCAGCAGCAAGGAAGGTTATGACAGAAACCAGAAACAGAAAGAAACGTTGGCTGATTATGGAAACAAATCAGCTAAGAATTAGGCAATTCAATTTATCCAAATTAAGGAACTTGTACTCGTACAGAATAATATGTTGTATATTCACGTTAATGTTAAAAGAAATAGAGAAACCTTCTTTCCATTGAAACATCCTTTTTTCTCTAAATTTCTGCTGAAATGATTTTTTCAAATAAAAATTTATTTCAATTTGACATTTTTATTTACGTGAAAAGATTCATTCATCTCTTAATTAAGGCCAGTTCATTTGATTTTTTAATGAAGGAAAAAAGTATAATTTCACTGTTAAAATCTATAATAAATCATGGTATATATATGCACAATACTTTTCCAACATTGCTTAAGTTTTTTTTTTTTTTTAAGAATAAAAAACAGAAACTACCCTTGGGTCGCAGAAAAAGTTATTGTGGTCATTGTCTCAAATCAAACTTGATTATTCCTTGATCCATTTAATAAACACCTTCTTCTATATCTAATTATAATGGGAATGGATGAGGTCAATTTTCTCATCTTTCCTTGTTGTGATCAAAGAATATAATCTGCATGTCTTCTATATATATCTTGTATCCCTTTTGAATTTGAGCTGTTGGAGTGTGTGTCCATTTCCAATATTAATGGCTTGTTGCTCATAATAGAGTCAAATCTCTCTTCGCAATTTGCATACTTTAAGGTGGCGGTATGGTATTTATCCTCGGATCAAACAAAACTGTAGCCCTTTCATTATCCTAGAAAAGAGAGATGAGAAGATTAGCTTAATATATATCTCTATCATTGAAGAATTATACCAAGTTCTTGTTCGAGAGAGACCATCACAAGGTTCGTATTTCTTTTGCATGAAAGCGATATATATGTTTTGGTCCTCAAGGTGTGTAGCGTGATGATAAAAAGTTTGAGATCTGTACAGCAGGTCTCGAGTTCGAGTCAGGACATGTATTTCTTGTAAGAGCCTAGAACAGCCGGGGTTTTACTCACTCACCTGGGCCCATAAAATATGCTCTTTCCGGGAGGTAGGGTTTCCTCGAATAAAAAAAAAATGAAAGATATATATGTACGAGCTCAAATTGAAATGGAGATTTTTCACATAAGCTATGATCAAGAATGAAGTGTCCTGTCTGAAAATCACGTTAAGATTAAAAATATTTTATCTTATTTAGTTCATTGAAAGGTCCAAATTAACTGGTATCAAAACTTTCATCTTCCCTTAAGTTAAAAGAATGCCGCCAGAATCCTAAGAACTCTTTTATCATTTGGGTGGTGGAATTTGATAAAAAAAAAAATAAAAAAAAATTCATTCAAAATATTTATCTTATTCTTGGCATGGAGATTGCTGAAGTAATTCATCTTGGTTCTGCCTTTATTACTAAACTATAAATTAATATGAGATGTTATACAGCTAATAACTTGAGTTTAAAAACGTGCTTGTGAGATTTGAAACCAAAGGACCAAAAGTCAATTTTTTTATAAAATTCATTAAAACAATTGTAAAGGTAGTATGTTAATTCTAGTTTAAATATTTTATTAGAAAACTACGTACAATGTTTCCCACAACATAGTTTATAGGTAATGTCGAACTCGAAATGTGACCTCGCCACTCTAGCAATTGCTTTCACAGCTGTGTTCCCCGGTCCTTGTCCAAGGCAGAAGGAGGTTCCTCACTTCTTTATTGATACGTTTAACTAGTTATGCCCGTTGTCTCTTCTTTCGTGTCCTGTATTTCACACACAGCATATGCGGCTACAAAAAGGAACCTTCTTAATTTCTATAATGAAAATCGGACAGACAAATTATATTCCGAGGAGCATCCCCGCTGTCCAATGCAGGATCATGACATAGACAGTGACGTTGACAAAGTCTGTGCGACAGTGGCATGAATGTCTCTGTAATTTCTTGTTACTCTGATATTGCTAAGTTTCAGAATATGCTAGCAAAGCCGGAAAAACCATAAAAAATGAGTCTTGTAACTTTGAATGATCCATGCATTAGAGTTAGGATGGCATATACCTATTTTATTTGTATATGGTGTGTATGTATTCTTAATCCTCTACTGGAACTACTCCATGCCATCTGGATGTGTGTTCACATTAATCCGATTTGCACTTTACGGATGTTCTCGATCATATGAGCCGGCGAATCATTCCACATTGAATTTAAAGTTTTTTTAAAAAAATTATTTTTAAAATTATAGTTAATTGGTTAAATTAAAAATGAAAATTATTTTTAAAATATTAACTTGATTAAAATAAATTATGGGTGAAAAAAAAATAATCTAAAAAAATTCTTAGTAGGCATGTTTTATGTACGTAAAAACCATTCATCTCATTTTGAAGAATTACGTGACTTTAACCATCTAGGTGGTGGTCCAGTGGTAAGAGCCTGGGACTAAGAGGTTTGCTTCCTCTGTGGTCTCAAGTTCGAGCCCTGTGGTTGCTCATATGATGGCCACTGGAGGCTTACATGATCGTTAACTTCAGGGCCCGTAGGATTAGTCAAGGTGCACGCAAGCTAATCCGGACATCCACGTTAAACTAAAAAAAAAAAAGAATTACGTGACCTTCTTTCTCTGACTTATATAGTGAAAAATTAAAGAGTTAAAAATTGACGTATAGAGCATCAAGGTTTTCAGACAAGAGAGACCTAGGTAAATAAGTTCTGAGTTTAAGCCACACGCACTCAACTCAGGCCTTGAGTCCTAAAGTCCTAGGTGGTTTTTTTTTTTTCAAGTACATATATATACCAGTATATATACCAGTGAAGTATCAAATAATATGAATGATATCAAAGTTATATAGAGATTATGATAGAGAATGAACAATAATTTCCTCCGGAGGAAATTCTCTCCTGTCATAGAATATAGGTTATAGTGTCATTAGACCTTGTTTGGTCTGTCGTCAATCTATTAATTTGTTAATTTAAGTTCTTGCTTGGATTAGATTTATGTTAAATTAATTGAGAGTTGATTGGTAATTAAAATTTATTCGAAAACTACAACTTGATTAAAACCTATATGAAACATATTTTATTTTAAAATTCTAAAATAATATTATTTTAATTATTTAAAAAAAACTTAAAACAAAGTAATTTTAAATTTATGCGCTTAACGGGTGACCCGTGACCTATATTTTATAACTATGGTCACATGTATACCGAAAGCAAAGTATTAGAGAGAAAAAAGGAAAGATTTATCAAGATATAAGTAGAAGGGCATGATACCAGTGGGTATATAAGGAAGTTTTCTCCGATCCGGAATTGAGGAATTATTATTCATTCAAGATGGTTATATTTTGTTTTTTTTTTCAAATATTTTTGTTGGGATTAATTTTCGGCTTGAATGGCCGTTTTCATATTTGTCAATAGTTAGAATTAGGAATAAATAAAGTGGCCACCTGAGCTGGTCCAAAAATCTTGGAGAAAGTAATGGGCAACGATTGCTCTATGCGTTTGCATTTTTCTTATGCCACAGATCAGGCAGACATTTAATGCGGACAGATTAATAAATTTGTTTTTACTTGCTTGGTTTCATATGAAATTAATATGCATTGGCCTAGTGATTCTCGACAAGGATATCGATCGATAGCGTAGCCGGTACCTCTGCTTTATATCATGCCTTTGCTTGGTGAAGGTTCTTTCAGGGCATTAGTGATATATCTATAGAAACAGAGAAGAATTTTGTGCGCCCGCGCGCGTGTGTGTGTGTGAGGGGGGAGAGAGAGAGATGGCTCATAGTTTCTTGTCAGGGGAGTTCAATGATGAAAACGTAAGTGAAACGAGTGGCCTTGATCTCAGTCTTTCAGCTATGGCTTGCTACCCGCGCCCCCCTTATTTGCCAACATTTGATAGCAATGCCGTTTCATGGATCCTTCCTTTTTCGGATGACACCAGAGATGCTAAGAGGATGAGACGATCCTCGAGTCTGGTTGAATCCATAAGAAGTAATAATAGCAGCCTTTATAGTGGTGGAAGCAGCATTTGCCGCAGCATTAGCACTAATATCTTGAATAGCATCCCTAAGCTTCATTTCAGAGATCACATATGGACTTATACGCAAAGATATCTTGCAGCTGAGGCTGTCGAGGAGGCAGCATCAGAAGCGATGATCAATGCTGATGAAGGTGGAAATGAAGAAGAAGGGAATGCTGATGGAATGAGACTTGTTCAGCTTCTAATTGCTTGTGCTGAAGCTGTGGCATGTCGTGACAAGTCACATGCCTCAGCCTTGTTATCTGAGCTCCGATCTAATGCTTTGGTATTTGGCTCTTCTTTCCAACGTGTGGCATCTTGCTTCGTCCAAGGCCTTACCGACAGGCTCTCTCTGGTTCAACCACTAGGGGCGGTTGGTTTTGTTCCCACGATGAACATAATGGACATTGCCTCGGATAAGAAGGAAGAAGCTTTACGCCTTGTTTATGAAATTTGCCCACATATTCGGTTCGGTCACTTTGTTGCCAATAATGCTATTTTGGAAGCCTTTGAGGGAGAGAGTTTTGTTCATGTGGTGGACCTAGGAATGACACTTGGATTATCACACGGTCACCAATGGCGCCGGCTTATTGAAAGCCTCGCCGAACGTGCTGGAAAAGCACCCAGCCGCCTTCGAATAACTGGTGTTGGCCTTTGCGTTGATAGATTCCGGATCATCGGTGATGAACTCAAGGAATATGCAAAAGACATGGGAATCAATTTAGAGTTCTCAGCTGTGGAAAGCAACTTGGAAAACTTAAGGCCTGAAGACATCAAAATCAATGAAGGTGAAGTTCTAGTAGTCAACAGCATTCTTCAACTCCATTGCGTGGTTAAAGAAAGTAGGGGAGCTCTGAATTCTGTCCTGCAGATTGTTCATGAGCTCTCACCAAAGGTTCTTGTTCTAGTTGAACAAGATTCAAGCCACAACGGTCCATTTTTTCTAGGAAGATTCATGGAGGCACTGCATTACTATTCCGCGATTTTTGACTCCTTGGACGCCATGCTGCCCAAATACGACACCAGGAGAGCCAAGATGGAGCAGTTTTATTTCGCAGAGGAGATAAAGAACATTGTGAGCTGTGAGGGGCCAGCAAGGGTAGAGCGGCATGAGAGGGTGTATCAGTGGCGCAGGAGGATGAGCCGTGCAGGATTTCAGGCTGCCCCCATTAAGATGATGGCTCAGGCAAAGCAATGGCTGGTGAAGAATAAGGTTTGTGATGGATACACAGTTGTTGAAGAGAAAGGGTGCTTGGTTCTTGGCTGGAAATCGAAGCCTATAATTGCAGCTTCTTGCTGGAAATGCTTAATAAATAGCAGCCAATAAATTTGCAGTTCTTGAATAAATTGGTCGAGGTTTCATGAGGCCATAACTGGTTGCTGTTTAATCGCATGGTGTGTTTGATCTCCTACGACATGTCCATGTACGTAGTAATGTCTATCATCAGTAATGTGCAAGCACAGACCTTGCACTGAAAATAAGTACAGATGATTTTCAGTTTGAATTTGAAACTGTTCAGGTGACTGCACAGATGAAATAAAGAAATTGTATTGTTGGTTTGGTGTGCATATCTGTATTCTGTTGTATTAAAATTGTACATATCAATATTCCTTGATTCTTTAATTCTGATATTTGTACGGTAGAAGATCTAGCTGCTTCAGGCATGAATAATTCTCCTGGTGATTCTATATGGGGCCTACTAAGAACATGGAATCTCGAAAAGATTAAATATATAATGAATCAAAGCGCAACATTTATGAGAAATATCATATATCATTAAAAAAAAAGCTTTTTATTTAGCAACAAGTATTCATACATCACCAAGTACAAAAATGAAAAAAAAAAAAAAGCAAAAAATATCCTAATAAACTACTATGATGACCTTCCTTATCACCCTTTTTAAACAACCATAAGCTCCCGGCTCCCCCTCACAAGCCCCAGAGGAGATGCCTACCCCTTTCATCTAAGAAACCTCGCATACAATGGTAATTATTCAGAAACTACTAATGGTGACTTATCAACATCGATCAAAGACATTTATCCCTTAATTAGTTTCTAAGGTTATTGGTCATCGAAGGGTCTTCAATCTCACTAGGGAGTCTTGTTTGCAGGTTTTTCAATGATCCCGGCCGCCGTTCTCCACCATCAAAAACCTCAATCCAGTCTCGTAAAAAGTCATCTCATCATGTTAGGTTTTCCAACCTCGCCACACATGGCCCATTTAGGAATAACCATTTTTTTTCTTTGCTTTTTCTCCTATATTCTTGTTCTTCTTGTTCCAACTTATTTTTAGAATAATTTTAAGTTCTTTCTCTATTATCAAAATGATTTGCAACAATGGCCAAAAAACATCGTAATTATCTTCACCTCCTGAAAGCATTATAATACCATAAATTGATACGGCAATCCAATTCTTAGATTACTTCCAGATCCAAATATTTACTTATGGATTTTTTTTCCTTGTTTTCTTTGGAAAAAGAGCTCTAAAAAAAGGGCAATAAGCTCCTACAACTCTATAGTCACCAACCAAAACTCAGGCGCCTTTATAAACTAACACCAGCGGCCTTTTTAGACTCATATTCCTCATTTATTGACTTAGTTATTGTATGATCACTCATCCCGCCAAAGAGACTTTTATTGCAATTTTTCTAGCAAAACCGACCACCGTTCTCCACCACCAACCACCTCAATTCAACCTTTTGAAAGTCATCTCATCATAGTAGGTTTTCTAACCTCATAGCGCATGATCCAATGAGTGATTTCTATTTATAATAATTTCATTGATCGGTTTATTAATTGTTTACCAACTAGTGTATATAAACCGCGTGGAGTGTTTTTGTAGTTTATCTCCTCTCTTGTGTCTCTTTCTTTGTTACTTCTAAAGCCAAAATTACCAATCTATTTGCACTAGTATTGGCCTCGAGGTTAAAAAAAAAAAAAAACCTGCCTACAACTCCCATGTACCCTGTTGATTATTTAACAAAGACACCAACCAAAATTCATGAACCTCTATAAACTAAATACATGTGCACCTACACAGACACCAAAATTACCAATCTACCTGCACAAGTATTGCCCTCAGGGTAAGCATGCAGCGCTTCACTCTGCAATTTCATCAAGTTTTTTATGTTCCAATTTATATTACTTTCAGTGCCAGTAATATTGATAATGGAATTCTGATATCTGCTCTTTGTATAATCAACGTAGATTTATGATTGAAAATTCTCCATTTTTTTTACATCCACCAATAACAAGGTCATCCTAATGTTTCCAGGTAGAGAATCTTAAGAGTAGCATAATGTCCATCCATTTATGAAAGCTGCCACAAAATGTAAATTGTTGTAATGAAGTGAATCCAACCCCTGCAGCAAACTAGTTCTATGGAAATTTTTATTGCATTTAAATGAAGAAAAACTTGATAAGCTGCCACTGTCTTCCAAGAATGATACACTAATTCCATAAACACTGAAAAAACTTGGTGAAACAAAAAAGAATCAAATCAAGATACAGTTGAGTGATCAATCAGGTTGCAACCCCTTGTTTTTACCCGTCTAGGGATCTCCCAATGAAAGATAAAATAAGGAAAGAAAGGCATAGATGTGAATATAAATCCTACATCTGACAAGCAGAAGAGGAACTAAGACATTCATGTTCAGATTGCTCTTTTGAGATGCCCAGAGATTGAGAGTTGCTAGAACTAGCATAAGTACTCGCAGAACAATTGCTTGCTATCAGCATTGCCTCTCCAGAAGGGGTTAATGCTTGTCGAGAATAATTATATTTGGAAAAAAGATAAAGCACTGAAACATTCCTACTCCGCTGATCTTTTGAGTCACCTGTAGATTGCATAGCACTAAAACTTAACTGATCACTGGCAGAAGAACTATCTGAATCTATTGTCATCACCTCCTCATCGGGTGAGGTTATAACATGCTGTAAGCTTTTCAAGGCAGTTGTTGAGGTATTATTGGACTCCACGAAACTTGAAGCACTTGTAGTGCTACTCTCACTTTCCATTTCCACAGTCTCCTCAAAGGGTGAACTTTGATCACGCTGGGAACCTAGTTTAAGCTTCATTAATGTAGCCTCTGCATCAAAAAAACAGATAATTCAGCAACCTTGGCATTTTATTCAACATCATGTCATCTTGTAAACACAAAGACGCCAAAGAGGAAAGGACCTTGGATGGAACACTAACTTTATAAAGCACTACTACATACATGCATACATACATACATACATTTATTTATTTTTCAACTAAAGGAGAATTAGCGCAAAGCAGTTGCCACAACGAATTCTATTACCTCCTATGAAGGCAACAAACAGCCCAATCAAAGAACCTTATTATACAGCAAAATTCACAAAGTTTGCCCATTATTGTCTGCAAAGAACAAAAACGATCCTCCCTCGCCCACGGTACTAGCATGAAAGTTAAATCTTAAACAAAAAATAAAGACCCAAAATTTATCCTATAAATGACTAAAAAATAATCATCTCACGATCACTTATTTGACCAATTACGAGAAGCGGTTCCCACAATTACAACTTGCAAGGCTACTCCATTTCATATTTCTACAAGCAGTGGGATATCTTCACCATTTGGGAATAACCGTGCCAGGTCAAGCCAGTTATTGGATCGAAAAGGGAAGGGCCGCCTTGCTCGTTTACAACGCTACTTGTATAAAGGCTGATTATCAAACATTTAATTAAAGACTGAAGGTTTTGGGCACTGCACTGTTAATTGTGAAAAAAATTCTTAAGAAATTCATTTGACCCACATCCTCATTTATCATAATCTGCAAAACCTATAATTTGCTTCTCAAGTTCAGGGCTTAAACCTAATTAAAACAAAATAAAAGAGCACATGATTTTATCCAAGAGAGAGAGTACCGTAGATAGAGAGAGTGTCGTCTTTGAGGATCTTGGAAGACGGTCTCTCCAAGCTGTCTGGTGAAGAAGAAGAAGCCCTTACTCTCCCAAACATCCTCCTTTCCTTTGACACACACACACTGTCTCAAAACAACAATCTCTTTTAGAGAGTGAAAATAAAGATAGGATCTGGTTTTGAGAAAAGACGAAATGAAAGATAAGAGGCTTCTTGGGTGGGTGGACCCCTTCTTTGACATTTGGCGCCTTAATTCATTCCATAAGGGCGGGAACCGTACTTGACGCTCTTCTGATTATTGAATATTCTCTTGGGCTGGGCTGGGCTGGGCGCTTCGGAGAGATTTTTGTTCCACACTATTAACCCAACTAACTTTGTTTGTTTAACCAGAGAAATTGATATTTTGAAATAAATAACATTATTGTTTTACATAGGCCAGCCCAAGCATATAAAGTCCCTTCCCTTTTCTTCTTTGACTAACAAAAACCTATAGCATACCCAGCATGCGCTTAACATGATCCAGGAGTTCGGGTCAATTTAGAAAAATAAAAAAAAATTATATTTAAAATTTTAAAATTTCATATAAAAAAGTTTTGAAATAATACATATAAATATAAGTTATAAAAAAATAAATATGAGGTATGAAGTATAATATAGTATAATTATCTCATATTCAAAAACTTAAAAAACAATTCATATAGATATAAGGTATAAAAAAAATCTGAACTTTTAAAACTTAAAAAATAATCCATATAAACATAGATTATAAAAAAAAATTATATCATTTAAAAAATATAAATTGACCATGTTAACCTGGATCAATTCATTTGATCCATAATTTTTAATTTATCTCGTGTAAACCCGAGTTAGATTTAAAAATTATGGAATAGAGAATTTGAAAACACTGTGCCCTGTGAAGCCCAGATTTATTGCATATGAAGCCTGTAATATTGTGGTTGGGAACCACACATACACATAATATCACATTAAATAGAAAGAAATAACCACACAACACAGTGAATTCCAAGTACACTCAATCCTCGTAACACACAATAACTCATAAGAGGATACAATTTGAAACAGTAAAGAGAATCACATGTATATAGGGAACATGTCTTGTCCTTAATGGGTAAGGGATTTGTCACAAATCCTAATCCTACAAGGTTTCCATTGCTACCCACAGCCAATCCTAAGCCAAATAATAATTATATCAAGTCCTTCTACAATTATAATTAAAATTCACATCATATCATAACAAATCTCCACTTTGACTAAAATTCTTTTAATATCCAAAACTCTCCAGCTTTTCCACCAAGCCCTTTACAACAAAGTCATGTTGTTGATGGTTATAGAAAGCAAGTACAAACAACTTTTGAGTTTGTTAAATGGAAGTGACATAACTGTGTTTGAAAACGCGGTTCAATCCATATTTTTAAAAAATTAAATTTTTTTAATTAAATTTTTTGTATGTTTTGGATCGTTTTGATGTGTTGATCTTAAAAATAATTTTTAAAAAATTAAAAAAATATTATTTTAATGTATTTCAGCACGAAAAACACTTTAAAAATCAACCGCAATCACATTACTAAACATGCACTTTTATATCAATGTATTAGATGGATTATTCCAGTACCGATTCTCTTCAC
>Ga0307518_10003114_pt1 | contig 12001 bp, 12 predicted proteins | sample 25_EM_MG_FD_203889 | JGI IMG/M metagenome (GOLD analysis project Ga0307518, IMG submission 203889) | Populus trichocarpa ectomycorrhiza microbial communities from riparian zone in the Pacific Northwest, United States - 25_EM | ecosystem: Host-associated > Plants > Roots > Unclassified | place... | reverse complement strand
GGTGACCTCCTGGGAAGTCCTCGTGTTGCACCCCTCCTTTTGGCCAGCCTTCTTTTTCTCTCCCTCCTTTTTGCCCGCTTCTCCATCCGCCCAGCCTTACCCCCCCCCCCCCCCCCCCCCCCCCCCAAGGGGGTTAGGTCAAAAGATAGTGAAATTAAAAGCAAAAATAGTGATATTGCCATTTAATTAGTATGACATGGAAAACAACCTTCCTGGGGTGCTCATCAGGGACACATGATTAAAAAAATAGAATGATCAATGCACGTCACAAGCAGGAAAATCAAGAGAAGGGATAAAGTAAAAATAAAATCAGATAGTATAGCTCAAGAAATTTATATATTAAAGGGTGCCAGCAAGTGAAAATAAATATCCAGTCAAGTTGCAGAAGTGTAAGGTGTGTGTGTGTGTGTACTTGAAAAGCGAAGCAATAGTTCAGAAAAATGAAGGAGATGACATACCAAAGCACGCCAGCCCTTAACAAGGCATCCTGTAATTCAGAGGACACGGAAACATGGGCGATAGTCTGGAGCGCAGCATCCACAGCTTCAGGTACAAGCTCAAGTTCAGTGCAGTGCACAATATCCTCTACTAGTCCAGAAAATTGAAGCATCTCAGCTCTGGCACTCTCAAACCGACTCAAGACAGAAAAGGTCCGCATCACATTTGTAACAATAATAGCAGATGGTTCACTTGCAGGAGTAGTTGGCTGAACTACAAACATGCAACGGCAGAGAAGAGTTGCAACAAGTTGTATCCCACCATCCCTTACAAGCTCCTCACCATTTAATGAAGAGGAAGCACACCTAAATATCCAGTAGTAGTAGAAAGAAGTAATGCTAGTCAAAATCTCTTCATAAGTCTATTAGAAGCAATTCAAGAAACAGTAAAAAATGCAACTGGGATATTTACGTCAGCCAAATAAGCTCTGATGCTGCAACAAGTAAAGGAGCTCTATCAGCAGAAAGGAAATTGTTATCATCTTGGTCCACTGTAACAGCATTAAGCAACATGGGGTAGCCAGCATATTTAAAAGGCTCCAGCACATCTCCATATCGTCTGTATAAAATACATTGTCCCTTCAATAAAAGTAGTAATCTCCAAGGCTGGGGACCTTGCAACCCTTGCATTGTGGCCTATAAACAGTAAAATAAGTCAAAGCTAATTGGCAGACTAAACAGTGAGCTGTGATTGAACTGATCGCCAAATAGCAGGGAAAACATCGTGGAACAAAGCAGCGTAATATGTGTGAACCATTCATATAAAGTTGCAAATTTCGGTGTACATGTGTGTGCAGACTAACTTAAATAAAAAAAAAAAAAACCCTTCAAAAAAAATAAGGAAAAACAAAGCAAAGACACAAAAATGAATGATTTTGATCTTATGATTTAAAGATTTTAGTACAAATATAAATATTATAGGGAATCAACTCTTCAGTTGCTAAGTACTAGAACATGAAATATTCAGTTTGTTCATATAACATCAGTAATCTAAATGGTGCAATATTCACATTGTACAGTCATGCATAATAAAGTATTTTCTAGTTACAGTATACCTGAAGTCGCTCATAAGCTTTTTGCACAGCAAGAAACTTCTCCCTCCCCTCAGGATTTTTGTCAGGATGGTATTTCATTGCTAGTTTCCTATATTGCCTCTTGAGCTTTTCTTCATCAATGTTCTCAATCTGCTTTGTTATGTTAGTTGTGTCCTCAGAAGAATACTTCATTTTGGCTTCATCATTCGATACATCTTCCAGGGATATCTCTAATATTCTGCAAGCTTCCTCTTCTGAAAGATCCATAGGTCTTCGTGTTAACTCTTCACGCCACATTACCAGTAATGACTGCAAAAACTCAACATGTTCAACAATTGGCCAATTCGGAAAGCGAATCTCATCACAGAGGTTCCGAAGGTAATAACGGTGACACCACATTTCATCCCTTAACTCTGGGTACGTCACTGGTGGCATTGGAGCATAGTCGTATAAAGAATGACAGTGCTGTGACAATTTATGGGGAAAATCGCCAAGATGTTGCAAAACCTGTAGAAGAAAAGTACAGGATAAATGCAAGTTTTAAAATGTCCTCCATAAAGGTAGCCAACTGGAGACCTTGACATCAACAAAAAAGCAATGAGCTACACACTGTATTTGCCTCATTTGGAGTTTTAAAAATACCTGACGGATCAAATTTTCAGCACGCATTTTGTGAGTCCAGACAATCTCTGGTGTATCAGAATCAGAAACCATTGCTGCTGCAAATGCAGATGGACCACTACGCTCCAGTACATACAGCAAGGATTCGGGTAAAAGCCCACCCAACACACTGCGTTTTGCAAGAGGCAATGACGAGGAAACTGCAGCTTCTTCCCCACCATGGAATGCTTGATGGACATGAGTCGCATAAAAGAGTTGTGCGATGGAGAGGAGATTGGATCCAGGGTATGCCAGGCAAAAATAAAATGCACCAGTGCTGTAAAGACGTACCATTGCCTTGGGATTTCTGGTAACGATGGCCTTCAGCAAAGCTGCAGCAGCCTCCACAATACTCGGTTCCCCAGAAAGCATAGCCTTTATTCAGAAAAAAAAAATAGGTATGGATAGTACAATTCACTCAAGCAGTAGCTAATGCAAGAGGCAATGCTTTCACTGATGAACATAAAATATCCATGGACATCAGATAAAATGATAAAGAAGTTTGGTTTATCTTTGCTTTTTTCCTTTTTCTTTCTTTTTCTTTCTGGTGTGTCAAGACATAAACTCAAAGTACTACTTACTCCCTCTTCCATGCTTGGCACAGTGCCCGCAACAAGACTAAATGCCTATTGTACCATGCTTATAAAATGAAAACCGACATCAATTAACTTAGAAACATAAACCTTTAAATCAAATCTCAGGATAAAGGTATATTTATTGAAAATTTAACTGTTGAAGATAGAAAGAATGGGAAAAAAGACAAATGACCTCTTTGTTCTTTATCATACACATGCATCTCTAAAACGTGTTCCCCTAGTCTAAAGACTCGGAAACTAAAAAAACAAGCATGCCAATCCAATCAAATATTCTCAGTATTAATAACCCTCCAAATGCATCAAAGATGGTAGGCTATACCAGCAAGAACTCAACATTCAGGGATGAAAAGATAGCTCTGAAAATTACCTGTGCAATATGAGGAAGGCAGCGGGGACTAGACAAGATCCGCTTAACCCTTGGGGTTGGAGTAACTATTTCTCCAGCATCATCTAGATCTGAATGAGCAGATACCATGAAATGTAATATGGATAATGCTGCATCCCCTACCTGGATACAGTATCCACCAATTATCAGGTAACAAGAAGAATATAATATATGAGGGAAAAACATGTGCCAAGTGCGAATTGACGGAAAGAAAAACAAAGGGAAAAATAGGCAAAATCTTTTTTATGCATGAATGTTGCATATGCATGTCCTTTCATTTTTGAAAGATTTATGACCAAGAGAAACAAAAAAGGGATCAGGTAAAATCAGTGTAATGCAAGCAGCAGTTATCTAGCTTCCCTTCATATGCACCCTAATCAAAAAATAGGGATGGTAATTCAGCACCACAGGCTATATTTCATGAATGCAACAAAATCTGTCAGTTTTAAATGATTGTGATACTCATTTGTAAGCACCAAATTTACTAAAACATGCACACCTGCGCCCTCAATTAAGCCCTCAAAATTGTCATTCCAAAACAAATAATTTCAAATGCTATTTTACAACTAATACAAAGAAACTGAGCAATTAGGGGTTAAATGCATGGAAGAATTTGACCAAATAAGTACTCAACAGCCAAACAAGAAAGCAACATAGAACATTGTTCATTTTAATATTGAGGTAGAAACAAAAGCAAAACAACAGCAACCACAATGAAGATCCCCATCAATCCCACACCGGAAATAACACCTACCTGAAATGACGTGAGGACAGGAACACGAGTAGCTAATACCCAACGAAGTTCACGGATATCACGCAATTTCTTCCACTCTAACATACCAGATGCCCAGCACTTAGTTGACCAATCAATGTCTTTCTTCGACCAGCACCTTCTAATAGCATCCTTCTCCAAGGGTCCAATTTCTGTGCCATTGTTGTCAATATACATCCATTCTTTAAGTGGCTCCATGAAAGCGGTAGCAGCTAATAAATTAGATTGTAAAGGAATAGAAGTCCTTTCTGAAGCTTCATGAACCACTGTCAGAAGATCAACAGCCAAAACACAACCCCCAACCAAAACACAAGCCTCCACATTAGATAAAACCTTCATTAAAACCTGCACATGTATTAGACATAGATAACCAATTATTTTTTGGATAAATGCCAAGTCTCAGATTCTGCCCCCGCCCCTCTCAAAGAAAGGAAACAAAATTCTCTCAACACCGAAAACCAAACAAACATGGAAGCAGAAGCAGTCATCCCAAGTTGATCCAATGATAGTTATTGGTACTAAATCATCTGAGGAACATAGATGACAAGATGAACTAGCAAATAGCATTACCTAAACTCATACAACTTAACAAATACAAAAATCAATCATAATATACCTTTAGAAGAAGAAGAAGACGGTGCCTCAAAGCTCTGTCATCTGTTCTATCCAAGAGAACTGTAACATGGGCAGTACCCTCAAAAGAACCTATAGTACTGAAATGCTGTTCATAGACAATTGCCATTGCTCTTGCACAAAGCTCCCTAACTGAAGAGCCTCCCCCTCCCCCAAAACCATCTAATCTTCCCATATCACACCAATCATCAGATGCACCCAATTCATCAGGAACAGTGCCATCTACTGTAAGTCCTATGTCTGCATCACATAAGAACCGATGGTAGAGTGCCCTAAAGAAAGCAACTGGATCACGCAGTGGAAAATCCTGAGCCCTGGCATTGCTGCTACTGTCAAGCAGCAAACGCAGATAATATTGTCCTACACAAACTTCTTTGGACAAACTAGGATAACTGACAGAAAACTCAGTATAGTTCCAAGATATCTGTGGTGTGCTATCTTGCCCAGCCATCACATCTGCTGTCACACCTCCTGGAATAATATCCTCAGATCGCGCCTTCTCAGCATCTAGTTTATTAACCTCAGCCTTCAATGCCTCCCTCAGCTCTTGCCTTGTGCGCTCATTCCAGATTAAATCAGCACGATTATGATCGAGGCTAAAAGCTCGCCAAAATTCATGCCAATTACAAAGCAGCTGACCAGAACCCACAGGTGTATTCTTCACAACAACCTGTGCAGGAGCTGGAAGGTCTGTATTCTGAACACCAGGCCCACATGAATCAGAGTCAACTGAATTTGAGGCATTTGGTTCTGACTCCTCGTGCATATTGGTCATCCGTGCATCTGCTGAAGCAATGATAGGTGAATGATCATTTTGCGGATATCCTGTAGAGGCAACATCATTAGTCAAATTTTCAATGGCATGAGCAGCTGATGACTGTCCAGAATTTGCATCTAGAGAAGATTTTTTATAGTTATCTGATCCTCTTAAAGCTCCAGCATTTATCTGCCTCACGGGATCACCAACTTCATAATTATTAACAGGAGGCAAGGAATGCTCTTGAGAGGCAATTCCTCTCCCAGCACGACCTTTCCTCTGCTGAAGTAAACGCCTCTGTCTTCTACTGATCAATGTTCCTTCTCGATTGTCTTCTTCAAGTTGAGCTCCATCAGATCGTGTGTGCAGATAAGCAACATGGCCAGGAGGCAAAACTCTGGATAATAGATCCAGAGCTGGTTGATAGGAATCTGCCCAAAGAGCAACAAGCTGTCGACTAACTTCACGTCGCTCACCTGCAGGACTGAAAAATGCATGTGATAAGTGCCTCAGTAAAGCACCATCACGTAAAGCAGCATCACGCATAGACTCTGCTGCAATTGCATCCTCTTCTGCAATTGTGCGCATGATCACAGCAACTATTTCCCTTACACTTTCAGCAGGATGCCCAAACAATGAAAATAAGCGCCGGCGCAAACCAGCTACTTGGCGCAACAATTCAACAAAAACTGTGTATTGAGTAGTTTCACCATGTGGTTCGCATATCATGGCCTCGAGAACTTCAACAACAGCCATTGACAGTAGAGGTGATATAGACATAGGTTTCAATCTGTTGACGAGGATGACAACATAACCATTATGAGCAAACAAAACAGATTTTGCATGCATTATAGTGGCATGTTTCTCTCCTTTAGAATCTGCTAATAAACTTGCATCTCCAGTGCCACCACCGATGAGAGCTGTGACCAGCCCTGCAGCTTCAGCAGCAACGCCCTCAGAACCATTTCTAAGTAAACCCATTATTCTTCCAACAGCAGCAGGAAAAGACATCACATGTGAAGCTGCACTTCTTGAAGCCAATAATCTACGTAAACAAGCAATGAAACCCATCACTGTTGCAGCTGCTTTAGAAGAAGGTGGAGGCAACGGAGGAGACTCTGGAGGAAGATTTGGTGTAGCTGGAAGCATTGTGATCAAGGCCATCAAAGTTACCTCAGGCACATCAATGTTAATAGGAACACCACTATATGGAATACAAGCATTGAACTCCCTTATTCTACGCCACAATTTAGCTCTTGAACCAGGAATTGAACCACCTTCAGCTACAGCATCTTTAGCAGCTGCGGCTAAGTGTTTCAAATGCAAAGATGTACTTTCCACATCAGCAATTTGACGTTGTGACCTTGATAGTAAATGGACCCTCCCACAAGGTGGATCAATACGATGACCAGGCATTGTCAGCCTTGGTAATACAGTTACTGGGCGCTGTCCCTGCACAAGTATACTCAAAAGATCAACCACAGCACCACATTAAACTTTCCTGTTGAATGCGCATGCCACTGATAAGCTTGAAAGTTTATCAAATTGGAATCATGCATATAAACTTTTACACTAAGTAACCTATCCACATCCAACAGGAACAAATACCTACTTCTGTTTGCAACACATCCCGAACTGCAGCTAGTAAGCTATCCCGAGACGTGCTTGCATAGACCTGTAGCCATGAAACACACATTAGGAACTTTCCACCAAGAGCACATAAAATTTCAAAAGGAAGCCAAGCAATGCTCACATGGATGGGGCACCCATCATTGAACTCAATGGCAAACATTTGGGGCTCCTCAGCAAATCGTACAAGGGAACTTACAGCAGACAAAGGACGAACAATAACAACCTGAACGCATCTAATGAAGATATTCAGCATTTGATACAATTCTATCAAGTATGACATACTTTTATACCACCATGCACATGCACTTAAATGTGAAATAAAACCCACTCATTTGGTGCAAATTGTTAACAGCTGATGCATAAGACCAACCTTAATGGATGTACAAATTATCAGCATTGCCCACAACACCTCACTCAAATTGTAGTTAAGATTTTTCATCAACTTACTTCATAGTTATCATGGCGCCTTTCAACGAGTGAACCCTTTGTTAAAATGAGCTGGCGAGAGACAGCATCGCCATGCTCTCCAAGTCCCCCTTTTGGACCAACTCCCAAACTCAATCCAGGAACATTTAAAGTTCCATGAGCAGCAGAACGCAACCTTGTCACAGACCAATGCCCAAATGGGGTCTCCTTTTCTCCAACTGCTTCTTTTGCTATAATTTGAATATAAAGAGACATAGATAAATTAAGAGAAACAACAAAGAAAAAACAGATGAAGAAATCATAGACATGAAAAAAAGGTAATGGTGTATTTTTAATAATGAGATACCCCTTCGATTTAAATACTCTTCTGCACTCAGGGATTGAGAACTGTCCACAGATAGTGAGACGCCAACCGTGGACTTGGCAGTTTTAGTCTGCAAAAGCACACTCAATAAATGATCTCTGGTGTATTTCGCATCTTAATGAGAGGGAAGCTATGGAGCAAAAGGGATCTACACACAAGACACTGAAGCACTACAAATACATATAAGAATGAAATCATAAACTAATGTTCATACCAAGTTTGAAATAATTGCAGCATTCGTGGTTCCTGAAGCAGCTTGGAAAGCTTTGGATTTTCTGCCATATGAAGGGCAGAGAACAAAACCTCCATGATCACCACCTTTATTTCCATATGCATCAGCAAGAAGCATGATAGCTGGCGAACTCATGTCTCTAAAATCTAAACACCAGCGAAGGTCTCCAGATTTTAACTCAATTAGCTCAACTCCAACACAAGTAATTTTCATTTTCTGCATTTGAACAAAGAATAAAATATCCATATATTAAATCATAAAATTTCACAAACTAGCATATCAAAATTAGAAACTTGAGAACTCTAGATGTATATTTTGCTAGAAATCATATAAAGTAATCTTACATGAGTAATAGCTAAATACATACATGTGTGTGTGTGTGTGTGTGGGTGTGTGTGGGTGCTCAATCAAAATTGACGGAAAGAAAAGAGTGACTTACGAAAAGAACCCAGTCTTTAGGCTTTCTCCTGAGATGCAAAACCGGGAATTCAGCAACAGGAGCAAGCCTATTCCATCGAATCCGATGCAGCTCAGTCAAAATGCTAGCTCTAAACTTGGACGAAAACTTAATCGCCTTGAATTTACCTTTACCATCAGTCCTCACACTCAAATTAAACTCACTAGAATTCTCATCTCTTCCAATAATTGCCGAAGCGCTCTCGAAATCAGCGCCAGCGTCGTAAGAATTAGTTACGGAGAGCGTGTTCGGGTCTAAGGTGATAATCGAAACATTAGAAATACAAAGAATCCTCTTGTACCGCCCACGCCACGAATGTTTTACCACCAGGTAGCGTGCAAGGTACTCAGGCTCTTCTTGAAGAGGAGGGGTAGAGATGGAAGAAGAAGAAGAAGAAGAAGAAGCGGATTCCATAACCGGACGGTTGCGATCGTGGCGAGTGACGGATTGTTGTTGTTCTAGATAGTAGAGCGTGTGAGCGCGAGGGACATTGTTAGAGCGGAGAAAGAAGAATAGGCCCACGCCGGCTTCGGTGTGAGACCGGGACTGATTCGCACCCAGTTTAAGGCCGTGATTGCCGATTCGATTTTCCGATTGGATCGATCACCGATACTTTTACTGTACCTAACAAGAATTCTATTACCATGGAAACTTTTGTTAATTAAATCAGCTTTAGAATTTGAGGTTAGATCTCAAATTCTCAAAGTTGATTGAAGGATTTTTTTTTAATTTTTATTTTGACAGCTAGGAGGAAGAAGACGAGAAAGGAAGAAATGGAGCTCGTGCTTTGGTATTGTTTTGGAGAAACCTTATCTAGTCCCTTATCTATATGATTTTTATCATTTGGGTACCAATTCAAAACCTATTATCAATTAGGTCTCCAATCTTTTATATCTTTTTCAATTGAAAAATGATTTTCAATTTATAAACAAACTTTTCACCCCAAACATTTTTAAATCTGGTTATTTTTTAAATTTTTTTTTACTTGAAAATATATCAAAATAATATTTTTTTTATTTTTTAAAATTTATTTTTTACATCAAAACAATCTAAAAACACCAAAAATAAATAAATTTAAATATTTTAAAAAAAAATTTAAAATACAAAAATAAATAAGCTCTTAAAAGTACTAATTAATAATAACGTGTAGGTAAGTCTTGGAAATGATAAATAATTGATTTTTTATGAAAATAAGTATATAATTTTACAACAATCTTAAATTTTATTAGTATAACATTACTCCTAATTTTCAATTAATAATGTTTGTTAATTCTTCATTTAATATTTTTTTATAAAATAAAGTACTTAATGTAGTTTTGTGGAATTTATTTAACATATTGATACTAGACTGAAAATGTTAAGTGACATTGTCAGGACCTAACTGATAAAAAGACTTTAGTTTGCGACTCAATTTTGAATAGGTATACAGATTAGAGACGAAATTTTAGGTTTACCTTTTCTTTTCGTCATCAAGTCATGGAATTATATTTTAAAAAGTATTTTATAAAAAATTAAGAATTTTTTTATTTATCAATATTTTTTATTTTTTTAATTATTTTGAAGTTGAAAATAATTTTTAAAAAATAAAAAATATTATTTTTATATATTTTTAAGTGAAAAGTATTTTAAAAAATAATAATATTCTAAAAAAACTAAAAGTAGAATAAGAATATATACTTGTTATTGGTTGCTTGATGATATTATAATTATAGTATTTTTTAAGTTTATGAAGTATTAAAAAAAGGTTATGATGTGACAAGTATAAATACTTATTATTTCGTAATCACTTACAAATATTTTCTTACAAAGTAACTCAATTTTTTCCTTCTCTATTCTCTATGTAATAAGTCAACTTTTTTTATTGAAATTGTACTTAATTAACTTTTTTTATTGAAATTGTACTTAATTAACTTTTTTTTATTGAAATTGTACTTAATTATTCATAGTTATAACAATTATGATGCAATTAGTTAAATTATGAAAAAAATAAGATAATTTTTATGGTGCAGTAAGTGAATCTAGTTTAGTAATTCATAAACACCGACTTATTACAAAATGAAACTTTTTAAGAATAACAGTGTACTTTTGAGTTATAATTGTGCCATAATCTTAATAATTAGTACAATTAGGAAATATTATATAAAGTTACCGAGTGATAAGATAAGCTAATATGGTATACTAAATTGAAGTAACTAGATAGGTGTTATGTTTTATACCATTAACGGTAGAGGTGAGCAAAAAAATTAAAAAACCGATTAAACCGAAAAAACTAAAAAAAAATAACTAAAAAAACCAAACCGTGAAAAAAAACCGATTAAACTAATTAAAATTTTGAAAAAAACTAACCGGTTCGGTTTGATTTCGGTTTTATAAGCCTGAAACTGAACCGAACCAAACCAAACCCAAACCGAAAAACACCGGAAAAAAACCGAGCCAAACCGGGTAAAACCAAGCCAAACTGGAAAAAAATCGAGTTAAACCGGAAAAACCGAGCCAAACCGGGTTTTTTCCCAAAATAACTGAACAAAACCGAAACCGGTCGGTTTGCACCGGTTTCGGAACTGGTTTTGGTTACTTTTTTTTGATAAAAACCGAACCAAACCGAAAATGATCACCCTTAATTGAACGGGCCAAATCTTTTTAATGTAAAACAATAATACTGGCAATAATAGCATTTTTAAAGAAGCAAAAAAAAAATCAGGACCCGAGTTATTAATTAAAAAAATTCAATAATAATTAATTTAATAATATGATTAAAAAAAAGCCAACGACAATTAAAAAAAAAAAGGTCAATGACTAATAAAAAAAAAATAAGGCTAGCCAATATTATGAAAATATACCCTCTAAATATTCTTAAAAGATCTCAATAATCTTATTTGATATTAAAGCAAAAAATAAACGAGAACAAGATAACTTTATAAAAAATCAAAAACTAAATTATTAGCATAGCAAATGATAAAGAATGAACTAAAAAGAATCAATTTTTAAAAAGGATAAATAAATCTAACTTGAGTTAGCATGTAAAATTCACGGCTCAATCGTGAGATCGAGATAACCCCATACAGAAGAAATTAAATAAAAAAAATAGAGATCAACTCCTATGCAAATTAAATGGTGAAAAGCAAAACTGAAAAAAATCAATTTAAACAAAGTAAAAAAAATGAGTCAACTCAGGTTAACTCGACTAACTCTTGACCTGAAATATGAGATCAGTATAACCCCACATAAAGAAAAGCAAAACAAATCGCTTAATGTTAAAGGATGAAATTGAAAAGAAAAAATAATTTAAAAAAGGCCTAAAAACCAAAGTTAAATCGGGCTAATCTTCAAAATTATTGACCTAGATTATGAGACCAAGATTACCTAATTGAAGGCAAACACGAGAAAGTCACGAATCAAAGTCTCTAATCATCAAAAATTTAAAAACAAAACAATGAGGACCAATCTGGTATAAAAACTAAATGAAAGAAATTAACAAGGGACTCAGTTGAACAAAAATAGCAATGGAAAAAATAAGGACCAAATTAGATACAAAAATTAAATGAAACAAAATGCT
>Ga0307518_10003113_pt1 | contig 12001 bp, 3 predicted proteins | sample 25_EM_MG_FD_203889 | JGI IMG/M metagenome (GOLD analysis project Ga0307518, IMG submission 203889) | Populus trichocarpa ectomycorrhiza microbial communities from riparian zone in the Pacific Northwest, United States - 25_EM | ecosystem: Host-associated > Plants > Roots > Unclassified | place... | reverse complement strand
TATAATTTGTGTTTAAAATACAAATTAATCAAAAGTAGCTTTAAGCTGCTTTTCTTTTTATGTCGGCCGTGGAGAGTGAATTAATTCACTTTGCACTCTTCACGTGAACAATGAAGAATATTTTCGTTGTTTATGGACGATCCGGGTTCGGCCCAGACCTGTAAAAAAATCAAAAAATTATTAGAGGATAAAATCTATAAAAAAAATAAAAAAATTAATAATAATAAAAAAAGAATAGCTTATTCATTGTTCATAACTCCTTCATTGTTAGCCAGATTTTTACCCCCTGTTCTTTTAATATAAGAAATAATCTAAACACTATACTGAAGATTGAGGGCTTAACTTCATTGTTTTTTTACATCATTTAAAACAAATGCAAGTGGATTATAAATCAGTATATCTAGTTTTGAAAAACTGGTTAGATAGTTTTTTTAGTTTTAAAAACTAATTAACTAACCTTGTTCATTCAATTCATGTTTTGTTTTTCATTTTTTAAATAGAAAAAGGAAAAAAAAGTAAATATATGAAACGATTAATGAAAAAAAATCCTTGGAGTAAAATAATATTAATTCAATCATGATTGAAATTAGTTAAAATTTTAATTAATTAGTTTTTAAACTAGAAGTATTATCTAATTTACTTAACAAAGCTAAATGGGATAATTTATAATCTACTAACCAAACGCTAGGAATAGAGCATCTAAGTATAAACTCTTGATAGATACCAATAGCCACCACTCCCAATGCAAGTAGATTGTCAGATATTGTTTGTTTAATAGAAAATAGTTTTTTTGAAATTATTTTTAATTTTTTTATGTGTTTGTTTAATCTTATGAAAATTAATCAATAAAAAAATTAAATAAAAAAATTGACTTGATTTCTAGAAAAATATTTTATTTTTATTTGAAAGTTGTGAAAAAATCAGAATTATCTTGTTATTTGTTAATTATATCAAATTTTATCTTTAATCTTTTGATTGCTATATATTTTTTATTGTAAATATTTGTTTTGTTCAACTCCAATGTATTTCGTTGACTATTTTGAATTTAATTTAATTTAATTTAATTTTTATATAATTTTTATTTCTTATTTTTTCATTGTTCTTTACTTTTCTCTTATCATTTTTTTAATTGAAAATTTTTATTTATTATATTTAGTCCATATTATCTTGATTGCTATTTATTTATATTTGAAATAATTTATGAATTTTTTTTTTCATCATCTTTCAACTTTTTTATCTGTTAAATTTGGTTTTTATTATTTTAATTTTTATTTATTTTATTTAAAATTATTTATGAAATTATTTTTTTAATTTAATCATCTAACTTTTTTTATTTATAAATTTTGATCTTTATTCTTTTAATAAACTAAAAAAAATTAAAAAATTATTTTTCAGCTCATTTTCACGACTTAGCTAAACATTAAAAAATCTTTTTTAATTTATTTTTTATAACACTATTAAATATTAAAAAATAATTTAATTTTCAATAATTCACTTCGAAATAAAACTATTCTCTAAAAAAGAAACTATTCTAACGCGAACAAACAGTACTAGGTAAAAATACCCCTTTCTTGCGGACTGAAAATGCAGCCTGCAGACCTCTTTTTAACTCGGACATTTATCGGGCCCGAACTTATATGATGGGTGTGTGTGTGTGCGCGCGCGCCTACGGGGCATGGGCTAGAGCTCCCAGAGGGAAGATAGTTGGGATAGCATCAGCACTTGTGATTTCTTTGTAAATTTAATCACAAAAAATACGAGGAAAATTTACACACATCTCAATAATACAAACCACAAAGCCAAGTTAGTTGATGCTGACGATATGATCATCGTGTCAATTAAGCATGATCATATGCCAAAAAACTGTTTTAAACACAGTGTCCGTCTCAATATCGCAAGAACAGACAAAAGGGAAAGGTCTAGAAATTCACAAAAGAGTGCGGCCCAAATTGAAATTTGAATTAAAGCGTCTCTTTCTCAACGGCCATTGTGGCGTGGGAATTCAAGGATAAAAAATTAAAACCAAGAGAAAGAAAATAAATAAATAAAACAAGGCTGCAGTCTGTTAAAACTTGAAAGTGATATCCAGCTTGTTTGGTTTGCCGTGTAGATTTTATTTTAAAAATGTTATTTTTTTAGAAATATATTAAAATATTTTTTTAGATATTTTAGAAAAAAAATTAAATTTTTTTTTAATATTTTTAATTTAAACCCACTTTTAAAATTTAATCAAACAAAATTACAAACAAAACGGTAGAGTTTAGGATTATAATAATAGTTACTTTTTAATAAAAAAAATTATTTAAAATTATATAAAAAATATATATTTTATATTTTTTAAAATTTATTTAAATTTAAACGCGATTTCCGCGGCAATTCCTAGACAAGACAAAAAGGAAAGCAGCCACAATAATTCTTTCAGGAATAAAATATTGACGGGTAATAATTTGAGAAAGTGTGAGCCCGGACACGACAAAGCAACGGGGTAAATATCTTCTTAACAAATCACACTACACTGCATTTTAGTAGGCGGTAGACAAACAACCACCCAGAGTGTATTATAGCCATAGACGGATCCCTAAAGCCAACTAGATCCCTCTGCTTCGTCTTCTTTCCTGAGACCCTCTATTATAGCTACAAGATTTCGCTATAGGAGTATACACAGAACTAGGAAAATGGCATTATTTACAGCAGCATCCACGACACGGTTTTCCTCTACAAAGCAGCAGTCTGTCCACTTCAACAGCATTGATGGTCCCATCCCCACTCATAGCACGAGGGCAAATTTCCCACAAAAAAGAGCAATTGCTATGTCTACGAATCTCGCTGTTAAGGCTTCCTTCACCAAGGGAGGTACTGGAGTCTTGGAACGCCCCACTTTTGATCAATCCCAGTTTGACCCTTCTTCTCAAGCTCTCGAAGGTCTCTCTCATTTTCTTTCTTTATTTTCCCATATTTTCTCTTGGCTTCTTTTTTGTCAAATGTAATTTAATCCAATACTCCATGACAATATAATGCATAAACGAAGGAGATAGTGTTTCTTGACGAGATTCGGCGATTTTATTTTATTGTTGTGAATGATGCACTTGATTCTTCACAATAGTAGATTTTGCCATTTTTTCGCCTTGAGCCCTTTGCTTACCCCCTCCTCATCCGAGTGGTAAAGAAACATTAAAAACATCTCTCCTTGTCTACATGATAATGTTTTGATTTACTCCCCATCTTGCTAATACTGTTGCTTTGTGCCTTTTTTTTCTTTTCTATTTTGGTTATTCAAGCATATTTTTGCTAGCATTCCTGTAATAGCTAGCATTCATGAAAGTGTTGGTGGATTATATTGCTAGTTTTTGGATTGTTTATTTTGTTTCTCTTTGTCGAAACAGGAGGGGATATCGGACGACTAAGGGATAAGAGAGGTGTTGGGAGTGGAGATAGCTATAGAGTCTTGCTAATTGATGATGCTCGTCATTCTGAAAGGTTAGGTATGTAGTTTAAGTCTCTTTCTCATTTTATGTATCCAAATAAAGATGGATTGGATACCCTTTAGAAGTATAGCGAGTTTAATTTATGATTTTTTTCTTATGGATAATGTAATTTTATGGATCCCACTCTACTGCGTGCCCAAAGGTTATTCAAATGCTTAAATGAACAAGTTAGGTAGATGCGAGCATAAATTTTCCATGCTCTCAACTTCTAAGATTGTTAATTTTGATCTTTGTGAAGGCACATATATAATTAAAATGCTAGAAATCAAAAGTCGGCAGTTCATTGCAAATTGCTTTCTTCTTAGAATTGACCAAGTTGTAGGAAAAGTTGAAATATTGTATTCCACATTCTTAACTTACTGCTATGAGTGTTCATTTTTGTGTAGTTGCAAAGGTATTACCTCAAGCTGTTCCATCAGTAACACCCGATGATGCTAGAAAACTATTTCATGAGTCACGAGAAAATGGCGTAGCAGTTGTTATAGTCACAGTTAAGGTATAATTCTTCCACTGCATCATATAAGTCATGTGCATATCTCGCTTCTTCGTAATTGGTTGAATGGTGTCATAAATGTCTACATGGTGATATGCATAATAGTCATTTGGATAATAATACATTGTCAGGGTAAGCCTAAGGGTTGTCTAATCAAACAAACCTTGATATATTGTAATTATGTTTAGGAATCTTTTAATAACCAAATCTCCGGGCATCCAATCATGCTTTGAATGCAGGTCATTGTGGTACCGTGATAACATCTCACTTTAATATGTGTGCGTGTGCTCTGGGTGTGTAAAATCCAGCATGCTGGCCTCCTACATAACATGCAGATATTAGCAACCTTGTTGCAAAATATTGCCTTTGGCTCCATTGTCATTCAGAAGCATACACAGAAGGGTGTGCCATAGCTGTCCTTAGTTTGTTGTATTATGAATAATAGGGTTCTCTTCATTTGACATCGTACCATGTAAATCAACAACTGGTCTTCAGAGGGATTGCTTTTGTTGCTAAGCATGTGGGCATAATTGTTGAGTTGCATGATTGGCCACCAAATATACTTGTTGACATGCTGGCCTCCGACATCACATGCATGATTGCTTAATTGTATACGTGTTCTCATGTGGATATTTTCTAAAACCACTTTTTAAACAATACCATAACTTGATAACTGTTGTAGAAATCAGAGGAGACCCCAAAGGAATGAGGGATTACCAGCATTGTGATTTAAAAGGTGTTCATCCATGTACCAGCACTCATGCACACACAGCATTTAATCTCCTTTTCTTTTGACAAATTTATGTTGAAGAACTTCTGTTACATTTGCTTTTATAGTTAAACCACATATTACCATCCTAACAAGACGACAGAGTTAGCTGATGCACCTATGATGTGGAAATGTTATCTTGATGGCTGCTTTTAATATGACAATGTAAAACATGTCTAGCACTAACCTTATGACTGTTGGTCCTACCTGTACTTGTTGGTGGATTTAGATAACCATGATTAGTGAGTTGCCTAGTTAAGCTATCTAAGATGAGTAGTAGCTGAAAGCTTGAATTTGGTGTTCAGGAACATGCTGAGTTGTACTCCCAGATGATGGTTCGCGGTGGATTACGATCAATCATTGAGCCAGAATCGAATACTGTGTAAAGTTGTCAGCTATAAACCAGTATATGCGAAGATGAAAGTTAAGGTTAAGGGAATTTTGGAAATTACATGGTTTTTCCTTTCCTCTTTCCAGAAAAAAAGGAGAAGAAAAATAAAAAGGCTTAAAAAAATAGAGAAGAGGGAAGGAGATTCAGACACCAAGGATATGTACTAGTAGTTCTTTAGAAGAGCTTAATTATATACTGTCTTCAAAACATGAACCAATAGTTAAATCACGAGCATGGTGACTTGTGTGATCAATGTCTCTTACCATTCTACTTTTCCCCCACCACTTTGTATGGTGGCCATTTAAGGTTTGGTACGGTGAACCTGAAAATAGGCCGCTCGTCAACAGGCAGCAAGTTGGAGGTGCTTAAAATTTATTTGGACATAGAGGCAAGCACTTAAAGATACTGTTGGATTCTCTGCTGGTGGTGGCATTTGCTTAACAGATGTTGCATAATATCCTAGTAGAATGACTATGTTTTACTAACAGGGTATACTTGATCTCTCTGTGTTTTGAACAAATTTTCAATCGTTAAAGAATATAGCCTCGTTACTGGCGAAGCTAGGAAAATGTTCCAGCCGCCGTCGTTAGCTAGTTTTCAATTGTAACTATTGGTAGACCAGCTAATTAGTGTTTTTTTTTTTTTAATTTATGTTTATACGCCTGATCGCGCGCTTAAAAGAAACTGCAAGAAACATTTTCACTTCGAGACTAGTTCTGCCACTCGGTTTCTTGAACCTTTACAGCCGAGGTTGAATCAGATTCTAGGACCAAATCATCTGAACTTAGAAGACACGTCATGCGGCCTCATTGATGGCAAGGGATTCTTCGCACTACGTGTTGGAAATATGTCAATTTTATGATCTAATCGTAATTAGTAAACGAGTAGAGGATGCAGTTAAGTTCTAGCAAGCTAATGGATTATAGCACCTTTCTAATGATGGTTGAACAATACAAAAAACCCAGTTACCTACGTAAAGATAAAACCAAGAAAAAACGAAAATGACCCTCCCCACTCCCACCTCGCAATCTTCCACCGTGCCTTACCGAGCACCACCGCCACCACTTCTCCCACAACCCACGGCCGCTTTTCTAGTCACTCCTTTCCTTTCATATTGGTTAGTATTTTATATTAAATTTCATTATATAAATACTGAAGATTTTATTTTTTTAATATAAGATAAGAAGTTTTGTATATACTTACACTCACAAGAAGTAAGTTGTGTTTTTTCAATATGAAATAAAAACATTTTAAAATAGTTTTTATTATTTATAACATTTTTTAACTTCATAATTTTTTTTATTGTGAATCGAAAAGTTGAAGCATGTATTTAATTAAATAAATCAAGAATTATATACATAAATAAATGTTAAAAAAGATGTAAGCATATATCAAAGACTAAATAAAAATTCTAAGAGATAAATATAAATCAAAATATATGATTTTGTGTGGTGAGGAGTTATTCAATTTTTTAAAAAATTTTAAGTTAATAATTTTTGTATAAGAAAATCAATAATTTAAATTCTATCAAGACATAATAATTTGCTAGTATAATCTCTCTTTCTATTATTAATCTATTTTTTCTCAACATAATTTATTTTTCCAACAATATGCTTCATTTAATAAAAACCAAAAGCTATTAAAGTAAATATCCAAAAGACTCTAAAGAGTCCAAAATAAGGATAAAAGAAACATATCTTTAAAAACCTCTTTATTTTATTAATGCAATTTCTTTTTATTGGTAATCTTCTTAATATAATGTTTACTTTTTGAAGTAGAAAATTATCATAATCATAAATGAAAATTTTAATAAAAAAAATAAGTTTTTCATTATTATACCACGGGTGTATTCAAATACAAAAGAATAATATACTAAAACTTTTTGTTGTTTTTTTTTCATGTAATCATGAGATAACAAAACAATCCGTGCAGAAACCAAAAAATATATATATATATATATACAAATCAGGAAGGTATATTATTAAATATTGTAATCATGAGTAGATATTCAATATTTTTAGCCTCCTGTTTACCCTCTCTTGAACATCGGTGCACTACTTCTCAGTTAAAGAGCTGGAATTTTTTTTTTTTCATCCTCAAAGTACATAGTGTGATAATAAAAAGCTTGACATTTGTATATTAGTTTTAAATTCGAGTCAGAATATATATTTTTTATAAAAATCTAAAATAACTGGGATTTAACTTGTTTATCTAGTTCCATAAAATATACTTTCTAGAGAATGAGGTTTTCTCGAATTCAAAAAAAAATTATTATTTTTTTTCTTTTCTTTTCTTTTCATGGCTACTAGTTAAGCATGACTGTCCTCACTTTTATTGGAGTGGATACTATTTCAAGGAAAATTTTGATATGTTATTAAACTTGAAAATATAATTATTTTATTTTATTTATTTTTCAGTCAAGATAATTTTTTATTAATATACATGCTGTTTATGTTAAAAACCAAATATTTAATGATTGTCAAACCATTTTTTTTTTTAAATATCAAAATAATATACCCATATCCTATTCGTTGAATTTCAGTTAGTTATTTATCTGAGTATCCATTATCTTGTATACTATATATTATTCATTATAAAATAAAAAAACAAATACACTCAAACTGACAACGAAAAAACAAAATAGCCATGTCTTGTCCTGCAAACGCGTGTTTATTATGTTTTGTTTAAACTATAATTTTTAAACTCGATTCGGTCTAAAGTTCAAGTTTCTGGTTTTAACTGGTTCATTAGGTCAATTAGATCAATTCTATTTTTCAATTAAAATGACGTAGTTTTAGTAAAAAAATAAAAGTCAATGGGTTTTTGACCGGATCTTGCCGGGTTAATTAGGTCGCCGAATTACCTCGAGTTTTATCTTTTTTTATTTTTTTTTTAAATCCAACCTGATTCTAATTTTGAATTATTCAAATTTTAAATTGACTTGTTCAAACCGAGTTACAACACTATGAGTTAAATTTTATTCAAATTGGACGCTAAAAAAGAGGTTTATTTAACTAGACCTGTAGGCTAAGCCCAAAACCGACGGTAACATAACCAAGCTAGAGTCGGAATCTCCGTTGGCGGGAACTTCACGGGCCTCTGCTTGATCCCCACGCTAGGTCCCATAACAGATACGCCTTTGAAAACCCCACCTCTGTCCAAAACCGGAAACTCCCGCATGCTATGTGCATATGTCCTCGGCTGCTCTCTCCTCTCCGCCGTTTCTTGCCCTCCTCATCTCTCCTTCTTGCCAAACCTCCTCCCCGTCTCCTCTCCTCTCCTCCTTCCCCTCCTCCACGACAATGGCTGCCTCCAACTCTCACCAAAAAGACGAAGGCTATCTCAATACAGTAATCCCCAAACGCATCCAACTCTTCCAATCCATTCAGTCTGAACAACTCTCCCGCATCCAATCCCTCCCTCACGACTCCATCAAGTAAAACCCTAATTTTTCTATTTTCTCGTATGCTTGAAAAAAATGGTATTCTGATTTTTCATTTTGGTTCTAGGATTACTTTGCCTGACGGGACAGTGAAGGAAGGAAAGAGATGGCACTCGTCTCCCATGGATATCGCGAAGGAGATTGGGAAGAGTGTGGCTGCGAATGCGTTAATTTCTCAAGTCAATGGAGTGTTGTGGGACATGAATAGGCCTTTAGAGGATGACTGTGAGCTCAAGATTTTTAATTTTGAAAGTGACGAAGGACGCGACACCTTTTGGCATTCAAGTGCTCACATTCTCGGCCAGGTATTTGAGCGAGCTTGATTAGCGGCAATGCATCGCCATCTTTTTACTTGAATTTTAATAATATCGGGTTTAATCATGGTGCGGTGCGGTACAGGCACTTGAAATGGAGTATGGTTGCAAACTTTGCATTGGACCCTGTACCACAAGAGGAGAGGTTGGATGTATTCATATACTTTACAATTCAAGTGTTCCCCTATCTGTTTACCTCTTTGGTATGATTCCCGGTTCATTTATACGTATCTCTGTAATGTCGTTTATGTTATAAATAATATATGTGAATACCAATTCTTACCATGTCACAACTCACTAAAATTGTCAAGAGATCTGAGTACGAGTCTCACTATACCAGCAGTGTAGTTCACGGAACTAATTACCTTGATTTACTTGTTTATTCAACGTAAGAAATCCACTTTTTTCTTAGATTCAAAGGGTTTTTGTTGGGACTTATCCAAGTTCACAGCATATTTAGTCAGTTAAAATGATAAACTAGCAAGTGTTATATCTCGCGTAGACTTAGTTCCAATGTTTAAGTCTCTGCAACTATGATCTTGATTTTCAGCTTCCAATTAATAATATAGTTCTTTCTGAATATTTCCTTTCTTATATAGGTTTTACACGCTTACATCTATATTAAACACAAATACTCGTAAATCTAGCATAAAGTATAACGAAAAAATTGCCAGTCTTCACATTCGCCAAGGCACCATGATTGGGATCCCAGTTTAAATTACCAGACAGAGGAAGCAATATCTAAGCCTATGTATCTGACGAGTATTATCTGAAGCCTTGCTTCTGTGATATTCCCACAAGCTATAGCATGGAGGATTGCATTGATGCATTTCTTTTTCAATGAAGCAGGACTTTTTTCTGGTTTTGTTTTAATATCCTGTTGATGATTGCTTTTTAGTGGGGCTTTGTCTTTTAGGTGATCAGCTGGGACTGTAACATCTCTGTGACCAGTACATATGTGAGCTCCAGCTCATTCACACAATTTTCTTCGTTATTTTGATCTTTTACAAAAAAAGCATCTGGATGGTTAAGTTAGTAACTCGATGTTCCTGCTTCAAGTGCTTAAAAATGTTGTGTTTTCATCATGCCTTTTGCTGCCATGACAGCATTTCTTCCTGAGGCCCTAGCTAAAATTTGATTTTGAAATTTATATGTTTTTGTAGGGATTCTATTATGATGCATACTATGGTGAATTGGGATTGAATGATAATCACTTCAAGCAGATAGATGCAGCTGCGCTGAAAGCTGTTGCGGTATTGTTTCATTCCCTGATCTTAGAATTTGCCATCCTTAGAGTTATTATTGTAGTGTAGCGATGTTGGCTCTCTAGTATATAAAGGAAGGCTTTTAATAACTACTCTTGCTGGTTTTAGTAAGTTATATTGGTTCTTTTTGTAGATAATCATTAGTATGTTTTGTATTTTTGTTTATATAAAACGTGGTGTATAGATGTTTCTTGTTCGAAATATCTTCATGTGGAACTGGATACATATGACATGTGGAATGGCATGCAGTTAATTGCTACTGGTGCAATAAATAAATATAATATAACTCACTGTAGTGATAGAGGGGGTTTGCATTGATATGTTGGTTAGGCGTGTAGCTGATTTTTTAAGACAATCTTGAGTATGTTCTGCAATTTTGTTATTATAAAAAGTGGATTAACAAGGTAAATGGTTTAAAATGTCAAGTTGGTACTGATAGAGTGTAAGATATATAGCTGTTTCTTGTTCTAAATCTTTTTACATGAGAGCTGGATGCATATGACATGTGGAAGGCCATGCAGATAATTGCTATTTTGCAATAAATAAATATAATGCAACTCATTTTAGTGACAGAGGAGGGTGGGTTGGGTAGGATTGCATGACATGCAAACAATGCAAGATTTATAACATGTTCCTAATTTGTTCGATTTTTTTGATGCATGGATATTGTAACCAATGTCTCCTTTTCATACATACTCATTGTTCTTAATGGTGCATTTCACTTATATTTACTGATTCAATAACTTAAATTTCAGGAGAAGCAACCTTTTGAGCGCATTGAAGTATCACGGGAACATGCACTTGAGATGTTTTCGGACAATAATTTCAAGGCAAGTTTAAGTAGCAAATTTATCTGAGCAAGCAGATCGCTTCTTAGTTAATGTCTTAATGATTTTTCCGCTTCCAAAACAAACTAAACCACCTTTATCATTTTTTTTTTTTAAATTCGGTTATGACCAGGTTGAAATCATCAATGATCTGCCCCCTGACAAAACAATAACTGTATACAGATGTGGCCCGTTGGTAGATTTGTGTCGTGGGCCTCATATACCAAACACATCCTTTGTGAAAGCACTTGCATGTTTGAAGGTGATACTTAATCACATGTTTGATCATTATTTGATATACAGTTGGTTCGCTTTAGCAAATGTAATCTGTTTAACTTTTGAATTTGTTATTGCAGGCTTCATCGGCTTATTGGAGGGGTAATAGAGATCGTGAAAGTTTACAAAGAGTGTATGGAATTTCTTTTCCTGATAAAAAACGTTTGCAGGTACCTAATTTTCATCTCTCTTCCCTTTGAATTGCATTTCTGCTTCTCACCTGCAGAGGCTTTTGCAACATGTAGCTGTGTGCTGTAGCATGGTTGTGTTGGAATTCTTGACATTTACCCCTTACTATGAAGGCAGTCTAATGAGTATTAAAATTTAGTTGTTAAGACCTTTGTCTTGATGGATGCTACAATTTTTCAAGAATGCTTTCAAATGGTTTATGATTTTGTGTGATATAATTAATTTCAGTTTTGGTGTCGTAATTTGGTTATGGGCTTGTATTATGATCCATCAAGTGTTAACTTTTTAATTCACGTGGTTGCAATATAGGTTGTGAAAAGTCCTGCTAAAGAAAAAAGAGGGAAAAGAAAAATCTTTGGTTTGTTAATTTTTTTTATGAAAAAGATGTTTTATTGCATATACATGACAAAATGTTTCACATAAACACCGAAACAGGTTGCTTTATTATTAAATGATGTGCACTTATCCGTGTGTTGTAAAAGCAAAAGCAATATTGTGTTCATTGCAGCAGATTGCCTTTTAATTCTGGGCTTAAACAAACTATTATCAA